>Ga0224512_10002470_pt1 | contig 16931 bp, 20 predicted proteins | sample SF_May12_sed_USG_4_FD_169103 | JGI IMG/M metagenome (GOLD analysis project Ga0224512, IMG submission 169103) | Sediment microbial communities from San Francisco Bay, California, United States - SF_May12_sed_USGS_13 | ecosystem: Environmental > Aquatic > Marine > Sediment | place: USA...
AAGGCGAGGAGCTGGGGCTTCCCGAGGTGACCGAGTTGCCGGTCGACGTGCTGGACGATCCGGTGTGGGCTCGGTCTGGCCACACCGAGAAGGGACGTGACGGCTGCCGGGTGCCGATCCCGTGGACCGTCGACGGCGCTTCGGCCGGTTTCGGATGGAACGGCTCATGGCTGCCGCAGCCCGACGGCTGGGGCGATCGATCGGTCGAAGCCCAGTCCAGCCGCACGGGCTCGATGCTCGAGCTCTACCGGTCGGCTCTTCGACTGCGGCGACAACACCTGACCTCGGATCTCGACATCGAGTGGCTCGAAGGTCCTTCGTCCGAGACCTTGATGTTCCTTCGAGGGTCTGGTGTCCGCTGCGTGGTCAACTTCGGCTCCGACCCCGTTGCGATCGACGGCGAGGTCCTCCTGTCGAGCGAGCCAGTCGAGAACGGGCACTTGCCCGGAAACGCGTCGGTCTGGCTGATCTGAGATCCGCTTCAGCGTCCTGGGTCACTCGGGAAGATGCCGAGGATCCTCCACCCGCGGTCGGGGAATCCGCAGGCGTCTGCGGTTCGGGCCGAGACCTCGTTGGTGGGGGAGTGCAGATACGTGGGCACGGCCCCGTCATCGAGTACGCGTTCGGCCGCTTGGCTCACGAGCCGCTTCGCCCAGCCGCGGCCTCTGTGGCCCTCCTCGGTCACGACTGCGAGCTCATGTCCCCACCGATCGTGGAGCTTGCGTCCGACGCCCGCTGCGACGTCGCCATCGTCCAAACCCACCAGGACGTCGCCGTTGAACGGTTTCAACCACGGGAGGACCGACTCGTCTTCGCGGGGGAGCCAGATGCCCGGCCGGTCGAATGGAATGGGTGTTTCCGACCATCGGAACACCCCGGCGTAGAAGCGCCAGTCGGGGCGTCCGACCGTCTCGCCCAGCTTTGGGGCGATTTCTTCGAGCGTGGCGCCGAGCGCTCTGACGGCCGAGACGGAGGCCTTGGGAACCGACAGCACGGCGCCTTCGGGGGTGGCCACGCCGGCGACGGGGCGGATGTTCCCGTCCCATCCGGGTTGCTCGCGCCGGCGTGAGGTGGTGACGATCAGCGACCGTGGACCATCTGAAGGCCATGCACCCAACCACGAGGAGAGATGGGAGGAGAGACGGCTGGAGATGGGCATGCCCGCCAGTCTGGTCCGGCGGCCGCTGATCGTGTACTCAGGCGACGACGAGGAATCGTGGTTCTGTCGACGGCATCGCACGAAGTGCTCGGGATGCCCGGGCGAGTGCGCGCAGCCGTGCAGGTTCAGGGGCATGGGGGTCGGCGATGACGCCGGCGATGACCGGCAGCGTTCCGGTGCGCACGAGAGCGTCGGCGATCTGTCGGAGCTGCGGTTCGGTTCCCGCCAGGCCAGCGACGGCGATGCGTGCTTCGAGCTCGTCGAGCACTGCGATGTGGTTGGTCATGGGGATCTCCTTTGTTCTTCCTTCACCGTATCCAATCGGGAGCATCGTGTATAGCGATGAAAACTGGGGTTTGGCATCAGAGTTGCTAATGTTCAAGGGCGAGTAGAACCTGGGCGGGTAGCGCTGCGGCGCAGGTGCCGGACCGACCGGCCTCGCCTGGTCTTCGAGGGCCACACACCATGAAGAACACCACAGATCATCCCGGCTCTGCACCGACGATCCACGGGAGCCGCTGAGATGGGGGCCACCACCCGAGCGGTCACGCTCGAAGGTCTCGACATCCGTCACCTGCGAGCCCTGCTCGCGGTGGTCCGGCACGGCACGTTCGCCAGCGCGGCGCAGGCGCTCGGGTTCACGCAATCGGCCGTCTCCCAGCAGATCGCCTCGCTCGAACGACTGGTGGGAGAGCGGCTCTTCGATCGCCCGGGCGGGCCGAGGCCGGTCACGCTCACGGCTGCGGGTCGAATGGTCTTGAGGCACGCCGAGCGCATCATCGAACAGGTCGGGGTCTTCGAGCGCGACCTCAGCGGGCACAAGACGGGAGCGGTCGGCCGAATCGAAGTCGGCGTCTTCCAGTCCGTGGCGGTCAAGGTGCTCCCGGCAGTCGTCGGGAGACTTCGCCGTGAAACGCAGGCCGACGTCAGGCCGCACGAGTCGAACAACGATCCCGAGACCATCAGACGGGTCGAGTCCGGAGAGCTGGATCTCTGCTTCACCGCCAGCCCGGTGTCTCTCTCCCCGGGATTCCAAGCCATCGAGGTCGTGTCCGATCCGTTCGTCGTGGTTGCGCCCGCAGGCTCGGGCCTTCCGGAGGTCGTGCCGATGAGATCACTCGCAGATGTCCCGCTCATCGGCCAGCCGGTGTCGGACACGTGCCAGATTCGAATCTCTTCCGGTCTGATCGACGGCGGCGTGAGCCCCGACTACGTGTTTCGCACCAACGACAACGCCGCACTCCAGTCGATGGTGCGCGAGGGGATGGGCCTGGCGGTGATGCCGCTCCTCGGTGTCGACATCGGTGACCCGAAGATCGAGGTCAGGCCGATGGATCCGCCGATCACACCGCGAACGATCGGTCTGGTGCTTCCCGTCGAACCATCACCGATCGTGCGACGGTTCACCGAGATCGCCATCGAAGTATGCCGGGAGGCCGTGGAGTCGGTGACCACGGCTTCTGCGTTGTAGAGGAGAGAGATGAAGGTCCACCACGCAATGGAGTTCGTCGGGAGGCACCACAAGGGTGTGCTCGCAACCGTGCGCTCGAACGGACTGCCCCAGATGTCCAACATCGTCTTCTCGGCGATCGACGGTGCCGTGTGGGTGTCCGTGACTGATGGCCGAGCCAAGACCGCAAATCTTCGGCGCGAGCCACGTGCGGTTCTCCACGTGACCACCACGGAGTTCACCGAGTACGCGGTGATGGAGTGCGATGCCGAACTCACCGATGTCGCACTCGACCCCACCGACGCAACCATCGCCGCGCTCCGGCGGCTGTATCGCAACATCTCGGGAGAGCACCCCGACTGGGACGAGTTCGACCGTGCGATGATCGACGACTGCCGGCTGGTTGTGAAGCTCTACCCGGTGCACTGCTACGGCCAGCTCGAAGCCCGGTAGTCCGGATGGAGCATTTCGCATCGATCCTCGACACAACCCGCCATCTCGCCACCCCGTTCCTGGCGATCGATCAACCGGCCATGACGCGCAACATCTCCCGGGTCCAGGCCGAGTGTGACGGAGCGGGTATCGCGCTCCGGCCACACATCAAGACCCACAAGTCCGTCGAGATCGCCCGGCGACAGCTCGAGGCGGGCGCCGTCGGCGTGACCTGCGCCACCCTGTCCGAGGCGGTCGCGCTGGGAGAGGCGGGCTGCGCCACCGACGTGTACGTGTCGACTCCGATCCATCTCGACGGTCCGAAGGTGGTGTTGCTCGCACGGGCGGCGGAACTGCATGCTCGGGTCACCCTGACTGCCGACGGGACTGCCATCGCCGTCTCCGTGACGCGCGCTGCGCCTCCCGGAGTCGGGGTCATGGTCGAGGTCGACTGCGGCCTGCGCCGGACCGGGGCGGCGCCAGACGAGGTCGCAGGCATCGTGGAGTTGTTGGGTGATCGTTTTCGAGGCTTCGCCACGCATGGCGGGCACGGATACCTGCCGGGCGGCGCCGAGGCTGCCGGCCGGGACGAGCGGGCCGCGCTCGCTGCGGCGCAGGCCGAGATCGGAGGCCAGGCGCCGGTGTTGAGCGCCGGCTCGACACCGACCGCACCCCATGCTCTGGGCCCGCCGGTGACCGAACTGCGGCCCGGCACGTACGTGTTCGGAGATCATCAGCAGTTCGTGCTCGGGGCATGCCGGGACGTTGAGCTCGCCGCGGTGATCGTCTCCTCGGTGATCCATGTCTCGGCGGACCGCTTCGTCATCGACGCCGGCGCCAAGGCGCTGTCGAAGGACCGGGCAGGATGGCTGGAGTCGTACGGTTCGATCGTCGGTCATGGCGACGCCGTGATCGACCGGCTGAACGACAACCATGGAATGGTCGAAGGCGGCGCTCGGCTCTCCGTGGGGGACCGAGTGATGGTGGTTCCGAACCACATCTGCCCGGCGGTCAACCTGTTCGATGAGATCGTGCTCGTGGGCGATGGGACGCAGTCGCTGCCGATCGAGCTGCGGGGCAGAGTGACGTGACTAGCTCCTCCGACCGTGAGCGCAATCCTTCTTCCATCTCGAACCCCTGAGCGGATACTGAGGCCCAGCCGTAGAGACTTCGTGGGGCAGCCGAGGTGGGGGGCGGCGAACGGGCTGAGACGGAACACGTCCGGTCGGGCACCCGGGGCGGGGTGCCCGACCGACACCCGTCAGTGCACGATCTCGCGATCCGGCCGGATCTTGAGGATCACACGTTCCGAGCGGATCTCGTTCGAGTACGGCTTGCCGAAGTAGCGGTGGGACAGCTCGTCGATGTGTCGTCGGGCTCGCGCTCCGTGCACGGTATCGACGACGGTTCCGCGGACCTCCGCGTACGAATACCCGTTCGTGGAGTCGATGATGGTCACCGTGGCGCGCGGATCCCGTGCGACGTTCCGGTACTTCTGGCGGTGGATCTCGGTGTTGATCAGGATGTGCTCGTCATCGTGATCGACCCACATGACGTGTGATTGCGGCGTCCCGTCCTCCATGAGCGTCGTCAGCACGGCGAAGTTGGTGCCGGCTGCCAGTGACTTGGTCTTGTCATCGAGCATGGAAGGAACCGAACGACTGCCCACCCGGTTGGCAGGTGATGCAGTCATCGGAGGGGAGCACCCTCACGCCGGCGGAACCAGCGTGCCGCCGAAGACCTGCCATGCCAACGCCGACTTTGCCAGCAGGCTCAGGAGGATGTAGGTGCGTTCGCCGCTGAGATACTGGCGCCAACGCCCGATCTGTCGGTATTGCGCCCACTGGGTGAAGGCGAAGCTGTTGAAGAAGATGAACAGCGAGATGAAGATCCCGTAGACGAAGCCGGGTGGCTGCGCATCACTTCCGGGCGAGACGAGATAGATCCCGATGGCGATCCACGGCACGATTCCGAGGATGCAGCCCATCCAGAACGGCCACAGTGAGCCACCAGGTTCCTCGTACTTCTCCTGAACGGAGCCGAAGAAGATCATTCCGGCGTTGACACCGAAGAGCGCCAGCAGTGCAGCCACGTTGGTGATACCCGGCAGGATCGCGATGAGGATGATCATGATCGAGGACGACAGCGAGTACTCGATCCAGCGGAACTGGTTCTGGCCGCGGCTCAGCTGGTCCCGATACCGAGCCGGCATGATCACGCCGACCAGAAGGTGGAAGAACGACGACAGGAAGAGGAAGGCAGCGACCGCCCAGGCCACGTTGATCTCGAACAGCGTGTCCGGCGCCGGCGCCGCAGTCCCGGGTGGCCCTGCGGGAAAGGCTGCCGTGACCGGCAGCGAGAAGTCCGTGGCCAGCGCCACGACTGCCACGCCCTGCACGGCGTGCAGCGCGGCCATGACGATGTTGTAGATGCGAAGCTTGCGAAACGCATCATCGGTGACTGCGACCTGACTGACCACTCGGAATGCTCCTCTGTTCGGTGCCCTCGAAGCTACCACTGCCCGTCTCGCCTCTGTCATCGGGCTAGCTTCGAGTTCTGATGTTCGACCCGTATACCCGGACTGTCCGTATTTCATCCATGGGAGTGGATCTGGTTGTCACCGATCACGGTCCGAGCGATGGAGAGGCGGTCCTGATGCTGCACGGCTTCCCGGACTCCGCCTGGCTGTGGCGGAACCAGATCCCCCGGCTGGCCGATGCCGGATATCGGGTGCTTGCCCCGGATCTGCGCGGGTTCGGACGCTCCGACAAGCCCGGATCGGTCGAGGAGTACACCCTGCGCCGCCATGCGGGCGACGTCAGGGCGATCGTGGGCCATTTCGGCGTCGAACGAGCGCATGTGGTCGGGCACGACTGGGGTGCGGCACTGACGTGGTATCTCGGTGTGGTCGATCCGGAGCTGTTCCGCACGGCAACGGTCCTCTCGGTCGGCCACCCGACCGTCTTCGCATCCGCTGGTCTCGAGCAGAAGCGACGCTCGTGGTACATGCTCCTCTTCCAGTTCCCCGATGTTGCCGAACAGTGGCTGTCCGATGACGACTGGAAGTGGTTCCGCGAGTGGAGCGGATCGCCGGCCGAGGTCGACCACTGGATCGAGCAACTGTCGCGCCCGGGTGCGTTGACGGCGGCGCTCAACATCTATCGCGCCAACATGGCACCCGAGACCTGGGCCGCCCCGCCTCCCGAACTCCCTCCGATGCCGTGCGACACGTTGGCGGTCTGGTCCGCTGGAGACTCTGTGCTGCTCGAGTCACAGGTCGTCGATTCCCAACGGTACGTGTCCGGCCGATGGCGGTTTGAACGGATCGAGGACGCCGACCACTGGATACCGCTGACGGCCCCCGATCGGCTCGCCAACCTGTTGCTCGACTGGCTCGGTTGAGCGGCCGGCCCACTGTCGGCTCGGGCGCTTCGCCGTTTCGGATACGCTCACTCGCCGTCCACCGAGGTGCGCCGTGAAACAACGCCCACTCATGATCGCCCTCGGCCTGCTGACGCTCACCCGTCTCGTGATCAACACGGGTCACCGGCTGGTCTCCCCGTTCCTGCCTGTGATCGCCCGCGGGCTTGGGGTTCCGCTCGAGTCCGCAGGTCTGCTGGTGGCGGCGAGATCCGCTGCGGCGATGGCAACGCCGGCGATCGTCACGGCGGGGAAGAGATACGACCGCCGAGCGCTCGTGGTCGTCGGTCTCGGCATCTTCCTCGTCGGATCCGGAATCGCCGCCCTCGTCGGTGCCTACGGAGGCGTGCTGGCCGGGTTCGTGCTCATGGGACTCGGCAAGGCCGTCTTCGATGTGTCCGGCCAGGCGTATCTCTCCGACCGGGTCCCGTACGAATCGCGTGCCCGATGGCTCGCAGCGTTCGAGACCACATGGGCCGGGGGGTTCCTCGTCGGCGCTCCGGCCGTGGGATGGATCATCTCATTGAGCGGCTGGGAAACGGCGTACGGCGTGATCGCAGTGGTCGTCGGGGTGGCCGCGATCGGCGCAGTCGTTCTGCTCGACGAGGACCACGCCGGGATGGCGGAACGAGGCCGTCTCTCACTGGACAGATCGGCGATCGGGATGCTGGCCGTGGCGACGCTGTTCTCAGCAGGTGGCGAATTCACGACGGTCGTGCTCGGTGCCTGGCTCGAGGACTCGTTCGCAATCGCACTCGCCGGGATCGCCGGCCTGGCCTCTCTCATCGGTGTCGCCGAACTCACCGGGGCGTTCTCGACAGGGTTGTTCACCGACCGGCTGGGCAAGAAGCGCGCCGTTTCCATCGGTCTGGTCATCAACGCCATCGGCTACACCGTCATGGGCTTGTCCGGCGGGTCGGTCGTGCTCGGCGTCGGAGGGGCCCTGGTCGCATTCCTCGGGTTCGAGTTCTTGATCGTCTCGAGCTTCCCATTGGCGTCGGAGCTGGTCCCGGGCGGGCGGGGTCGTTACCTGGCTTGGTTGGTGGTGGCGATCAGTCTGGGCCGATCGGTCGCCGGCGCGATCGGCCCCGTGCTCTTCACCTCCATCGGCTTCGGGGCCAACGCGACGGCAGCCGTCGTGGTCGATCTGCTGGCGCTCACGCTGCTGCGGCTCACGGTCGCAGAGCCCGGCACCCTCGCTAACGGAAGTCGATGACGACCTCGCGGATCGTTGTCAGCACGCCGCCGAGATAGGTGTGGGCCTCCACCGTCCGTGCCCCCGTGACCCCCGCGTCGAGCGTGCCTTCCCAATAGCGGTAGATCGCGCCGGAATGGCGGGATTCGCTCGATTGGACACTCAGCGGTGCCCCATCGACGAAGAGCTCGGTTCGGGTGCCCGGATCCCCGAATCGTTCCGCAGCAGCGTCCAGATCGCCGACGTGGGCGGCCATGAACATCGGAACGCGAATCCGGATGGCGATCGGCGGCGACACGGCGATCATCGTCCCCGAGCACCGGATCGGTGGTGAAGACGTGTCACACGTCGTGGCGACGGGCTGGATCACCCAGATCTTCTCGAGCAGGCGTGCCACGAACGACGCCATCTGTTCACGCGTGACCGTCTGATCGGGGGAGAAGGTGGCGGGACCCGTTCCCCGGGTCACGCCGAGCATCGCCAACTGATCGATCGCGGTGCGAGCCTCGGCCGTGACTCCACCGATGTCCGTGAATCCCTGGTCGACCGCAATCGGAAGCACATTGCCCGCAGCTTCGAATGTTCGAGTGAGGAACAGCGCCATCTGCCAGCGGGGCACGGCACCGTACGGGTCGAACCGGTCGGCTCCGACGCCTCGGGTGATGTCCACCTGGCTGATGGCGCCGATGCTCTCGGCGGCGGCGGGCCAATTCGTGTCCGTGAACGGGCTCGGGACGGACCCGTACCGGTCCTGCACCCATCGGAGTGCACGATCCAGCCACACCGCCATCTCCCACCGGGCCAGGGGTTCGCGCGGCTCGAACGTCGCCTCGACGTCGATGATGGAGCGCCAGGCGAGGCAGTCGACGTCAAAGGCGTGCGGGGAGAGCGGCCACACGTCGGAATATCCCGCTCGAGGCAGGTCGGGTGGACAGCTGGCTCGTGGCTCCGACACCGTGCCGAGGGCGGGTGCCGTCGAGAGCATCACCAGGAGCGCCAGGGCGGCGCCCGTCACACGCAGTCTCCGTTTCGTCATGGCTTGTGTCTACCAGGCCGCGGCGGATGGTTCGACCTCGCACAGTCGGTGAACTCGACGATCATGTCGGTGTGGACTTCGATGAATCCGACGACTTCGACTCCGACGCCGGCGCCTGGGACGACGAGGACTGGGAGGTCGACGACTGGGAACCGATAAGGGACGACTCGATCTCTCGTCGGACGCTGCCGCCTTCGTGGCGGGTCATCGGGATCATCGCTGCGCTCTCCATGCTGGCGATCCCGCTGTTCAACCTGATCGACGCTCGAAGCCCCCAGATCGCCGACAACGGCCTCGAGGTCTGCCATTTCGACTACTGCGTCGTGGAGCGGTACGTCGTCGATGCCGGCCTCGGGCGCACGATGGCAGTGATGTCTTCGAGCATCGTTCCCGACGTCGACGTCCAATCGTTCGTCGACGCCATGATCGAAGTCGTAGGCGGTCCGTCGGTCACCGCCCAGGTCGTCGACGAGCTACCTGGCGACCTGGGAGGCCGATACTCGCCGGCCGAACGGCTGATCCAGATCGATCGCCCTGCCACCGTGTGGGTCATCGCCCACGAAGTGGCACACACGGTGTCCCCGGGACACGATGAGCAGTTCCAGGAGACGTTGGTGGAGCTCGGACGCTTCTTCGAACGGAGCACCGGGTAGCGTCGGGGTCCCGACACCGAGGAGGGGCTCATGGACCGCATCGCGCGCTTCCGCGAACTGCACGCGAAAGGCTGCTTCGTCATGCCCAACCCGTGGGACCGCGGGTCCGCCCGCCTGCTCGAGTCGATGGGCTTCCCGGCGCTCGCGACGACCAGCTCCGGACATGCCGAGTCGTTCGGGAGAGTCGATCAGCAGATCACGGCGGAGGAAATGCTGGAACATGCCGCCCAGATGGCGTCGACGGTCTCCATCCCCCTGAACATCGACTCCGAACGGCTGTTCGCCGAAGACCTCTCCGAGTTGGGTGCGATGGTGGAGGCGATCGCCGACACGGGAGCCGCAGGGTGTTCGATCGAGGACTACCGGCCGGACACCGGAAGCATCGATCCGCTCGAACGAGCCGTTTCGAGGGTCGGTGCCGCTGCCGAGGCCGCCGCAGCCTCTGGTCTGGTCTTGACTGCACGAGCCGAAGCCTTGCTCTACACCGATGCCGATCTCGACGAGGTGCTCGAGCGGCTGGTCCGATACCGCGAGGCCGGCGCCGACGTCGTCTATGCACCCGGCCTGAGCCGGCCCTCCGACATCAGGCGGGTGGTCGGCGAACTCTCCTGTCCGGTCAATGTGCTGCTGTGGCCGGACGGGCCCGATGTGGGTGAGCTCGCGAGTCTGGGAGTTCGGCGGGTATCGACCGGGGGCGCACTCATGCGTGCCGCCTACGCGGCGATGGAGGATTCCGCAGCTCGACTACTCCCGGGTATCAGGGGCCGCCATGGGTGATCGAACCGCGTCGATCGAAGCGTTTCGCGAATGCGCAGAAGCAGCACGCAGTGCCAACCGGACCACCTGTCCGTCGGCATGAGTCGTCCTCGTAGGCGTGAGATCAAGAGTGCACGATTCGTCGAGTCGGTGGAAGCGATCGCCGGTCTCGCCGACGCTCCGTTCAGGACGGCGAGGCGGACCGGCAACGATCCGGTCAGTCTCTCGATCCTCGCGACGACCGTCGGCGGTTTTCGCGTCCGTGTCCGCAACGCTGCTGTCTGGCTCGACGAGCATCACCCCAGGGAGGGTCGCGTGTACCGGTCGCTGGTCGATCTCGTCGAGGGCGATGTGGGTCCGAAGCTGTCGGCCAGCCTTCAACCGGACTCGGTGATGGGCGCCGAGCGGACTGCGAGTGGGCGGTTCGACGCCTCCCCGGAGGTGCGACGCGCCGTCCGCGCCTGGGCGAGTCTGGCGAGGCGGCACAACCGCAAGTACGGCCTCCCGATCGGTCTCGTCGTCGCACGGGTCGAGCGTTCCGTGTCAGCGGCACGGCCGCGATGAGCCCGAACATCGTCGTTGTCGGGGCGGGTCTGGTGGGCTCGGCGTTGAGCCGGCGGCTCGCCGAAGCCGGGCTCCAGCCGGTCTGTTTCGGACCGTCGAGCGGGCCCCCGTACTCCAGCCACGACGACTCCGGGCGGATCACCCGCATCCTCGACGCCTCTCCGACGTGGGCGATGCTGGCGGCGCGGGCGATCGCCGACTACTCGGACATCGAGGCTCGCTCGGCCATCCAATTCCATCACCCGGTTGGCGTGTTGTGGTCGGCGCGCTCGCCCGGGCCCCTCGTCGAACTCGACTCACTCAGCTCGACGCTCGGAGTGGAGCGAGGAACCGGGCTCGGCGGATGGGAGGGGATCGCTGCGGTCGGTGGTGACGAGACGCTGCTGGAGCGAGGTCCCGCCGGATACATCTCCCCGCGGGACATGCTCCGCGCCCACCGGGTCCTGGCGGAGCGGGGTGGCGCGGTCTTCGACGATCGGGTCGTCCAGGCTGTCGAGTCGATCGGCGGTCGTTGGGCGGTCCGCTTGCGCGACGGTGAGTCGGTCACCGCCGACCGGATCGTGGTGGCGGCTGGAGCGGGCAGCCGCGAACTGGTGGATGTCGGGCTCGAGGTGACCGGGGAGGTCGTGATCGACGCACCCCTCCCGGCCGGCATCGGAGCGGCGCTTGCCGGCCTCCCCTGTATCGGTCGTCTGACCAGCGACTCCGTCGTCGAGGGGTACCTGACTCCTCCAATCCGTGCAGCGGACGGCTGGAGTCTCAAGTTCGGAGCCGAGCTCCCAGCCGCCACCAGACTGGGCAACGGGGTGGATGTGGCCGAGTGGATGGGTGGAGATGCCCATGCTGAACGTCTCCCGGCGATGGTGGCGGCACTTCGCGGGCTCTTCCCTGGCCTCGGTTTCGGTCACGCTCGGTCGCGGCCGTGCATCTATGCGCGGACGCGCACCGGATTCCCGATCGTCGACGAACTCGAACCGGGGCTCTTCGTGGTCACGGGCGGCAACGGCCGGATGGCCAAGAGCGCCGACGCCGTGGCTGCGCTCGCATCGATGCTCGTGATCGACGACGGTTGGGGCGACAGCGAATTCGACCACTCGCACTTCGCGGTTTGAAGCCGTTCAGACGGCGAGCGTCGGCTTGCTGTCCGTCCCGCACGGGATCCGGGCGACGGCACGGCCGTGATCGGCCATCTGGGTGATCGGCATCGCGATGCCGTAGGTGAGGAACTCGCCGCGGGGAACCACCCGGATGACCTGGACGGTGTCGACCTCGTGTTCCCTCAGTCGCGACGATTTGAACAGGCGTCGAGTCGCCTCCGGCGAGAGTTCGTCGACCTCGAGGATCTCGGCGTCGCCGTGGAAGGTCACGGTGGCGGCAGGCACCTTGATGAAGGGCAGGAAGGGGACCCGCTTGGGGATTGTCACCGTCATCGACACCTTCGGGTGCCGGGTGATGTGGCGGTTCTTCCAACTGTCCCGCGCCGAGGAGATCAGCAACGACCGATCGTCGACCGCGTACACGATGCCGGCGCTCCGCGGCTCTCCCGCCTTGTTGACGAACGCGAGCACTCCAAAGATGTTGTCGTCGATCTCGCGCCAGACGGTTTCGGTCGTTGCCGGCATCAGTTCTGCTCCTCCGACGACAGTTTCGAGAGAGCTTCGACGGCACGGAAGAGGCGATGGTCACGTCTGGAGCGGTGCCCTCAGCCTCCTAGAGTCGGCGCACTTCGATGCGCGTGATGCGGCGACCTCGCAGGCCGATCACCTTCAGCGAGTGACCTTCATAGGTGATCTGGTCACCCAGCCGTGGGACCCGGCCGAGCTCCGCCATGATGAGTCCCGCTGCGGTGTTCCAGTCGTCGTCCTCGAGCTCCTGGTTCATCAGCTCGCCGAGATCCTCGACCGGGATCGTGCCGTCGATCACCCACGTGTCGGAGTCCACCTTGCTGATCTCCTCGGACACCGGTGTCACGCTGATCGACCCGAGCACCTCCTCGACGATGTCCTCGACGGTGACCAGTCCGGCGGTCCCGCCGTATTCGTCCACGACGATCGCCAGATGCGTCGACGTCTGCTGCATCTCCTGGAGGAGTTCGAGCACACGTTTCGATTGCGGGACCACCAGCAGCTCTTCGGCGAGCGAGCCCACCTCCACCATCCCGCGACGTTCGACCGGCACGGCGATCATGCTCCGCAGCCCGACGACGCCCGTCATGTTCTCTCGGTTCTCCACGTACACCGGAAGCCGTCGATGGCCCGACTCGATCGCGATCTCGACCGCCTCGTCGACGGTCATCGTGGAGGGCACCGCGACCACGTCGGTCCTCGGCACCATCACGTCGTCGGCTTCCCGATCGCCCACCCGAAAGGCGCGATCGATCAACGCGGCGTCTTCATCGGTGATCTCGCCTTCGGTAGCCGCCGCCGTCGCCAGCATCCGCAGCTCGTCCTCGGTGACGGTCGGCGAGCCCTCGACGCCCTTCCCGGGCATCTGGAGGTCGGCGATCCACACGAGGATCGACACGACGGGACGGAGGATGCGCTCCACGATCGCCAGTGGGATCGCCGTCACCAGGGCGACCCGGTCGGCGTTCCTCACCGCATAGGTCTTCGGGATCGCCTCGGCGTAGATGTACATGATCACGGTCAGACCGACGGAGGCGATCGTTGGTCCGAGCCGTTCGTCGAACCACCTGATTGCGAGGATGCCGGCCACCGTCGCTGCGGCGATCTGACTCAACAGGGCAGCCAGGAGGATGGCATTGAGGACGGTGGACATCCGCGAGGTCATCTCCTGGAGTTGCCGCGCACGACGCGAGCCCCCCGCCGCCATCGTCTGCACCCTGACGGCCGGCACCCTGAGAAAGGCCGCCTCGGCGGCGGCGATGAAGACCGAGAAGAGCAGCAACGCGAGGAGCACCAACAGCAGCGGCAGGTCGGCCTGGAGATCCATACCCCCGAGTCAAGCATGCCGGATCGGCGTCGACGACACACCGATCGACGGCGGTCGCGACGCCGCCCCTCATTGGGCGGCGTGGGGAAACTGATCCAGTCCCAGCGACTCGATGATGTCGGCGTCGTCGCGTCTGGACGCTCGGCTCACGGGCAAGCCGACGCCGTCGACGATCCGATTGAGCCCCTCGAAGGCCGCAGCGACCGCTGCCGCATCCACAGCCGCCCCGTCACCGAGCTCTGAAGCAACCAGTTCGACCGCACTCGCATCGGGCGCGGTGATGGCGGATCCCAGCCGTCCCGCGGCGGCCAGCGCCCTGCCCGCCACGAGCTTCGAGTCCGCCTCCGGATCGCACACCGCGATCAGCTCGACCTCCCGACCGGTCGACTCGGCGCTCCACCTGAGCATCCGTGTGTGTGCGAGCGTTCAATAGAAGCACTCGTTGCCGTATGACAGGGTCGAGGCGACCAGTTCGATCTGGGTGCGGTGGAGATCGCCCCTTCGGAAGTTCGGGTCCTGCATGTCATGGCCGGTCATGTAGAGCGTCTCGATCAGCGGATAGGTGATCGCGTTCTCGTCGGGTACGAGGACCTGGGTGAACGGTGGGACGAGTGTCGGTCCCACCGCGATCCACGAGCGGACCTTCTTCGGTCGCGGCTCGACCCGGATCCGGCTGGGCTGCCCGGCCTGTGGCTCCGGAAAGGGCATCGGCTCGAGCCCGAGGAGACGCAGGAAGGTGTCGCCCATCACGACCCTCGCCGAGATGCCCATCAACTCGACGTACTGCTCCTCGGCGAGTGCCTCGACCATTTCATCGACCCATGATCGGGTGGTCGTTGCCGGCCGGCCGGCGATGCGGACGACGACCGCAGATGCAGCGTCGTTCACCTCGACCTCGAGGCCGCTCCGAACCGACCTGGCGAGCTCTGCGAACCCGAGTCGCTCCTCGGCCGTGTACCAGGTTCCCGGCCTCCCGAACGCCTCCCATGTGTCTGTGAGGCGTGCCGCGATGTCGGCTCTGATCGGAAACCCGTGCGAAGCCAAGGCTGACATGAGGCGAGGGTACCTCGGTGCCGTCGGGCAGCTCTGTGACCTCCTGCGTCGTCGCGACGACATGGGTAGGTTCGGTTGCATGACGACCATCAGACGGCTCACGCACTCGTGTGTCATCGTCACCGACGATGATCACGCCACCCTGATCGACCCGGACTTCTTCACCTTCACCTCCGGGGTGATCGACCTGAGCTCGATCGGTGACATCACGCGGGTCCTGATCACACATGAGCACGGCGATCACGTGCATCCCGAGTTCGTCGCCTGGCTGAAGAACCGCCGCGACGATCTGGTGGTGTTCTCGAACCCCGCCGTGCAGGCGATGCTCTCCAAGTCGGACATCGACGTGTCCACCGAGGTCCCGGAGGGAACCAGCGTCCAGGACGTCCTGCACGAGCGGATCCCGAACGGGGCAACGCCTCCGAACCGCGCCTGGACCGTCGACAACGTCTTCACCCACCCGGGTGACAGTTATGGCCTCGGTGCATGCGCACCGGTGCTCTCGCTGTCGCTGATCGCACCGTGGGGCTCTGCGACGGCATCGGTCGAGTTCGCCAAGCGACTCGCCCCGCAACAAGTGATCCCCGCTCACGACTTCTATCTGTCCGAACAGGGGCGCAGCTTCATCCCGAACCTGGTTGCGGGCCCCCTTCGCGAAGCCGGGATCGAGATCGTCCCCCTCGGGTGGGGCGACAGCTACACGGTCTGATCAGCCTGCGGCTTCGGCGAGGTACCTGTCGAGAGCGTCTCTGAGGTTCGACCGCTCCGCTTCGGGAACCGAGTGTTCGTACGCCAGGACGTTCTCGAGGTGTCTCGCTGCTTCGCGGTGCGCCCCTGATGCGGCAGCCTCATCGGCGGCGGCCGGACCGTACTCGATGATCGTCTCCACGTCGCCTGCGCCGACGGCATGGTGCATGACGAGCGTGAGGTCTGCGCTGTCGTCGATGTGTCCGAGGATCTCGGCGTGGACGAACCGGCGTCGCACCGCCGTCATCTCTTCGTAGAGGACCCTGCGGATCTTGTCGTGACGGAGTGAGATGCCGTCGTCACAGATGACGGCGAGATCGTTTCTCTCCAGGTGGCGTCCGTGGCCGTCCCAGGGGCGCCCCATCGCGTCGAGCAGATCGACCGGGAGCGGCTCCGGGCTCGCCGCGAGGACTGCGGCGAGTCCCTGCCCGTCGGCGGGAAGCCTGTCGAAGCGTTCCAGGACGGCCATGGCGACGGATGCGAAGTCGGATCCTCGATACAACGACAGGGCCAGCGGGTTTCCACCCGTTGCAGCGAGTGCAGCCTCGGGGTCGGCCCCATCGCCGAGCGCCACATCCGCCTCGGCCCTGCTCAGTGGCGGAACGACGATCGTGGTCTGATCCTCGGTGGGAACCCGTTCGATCAGGAGCTCGAGCGACGGGTTGGTCGATGGGGCATGGTGATGACCCAGGACGACGTGCCGGCCCGTGCTCAACAGCGACTCGATCAGACGAGCCGACGCCTCGTCGAGCCGGTCGGCGTCGTCCAAGACGAAGACGGGTCGTGCTTCGCCCTTGGTATGCGGCCGGGCGATGAGGTCGGCAGCCAGATCCCAGTCGCCCGAGCCGATGGCGGTGGTCACATCGTCGGTCACCTGAGCGAATGCAGCGAGCGGGCGCTGCGGACTGAGGTCGTGACACGTTCCGAACGCGATCGGTCGGTCCCCGATCCACTGCTTCAGCGCGGTGGTCACGCCGCCGCCGGTGATCACCGTCGAAACCGTCACCAACGGTGATTCGGCGACCGCCTCTTCGATCTCGTCGGTCAACGATCGGCGGACGACGTGTTCCATACCTTCGATCCTATGCCGCGCCCGCTCGGGCCATCGGCGCAGGCGGCCATCGCATCAGGGCACGGTGCCGGCCCGGCGATGCGTCAGACTTCGAGAATCTCGTCGATTCGAGCGAGCGTCTCGTCATCGAGGCGATCCAGCACCTCCAGCGCCGCCATGTTCTCGGTCAGCTGGCTCGGTCGGCTCGCGCCGGTGATGACCGATGTGACGTTCGGGTTGGAGGCGCACCAGGCGATGGCGAGCTGGGCGACCGAGCAGTCGAGGTCGTCGGCCACCTCGGCGAGATGCTTGACCATGCCGTTCTTGGTCTCGTCGGTGAGCTGACGTCGCATGCCGTCGGACTGGTCGGCTCGGCTGCCCTCGGGGACCTGCCCTCCGACGTACTTGCCGGTGAGCAGCCCCGATGCCAGTGGGCTCCATGTGGTGGCTCCGAGGCCGATGT
>Ga0224512_10002471_pt1 | contig 16917 bp, 13 predicted proteins | sample SF_May12_sed_USG_4_FD_169103 | JGI IMG/M metagenome (GOLD analysis project Ga0224512, IMG submission 169103) | Sediment microbial communities from San Francisco Bay, California, United States - SF_May12_sed_USGS_13 | ecosystem: Environmental > Aquatic > Marine > Sediment | place: USA...
CGCCGACGGGTCCACCGTCACCACCGAGAGCGACTCCGAGACGTTTGACGCGGGCGTCGGATGGTTCCGAGAGCCCGACGCACGCGAGGTCGGGCTGGTTCCTGGCTTCGCGAAGGGAGTCGTCCGCTCGGTCCTGCCCGGATTCCTCGAAGACAAGGTCGCCGACGCGCGGCTTCGTCTCACACCGGAGCGGGTGTCGCTGGGCACGTCGTATTTCCAGCAAGACAGCCGGATCTTCAGGTTCGAGCGGATCATCGAGGGAGCCTTGGACGATCAGGCGGCCGCGACATTCGCTCCCCGAGAGTTCCTCGAGAGCGCCGCGGACGTGCGGCTTCGACCCCTCCAGCCCCTGACAGCCAGCCTGACGCTCCTCACGGTTCGTGACCTGCTGCCGCCCATCGAATCGGCGGCCGCTCCGGAGGTCCAATCGCTGATCGCCGCGGAGCGAACCGGCTTGGCCGGGGTCGATCTGGGGTGGGAGACGAGCCGAACGCTGCGAACAGCGCTGGGGTACCGACCGTCGATCTTCTCCTGGCTGCGGACCGACTTCGACTGGACGACCGTCTATCAGTCGGAGCGAAATACGAACTTCGTCGAGCGCACGTTCGCCGGTGCCGACACCACGGTTGCGCTCGCTCGCAACGCACGCGGCCAGCGGGACTGGGGCACCACCGTAGCGCTGAGTCCGGCCGGCGTCGCCCAGGGGCTCTTCGGTGAGCCGGCCGAAGGAGAAAGTCCCGACATCGCCCAACTCCGAGCCATCTTCGGGGCGGTTCAGCCACTCTCGGTCACGTACAGAGACGGGATCACGTCACGCTTCAATCGGGACCCGATCGACCCCCGGCTGGAGTATCAGTTCGGGTTCGGTGGCGTCGAGCGTTACCGCTTCATCGGGGCCGACACCGCGGCGTCACTCACCGACCGATCCACGTGGCGGCTCGGCTCGGGCGTCACCCTGCCAGCGGGCGCCGGCGTTCGTGTCGGATACCAGATCTCTGACGCGACCACGCTCGATACTCGGAGTGAGCGGCGAACTACGCAACGGACCTGGCCGGATGTCCAAGGGACGCTACCGACGCTGCGCCCACCCCGCTTCCTCGGGATCCAAGCGATCAGCGTGACGTCGGGCATTGTGCGGACCACGCGGGAAACCGAGTTCGGCGGGCGCGCGCTACAGAGGAGGTTCGACTCCGACACGCGCGTACCGCTCGATCTCTCCATCCAGTGGGTGCGCACGCTCGTCACCACATACCGGGGGTTGTTTCGCTCCGGGCGTGGGGTGGACCCAACCGGGCGCACGGAGCGTGAACAGCAAAGCCATCGCGTCTCTCTGAGCAGTCAACTCCTCCCGCCGTCCGCACTCGCCCGTCGTCTGGACCGGCCCATCCGGCTGTCTCTGCTCGGTGCCGTCACCTCGGAATTGAACTGCAGAATCACCGCGCAGGGGGATAACTGTGTGGCGTTCGTCGACCAATTGACCCGGACCGCGAGCGTGTCCATGGACACGAGCGCCGGGGGCTTCGAGTTCGGACTCCAAGTGAGCTTCGACGACCGCCAATCGTTCGTCGGCCAGCAGACCGGGTCGACCCAGTTTCAGGTCGGCATCTTCGGCCAGCTGGACTTCGCGGCGGGGGCACTCCCGATCCGCTGAGTCGACGACCGCGTGTCCCGATGGCCCATGGCGGAGCCCCCGTGCGCCTGCAACCCTCGTGCATGCATGATTCCGAACGACGTGCCCTGACGCGGGCGGCGGGTGTCCTCCTGGCGCTCAGCATTGCCCGGTGGGCGATCTCCCGACCGGCCGACCCCGGTACCTTCGACGAGGCTCCGAACGTGCTTCCGGCCCACGTAGCCGCGACGGAGGCCGCCGCCGACGAGGCGGCGCGCAGACGTCGACCGCTCGAGGCCGGCGAACGGATCGATCCGAACCACGCGAGCGAGCTCGAGCTCGATCGGCTTCCCGGGATCGGGCCGTCAACGGCCGCCGCGATCGTGCGGGAGCGCGACAGAGGCGCCGTATTCCGCCGACCCGAAGAGCTGACGGTTGTCCGGGGCATCGGCCCGGCCACGGTCGAGCGCCTCCGGCCGTGGCTCGAGTTCGCACCCTCGGTCCGAGGTCGACCCGGGGAGCGTGCGGGGGGGCGGCTACCCCGGACCGACCGCCGGTACCCGACGGTGCTCGACGTGAACCGAGCGGGGATCCGGGAACTGGAGGCGCTTCCAGGCGTCGGTCCTGCGCTCGCCAGGCGAATCGTCGAGGAGCGCGCCATCCGGCCGTTTTCATCGGTGGATGACCTCGCGCGCGTGCGGGGCATCGGCCCGGCAACGATCGCTCGACTCCGAGGCGCGATCGAGACGGGGGCGACGCGTTGACCGCATACACCGCCGGTCCTGGCCCACGGGAACAGAGGAATCTTGTACCGCGCAGTGCCGCACCCGTATTCTGTACTCGGACGCGGCGCGCCCCGCGTTTCCAAACCCCTTCAAGGATCTTGCTTGATGGCAGCGAAGATCGCGCAGGAGCTACGTCTCGGAGACCTCTTCGTGCGAGAGGGCCTCATCACGGAGCAGCAACTCCAAGAAGGGCTTGCCGAGGCGAAGACCTCCGGTCATCGAATCGGGTGGGCGCTCGTCCATCTCGGTTTCGTTGCTGAGGAGGAGCTGACCCGGATGCTCGCGAAGCAGTACCGGGTGCCTGCGGTCGATCTAGAGAAGGTCACGGTCGATCCGAAGATCTTGAAGTTGATCCCGTCGAACGTGGCGCAGAAGCACATGGTGCTTCCCCTGAGGCGGGTCGGTAGGATGCTCACCGTCGCCATGACGAACCCGACTGATTTCTCGGCGATCGATGATCTCAAGTTCATCTCGAAGCTCGAGATCGAGCCTGTGATCGTCGGTGAGTACACCCTCCGGAAGCACCTGGAGAACTACTACGGCGCTCCGGAAGAGCAGATCACCGAGCTCATCGAAGGGTGGGAAGACTTCGACGACGTGGAGGTCATCGAGGACTCGCACGACGAGGATTACTCCGCGCTCGCGGCGGAAGTCGACTCCGCCCCGGTGGTGAAATTCATCAACGGACTCCTGACCGACGCCGTGACCAAGGGCGTGTCCGACATCCACATCGAGCCGTACGAGAAAGAGATTCGGGTCCGCTACCGGATCGACGGCGCGCTGCAGGAGGTCATGAAGCCGCCGATGAAGATGAAAGCGGCGCTCACCTCGCGCATCAAGATTCTCTCGGACCTCAACATCGCCGAGCGGCGGGTTCCGCAGGACGGGCGCATCAAGTTGAAGATGCGCAACAAGGTCGTCGATTTCCGCGTCTCGACGCTTCCGGTGATCTTCGGCGAGAAGATCGTGCTCCGAATTCTCGACAAGGGAAACCTGACCTTCGATCTGACGAAGTTCGGGTTCGAGCCCAAGGCCGAGAAGGACTTCATGTGGGCCATCTCACGCCCATACGGCATGGTGCTCGTGACCGGTCCGACGGGATCGGGCAAGACGACGACGCTCTACTCGGCGCTCTCGCAGGTCAACACGATCGACACGAACATCATGACGGCGGAGGATCCGGTCGAGTACAACCTCCACGGCATCAACCAGGTCTTGGTCCGGACCGAGATCGGCATGGACTTCCCGGCGGCGCTCAAGGCGTTCCTGCGCCAGGACCCGAACATCATCATGGTCGGTGAGATCCGGGACCTGTCCACGGGGGGCATCGCGATCAAGGCGGCCCTGACGGGTCACTTGGTGCTGTCGACACTCCATACCAACGACTGTCCCGGCACCGTTACTCGGATGATCGACATGGGACTCGAGCCTTTCAACGTGGCTTCCGCTCTCAACCTCATCTCGGCCCAGAGGCTCGCGCGCCGGATCTGCTCGAACTGCAAGCAGGAGGCGACGTACGAAGAGGAGTACCTCAATTCCGCGAAGATCGAGCTGGACTGGGCTCATCGCACCACCTTCTACAAAGGAGAAGGGTGCGACCAGTGCGGTGGGTCGGGCTACAAGGGTCGCTGTGGGCTCTACGAAGTCATGATCATGTCGACCGCGCTACGGAAGGCGATCATGAACGAGATGGGTACCGACGAACTTCGGGAGCTCGCGCGCTCCGAGGGCATGCTCACGCTGCGCGAAGACGGCTTGAAGAAAGTCGAACGGGGCACGACCACGCTGGACGAGATCATCAAGGAGACGACGGTCGTCGATTAGCGTCGACCGCATCCACGAGGGAAGGACGACACATGAACCAGCCGGCTGCACCGGCGGGACAGCAACCCCAGCAGGACCAAGAGCTCAACCTTCGTCTTCTCCTTCAGGAGATGATCCAGCGCGGGGCGTCCGACCTCCACGTGACGGTCGGGAATCCCGCGAAGCTGCGCGTTGACGGCGACCTCACCGACTCCAGCATACGCAAGGTGCTGGCGCCCAAGGACACGCTCGCGCTTGCATACTCGATTCTGACGGACAATCAGAAGAAGCGCTTCGAAACCGACGACGAGCTCGACTTCTCGTTCGGCGTCCAGAATCTGTCCCGCTTCCGCGGCAACGTGTACAAGCAGCGCGGATGCGTGGCGATGGCGATCCGCCAGATCCCCTACGACATCATCTCGCTCGAAAAGCTCGGCTTGCCACCGATCGCGAACCAGCTCGCCGATCGGCCGCGTGGCCTCGTGCTCGTTACCGGTCCGACGGGGTCCGGTAAGTCGACCACGCTCGCGGCGATGATCGACAAGGTGAATCGGGAGCGGAAGGGACACATCATCACGATCGAGGACCCGATCGAGTTCATTCACCGCCATCAGGGGTGTATGATCAACCAGCGTGAAGTCGGGGCCGACACACAGAGCTTTCGAGCCGCGCTCAAGTACGCGCTTCGTCAGGATCCCGACGTCATTCTGGTCGGTGAGATGCGCGACCTGGAAACGATCGGCGCGGCGCTCACCATAGCCGAGACCGGTCACCTGGTGTTCGCGACTTTGCACACGAACTCCGCGGCGGAGTCCGTCAACCGCATCATCGACGCGTTCCCTGCGCACCAGCAGAGTCAGGTTCGGGCGCAGCTCTCGTTCGTGCTCGAAGGCGTGGTGACGCAAACGCTCATCCCCAGGGCGAGAGGGAAGGGTCGGGTCGTGGCGGCGGAGGTGATGATGTGCACCCCGGCCATCCGCGCCGTGATCCGAGACGAGAAGATCCACCAGATCTACTCGCTCATGCAGGCCGGGAAGAAGCATGGGATGCAGACGATGAATGACGCACTGCAGATGCTGTACATGAAAGGCGAAGTCACCCTTGAGGAAGCGCTGAAGCGGTCAAGCGATCCGAACGAGCTCTTGCGAGCCGTCGGTGAGCCCGTCCCTGGCGAGTAACTCCAACGCAGCCGAGGTAGCACAGCTCCATGCCAACGTTCTCCTACAGTGCCCGTCCCGCATCGGGTGGTGAGATGCAGACCGGGGAGCTCGACCTCCCCAGCAAGGACGACGTCCTCGCGCATCTTCATCGGCAGAAGCTCATTCCCGTGTCCGTCCGGGAAAAGCCGAAAGAGATCACGCTCTCGTTCGGGACCGGGATCAGCACGCGCGACATCGTCATCTTCACGCGCCAGTTCGCGACGATGATCAACTCGGGCCTGCCGCTCGTGCAGAGCCTCGACATCCTGGCGGAACAGACGGAGAACCAGGCGCTCCGAAAGACCATCTCCGACGTTCTTTACGACGTGGAGTCCGGTCACACGCTCGCCGACGCCATGGGCAAGCATCCGAAGGTGTTCACCGAGCTTTACGTGAACATGGTCGCGGCCGGTGAGGCGGGGGGTATTCTCGACACCATCCTCCTGCGCCTCGCGACCTTCCTGGAGAAGAACGACGCGCTGATTCGGAAGATCAAAGGCGCGATGATCTATCCGGGCGTCATCTTCTCGGTGGCGGGCGCGGCGATCGTCATCCTGCTCATCTTCGTCATTCCCACGTTCCAGACGATGTTCGAGTCGGCGGGCATTCCGCTGCCGATTCCGACGCAGATCGTCATCGGCATGTCGGCGTTTCTGCAGGCGTACTGGTGGGCCTGCGGCATCGCGCTCATCGCTACCGTGGTGGGGATTCGGCAGTTCTACCAGACGGATCCGGGTCAGCTCTTCATCGACCGGATCCTGCTCGCGATGCCGATTCTCGGCGATCTACAGCGCAAGTCCGCGGTCGCCCGCTTCACGCGCACGCTCGGCACGCTCGTGTCGTCCGGTGTCTCGATCCTCGAGGGGCTCGAGATCACCGCGAAGACCGCGGGGAACCGAGTCATTCACGATGCCGTCATGGGGTCCAGGGCTTCGATCGCGGGCGGTGAGACGATCGCGGGCCCCCTCAAGGAGTCCGGGGTCTTTCCGCCGATGGTCGTTCAGATGATCAACGTCGGTGAGCAGACCGGTGGTTTGGACGAGATGCTCACCAAGATCGCCGACTTCTACGACGACGAGGTCGACACCGCGGTCGAGGCACTGCTCGCCGCCATGGAGCCCATCATGATCGTCGTTCTCGGCGTCGTCGTCGGCGGCATGATCGTCGCCATGTACCTGCCGATCTTCGACATGATCAACGCGGTTCAATAGCGCTCGGTACTCCATGGTGCAGATCGGTGGTTCGGTGAGCCGGCGGCCTCGCAGGCCGGCTCACCGACCCGCTTCTCCGGGCCCTCGAGACATCGCGTTCCAAGTCGGGCCCGTCGAGAATTCGTCGACCCTAGTCGATCTTCCGTCGTAACGGCTTCACTCGTCGGCCCGCACGACACTCCGCCAGAAGTTGCTCGAATCGCCGTTCTCGCGTGGCGTCGCGTTTCGCGCTCATGATCCAATGGGTCGCTTTGTTGCGATAGCCGGGCGGACGCGCCTGCCAATCTCTCCACGCGGCGCCGTCCTCCTTCAGTCGCGAGGCGAAGCTCGGAGAGAGCCGGGCTGGGCCCTTCCGCTCGAACGAGTAGACGCCCGACTTTTCCTCGGTCCTCCGCTCGAAAGCGGCCGCACCGGCGGGCGCGATCCGACCTTCGGCCAGCAGCGCCTCGTACCGCTCGATATTCCGATGGCTCCAGGTGCTCCCTGGGCGCCGCGGCGTAAACCGGATCGTGTACGCCACGTCGTCGACGCGCTTGCGGATGCCGTCGATCCAACCGAAGCACAGCGCTTCGTCCACCGACTCCGGCCAGGTGATGCTGGCTCGGCCGCTACCCTTCTTCCAGAGTCCGAGCCAAAGCTCATCTCGCTCGGCGTGGTGACGGCCGAGCCACGCCCGAAACGCCTCGGACGATTCGAAGTGAATGATGTTCTCGGGCTTCATCGTCTGAATTCGTGAGCCTCCTTCGCGTTCGGATCGTGTGGGATTCCGCGAACTACCCGATGGCGACGGCCCCCAGCGTGGCGATCAGAGCGAGCACGCCCCACACCGTGGGCCTGGCCCAGAATGGGCGGAGCTCGCGCCGAATCTCGCGCAAGCGTTGCTCGTTGAGCGCGATCGTCATGCGTCCCTCGTCGTCCTTCCGCCCCTCCACGAGGCGTGCGGACAACAGCTCGTTGACCGCCTTTTGGTACTTGTCGGGGGCCGCGGAGAATCCCGGAATCGTTCCGGGGCGAACATATGCCGCTCCGGAGGAGCCGTGCGAGCTGGACAGCTCTTTCAAGATCGCCTTTCGGGGAGACATCGGTGTCTCGCGTGTGAATGGTGAAGAGCCAGAGGACCACTGAGTTGGACTGCCCTACGTCGAGAGAGGTTGCGAAGTTGCAGGCGTGACTCCGTGACTGGACGGCGCTCGCCGGGAGCGCGAGGATGATCCGGTCCGCGCGCCGATCCGCGCGATCCACCTCTCCCCACCGGAGCCCATGTGCCCGAAGACATTCTGACGCCGCTCCTTCTGGTCGGCGCGGGGCTCGTGGCGGGGACCATCAACTCGATCGCCGGGGGAGGCTCTCTCCTCACACTGCCGCTGCTCATCTTCATCGGGCTCCCGCCCACGGTCGCGAACGCGACCAACCGCATCGCCATCGTGGTGGGTGGCATCGGGGCCACCAGCAGCTTCCACAAGCGGGACCTCATTCCGTTCGCTTGGGTGAAGTTCGGACTTCCTCCAGCGCTCGTTGGCGTCGCGCTGGGCACGTGGGGGGCCATGAAGATCGGGGACGTTGCCTTCGAGCGAATCCTCGCGGGTATCCTCGTGGCTGCCGCGGCGTGGATGATTTGGCGTCCCGATCCTCCGTTGGCGGGTGACAACCCCCTCGAGCCCGATCCCTCCAAGCGCTGGCTGCTTCGAGGTGCGTTCTTCGTGCTCGGCCTCTACAGCGGCTTCATCCAAGCCGGCATCGGCTTTCTGTTCCTGGCGCTACTCGCGGCGAACGGGCTCGACCTGGTGCGGGCGAACGCGGTGAAGGTCCCGCTGATCCTGGCCTTCACGATTCTGGCCGTGGTCTTGTTCGCGTTCGCGGGCATGCTGGACTGGCAGGCAGGCCTCATGCTCGCCGCCGGTCAGTTTTTCGGGGCGAAGCTCGGTGTCCACCTGCAGGTGCTCAAAGGGCAGGCTTGGGTTCGCAACGTGCTCACCGTGGCGATCGTGGTCTTCGCCCTCCGACTCGTCTTGAGCGGCTGACCCGACGAAGACGCCGCGCCGTCCCCGAGGAAACGACGCGACGTAACTCGACGAGCGAGCCGCGGACCCGAAGCGCGGACCGAATCAGTACCGGTACTGATCCGACTTGTACGGCCCGTTCTTGTCCACGTTGATGTAGTCTGCCTGCTCTTGGCTGAGCTTCGTCAGCTTCGCGCCGAGCTTGTCGAGATGGAGTCGTGCCACCTTTTCGTCGAGGTGTCGCGGAAGCACGTAGACCTTCTTCTCATAGTCGTCTGTGTTCGTCGCGAGCTCGATCTGGGCGATGACCTGGTTGGTGAACGAAGCCGACATCACGAAGCTCGGGTGGCCGGTGGCGCAGCCCAGATTCATGAGGCGGCCCTCGGCGAGGATCAGCACGGAGTGGCCGTCCGGAAAGGTCCACTCGTGGTACTGCGGCTTGATCTCCTCCTTACGGATCCCCGGCGTCTTTTCGAGTCCGGCCATGTCGATCTCATTGTCGAAGTGGCCGATATTGGCGACGATCGCCTTGTCCTTCATGTGCGCCATGTGTTCCGCCGTGATGATGTCGCGGTTCCCGGTCGCGGTGATGAAGACGTCCGCCGTCTCGAGCACGTCCTGAAGCGTGAGCACCGAAAAGCCTTCCATTGTCGCCTGCAAGGCGCAAATGGGGTCGATCTCGGTCACGACCACTCGGGCGCCCTGAGCCTTCAGGGCCTGTGCGCAGCCCTTTCCGACGTCGCCGTAGCCGAGCACGACGGCCATCTTGCCCGAGAGCATGACGTCGGTGGCGCGGTTCAGGCCGTCGATGACCGAATGACGGCACCCGTAGAGGTTGTCGAACTTCGACTTCGTCACGGAGTCGTTCACGTTGATCGCCGGGAAGAGGAGGGAGCCGTCCTTCTCCATCTCGTAGAGGCGGTGGACGCCCGTCGTGGTCTCTTCACTCACGCCCCTCATGTCCTTCGTGATCCGGACCCACTTGCCCGGGTCCTCGCTCAGCGTCTTGCGGAGCAGGTCGAGGATGACTCGCCACTCCTCGGGCTCCTTGTCGGCGTCGTAGGCCGGCACCTCGTCGGCCGTTCCGAACTCCACACCCTTGTGCATGAGGAGGGTGGCGTCGCCTCCATCGTCGACCAGCAGGTCGGGGCCCGAGCCGTCGGGCCAGGTGAGCATCTGGTCGGTGCACCACCAGTACTCTTCGAGGGTTTCTCCTTTCCAGGCGAACACCGCCGCGCCCGTCGGCTCCTCGGGCGTCCCGTCCCGACCCACGACGACCGCGGCCGCCGCGTGGTCCTGGGTGGAGAAGATGTTGCAGGAGGCCCAGCGCACGTCCGCGCCGAGGTCCATCAGCGTTTCGATGAGGACCGCCGTCTGGACGGTCATGTGTAGTGAGCCCGCGACCTTCAGCCCCGCCAGCGGCTGACTCGGGCCGTACTCCTCACGTGCGGCCATGAGGCCCGGCATCTCCTGCTCGGCGAGGCGGATCTCGTTACGTCCCCACTTCGCTAGCACGAGATCGGCCACCTTGAAGGCGGGACGCTCGGTCATGTCCGCGGTTGCGGTGTCGGGCATTACAGCGGTGTCGCTCATGGAATCCTCTGTTGGCTCTCGTGGTTCTTCTAAGGGATGTTCTTGGATCGATCAAAGGGTGCCGGACGCAAGGAACAGCAACGGACCTGACGCGTCCGGATCGGGGGGCAGCGGCACGACCCGACTCGACTCGAAACCGGCGTCGGCGAGCCACGCCTCCATGCGCCCCGTCTCGAATCCCGGCCAAACGTGTCCCATCGCGTCCGTGAAGCCCGGGCCCCGTTCATGACGCCGCATGTCGAGCACGATGATCCGGCCGCTCGGGCCGAGGACACGGCGGACCTCGCTCAGCACGGCGGGCGGGTCTACGACGTAGTGAAGCACGAGCGCCAGGATCGCGAGATCGAGCTCGCCATCGTCGATCGGTAACCTCTCGAGGTCGCCCTTGCGTAATTCGACGTTGTCCCGGTCCGCGGTGCGGGCGCGCGCCGCCGAGAGCATCTCGGCAGACCGGTCGACCGCGACGACACGCCTCACGAACGGTGCCAGCCGTACGGCGAGCGCCGCCGTTCCGGCGCCCAGGTCTCCGACGATCCATCTCGGATCGAGAAGGCCCAGTAGGGGCGCGAGGCCGGTCGCGGACCCGAAGAGGTCCGCCCGCATTTCGTCCCATCCTTCGGCGGTCTCCGCGAAGAACTCGGTGGACCGGAGACGACGGTGTTCGAGGACCGCTCGAGCCCGCTCCGCGTCCGTCAGATAGACCCCGTTTCCGCCGATCTCGTCCCGAACGATACGCCAGAGTGACCGCGCCGCGTCATCGAGCGAAGGACTCAAGCGGTAGTGGCGCTTCCGTCCCTCGGCCCGAGATTCGACCCACCCCTCCGCCGCGAGCATCTTCAGGTGGCGACTGACCGTCGGTTGCGGCACCTGAAGTACGGAGCACAGCTCCGACACCGTGAACTCGCTTCGCTCGAGGAGAGCCAGGAGCCTGGTGCGGGTCTCGTCGCCGAGCACGCTGAGGCGCTCGAGAATCGGGGGGGATATCATCGTATTCATAAATCTGAATATGAAGATATGATCGGATCCCGCCGCGGCCAAGGGGGGTCCGACGGAGACGGCGCCGTTTGTTTCTGCCTTCCCATGGATTAGCTTCCTGCAGGCTCCCGGGCTCGGGGGCCGTCGTCTCATCGGTACCCCGGAGCCCCCTTGGCCCACCAGCACCCGCCCCACAGCGACGTCGTCTATCCGGCGGCCATCCCGTTCGTCATCACCCACTTGGTCTGTCTTACGGCCATTTGGACAGGCGTACCCGTGACCGCCATCGTCGTGGCGCTCGCGTTGTACCTGGTGCGCATGTGGGCGATCACCGCCGGATACCACCGATATTTCAGTCATCGCTCGTACAAGACGAGCCGTGTCATGCAGTTCGTGATCGCGTTCCTCGGCCAGACCTCGGCGCAGCGCGGCGTCATCTGGTGGGCCGCGGTGCATCGTCACCATCACCTGCATTCGGACACCGAGCACGACGTCCATTCGCCTCGGCATCACGGCTTCTGGTACTCCCACGTCGGTTGGATCTTCAACCCGTCGAACCTGGAGCCGGACTACGGGACCGTGAAGGATCTCACGAAGTACCCGGAGCTCGTCTGGCTCGACAAGAACACCTATCTACCGGCGATCCTGCTCGGATTCGCGGTCTGGGCGATCGGTGGTTGGGCGATGCTGGTGGTGGGCTTCTTCTGGAGCACCGTCCTCCTCTTCCACTGCACGTTCTTCATCAACTCGCTCGCCCACGTCTCGGGATCGCAGCGTTACCTCACCGGAGACGACTCCCGCAACAACTTCTGGCTCGCGCTCATTACGCTCGGTGAGGGATGGCACAACAACCATCACCATTACCAGAGCTCGACCCGGCAGGGCTTCCATTGGTGGGAGATCGATATCTCTTACTACGTGCTGCGGGCCATGTCCTGGTGCCGAATCGTGTGGGACCTGCGTGCTCCGCCCGAAGCGATCTTACTCGGCGAGCGCCCAGCCGGTCGGAAGGTGGTCGAAAAGGTAGCCGGCGAACTAGCAGCGGCGTTCAGCGTCGAGCGCATCGCCGCGGGGGTTCGCGAGGCGTGGGAGGAGAGCCACGCACTCGAGGACCTGGCAGAGCGTGCCCGACGAGCTCGGGACCAAGCCGAGGCACGTCTCGCCGAGTTGTCACTCCCTCACCTGCCGACGATTCCCGAGCTCCGGGAGAAGGCCGAGGAGATGTTCCAGGAGTCGCCGTCGCTCGATGCCATCGTGAACCGCGCCCATGAGCTTCTTGCGGAGGCGGTCGCGACCTACGTGTGCGACGCGGCGCTCCAGGGAGCCTAGCGACGGCGTAAAGTCGGACGCATCGCTTGCCGACCCGCTAGCGTCGGGGCATTCTTCCAGGCTTTGAGATCTTCGGGGCCGGCGCGCCGGTTGCCGACCTCCGATTCCCTCCAAAGGGCACACGCATGGAATCCCTCCTGAACCGATTCCTCCAGCCGATCGTCGATTTCGCGAATACGTACATCATCGAGATCGGACCTTCGGTTGCCGGCGAGCGGATCGCCGTCATGGTCATCCTGTTGCTCGGCACGGGACTCTACCTGACGGTTCGAACCGGCTTCGTGCAGCTCCGGCGACTCGGTCACGGATTCGCGGTCACCACCGGCAGGTACGACGATCCGGACGATCCCGGCGACGTGTCGCACTTCCAGGCGCTCACGACCGCCCTCTCGGCCACGGTCGGCATCGGCAACATCGCGGGGGTCGCGATTGCGATCCACTGGGGCGGTCCGGGCGCACTCTTTTGGATGTGGGTGACCGCGTTCCTTGGAATGGCGACGAAGTATTCCGAGGTCACGCTGGCTCAGAAGTACCGGACCACCGACGAAATCGGGACGGTCGCGGGAGGCCCGATGTACTACATCGAGCGGGGACTCGGTGAGAAGTGGAAGCCAGTGGCCGTCTTCTTCGCGGTGATGCTCGCGTTCACGGCCTTCTTCACCGGGAATGCGGTCCAGGCGAACACCGTCTCCGATCAGATGCAGTCCGCCTTCGGGATCCCGACTTGGATCATGGGGCTCGTCACGGCGGCCATCGTGGGCGCGGTGATCCTCGGTGGAATCGGCCGGATCGGTAAGGTCACGGCGATCCTCGCTCCATTCATGGCGGCGATCTACGTGCTCGGAGCCTTGGTCATCATCGCACTCAACCTCGGCGACCTGCCCCCCGCTTTCGGTCGGATCGTGACGGAGGCTTTCGATCCGCAGGCCGGTGTCGCAGGCGTGGGCGCGGGCGTCTTCGTCGTGACCCTCATGTGGGGCGTGCGACGCGGGCTCTTCTCGAACGAGGCAGGGCAGGGGTCGGCGCCGATCGCGCACGCCGCCGCGAAGACCGACGAGCCGGTCTCGGAGGGCGTGGTCGCACTGCTCGAGCCGTTCATCGATACGATCGTCATTTGCTCGCTGACTGGCCTGGTGATCGTCATGACGGGCATGGATTCCCAGCGCTTCGCGACCGAGCTCACAGTCGGTTCGGGCGACATGGCGTACATCGCAGTGACCGAAGGGAATCGATGGGAGGGCGTCGATCCGCCGGAGGAAATCCGCATCGTGGACGGACGACACGTCATGTCGGGCGTGGGTGTGCCCGTCACGGCCTGGCACGAGGTGGCGGTCGAGCCGCTCTTCATCGACGTGGCCCAAACGAGGACGTTCACCGGCACGATCTACCCGTCGCGCGGTGAAGCCGTCGGGCCCGACGGCACGTCGTACATGTCCTTGTACGGAGACGCGGTGGAGAACGGCGCGCCGCTGACCGCCGCAGCGTTCAGGCAGGGACTCGCCCCCCTCGGTGATTGGGGACACATGATCGTCGTCCTCGGGGTGCTGCTCTTCGGCATCTCGACCGCCATCTCGTGGAGCTACTACGGCGACCGCTGTGCGCACTACCTGTTCGGCCAGAAGGCAGTGCTTCCGTACAAGGCGATCTTCCTGGGCGCCCACTACCTGGGAGCGGTGATCCCACTGGCGGTGGTCTGGTCGCTCGGTGACGTGGCGCTCGCGATCGTCATCTGGCCCAACCTGATCGCGCTCCTCTTCCTCGCGCCGGTGGTCGCGGAAGAGACGCGAAGCTACTTCGAGCGGAAGCCCTATCTCGCGCTCGCGGAGAAGCAGCGCCGAGCGGTCAGCGGCGACTGATCACTGCTAGCGTCGGCCCCGTGCCGCCTGGATGAACGTCCGGGCGCGCACGGGGTCGACGCCTCGACCCGCCAGCCCGTCCGCCATGATCGCGCTGCCGACGATCACGCCGTCCGCGCCGTCGAGCAGCGTTCGCACAGTCTCCGGTGAGGCACCGGACCCGATCAGGACCGGGGCTTCGGCGACCGCTCCCCGGATCGTGCTGACTTCCGACGGATCCGTGGCGGAGCCCGTTCCGCTCCCGGAAACGATGAGTGCGTCCGCCCGACCGCGATGCCACGCGTCGGCGGCGGCGTCCGCGATGGTCGAGCCCGGCGGCGGACTCGCGTGCTTCACGTGGACGTCCGCGAGGATCTTCACGTCGACACCGAGGCCGGATCGCGTGCGAAGGGTGTGCGCGGCACGCCCCTCTATGAGGCCCTGATCGGTCCACATCGATCCGGTGTGGACGTTGATGCGGATGAAGCGTGCGCCCGTGGCAGTCGCGACGCCGAGCGCGGCGTGGGCGTCGTTGCGCAGCACGTTCACGCCGACGGGAATCGAGACCTCGGCCATGACCCTCGCAACCACGACGCTCATCGCGGCGATCGTCTCGGCTTGGACATGGCGAGCGAAGAATGGGACATCGGAGTAGTTCTCGACGATCAGTCCGTCGTACCCCTCGTCGGTGAGGATGCGCGCCTCGGTCACGGCGCGCTCGATGACGGCCTCCATGGCTCCACCCCAATCGGGTGAACCAGGCAGCGGCAGGAGGTGGACCATGCCGACGAGTGGCGCTCGATCCGGCCATAGGTCCCTCAACCCGCCCCGGCTCATGGGCGGTCCTTCTCGGGTCTTCTTCGTCGCGTGGCGTCTCCCGGACGATCCACGAGCCGGCCCGGTACTATGGCACCCATACCGAAGCGGTCCGCCACCGTATCCACGACGCGTGAAACGCTGCGGTCCCGATCGGTCTCGCCCGCGACGGGCTCGTCGAAGAGCCCCAACTGGTGGGACTCGCGCGCGGAGACGAGCCCGGTCAGTCCGACGCCCAAGAGGCGAGCCGGGACTCGTCGCTCGGTGCGCAGCTCGCGAAGCAGCGTACCCGCGACCTCTACGATGGCCGCGTTCGACTCCACCGGCTCGGGAACGGTCCGAGCGTGTTGCCGGGTCGAGAAGTCGTGGTCGCGGAGTTTCACGGTAACCGTCTTGGCCCGAAGGCCTTTTCGGCGGAGTGTCGAGGCGACGGAAGTCGCCAACCCCATGAGCTTGTCTTCGAGCTCCCGGTCGTCGTTGATGTCAGCGAAGAAGGTGCGCTCCGACGAAATCGACTTGCGCCGGTCCGTCGGATCGACCCGGCTCTCGTCGACGCCCCGCACGCGGCGGTACAGCCACGCCCCGCGACGTGACCCGAACCAGCGCTTGAGCCACTCCTCCTGAACGCGGAGGGCGTCCTCGACGGTCACGAGTCCGCGCCGCTCGAGCGACTTCACCAGCGAGGGACCGACGCCCGGTAGGGCCGACAGCTCGAGGGGGTTCAGGAAATCCTGTTCGCGACCCGCCGGCACGACGTGCACACCCGCAGGCTTCGCGAACGAGGCCGCGAGCTTGGCGATGACCCGACGTGTCCCCCCGCCGAGCGACACCGAAATCCGTGTTCGTTCCAACACCTCGAGGCGGATGCGCCACGCGGTCTCTTCGAGCGTCTCGCCGTGAAAGAGGCGTTCGGTTCCCGTGAGGTCGAGGTAGAACTCGTCGACGGATGCCGCCTGTACGACGGGCGCGAGATCCTCGAGCGCGGCCCGGACCTCCCGGCTGCGCCGACCGACGGCCCCTCGCGGTACACCGACGACCGTCGCATCGGGGCAGAGACGCAGGGCTTGCGACGTGGGCATCGCGGAGCGAACCCCGAACCGACGTGTCTCGTACGAAGCGGAAGTGACTACGCCTCGACCGGTCGCCGAGCCCCCAACGATCAGAAGCGGAGCGCGACCGGCTCCCTCAGGGTCCTCGAGCCGCGCCACCTGGACGAAGAAGGCGTCGCAATCGACGAGCAGAATCCTTCGTTCTAGCGCCTTATCGACCACTTCGGATGGGGTGCAGGGAGGTTTGCTGAGGACCGCCGGTTCCGGTACAATCATGGGCTCGGAGCCTCGAGGTAGCATGCTCCACGCCCTGTCGCTCCCAAGGTAGCGGAGAAGCCTCGCGTAGGGGACGATCCGACCGCCGGCGGGCCGGTCGAACAGGGACAGCACCGACTTGTACTCACGAAACGAGGAGTTCGGCACGATGCCCTATCCGTTCCAACTGCCCGATCTCGGTTACGCCTACGATGCGCTGGAGCCGCACATCGACGCTCGGACCATGGAGATCCACCACGGCAAGCATCACCAGGGATACACCAACAACCTCAACGCTGCGTTGGAGAGCCATTCGGACCTCCACGGGAAGTCCGCAATCGAGCTGGTGTCCAACCTCGGGGCCCTCCCCGAATCCATTCGGACCGCGGTTCGAAACAATGGCGGAGGGTACATCAACCACACCCTCTTCTGGGACGTGATGACGCCCGGGGGCGCCA
>Ga0224512_10002472_pt1 | contig 16914 bp, 13 predicted proteins | sample SF_May12_sed_USG_4_FD_169103 | JGI IMG/M metagenome (GOLD analysis project Ga0224512, IMG submission 169103) | Sediment microbial communities from San Francisco Bay, California, United States - SF_May12_sed_USGS_13 | ecosystem: Environmental > Aquatic > Marine > Sediment | place: USA...
GTAACTTCGGGAGAAGGTACGCCTCTGTTGGTGATGAGACTTGCTCTCTGAGCTGGTGGGGGTTGCAGTGACCAGGTGGCTGCGACTGTTTACTAAAAACACAGCACTCTGCAAACACGTAAGTGGAAGTATAGGGTGTGACGCCTGCCCGGTGCCGGAAGGTTAATTGATGGGGTTAGCTGCTTGCAGCGAAGCTCTTGATCGAAGCCCCGGTAAACGGCGGCCGTAACTATAGATTGTTGTAGTTACGCAAATAAACTTGGCTATATGCTGGAAACTCCGGTGTATCCGCTGGTACTCGCTCAATACAATTGGGCAGTAACAATCCATGCGGTGCGGACAATCAGCAGGAAAGGTTCCTGGTATGACTTCACTGAACGTCAAAGAGATTCCGGAAAATATTGGCTATTACCTTGCAGGTTTTGCCGATGGTGAAGGAAGCTTTAATTTGTCGTTTCGGAAACGTAAAGATTATTCACAACCGTGGAAAATCTCGCTTTGTTTCAATGTTTCGCAAAAGGACAAGGTCATTCTGGCTTTGTACAAGCGGCACTTGAAATGCGGCACTTTGCGATCAAGAAACGATGGCGTTTGGTATTACGAAGTTAATAATTTCACCGCGATTCAGGAAAACGTCATTCCGTTTTTCAAGAGATATGGCTTTCTGTCTGCAAAGAAGAAACGCGATTTTCAGAAGTTTATGAAACTCGCTGATCTGATAGCCGATAAGAAACATCTCAAGATTGATGGAATTAAGCGAATTCTTGAAATACGCAAGACAATGAATGACGGAGGAGTTGGAAGACGTAAGTTTTCTGATGCCGACATTCTAAGACAGGTGAAACCAGGAAAATCCTCAGAGACTACACGCCAAGCGCTTGCAAATCGAAAAACCGATGCCGTCTGATTTGTAAGTAAAGATATAGTCCGATCTGCATAGCGATATGCAGGGTTTAAGTTCCTTTAATTTGATTCGTGTATTTAAGCTACCGCTTAAACCTAACCAGCTGATGAAAGTTTTTAGCTGGGGATAACATAGGATGAACGGTCCTAAGGTAGCGAAATTCCTTGTCGGGTAAGTAACATTGCCCCTCTGGTTCGCGAGAATCAGAGATAAAAACCAGCTCATATCGGAGAAACCCTCCTGCGTGTGCAGCGCAAAGGGCAACCCCGAGGGAAGTCGTCATTTCTTGTATAGATTTGATTGACCCCGTAACGACTGATCCGAAAGGTGAGGCGCGGTTTAAAGTCATATACTTTAGGCTGTGCAATACGCTGGTAACTTGTCCCTTTTATTAGAGGAAGTTAAGTACCTATGAAGAACCCAATGCTCGATCCGTGGTATGTCACTGGATTGGCAGAGGGCGAAGGTTGTTTCCACGTCTCTTTTAGCTTTCGTAAGAAACTAAAAGTAGGCATAGAAACCAGGCCTTCTTTTTCTATCTCGCTGAATCGCAGAGATTTGATGCTTTTGCAAGGAGTGCATCAATACTTCGATTGTGGTGCGATCCGGTATTCCAGATCTGACCGAACGTACAAGTACGAAGCACGTGCGGTCGCTGATCTGATTACCAAAGTCGTACCCCATTTTAAGAAGTATGCTCTGCATGGCAGTAAGCAAGACGACTTTAGTCGATTTGCGGAAATCTGCCGCAGCGTGCATGCCAATCGTCATCTGAACGGAGAACATCTTCGAGGCATAATTAATAGTGCTTTCGAGATGAATCCTTCAGGCAAGAGGAAGCATGACAAGAGAGATCTTCTAAGGGTAATTGGCAAGTTAAAGGTATAGTCTGCGCCCCATGGAAACATGGGGGTTAACGTGAAGTTCCGACCTGCACGAATGGCGTAACGATGGCCACACTGTCTCCACCCGGGACTCAGTGAAATTGAAATAGCTGTGAAGATGCAGTTTACCTGCGGCTAGACGGAAAGACCCCGTGCACCTTTACTACAGCTTTGCACTGGACTTTGAGCCTATTTGTGTAGGATAGGTGGGAGGCTTTGAAGCGGGAACGCCAGTTCTCGTGGAGCCACCCTTGAAATACCACCCTGGTATGTTTGAGGTTCTAACCTGGGTCCCTTATCGGGATCGGGGACAGTGTATGGTGGGTAGTTTGACTGGGGCGGTCTCCTCCTAAAGAGTAACGGAGGAGCACAAAGGTACTCTCGGCGCGGTCGGACATCGCGCGTTGCGTGTAAAGGCATAAGAGTGCTTGACTGCGAGATAGACACATCGAGCAGGAACGAAAGTTGGTCTTAGTGATCCGGTGGTTCTGTATGGAAGGGCCATCGCTAAACGGATAAAAGGTACGCCGGGGATAACAGGCTGATTCCTCCCAAGAGTCCACATCGACGGAGGAGTTTGGCACCTCGATGTCGGCTCATCACATCCTGGGGCTGTAGCAGGTCCCAAGGGTACGGCTGTTCGCCGTTTAAAGTGGTACGCGAGCTGGGTTTAGAACGTCGTGAGACAGTTCGGTCCCTATCTGCCGTGGGCGTTGGAAATTTGAAGGGAGCTGCTCCTAGTACGAGAGGACCGGAGTGGACGTATCTCTGGTGTTCCGGTTGTCACGCCAGTGGCACTGCCGGGTAGCTATATACGGACGGGATAACCGCTGAAAGCATCTAAGCGGGAAGCCCCCCCTAAGATAAGATTTCCCCGGGGACTCGATCCCCCTGAAGGGCCGTTGAAGACTACAACGTTGATAGGCTGGGTGTGGAAGCGCAGTAATGTGTGAAGCTAACCAGTACTAATTGCCCGTGCGGCTTGGCCATATAATTTCAAGCAACTTCAATGAAGGCAGTCTTGTCTTGAACCTCGTGTTCAATCGAATTTCGTCAGAACAAGTTTGGGAAAAGGGGCAGACCCGAAGGGTCTGCCCCTGATTACCCGACAATCCAAATTTTTTAGTTTACGGATGAGCATCGGAATTTGCTTATCCAACCGGTATGCCTGGCGGCCATAGCAAGCGGGAACCACCTGAATCCATTTCGAACTCAGAAGTGAAGACGCTTAGCGCCGATGGTAGTGTGGGGTCTCCCCATGTGAGAGTAGGACACTGCCAGGCTTTAAATATAAACCCTCGGCCTTTTCGGGTCGGGGGTTCTTTTTGTTAACGCCTGCCGGTGCCTTGGATTTGCGCTCTCGCGCAGGGGTACGGTCATCGGTACTCTATTTAATTATCGCCCATGACTTTTCGCAAGCCGTCAGATATCGCCACGCGTTCGTTCGAATCAAGCATTGACAGCTGGCAGTCGGCAACTCCCAGGCGCGCATGAATTGCATCGTCGATTAGTTTTTTTCCGGATTCGGTGAGAACCACCAACACGCCGCGCCGATCCGAGGGATCCGGCTCACGCACCACCAGGCCGCGGCATTCCAGTCGGTCTATGCGGTTCGTCATTGCCCCGGAACTTAGCATCGCTTCTTTTGCCAGCTGGGTAGCGGGCATCAAGTAACGGTGGCCCTGACGTCGCAGTGCTGACAACACGTCATATTCCCACATTTTCAGACCGAGCGGGTTTAAGGCGGTTTCCGCTGCCCTTTCCAGACGTTTGGCCAGCATCTGGACCCTGGCCACCACACCTAACCCGGTACAATCCAGTTCCGGTCGCTCGCGCGACCACTGGTCCAATAACCTGTCGACTCTGTCTTGCATGCCGCGGATAATACAGCGGCAACACTTTGACATCAAATATCTTGACATCAAGTTAGAATCCACTATCTTTGGCACAGATTCAGTCAACCTCTGGCACGCCCGGCCGATCAGGGCGACGTGAGGGGGTTTGGCCAACTTGGCGCCGACATATATCTGCACGGCATTATTAACGGAAGCATAACTCGCTGAAAAAGTTGGAGATCAGTCCGATGAGCGGAATACAAGATAAGACACGCGGTTTATCTATTGCTGACGATGACGAAATGGATGACAACATGGATCACGACACAATTGACGACTTCGAGCAAGGTGAGAATGCACAGCTCATTAGCGTCAGGACCAAAAACCCAAAAACCAGTCACTGGCGGCTTGTTGAAGAAGCCAAAGAGCAACTGCGTTTGAAAAAGGAACTCGCCGACTACGACAACTATCTCGACTGACTTCGTTTACCCAGGCACAGGTCTTCCTGCGAGAAGGAAGTCTATGAACATCAAACATCGTGTTCATCGAATCCGTTATACCGGCTGGAATACAATGGATGATGATGTCGAGCTATATGCAGATGAGTTCATGTCGGACGCTACACGTTGGCGCCGCAAGCACAGCCATGAAACCGACGTCTCTGATTCTGGGGAAAGGACCACCGGGCGCCCCGAACCCCGGCCAGATAAAGAATCAGTCCGATAGTCCCTGACCGCCAGGCCCGCTGCCATGATTAATAGTGGAGGACAGGCATCACACTGGCCAACACATAACAGTCTGAAATCAATCGATGCGCTGATATTCAGTTGCGTCCGCTAGGAGAATGCGCAATGAGTAGAGCTTTCAGCCTCAGTTACGATGGCCATACCTACGAATTACCATTGGTAACGGGCACCGAAAATGAAACGGCAGTGGACATTTCAAAGCTGCGTGCCGAGGCCGGAATAATCACTCTGGACAGTGGCTACGCGAATACCGGTGCTTGTACAAGCAGTATCACATTTATCGACGGCGAACGCGGCAAACTCGTCTACCGTGGTTATCCGATCGAAGTACTCGCAGAGCATTCGAATTTTATCGAAACTGCATTCCTGCTAATTTTTGGCGATCTTCCCACAACAGATGAGCTGGCTGCGTTTCGCTCGCAGCTCTCACAGCATCAATTTATTCATGAAGACATGCGACATCACCTGGAAGGATTTCCACCGAATGCCCCGCCGATGGCGATACTTTCAGCCATGATCAATGTTCTAGGATGTTTTGAGCCGGATATCATCGCAGCAGACAACGAAAATTTCATGGAACACGCCGCGCGTCTGATGAGCAAAATACGTACCATCGCTGCGGCCAGCTATCGCAAAGCTATCGGCAAACCAATGAACTATCCACATTCGGATCTTCGGTACACGGCCAATTTTCTACACATGCTATTTTCCAATCCTCACGAACCGTACGATACCGATTCGGTCATTGTTGACGCGCTAGACCGCTTACTTATTTTGCACGCAGATCACGAGCAAAATTGCTCGACTTCGACGGTCCGTATGGTCGGCTCTGCGCAAGCTAATCTTTATGCATCAGTCGCCGCCGGTGTTTGTGCGCTATGGGGTCCATTACACGGCGGTGCGAATGTAGCCGTTATCGAAATGCTCTCTGATCTACTGGAAAGTGGTCAGTCACTGGAGCGCTTCGTAGAAGAAGTTAAGAAAAAGGAGTCCAGCGTTCGTCTGATGGGGTTTGGTCATCGCGTCTACAAAAACGCTGACCCGCGAGCCAAGATCATCAAAGAAGCATCTGACCGACTACTTGATAAGCTCGGGATCAGTGACCCGTTGCTCGATATGGCCATTCGGCTCGAGGAAGTCGCATTGCGGGATCCATATTTTATCGAACGCAAGCTGTATCCGAACGTGGATTACTACAGCGGAATTATCATGCGCGCGATCGGAATTCCGACTGACATGTTTACGGTAATGTTTGCGATTGGCCGATTGCCTGGCTGGATCGCCCAGTGGCGCGAAGTGCGAACGAATCCTCAGGCACGCATCGACCGGCCACGACAAATTTACGTGGGAGCGACCAATCGCACTTTTGTACCCATCGCGGAACGCGCCGATTGACACGGGTTGCCTAACTGGATTCAGCGTTGACACCCCCCCCCATGGATGCCAGGAAACGAACGGCGAACCAATCAGTACCCGAGCACCAGGAAATACCCCGGGGCTGGTTGCGGTTGCCGCGCGGGAAGCGATCGTCGCGGACCCAATGCCGGCCCATGCACTTGTCCGGACATGGGGGCCATGAAGACTCCGGCGCCAAACCAGCATGCAGGCATGCTGCGCGCCGAGGGGTGCCAGGAGTCAGCCAATTTGGAATTTTTAAATACGTATCCTTGGATACTTGCACCGGCCATCTTTTTCGCCCGGCTTCTGGACGTCACCCTCGGCACATTTCGCACTATCGTTGTGTTTCGCGGCTACCCGGCGCTGGCCGCAGCCATCGGATTCGTGGAAATACTGATCTGGGTCGCCGCGGTAAGCCAGGTCCTGCGCGAAATCAGTGACTGGCCGCTCGTTCCAAGCGGATGGCGGACCCGCGGCAAACGCAAATGACGGACCGGGACAGTGTGAGCTAAGCTTGTAATTCGGCGATTGCGACGACCGCACAGCCGGGCAATACCCGCGCATGATCTTCCAGGCCAAGCACGTAACCTGGGCCGGCGGCCCGCAACGTTTCCTCGCATGATCCGAAGGCGCTATACACCCGGGCAAGCACCTGATTTGCGCGTACGGTGTCGCCCGGCGCAACGGAAAATCGGATTAAACCGCTGCTGCTGCAAAGCGGTTGGCTCGTGTACCGCAGGACTTCTTGATCCTCCCTGCTCTCATCCGGCAATTCGCACAAGTCGATCATGCCAAGATAGCGCAAGCTCGAAAGAATAGCGTCTTTGCCGGCCGTGACACTTTTCTCCACGATTCCATAAGCGCCACCCGCTTCGATGGTAAACGCCGCTATTCCCGCTTCGACGATGGCGCCCGTCAGGGTATTGTGCAGTGGATGAAAAGTGTCTGTGTCCTCTACCAACAGCAAACCGGTCGACCGGGTGATAGCCAATGTCTTGCGCATGGAGTCGGGAGATACATAGGCCATAGGCGGTTCAATCAGGATATACGGAACCGAGTGAATCCAGTCGTTGTGCAGGTCGATCAGGAAATCGGGTTGCGATTTCAATATGGTGTCGAATAATCTACGCGCAATCTGCTCACCCATGCTGCCGCGCAAATTGCCCGGGAAACAGCGATTCAGATCTTCTCTGTCCGTGTTGACATAGCGGGAAATATTCTCGAAGCCCATGGAATTGATCAGTGGCAGCGCATGAACGGCCCCGCATTTCAAACCGAGCTCGCGTATCGTCTTGAATACTTCATGAACGATTACCGTGCCACCGACTTCATCGCCATGAATGCAGGCCGTCAACCAGACGACCGGGCCGGAAATTTTGCTGTCCAGCGTAAGCACGGGTATGCGACGCTGGATAATGTCGCGCATACCGGAAATATCGATCAGCCGCCTCGATACTTTAGCTGCAGATCTCGCGGCCAACACGTCGCATCCACGCTTTTTCAACTGGCAACGCGTTGCCGGTTCTGGCGTCGGCGCGCGGACAAACGCTCATCACAGGCACGCAGAATCTCACTCAACATGTCGCGATAGGACATACCCGCAAACTCCGCCATTCTCGCCAGGTGACCATCCCAGCACCAGCCCGGGTTTGGATTAACCTCCAGCAATCGCGGGGTATGGTTGGCGTCCAGGCGCCAGTCGAAACGCGCATAATCCCGGCAACCGAGGCGTTTAAAAAGTTTGACACAACTCGCGGTCAGGAAGCGGAGTGTCTCGGGCGGCAGTTCGGCGGGAATCGACCGGACCGACTGGAAGTAAATCGAGCCCTGGTCCCACTTTGCTTCATAACCGCAGATTTTTGGTAACCCGTCGGGTAGCGCGGAATAGTCTTCCTCGATGACCGGCAGCGCCGTATACGCGTCGGGTGGATTGCCTATGATGCCGACACTGATGTCCTTGCCGGTCAGGAATTGCTCTATGAGGACGGGATCTTCGTAACCGACGGAATCACGCACATTGGCGATCGCCTGCTCCAGTTGCGGCAGATCATAACAGACGCTATCGGTCGTAATACCCACACTCGAGTCGCCAAAATTCGGCTTGACGATAACCGGAAAGTCCAGCGGCAGGGAAATATAGGTCACGTCTTCCGGCCCGACCGAAAATGCATCCGGCACCGGAATATCCATTTCGATTGCCACACCCCTTACCAGTGATTTGTCATAGCAGTAAGCGAGACACTGGGGGTCGCCGCCTGAATAGCCGATATCGAAGAGCTCCAGCAAGGCAGGAATGTGTAACTCCTTACTCGCCTCATTGTTGAAGCCCTCATCGCAGAGGTTCAGTACAAAATCGATTTCCGTCGCCTGAACCCGAACCGCATCGAGCAGTTCGGCGTGATTATCGAGGTAGGTAAATTCGTAGCCTGACAGCTGCGCCAGTGCTTTTTTGAGTTCGTTTATCGTGTAAAAGTCGTCTTCATCGAAGCTGCTGTTCGGCTTGATCGTGTCGGGTCGACGATGATCGCCCAACAGGACAACGACTTTTCGGCCGTTCGCCTGCTTTTTACCGTGCGGCACCGGCGTTTTGTTGGACCTTGCGGTCATGATGATCCGCTGCGCCATCATGCCGAGGTCCTGGTTGCGCTTGGATATGGTAGACATCGGCTGTACGGTGGAAAGCACGAACCCGTTGGTTTCCAGCAGAGTGCCGAGCTGCCGCTCGTTATACAGGCGCTCAGCGTAGAATTGATCAGCGACGACGCCCTTCTTCGTATGCGTGATCACTTCCCTGGAAATCAGACGAGTATCGTCTTTGGATATCGAGCGTTCACGACAGACGAAATAGTTCTTGTCGATCCACTCCCAACTGCGAGACTGATAGTTGCCGCGCAGATAATCCCCGTCGGTGAAGTCGATCAGTAGTTGCCCCTCCGGCTTGAGAATGCGGCGGATCTCCCGCAGAACCGCGATGTCATCTTCCGCCGACTCGAAGTATCCAAAACTGTTACCGGCAAGATAGATTGCATCGAACGCGCTGTCAGCAAAACGCAGCTTCCTGGCGTCACCCTCGCGAAACGTCACGGCATGGCCCTGCTGCCGTGCCACGTTCTTCGCTCGAGATATAAGGTAATGCGACCGGTCGACGCCGAACAGATTCCTGTACCCACGGCGCGCCAATTCCAGCACATGCCGGCCCTGCCCGCAGCATAAGTCGAGGATATGGCTCTCCTCGCAGATATCGAGCATGCGAATAAATGCGTCGATTTCAGCCGCGGTAATTTCCGGGTCTTCGACGACGTCACCGTCGGTGCGCAGGTAGTTGGCGTTAAAGATGTTTCGCCACCAATCAGCCTTGACGTAACTCTCGAGGTCCTCGACGGGACCAATGGATGCCAGCAATGCCGCCTTACCGCGCGGTTTTTTCGCCGGTTTTTTTTTCGGCCGTGCAAGCGCAGTGGACCTGAAGTCGTTTCGGTCACGCCCACTAATGGCGGTTGCTTTAGAGCTGGCCTGATTGCTTCGCCGGTTAGTAGCCATGGATAGCATTATTAAGTTATGAAAACGCGCGAATTGAGCGCTGATTTCGAACCGCTGTCAAGGTATTTTTGCCATTGAAAAAGCGTCTGGTCGGTTGTGCCGCCGCTGGCGTCGGAGCGCTAGCGGCCGCCCGGAGAACAGAGCCTAAATTGATCGTGAACAGCCCCTTCGCGACGTCCGCAGTCCCGAGACGACCTGAGGCTTTTCCTCTACGGCGAAGATGCGCTGCGCCATTGTGTGTTATTGAATCAGCTCAATGAGACTATTAATCGGCCCAGCGTTATCGTGGTCATTTTCGGTAGCGGCCCATGCCGGCGCCGGAAATTTTGATTTTATGCAGATTAACCCTTACCCCTTATCGGGATCGGGGACAGTGTATGGTGGGTAGTTTGACTGGGGCGGTCTCCTCCCAAAGAGTAACGGAGGAGCACAAAGATACTCTCGGCGCGGTCGGACATCGCGCGTTGCGTGTAAAGGCATAAGAGTGCTTGACTGCGAGATAGACACATCGAGCAGGAACGAAAGTTGGTCTTAGTGATCCGGTGGTTCTGTATGGAAGGGCCATCGCTAAACGGATAAAAGGTACGCCGGGGATAACAGTTTAATGGGGACATTCCCCCGGGCTCTGGTCAATTTGTGACCGGCGTCACGAAAATGTGCCGATCGGCAATCTCGGCCTACGAATCGGTGCGCAAGATCGAGGAAGTGAGATTCACCGCTCAAGGTCATCGGTTCGTGGCCGATATGATGTTTACAGTTGCAGGCTTGGCACTCTTACCTTGGATAAACTGGCAAATCAAACCGAGCGTATGCCCGGCCAAAGAATAGTCGTCTCGACCAGCGAGCTGTCGATCGGCATGTATGTCGCCGAACTCGATCGCCCCTGGCTGGAGACACCATTCCTGTTTCAGGGCTTCTATCTGGAGACTGCGAAGGACATCAGCGAACTGCAGCAGTACTGCAAGCAAGTCTGGGTCGATATGGAACGCTGTGATGACGCCGTATTCCGCGACGCCCGCTCGCCGGCAGCCGCACCCGCTGGCGCGACAGATTTGTCCGGCAGGCGCAAGGCACGCAAGACCAAGCCCGCGCAGCCCCCGAAAACAAAGGAAGACGACGTATACCGACCCATGGATACGGGCGTTTTGCGCAAGGAAATTCTCGAAGCCAAGGTCGCTCACCAACAGACGATCGGCGCGGTCAACGATATTTTCGCGGCGGTCAGAAAGGGTGCGGGAATCGAGTTGCAGACGGCGAAGCAGGCGATCGAACCGATGGTAGAAACCGTCGTCAAGAACGAGGATGCGTTGTCGTGGTTGGCGCGGATGAAAAAGAAAGACAACTATATTCACGACCACTCGATCGCGTCCTGCGTCTGGGCGATGATTTTTGGCAAGCATCTTGGCCTCGAGCAAGCGGACTTGCAGTTGCTGGGTCTGGGCGCGCTGCTCATGGATGTTGGCAAGACGCGGATACCGACCGCGGTGCTGGTCAAAAAGGACGCACTCTCGTTGAAGGAAAAAATGTTGGTTGAGAAGCATGTCGAGTTCGGCCGGGAAATCATCCGCCGGGTCGAAGGCGTCGACGCACGGGTCATTCAGATTATTGAATCGCACCACGAGCGATACAACGGCACCGGGTATCCGCGCGGACTCAAGGGTAACGATATTCCAGTGTTCGCGCGCATCGCGAGCATTGTCGATACCTATGATGCGATGACGACATTCCGGCCCTATGCGGAGGCAGTTTCGACCTACGAGGCCATGCAAAGGCTCAATGACCTGGCCGGCGTCGAGTTCCAGGCCGAGATGGTCGAGCAGTTCGTGCAGGCCGTCGGCATTTTTCCGGTGGGTACGCTCGTGGAGTTGAGTAGCGGCGAAGTCGGCGTCGTTATCGAACAGAATCGTATGCGCCGACTGCGGCCGCAGATCATGTTGCTGACGGATCAGGATAAGACAGCGCTGGAGACTTTCAAGACAATCGACCTGCGCGCTCAGCTGGTCGATGCCGCCGGCGAATCTCTTTTCATTGAGTGCGGCCTGCCGCCGGGCGCGTACGGACTCAATCCGTCTGAGTACTACCTGTAAGGCGCTTCCTCGGCAATGGATGCGGCCATCGTCAACCAGACCGACTCTGCGACGTTTCTGCGGGCGCTCGAGGGCGCACTGCGTGACCGAACATCGTCGTCGGCGCTCGGACTGATCGTCGCCAGTGTCGAGAATCTCGATCACCTGAAGTCGGTGTTCGGCCATGGCAAGGCGCTGCCGCTAATGACCAGGCTGGCCGAGAAACTGCGCGCGATGATCGGCACAGAGGATACGGTCATCCGGTTCGGTGATGCGAAGTTCGGGATCGTCGTCCGGGAGCTGAAGAACGAAGGTCACCTCGTACTGGCGGCCAACAAAATCCTGCGTGGGATCAAAAATAGCTTTGACATCAGTGATGCTTCGCTCGAAGCACAGATGCGCATCGGTGCGACTGCCAGCCGCGAGTGCAGTAACGATCCGGACACGATATTGCAGCAAGCCGAGACAGCGCTGCTGGCGGCGCGCCTCGACAACAAGGATTTCCTGCTTTATGAGCCCGGCCAGACCAGTCGGCTGAAGAGCGCATATGGCATGGAAAAAGAAATCGAGATGGCGCTCGAACACGGCGAGATCTCAATGTTTTACCAGCCGAAGGTCGCGGCGGCCAATCGTCGACCGGTCGGGGCCGAAGCGCTGATGCGCTGGTCATGCCCGTCGCGCGGTTTCGTGCCGCCCGATGTGTTTATTCCAGTCGCCGATGAGACGGGGCAAATCGAGTCGCTGACGTGGTTCGGCATCAAGGCCGCGCTGCGCCAATGCAAGGATTGGTCCGATCGATGGGGGCCGCTGTCGGTCGCGATCAACGTGACGCCGAGTCTCGTGGAGCGGGGAGATCTCCCGGAACTGCTCAACAACCTGAAAGGTCTGTGGGACGTGCCAGCCGAACAGATCACGATCGAAGTGACCGAAAACGCGCTGATGCGCCCTGACGAGAGTTTCGCGCAGCTCAGTGCGCTGCGTGAGACTGGTGCGCGGGTCTCGATCGATGATTTCGGCACCGGGTACTCTTCGCTTTCCTACTTCAATAGTATTCCGGCCGACGAACTTAAGATCGACAAATCGTTCGTCATGAAAATGCTCGACGACGACGGCTACGCGAGCATCGTGCGCACGATCATCAATCTCGCCCACGACTTCGGCCTGCAGGTTACGGCCGAGGGCGTCGAGAACCGCGCAACGGCCGATGCCCTTGCCGCGCTCGATTGCGATTACCTGCAGGGCTACTACTTCTCGCGGCCACTGCCGCAGGCCGAATTCATCACTTGGCTCTCAACATACGAGCCCTAGAAATTTAGCCTGCCGCGCGACCTGACGTCGTTTCCGGTTCCGGGGTTTTGCCTGGGACCGAGCTTCTGACCTGTAGGGCTGAGCGACAAATGACCCGGGCGCCACGGCGGTTTTTGCTATGGTGCAGCACCCATTGGTGCCCGCAGGGTTGCTAAACAAAACCCCCGGCGCAGCGGGCCGCGGGATTTGTGTTTAAAGCCTGGCAGCTGAACGGCTTTGTGCCATACTCGGGCTTCGCCCAAACAATAACTATAAGAGGCTATCTTGGCGTATTTTATTCATCGCACCGAAGCTGCCGCTGCGGCGCTCCAAAATGTTCTGCTGGAGCAGAACAGTCAAGCCTTTGAACTGCTCGAATCCTGGCGCGATGACCCGGCCCGCAATATTCACGGCGCCCGCCAGCGTTTTAAAAGGATACGCGCGGCGTTGCGTCTTTTACGACCCGTCGCTCCTTATGTATTCAGCGTGGAAAACCAGCTCTACCGGGCCCTGGGGCGACAGCTGTCGCATGTCCGGGATGCCTCGGCCATGGTGGAAGCCATCGATTTTCTGCACACCATGTCCCGCGGCGAGGATGTGCAGGAATCTTTGGGCATGCTGAAGATTGGTCTTGAACATCGCGCTGCGGCTGAACTGGAGAGTGGCCTGATCGATCTGCCGGGCAGGTGTGAGGCCATCTGCGCAGAACTTGAACGTGCCGGTACCCGGTTTACGCGACTTCCATTGCGCAGCGTCAATAGACAACACCTGAAGCAAGCCGCGCGCAAGGGACTGCGCCGCTGTGCGAAGTTTTACAATCGTGCTTACCAGTCCAATCGGGCGGAAGATTTTCACGACTGCAGAAAGCAGGTCAAGTATTCCTATAATCAGGCGCGGCTTATGCAGGACATGATGCCTCGCTGGGCCCGGCGCTACGCGGCTCCACTGGACCAGCTGGCCGGGTTGCTTGGCCACCGGCAGGACTTCTTCGTGCTGGATCAATTACTGGTGGCCCAACCTGATGAACTGGGATTGGACATGCATCTGCGCAGGATTCGCATGCTGATTGATTCGGCCCAGGATGCGCTGCAAGGTCAGATCTTTGCCGTGGGCAATCAGATTTCCCAGCTCCGGGCACTACCGTCGCCCGACAACCTCGTTACGCTTAAACAGCACGCTGCCGGGCATCGTCCCTGACAAGAACCGGGACATTCGTCACAGAAACGGGGACATTCCTCATTAACTACCCCTAAACCCGCTGCCGGTCTCAAATGACAGGCAATCCCAAAGCGTGAATGCTAAACCGGTCACATAACGCCGCAGCGATATTTCGTAAAGTGGGACAGCTTTTGTCAACAGGGCTCGGACGGTGGGCGGCCTCGGTGCGTCCGCTGGTAATTAATGCGCGCGAAACAACAGCTCATTCAGTCTTGGCTGAACCTGCAATGCAGCATGCTGAGCGGTGCACTCCGCGGCGTCGTCTTGTGGGCCGATGCCGACGGCGTGTTCCGACATATGTCCCACTGGCCCGAAGGCTCGCCAACCACTCCGTCGCTATCCAACGTCACCGCTGCCGCCGCCCGCAAGTCCAGTTGCACCCTTGATCGCCTCGATGTCGCTAACCGCCACGAGGATCGCGAGGGCGACATTATCACCTGTCCGCTGCTGAGCGATGACCAACATCTGGGCGTGGTCGCCGTCGAACTTCCGGCGGGCGGCGATGCGCACCGGCAGGCCGCCGCAAAAGCACTGCACTGGGCCGCGGCCTGGCTCGAACTTCTGCTGCGTGAACAGTCAAGCGTTGCCGAAAGTCGTCTGCTCACCGTCGTGGATCTGGTCGCTACGAGTCTCGAGCATTCCACGTTTCATGAGTCGGCCGCGGCGGTCGTCGCTGAAATGGCGCGACGTCTCGGTTGTGAACGGGTCAGCCTGGGTTTACTGCGCCGCCAGACCAACCGCGTTCTGGCAGTGTCACGCAGTGCATCGGCCGATAACCGCATGACATTGCTGCGAGCGATGGGTGCGGCCATGGACGAGGCAGTCGATCAGGACATTACCGTGGTGTTTCCGAAACGCCGCGATCGCGATGCTCACGTGCTGGAGGCTCACGGGGAACTTTCGGGCACTTACGGCTCGGGCTCGATATGCACGATACCGATTCGCTACGATGAAAACCTGATCGGCGCCATGACCTTCGAACATCGCGAGGTGACGCGCTTCGACTCGGAAACGGTCGCGCTATGTGAGGCCGTCGTCGCGTTGGTGGGACCGATTCTGGCCGGCAAACGCAAAGAAGAACGCTGGCTCGGGTCCAGGCTTTTGGACACCAGCCGTGGCCAGCTCGCAAAACTTACCGGGCCACGTCATATGCGCTTTAAGCTGGGAACGGCCGCGACCATTGCCGTCGCCCTGTTTCTGGGTTTCGCCAACGGCGAATATCGCGTCTCGGCTGACGCCACGCTGGAAAGCATGGTGCAGCGGGCGGTGACCGCGCCGTTTGACGGTTACATCGACGAGTCTTCTGTTCGCCCGGGAGACCTCGTCAAGACGGATCAGGTTTTGGCCCAGCTGGAAGATCGTGATCTCAAACTAGAAGAACTTAAGTGGTCCAGCGAGGCGGCCAAGTTAAACAATGAATATCGCGAAGCCATGGCGGCTCACGAAAACGCCCGCGTACGCATTTTGCAGGCACAACTCGATCAGGCTCAGGCACAGCTCGAACTCGTCGAAGAGCAACTGGCTCGTACCCTCGTTACCGCCCCCGTAGACGGGATGATCGTAAAGGGCGACCTGAGCCAGTCGCTGGGCGCACCGGTAGAGCGCGGTGATGTGCTTTTCGAAGTCGCGCCACTCGATGATTACCGGGTGATGCTGGCTATCGATGAACGGGATATCGGTCAACTGTTAACCGGCCTGGCCGGCCATCTCGCGCTGACCGGCATGCCCGACGAGCTGTTCCCGATGGTCGTGCAACGAATCACCCCGATATCGACCGTCGCGGACGGACGTAACTTTTTCGCCGTGCATGCCGAGTTGCTGACTGAGCAAACCGGGCGTCTGCGGCCCGGCATGCAGGGTGTTGGCAAGGTTTATATCGGCGAGCGCAAGCTAATCTGGATCTGGACGCACGATCTGTTCGACTGGCTGCGCATCTGGAGTTGGTCGTGGGGCGGCGGAGTGTAGAAGTCGATGGGTAGCCAACTTTTTAGCCCGTTGTGGTATCGCGTTGCCGAACTCAAACCGTCGCTGCGTGCGCATACCCGGGTTCATCGTCACGTTTACCGCGGAGCGCCGTGGTTCGTCGTGCAGGATTTCGCTGCCGGCCGGGTGCATCGTTTCACGCCAGCGGCCTATCGCGTCATCGCCATGATGGACGGCCACCACTCGGTAAATGAAATCTGGAAAACCATCGACGATAAGTTGGGCGATGAAGCACCAACACAGGATGACATTATTCAGTTACTGGCCAAGCTCCACGGCGCCGACCTGCTGCTGGTGGAAACCCCGGCGGATGTCAAAGAGCTATTCCGGCGCTATCAGCAACGCCGCCGCCAGGGGCTCAAACAGCGCTTCGCCAATCCGATGGCCATGCGCTTTGCGCTGCTGGATCCCGATCGTTTACTGAATCGAATGATGCCCTGGGTCAGGCCGGTGTTTTCCGCTATGGGGTTCGTGGTCTGGGCCGGTATTGTCGCTGTCGCGCTCGTCATGGCGGCCATGCACTGGGCGGAACTCACCGAAAATATGTCCGACCGCGTGCTGAGCGCGCAAAATCTATTCTTGATCTGGCTGGTTTACCCGGTCATTAAATTGCTGCATGAACTGGGTCATGGACTGACCGTGAAGCGCTGGCGGGGTGAAGTGCACGAGATGGGCATCATGCTGCTGGTGCTGGCGCCGTTGCCCTATGTCGACGCGTCGGCCTCGGCGGCCTTTAAGGACAAACGCAAACGCATGCTGGTGGGCGCCGCCGGCATCATGGTGGAACTGTTTGTCGCGGCGCTGGCGATGTTCGTATGGGCCGCCGCCGAGCCCGGGCTCGTGCGTTCGGTCGCGTTCAACGTGATGCTTATCGGTGGCGTCTCCACGGTGTTTTTTAACGGCAACCCGCTGTTGCGTTTCGATGCGTACTACGTGTTGGCAGACTTTCTCGACATGCCCAACCTCGGCGCGCGCGCCAACCAATACATCGGCTACCTGTTGCAACGCTATGCGTTCGGATTGCAGGAAGCCGAATCACCGGCCAGCGATCCG
>Ga0224512_10002473_pt1 | contig 16914 bp, 13 predicted proteins | sample SF_May12_sed_USG_4_FD_169103 | JGI IMG/M metagenome (GOLD analysis project Ga0224512, IMG submission 169103) | Sediment microbial communities from San Francisco Bay, California, United States - SF_May12_sed_USGS_13 | ecosystem: Environmental > Aquatic > Marine > Sediment | place: USA...
GGGAACGCCGTTGGGGAATGATCGTTTTCGGCAGCAGATTGAAAAAGCATTGAACAGCAATATTGGACAAGCGCGGCGCGGTCGGCCAAGCTCACGTAAGCCGTCTTAGCGACTCAAGCGTACAGGGGCTTAAGGGTACTGACCCCAATTGAACGAACACCCACTCGGAGTGTATTTTGACGTCAGACGAGGCACGACGTTGCCACGTATCGGCCGCCGAACTCATTAACTTGTCAGTATCTATAATTGACCTGGGTCAATTGCTGCAATGCACAAAACTCGCCTATACTGCATAGCAATGCGAGTCGTTGGCTCATCGTGGCTGGGTTCTGATCGGGATAACGGATCGGAGCGCGGTCACAAACGCGGGAGAATATGATGCTGATAAAAGACCAGGTGGTAATGCTTACCGGCGCGGCCAGCGGTATTGGGCGGGCACTAGGACTAGAGCTGGCCAATCGAGGTGCGAAGGCCATCGGGTTGGTGGATTTGAATGACGAAGTGTTCAATGTCGCCACTCAGATCAACGAAAACGCTGGCAAGACAGTAGGGTTGGCATTTCAAGGAGACGTCACCGACAGCGACTTTCGCAGAAGCATCTATGACGACGTCAACGCCCGGCATGGCGTAGTGGGCATTTGCGTGCCGGCAGCGGGACTCACGCGGGATTCCTTGGCGGTGAAAGTCGATCAGGAAACAGGCCAAACCCACATCTATCCCGAAGAGACCTTTCGCCTAGTGGCGGAGGTTGACCTCATCGCCCCCGTATACTGGGCGCTGGAAATGGTGGCGCGCGTGGCACAGTATCGACACGACCGGGGCATGCGACGCTGGAATCCGGCAGAGGGCGTTCAGGGCGCGATCATCTTTATTGGCTCTGTATCGTCTCAGGGGAACAAAGGCCAGATTGCCTACGCGTCGTCGAAGGCCGGTTTAGAGGGTGCGGCCGCAACCATTATGAAAGAGGCAATCTACTATGGCGTGCGATGCGGGGTGCTCCATCCGGGATTCACGGACACACCAATGGTCCAGGCCCTAGGAGAAGAATACATTTCCAAGTACGTCCTGCCGGATACTCAGCTGGGCCGCTTAATTCGACCGGAAGAGATCGCAGACGCCATTTGTTTCATGATCAGCAACTCCGCAGTGAGCGGCGAACTTTGGGCTGACGCAGGCTGGCATCCTTCGGCCGCCTAAACTCGATTGCTGGGTCGGTCGCGGGGTTCCGCCGATGCGGTGGTGTTGCTGTTTGACAGCGAGACTCCACGGACATCACCGGTGTTATCACTCCAGTTAACGGCGGGAGGTGCATGATAACTGCGGATAAGTGACGCAGTTACGCAGCGGCCAAGCGCGAAGTGATACCGTCAGTGACTCACTGTCAGGGTCGTTATGCGAACAATAGGGCGGAGGTCTCACAGCAACACACACGAGAACAAAAAAGACAGATACGATGAATTAAATCGGGTAATCATGGCCAACAAGTTTCATCAATAAATGGATTCGTAAATCATCTGATTGGGTTCAGCCGTCATGTGACTCGAGCCCGTCCTTATCGAATGTTTCGAACCAAGGCTTTTTGCACGTGGCAACAGGTGTCGTGTGCGTACTCAATTTGAAAACGAATTCGAATTGTGAACTCGTCTAATTGTCTCTTAATAACGTAACGGAACCGGTTCCTATGCGCAGCAGCGGCATAGACCTCACCATAAGTGGTGATGCCGTATCGGTCATGACCTTGACGAAGGTAAATTAACGTCCGCTATATTCGGCCCTGGGCTGAGCAACGAAGAAGATCTCGAGGTCTTGCAGTCTCATGGTTGCACCCTAATCAAACACGATTACATTCCGCCGAGCCTTGCCCGATTTGGTATGGGTGAAGGCTTCGTTGATCCGGTCCAGACTATAGCGTCCGGTAATCAGTTCATCGAGTTGCAACCGACCTTGAGCATAAAGGTCAAGCAGCCACGGAATGTCGCGTTTCACCACAGTCTGACCCATGGAAGAACCCAAAAATCTTTGGCTAGCGTCGGCGAGGTCGAGGGGCTTGTAGCCAACGACGGCATCCGCAGGGGGCATGCCGACGATAACCATCGCACCGCCTTTGGTCAGAAGGGCGGGGGCGTTCTGAAAGGCGACCGGCGCGCCGACGGTGACAAAGGCGTAATCGACACCACGCCCGCCGGTCAGGGCTTTAACCTGTTCGCTCGCATTCTCGTCGCTGGCCAGCACGCCGTCGGTTGCGCCAAATTCTTTCGCTGCCTCCAGTTTCTCTTCCGAGAGATCCATTCCAATGATCATGGACGCACCGCAGATTTTCGCACCTTGAATAGCGTTGAGCCCAACCCCACCGGTGCCGATGACCGCCACTTTGGCACCAGGGCGGACATGGGCGGTATTCACCGCAGCGCCGACCCCGGTGATGACCCCGCAGGACACCAGAGAGGCGACATCGAATGCCATGTCCTTGGGAAGGCGCGCACATTGACTGGGATGAACGACGACACGCTCGGCGAATGCTCCGGAATTCATGGCCTTGACGATCGGGTGGCCGTCCTCGTCCGACAGCGGGGTGACACTCTTGTCCCAGGGCTGGTCGCATTCCGATGGTGCGCCGCCGGCACAGGTCGGGCACATGCCGCAAGAGCGGATGAGGGTGACGCAGACATGATCGCCGGCCGTAAATTCGGTCACATTAGCACCAACGGTTTTGACGATACCCGCAGCCTCGTGGCCATAGACGGCAGGCAAGGCACCCCCCCATTCCCCATCGGCATAGAAGATATCGGAATGGCAAACAGCGCAGGCCTTGATCTGCACTTCGATCTGATCCGCTTGTGGCGGGGCCAAGTTGATGTCTTCGATACTCAGCGGCTCACCGAAGGCACGGCACACAGCAGCTTTCATTGGATAATTTCCTCTTTGTTGAATCGCGGTAGCATTGCGGTTGCCGGAGCATTCTGCTTGCCGGAAAGCGACACAAGCAAGTCGGGGTGGGACTTCGGGAAATCTGCAAAGGATAGGAAATCCAACCGTACTTGAAGTCTAAGTCGTCACGATCCTCCTTGATCCATAGCTACGGCTATGCATCCGTGGACGATCGCACCGACTACTTAGCCCTAATCCGCCTTCCTTCCAAACCCTTCATGAATTATCCGGGCTAGGGGCAAACACACTGTGGAGCCCGATCAGGCTAACTCTCGGTATTAATACGGGTGCCGGAGCTTTGCGACTGAGGCCGGCGATCTGGGTGATGATTTTTGGTCACCGGATCGGCGATAATCTGTTTGACCAAGATCGATGCTTTCAGCGGCCGAAAAACTGGCCGGTCCTCGATTGGAGAAAGTCCTTTAGAGAAATCTCCTCTTGTTTGATAAACCCCCGTGAGGGCAGCGTCCCGTCTCTTACCATCTCGATCACCGCGCAGGCGGATGCGGAAGTCGTCCACGCGATTGCCCTCCAGCGCTCACCGGAAATCTCGAGGGGATAGTACGACCTGACATATTCCCGGCGCAGCAAGGTATTATCCTGCAAGCCCTCGGCCGACACGTGCAAGTGAACGACATCGTCATCGACCGGGGGTTTGGCATGGGTCAGAATTTCACCCGCAAGTTCACGCTTCTCCCGCATCAAGAGTTCATGGAAGAAGAAGTTCATCAATTTCACGTGGCCGGGATAGCGCATGGTCTTATAGTCGAGGTTCTCCACTTTGCCGAGATACGTCTCGCACATGGTGCCGAGGCCACCGGACGTAGTGAACGCCTCGAGTTTGACGCCGCTGACATAGATCGTCTCGACCCACTCCATCGGTGATACCCACTTGTGTTGACCTTCTTCGATGACCTCGCAATCGTTTAAGTATTCATTGACGACGCCCTCAGGCGACCAGTTGAACGCGTAGCCGAGCAGCCCCGTCGGGTTCTGCGGCAAAGCCCCGACGCGCATTCTGATGGACCGAATCTGGTCGAACTGAGAAGCCAGATGAGCCCCGACTATGCCCACGAGCCCCGGGGCTAGACCACACTGGGGTGCCATCACGCCGCTCGCTGTCTCGCTCAACTCGCGGATCGCTTGAGTGGTCGGCACGTCTTCGGTTAAATCAAAATAGTGCAGTCCCAAACCATGAGCAGTGGCCGCGATACGCCGGTTTAAAGCATAGGGAAGACACGAAAGCACGGCCTCATAAGGTTCCAGTCTATTGGCCAGCTCGTTTTCGTCAGCGAGATCGACCCGAACGACCGGATGTGGGCAAGATCGACTCGGGGCGTGGGCATCGATGCCGGTCACCTCGAGACCGGATTCGAGTAATAGTCGCGCCGCCAACTTGCCGACCTTGCCGAGGCCCAGAACCGCGATTTTGTTAAACAACATGGTTACATCCTTTAGATATCGAACTTGATGCCCTGCGCTAGCGGCAGCTCGCGAGAGTAGTTGATGGTGTTGGTCTGCCGGCGCATATAGCCCTTCCAAGCATCAGATCCGGACTCGCGCCCGCCGCCGGTGTCTTTCTCGCCGCCGAAGGCACCGCCGATTTCCGCACCGGATGGGCCGATATTGACATTGGCCAGCCCACAATCGGATCCCACCGCCGAGAGGAAGTCCTCCGCTTCACGTAGATCCGTGGAAAAGATACATGACGAAAGGCCCTGCGGAACTCCGTTATGCAGTGCCATGGCTTCGGCCCATTCGCGATACTTCATCACGTACAGGATCGGGGCAAAAGTTTCCTGACGGACAATGTCGGTCTGCGCCGGCATCTCGGCAATCGCAGGGTTGGCGTAGCTCGCTTCAGGATACCGATCCGCGAGTGCACGCGCTCCCCCATGCACCGTTCCGCCGTCGGCTCGTACTTGCTCGAGTGCACCCTGCATGCGTTCGAACGCCGGGGCATCAATCAACGGGCCGACCAACACACCGTCGGCCAGTGGGTCTCCCAGTGGCAAACCTTCATACGCGCTAACAAGGCGCGGAATGAGTTGCGCATAGATTTCCTCGTGTACGATCAGTCGCCGCAACGACGTACAGCGCTGTCCTGCCGTACCGACCGCTGAAAACACAATCGCGCGGAGCGCCATCTCCAGGTCGGCCGAGGGCGCGACGATCATCGCGTTGTTACCGCCGAGCTCGAGAATGCAGCGGCCAAATCGCTCCGCGACCTTCACGCCCACTGCATTGCCCATGCGTGTCGAGCCGGTGGCCGAAATAATCGCCACGTCCCGGCTCGCCGCCAAGGCCTCGCCCGCATCGCGTTCGCCGACGACCACCTGCAGTAACCCGTTTGGTGCATCGCCGAATTTCGCCAGTGTCTTTTCGAAAATTTTGAGAGTGGCCAGCGCGCAGAGCGGGGTCTTCTCCGACGGCTTCCAGATTACTGGATCGCCACAAACCAGCGCCAGTGCGGCATTCCAACACCACGGCGCCACCGGAAAGTTGAACGCCGTGATGACGCCGCACACCCCCATCGGGTGCCATGTCTCGCGCATGAAATGGCCGGGGCGTTCGGAGGCGATGGTCAAGCCGTAGAGCTGGCGTGACAGCCCCACCGCGAAATCGCAGATATCGATCATCTCCTGCACTTCGCCGAGGCCCTCCTGCAGAATCTTCCCGCATTCGAGTGTCACCAGGCGCCCGAGGTTCTCCTTCTCGGCGCGCAACTCTTCTGCGAGAAGACGCACCAGTTCGCCACGTCGCGGCGCAGGAACAAGGCGCCAGGCCCTGAATGCCTCCACGCCCGTGGCGATCATCGTACTCACATCGTCGGCCGTGTGTGTCTTGAGCTGAGCGATTCGCGCAGCGTCGATCGGCGTATGCACTGCCAGTGTGCCGCCGGTGAGATCAGCGTCGTACAGGTCCGCGGCATTGAGAATATCTTGATAGGTCATGAGTTCTCCTTATCCAACCAAATTTCGCTAAGCAGCGTGGGATACGTTTACGTGTCTTGATGTCTCGCGCGCTAATCGAATCGGCTAGTGTTTCTCAAAATCGAACTGCTCGTATACGGCAGACCGAAAAGGTATCGTCTTAAGCAACCCAGACACATTTTAATGGCTCCGAATCTGACCCATTCCCGGCCGCCAAGCATGCGAGCGTGACGAGAGACTGAATCCACTCCACTTGCGATACCGATGAAAATATCGCCATCGAAATCGATTCGATCCCTATCTTCATCCAACACAACCAGAACTACCAGCGCTTGAATGGGAAGATTCTACGGGATTCGCCTTCTGCGGGCACGAACGGGTCCGTGCGATGCTGTGACTGGCGAATTGGCACTTCTGCCATAAAACCAGTCGTATGTAATTATTGCCCAGGACAGAGATTGAACGCCTGGCTGTTTTAACAGTCGTGAACCATCTGGTGCTCTTAGCGCCAGTTTCCGGACATTCACGGATGTAAGTCGAGGATCTGGAGTCGGCCAGCTGGTCGTAATGCCTTGGAGATTTCTCGAAAACGGATTGCGCGCTCCGAGCCCCGAGTCCCGAGCCTTCAATGATGGTCTAGACCAAGCTTTGAACATTGACTTCTCTAGAATCTCTGCCAAACCTTACATATGGTTGGGAGAGTGTACCTCTGCGATCTAAGCACAGGATCTGCGACGTCAGAACGCCGCGGGGCGCTTTTCCGTGCTTCGGTCCGGAATAGGATTCAGGAACCGATACTCGGGCCGTAAATGATAAGGCCCATCTAACCCGGATCAACGCGATTGGATTAGCCGAACACATATACCATGAGCAAGCCGATCGCCAAACCATCAAAAACGCTACAGTTCAAAGGACTGCGCTACTTTTCCCTCTCCAGTATAGTCTTAGTAGCGACTGTTGCGGCCATACTGGCCGTGTCCCAATACCGCTTGGCGATCAGCCAGCACATCGAGAGCGTAGAACAAAAAAACATTCTGGTGGCCCAGTCGGCCCGCACGATTCTCTGGCACCACTACAATGTGAAGTTTTCTGTCGATGGTCAGACCACGATCGCGCAACAGGACCGGCTTGGTCAAACTACCGACGCAAACACTCCCGACGACCATGCGGCTCAACTGGGACTGCCCACGGATTTAGATGAAATGCTAGGTCCGCTACTTGAGCAGTCCGCGATCAAGAAGCTCAAGATCTTCGATCTCGACGGTGTGACGCTGTATTCCACGTTCTCTGAGGAAATTGGCAAAGTGCATTCTTGGAGTACTGGACTGCAGCAGGCCGCGGCCGGGAAGCCCTATTCCGTGGTGGTCTCTAAGGAGGAGCTGCATGAGCATCTGTTGCTGGAGACCGAATACGTAGAGACCTATTTTCCGATTATTGCGTTGCCCGACAAAAAGATAATCGGCGTATTTGAGATTTATACGCACGTTGGAGATGAGTTGGCCGCAATAAGGGTGAGAGAAAAAAAAGAAGCAGGCGTACTGGCCCTATTATTTTTGGTTCTTTTTACCCCGCTAGCGATAACCAATCACTCTCTGCATAAAGCCGATGCGGCCAACCGAGCCAAGGCCGAGTTTCTCGCCAATATGAGCCATGAAATTCGCACCCCGATGAATGGCGTATTAGGCATGCTCAACCTACTTCATCGCACCAAGTTATCGGAGAAACAGCACAACCTCGCGGACATTGCCCAACGTTCCGCCGAGAGCCTTTTAGAGATCATCAACGACGTGTTGGATGTCTCAAAGATTGAGGCTGGGAAGCTAAAGCTGGATCTCGCCACCTTGGACCCGCGAATGCTAGTAGAAGACGTCGCAGTTTTGCTGGCTGAGCCTGCGCACCGGAAGAACCTGGAACTCGCACACTTTGTGCATAGGGACGTGCCGTGGGCCGTCAAGGCCGACTCAACGCGCCTGAGCCAGGTTCTCACTAACCTAGGCAGCAACGCCATCAAGTTTACTAAGCAAGGGGAGGTCACAATACGGGTTACAGTTGTTGATGATGCCGAGCAGGGAGTGCTGTTGCGTTTCGAGGTGAAGGACACCGGGATCGGTATGACGGCCGAGAGCCGAGCAGGCATATTCGATTCATTCTCGCAGGCAGAGGGTTCAACGACAAGTAAGTTTGGCGGTACCGGACTTGGTCTTGCAATTTCGAAGCAGTTGGTTGAGATGATGGGTGGTGAGATCGGGGTGGAGAGTACTCCCGGAGTCGGATCGACGTTTTGGTTCACTGTTCGGTTTGAAAAAACGTCGGTGCCTTACGAAACCGTAGACCATGAGCAGAATCGCTTGGCGGGCCTTCGAATCCTGGTCGTGGACACTAACGCCACCAGCCGAGAGATGATCGAACATCAGCTAACCATGTGCGGGGCAGAATGTGCCAGAGCAAGGAGTGGCAAGCAGGGTTTAGAGCGGCTGCGAGCGGCAGTGGCCGAAGGCCGGTCTTTCGATCTAGTCATTATGGACGCGCATTTGCCAAGTAACGGTGCCGTTGAGTTCGCCCGTGCCATTCAAGCGGATCCAGTTACGGCTGCCGTGCACATGATGTCGCTGAGTTTCATGTCCGATGACCTGGACACGAGAGCGCTTTCGGATCTTGGGGTGAAGGCATATCTAACCAAGCCCCTGCGTCGGGCCGAGCTCTTGAGTTCCGTCAACGCGGTGGTGCGTGATGAGTCCTTTCCAGGCACGACCATCGCAGCCCGGAGTAGAGAAACAGTACCCGACACTCGCTTTGAGGGCCGGGTCTTGGTGGTAGAAGACAGTCTAGTGAACCAGCAGGTCGCCCTGGGTTTGCTGAACGTATTTGGCTGTGAGGCGGTCGCCGTGGAGAGCGGAGCCAAGGCATTAGTCGCCTTGGCCGAGTCCCACTACGACCTGGTGCTCATGGATTGCCAAATGCCCGAGATGGATGGCTTCGAGGCCACAGCCGAGATTCGCCGACGCGAGCGAGCCGAGGGAAACAAAATCGTGCCGATTGTTGCTTTGACGGCGAATGCCCTCGAAGGGACTCGAGAGAAATGTCTTTCTGCGGGAATGGACGATTACATGAGCAAGCCATTTACCGAAGAAGAATTGCGATCGATCCTGAAGCGATGGTGGCTAGGGGCGGCGGCGCCTGCTGAGTTAACGAGAGCGGCTGGTGTCACGTCTGAGCGTAGTGAGAGTGATGATCCTGTGTTGCTCGACATGACACCGTTGGAGGCCTTGCGCGGGCTCCCGAACCGTGGGCGGCCGACTGCTTTAGAGCGTGTGGTTGACGTTTATCTGAACGAGTCGAAGAAGTTCATGAGCCAATTGCGAACCGCTGTAGAAGACGGAGACGCGGGTGCCGTTCAATTTGCTGCCCATACGTTGAAATCGAGCAGTGGAAACGTGGGTGCAATGAGTCTCTCTGCGCTGTATAAGGTCCTGGAGGACCTGGGCCGAAGTCGTAAGCTCGACGGCGCGGTGGAACGTTTTACTGAAATTGAAGCGATGTATACGAAAGTGTGTGAAGCCTTGACGCAAGTCAACAGGGAGGAGGCGGCATGATGACTCGAAGTACTTCTAACGCCAGAGCGAAGGTAGTGATGATCGATGACGATGCGGTGACCCGCATCAACACCCAGGAATACCTTGACGGTGCTGGATTGTTCATTGATCCCTCGGATATTGTTTTAGCCCGAACCCTTCATGAATTATCCGGGCTAAGTCGCTGAAACGTATGGAAACGAGTGTGTCAAACTTGGACGCTTGTTAATACTCAGACGCGCACGGTTAGCTCGAAACCCCCTTCGAGCGGCACCGTCATTGTGCAAAACCGATTGCTCGGGTGGTTCACGAATTCAAAGTAGTCACGGTATTCGTCGGCGTCCACCGTTGTGTTATCGCACACTACAATCGCCCCGGGACGCAGGCTCGGGGCGACCCGATCGAGGGCCGGCAGAGCTACATCCCAGATGTCGACTAGCATAAAATCCACCGGGCCGCCGATGTCCTGGAGCGTCTGCCGAAGATCCCCTTCGCGAAGCTCGATGAATTCGCTCAGCCCGGCTGCCCTAAAATTCTGACAGGCGAATTCCACCTTCCTGGGTTCGTGCTCTGTGCCAATGACCACCCCGTTATCGACTTCGTTGTCGCGCACGGCGGCCGCCAGATAGAGAGTCGAGACTCCGCACGAGGTGCCGGCTTCGACGACACGCGTCGCTCGCAGCGAACGACAGAGCTGGTAGCAAAACTCTGCCTTGTCTCGGTCAAGCGCAACCATCTTGTCCGAGAGGAAATCGTGCATATCGTCGTCGCAAAAGTTCTCGTAGTCGAGCGAGCCTTCTTGCGCTCGTCGCGCGAAGTACGCATCTGTCTCGTCGACCTGTGCGTCGCTCTGTGCGTGCAGACGATCGAGCAGAGCCTCGAGCTTCGGGTCGTTCAGTAGGGATGGCATATCTAGGTTATCCTCTCGACGGGCACTTAAACCTGCATGCATCGTCTGGCCAACGATTGTTTTCCAAGTCGAGTACAGGAAATATAAAGCATACGTTATCCGTTAGAAACCTATTTGATCAGTCACAAGTTGTTGGCGAAGCTCGACTTTGTACGGCTGTCGAGGTGGATAGGAGGTAAATTCGGCTAATCGATGTGCATACATATTTGGGTAATAGGATGTTATTCGTGCTGTTCACTTGCAAAGAGAAATTAATATGCGCGTGGCCTGGCCGTTTATCCAGAATCTGTCCGGTCGTTTGGGTAAGAAATGTGATCTCGAATAATCATAAAGATGCGTCAATCAGGTCACTGAGCTGTTTCGACTTGCCTGACATGTAACCGCCGTCCACGGGCAGGTTGGCACCCGTGATATAACTGGCAGCGTCTGATGCCAGGAAGTGAAATGCGGTTGCCACTTCCACCGCTTCGCCAATACGCCCCAGCGGGATAACGAGTTGTGACCACTCAATCGGATCATGGCCTTCCCAGATTTCCGATTTGACCGGGCCGGGGCTGATGGCATTGACGCGAATACCGCGCGACGCTAGTTCCAGCGCTGAACTTTTGGTCAAATTGATGAGCGCGGCTTTAGTGGCACAGTAACTGGATGAACCCACTTCCCCCTCCATGCCCGATATCGATGCGGTATTGATGATTGAGCCGCCATCGTTCATATATCCCGGCGCCAGTTTGAGCACATGATAGGCCGCGCGCAAATTGACAGCGACCGTCAGGTCATGGGCATCCATGTTGGCATTGGAAATTTGGCCAGTCTCCGGGCCAATGCCAGCATTGTTGATCACCACATCGAGCTTACCCAAATGTTCAGCCACTTTGGAAAAAAGGCTCTCAACATCGCCAGGCTTGCTCATGTCCGTTTGAATAAAATGACACCCCATGGACTTGGCAATGTCGCCGCCATTTTCGCGCCTGCCGCTGATCACGACGTTCGCACCGTGATCAGAAAAATGCTTTGCCGTAGCCAGCCCAATCCCGGCCGTTCCGCCCGTAATTAGGGTCGCTTTACCTGTTATCGAAAATGGCATAACGATGCTCCCAAATTAATTAAAAGAATATCCAGATGATAAGACGCAGAACATAATTGCGCCATGGATAACAAGCCACTTAAGTCCATACCCATCACATTGTCCGCTAGTGAAGATGCTACGCGGAACACGGTTTTGATATAGCCTCCGAGCATCAGTCGGGCGCGTTGTTGCGCACGTGGGCCGCCCGCAAGCTGGGCGGAAACGTTTTGGAGCTAAGTATAGGTGCCGGGCTGTCGGCGGCGTGGTCGGTGGATGGTATGGACGATGAGCCCGTCTCGTATCCGTTGAACCGGGCGCCGCCGTAAGTGCCATTGCAGAAACGCGCCTGGGTGAAGATCCGTGATTGTCTTTGGTTGTTGCCGATGGTAATGCGTGGCTGCGTGGCACAAACGACGGCCCATTCGACTTGATCTTTGCCGACGCAATTCCTGGGAAATACGAATGTTTGAGGATAAGACTAAAAAAGCATACGTTATCCGATAGAGACCTAGCAATCGAGCAGTACGGAGGTGGGACATCACCTCATTCAGACTGGATGCGGAAAGCGTTGTTCGAGATGATCCAGGAACTGATTTATCTCCACCGATTAGTTCATAGGTGACTAATACGAAGGTGAACTCATACAGTATACTGAGAAATTCGGATTGGAAACGGCCGTCGCTTGAACTAGAGATTTGATCGGATCATCCAATAATTATCGTCAAGCTGGATTTCACTTGTCAGTAAATTCGTAAAACTAATGGCATCACCAGACAAATATCATTTGGCCCGTAATACGCCTGCGATGACGTTGACAGATTTCGAATCGAATCTTGATATGTCAAAACTTTGCCAGTATCGACTGGGGCGCGTGCGGGAACAACTGGTCGCGCACGAAGTAGCGGGATGCGTGCTTTATGATCCGGTGAATATCCGTTATGCCACCGGTACCCGGAATATGTCTGTCTACACCATGCATGCCGCTGAACGGTATGCGTTCATCGCCACTGAGGGCCCGGTCATTATTTTCGATAGTTATCCAGTGGGCACTCCGGATATTGTCGACGAACGCCGTCCGGCTAAAACCTGGTACTACGAAGTGACGAAGGATAGAACCTTCGATGCCTGTCGGGACTGGGCTGCGGAAATCGCCGACATTGTGACGGAGCATGGTGGTGGTAATAATCGTGTCGCCATCGACCGCATGGCGACACTTGGCTTTGAGGCATTGAAAACACATGATCTGATCTTGTGCGATGGTGGCAGCGTTATGGAGCAGGCTCGCTTGATCAAATCGGCAGAAGAGATTGCCTGCATGTCTGTAGCTGTCGGCGCATGCGATGTGGGGATAGCCCGCATGCGTGAGGCTTTGCGCCCCGGCATTACGGAAAACTATCTGTGGTCTATTCTCGCGCAGACCAATATAGAGCTGGGTGGAGAGTGGCTGGAATGCCGCCTCCTGGCATCGGGTGGACGTACCAATCCGTGGTATCAGGAAGCCAGTGACAAATTGATCCGCAGCGGCGATTTGGTTGCCTTTGATACCGATATGGTAGGCCCTTATGGCTACTGTGCCGACGTTTCACGCACATTCCATTGCGGGCCATCTAAACCGACCGACCGTCAAAAACAAATTTATCGATTAGCTTACGATCAGATTCACCATAATCTGGATTTGATAAAGCCGGGAGTTTCATTCAGGGAACTATCGGACAAAAGCTGGCGTGGTCCGGAAGAGTTTGAGGAAAACCGCTATGTCTGTATGGTTCACGGCGTAGGATTGGTGGATGAATATCCCGATATTGCCCATCCGCTGGATTGGGAAAGGCATGGCTATGACGGCATGATTGAAGAAAACATGGTTCTATGCGTTGAAAGTTATATGGGGAAAACCGGGGATAGCGAAGGAGTGAAACTTGAAGAACAGGTTGTGGTTACCGCCAATGGTATTCAGTCGCTGTCAACGTTCCCATTTGAGGATGAGCTGCTTATTTAAAAGTGACGCTAAATTCGCGTAAAGCACACCTAAGAACGGACCTTTATTCTTGCTTAAATCATTCGTAATAAAAGAAAACGTACATTCCGGGGACAGTCTTGTCCCGTGCCGATTTAGTGTATCGGTATGACCCGCTATTACCCCTTCATTTGCAATACCGGTTGTCTTTCCTATACGCCTAAATGAAGGGACGCACCGAACCGTACTACAATAACCGGATTATGAGTTCCTGCTAACGGAGTAATCGGATGATTGGGTGGGCTCGGTTGGTTGTCGTTCTTAGGCGCATTGTCTTGTACATGGCGGTGGGTGTCATCACGATCGAGTCGGCACAAGCGTATCTGGATCCCGGTACGGGAAGTCTGTTCATACAAGTTATCTTAGGTGGCGTGGCCGGTCTTCTCATTGCCGGAAAATTGTTTTGGCATAGAATATTGGTGTTTCTTCGAATCAGGAAAGTGGAGTCCGAGATGGAGCAAAAAACAACAGACACGAACGACGTCTAAGTTATATATGCAGATGGCCTCGAGCGGGGCTCCTTGCCCGTTTCAGCGTGCGGAACAGATTTGGTATCGTATCCAGCGACTGCTCCGTGCCTTGACCGGGCGATCGAATTAGCAATTCATTCTCGTTGGTTCGCAGCGCCGAAACCGGTCGACCTATCCATAGTGCGGGCATTGCCTTGAGCGTCAGGCCGCCAGGCGGTGAAGTGCACGACAGGTAGACCGACGACCATTTGAATGAATCGAAGTTCGGATAGTCATGATCCGATGGTCGTTTGGAAAAGAGATACCGGCCGTCCAGTTCATCGAAGGTAATCCACATTACACGGCGCGAACCGACTAGGGGATTTACGACCGGCGGTAGAGCGAGGCGGTACTCCGCTGCGACCGGATTTAAACCCACGATTCCTAGCCACGTAGCCTGGACGAAAGTGATCAAGATAAACGGCGCGAAAACAAGAACTACCGCATAAACCAATCGGCGCACCAAGCGATGAAATACAACAACGAGCAAGCACACGCTCAGTATCGCACCGATCCACCACAATCCCGTAGTGTCAATATAGAGATCGAGCGATAATCGGGCGAAGTTCAGCGGGTTAACCCCCGCTAAAACCATCGCTAATGATAGAAATAAGTCGTAGGGACGCTGCAATTTTTCTAACATCCTCAACGTAAGGAAATATAGTGCCGCCAGTATCGAAACGCCGCCAATAACCACAATGTAGTCTAGGCGGACTGGAGGCGGCATATAGTAGGAGTCTGGGCGTTGATAGAACACCAATTCACGCCACACTGGTAGAAAGCTTACGTTCGCCGCCGACAGCGAAAATAGGCCGAGTGTTCGCGCCCTAAACGTGGGATTTATCGAGCGTGATGGATCGGCGCTGGACCCACGGTTAGCGCATCGAGATCAAACGTATAGCCATTTGTGAATTTGTTTCGTGATATACGTACGCTAAAAGGCGCTGCCTAAAGTGATCGCACTAGAAGCATACTTCGGCGTCGAACTACTGCGGAAATTCGAGCCATAGATCGGAATTACGAACCCTCTATTTTCGTCGATCACAAGCGCGTTCGATTGACAGCGGCACTTTTACTTCGTCTCGACGATTAGCGTCAATAAAGCAGTAAAGCGCTCGTGTTTACCACTCGACGCGATAAGCGATAAGTTCGCTCGATAGCATGACGGGTACTACGAGAAGACTCTCTTCTGGAATGTAGATGAGCTTTGCCGCACCTTTGGTGAGTTTTTGGAGTATTTCCACCGGAGGATCCCGCTCTACGGAAAGATGCATCACGGTCCCGGCGCGCCAATCGGTTAAGAAAAATCCATTGTGCTGATCGGGCTCGACGGCATCCAAGGTTCCTAGCGGCGTGTTGTCGTACAGCGGTTCGATCAACTTTCCATCCATCGACACTTTCTTCAGATAGCGGCTGGCATCGGGTTTGGCTTGGGTTTCGTCGCCCGCAGCCACAATCAAACCGTCTTCTGTTAGCAGCAAACCATTCGGCGATCTGAGATGCGGTGATTCTATCCACGGCTGCATTTTTCCGTCGAGCAAACGCCAAAGCTTGTCACCTTTGGCATCGCTCACGTAAACCGGGCCGTCAGGGCCTGCCACAATATCTTTGAGGCGGACCGCGCCGGGGGCATCGTATCGTTCAGTAATTTTCCCGGTTTCCAGGTCAGCAACCAGAATTTGATCGATGTCGGCGATATAGAGCTTGTCCTGATGAAGGGCTACACCGTAGGGGCGATGCAAGTCCATGATGAATTTCTCAGGCGCAGAGTTTCCGCTGATGGCGACTCGAGCGATGAAGCCCTTGCGGTCTTTTTTCTGATCCGGTTTGGAAATATTGGATACGTAAAGTACGTTTCTTTTTGCGTCGAAGGCAACCGACTCAGGATATGCGATCGGTGCCGCATGCCGCCAGGCCTCGGACAGTTTGGGTGTTGGCACGGCGTCTGTGCAGGCCGATAGACTCGCGAGCAGACACAATAGAATACACCGGTTTCTGAGGATGTTCGGTTTGATCATATAGCTATGTAGCGTCCGATATGTGCGTTGTCAATTCACTCCTAATCGCCTAGACCATTGTTCTGACGGCATAAATTCTGAGTTCCGTTGGCGACAGCATCCAACCGTAAAAATTTGCGATATTGCCACGAGCGAAATCATTTCGAATTTGCTTAACCAAAAGGAATTGGGCATCTGCGCTTGAGTGTCTCCATCGCAACTCGATTCTCGTTGCCAGATCATCCAGTAGCTCATCAAGCTGCGAGTCGAATCCGCTGGAATTTATGTAAAGCTGTCCGATCTCGGTCGCCTGCCGGGGGTCGGAGAAAAACATCCTAACGGCTTTCTTAACACGCTGACGCCGGGTGACTGCTAAGCCACAGCCGGATAGCAGAGTCAGACCGCTTAGCGCAAACAATCCTGGGATGATGCCCAGCGATCGAAGAAATAGGCGTTTTGACTGGACTACATCCCGGTTCGACATTAGGCAAAGTAACGTTGTTTCAGGTGGTCTGCCAAGCGCAATGCGAGAGCAGTTATGGTGAAAGTGGGATTTGCCCACCCGGACGTTGAAAACACGGAGCTACCGCCGACATAGAGATTCTTGATCGAATGCACACGGCAGTTCTCGTCGACGACACCCTTCTTGGGACTGTTGCTCATTCGGGTCGTGCCCATATGATGGTATCCAGAGTAGGACACATTTTCCGGATTGGACTGGTCCATCGTAATTCGAAGCCGGCCTTCGGATAAACGACCGAGTTCATGGCCAAGAGTTTCCAGGCTTCGATATACGTTGTTCCAGTCGCTTTTCTGCATCTGCCAATTCAACTTTACCTTAGGCACTCCCAGCGGATCTCGCCAGTTGCTCAATGTTACGCGACTTTTCGGGTTCGGCATCTGCTCCGTGCGGCAACGTAGGCCACCGAGGTAGCTGCCCCTCGTGGTATTACGATTGCCATACTCTGGGTAATTGTCCAGC
>Ga0224512_10002474_pt1 | contig 16912 bp, 16 predicted proteins | sample SF_May12_sed_USG_4_FD_169103 | JGI IMG/M metagenome (GOLD analysis project Ga0224512, IMG submission 169103) | Sediment microbial communities from San Francisco Bay, California, United States - SF_May12_sed_USGS_13 | ecosystem: Environmental > Aquatic > Marine > Sediment | place: USA...
GGCCATGAGCCCCAGCACCGCGATCCGCTTGGAGCCCATTGCAGCCACAGTCCTCAGAGCCGATTCGGTGGAGGTGGGATTGGCGTTGTAGGAATCGTTGACCACGGTGTAGATGCCCTCATGGACCTCCATACGCCATGGCGACCCGACAGCGCTGGCAAGGGCGGCGGCGGCTTGCGCCAGAGGCCTCCCGAGGGCCAGGGCGGCTGCAACAGCCGCCGCCGCATTTGTGGCCTGGTGGTAACCGGCGATCCCCAACTTCACCGCAACGGTCTCACCTACTGCCGTCAAATCGAATGAGGGTCTGCCCTGGCCGTCGATCTCAACATGGCTCACGCCGACATCAGCCTCGGGATGGCTTCCGAAGGTCACCGTGTCGGGCCAGCCCCCAGGCAACCGACCCTCTCCAAAAGGCAGTACGGCGATCCCGCCCTCTGGCAAGCCTTCGACGAGCTCCCACTTGGCTCGCGCCAGCGCATCTTGAGACCCGAAGGTCTCCAGGTGCACTTGCCCGATGTTCGTGATAACCGCTACGTCGGGACTAACGGCTGGAACCAGTCGGCGTATGTCGCCCGGTGCTCTGCTCCCCACTTCGGCTACCAGCACATCTGCATCGTTGGGGGTTGACAGGATCGTGAGAGGGACCCCGATCTCGTTGTTGAAGGATCGGGGAGATGCCCAACTGTCGGGTCCTACTGCAGTCGCCGTCAGATCTTTGGTTGAGGTCTTTCCGGTGCTTCCCGTGATGGCGACAACTCTGCAGGCCAGCTCGGAGCGCCGGGCAACGGCGAGTTGCAGCAAGGCTGTGGCCACATCATCGACTTCGACCCGGGGGACGATGTCCATGCGTCGCGCAGCATCAACCAAGGCCACGGCACCCAGGCCTACCGCGTCGGAGGCGAAGTCATGGCCGTCAACGCGCTGTCCACCGAGCGCAGCGAAAAGGGTGCCAGGCCCGGCTTCTCTCGAATCGATTACGACGCCACCCACCTTGCCATTTCCGAACGCGACGCCGCCGGTGATCGCTGCGACGTCGGACGCGTCCCAAGCCAGGGGCAGTGTTGTTTCGGTGGCCATCACGACGAAGCCTCCTGACGAGCTACTTCCCGATCGTCGAATGGCTCGAGTCGTCCAGCGATGTCTTGGTAGGTCTCGTGTCCCTTGCCGAGAAGCAGAACAACGTCGCCCTGCTCGGCAACATCTAGCGCGGCCCTGATGGCCGTCCTCCTGTCGACCTCAACGATGGTGTTCTCAGAGGAGGCTCCCGCCGCCACCTCCGCCAAGATCTCGACAGGATCTTCGCTGCGAGGGTTATCTGAGGTGAGCACTGCGATGTCGGCGGTCGACGCGGCGCGGCCCATCTCTGGCCGTTTGGTGCGGTCCCTATCGCCTCCTGCGCCAACCAGGGCTATCACGCGGCCCGAGGTGGCCTGGCGGGCTGTGTGTATGGCGTAGAGGACTCCCTCGGCCGTGTGGGCGTAGTCGACCACCACGGCATAAGGCTGGGAGATATCTAGCAATTCGAATCGACCAGGAATCCGAGCAACGCCCCTCAACCCCGCCAGTATCGCTTCGGTGTCGATGTCGAGGGTGGAAGCGATGGTGGCGGCGATGGCCGCGTTGGCGACATTGAAACGCCCGCCGATGTTGATCGCGACGTCCACCTGGTCTCCGTTGAGACCGAGAATGAACTGGCTCCCAGCGAGGTCGCCCGAGATGTCGGAGATGATCACGTCGGCGTCCTCCCAGCCGACGCTGGTCACGGCCAGCTGAGTTTGGCCGATCAAGCGTCGGCCCCATTCGTCGTCATTCCATATGACCGCCCGCTCCGCGAACTCGGGGGTGAAGAGCTCTGCCTTCGCGGCGAAGTAACCGTCAAGATCGCCGTGGAAATCGAGATGATCTCTACCGAGGTTCGTGAACGCGACGACTTCGAACCAGGTGCCCGTAACTCGGTGGAGGGCGAGAGCGTGGGAAGAAACCTCGAGGGCAGCGACACCCACGCCTGCGTTGACCATGCGGGCCAGCAGTCTCTGTAGATCGGACGCTTCGGGCGTGGTGCGAGATAGCTCGACAGACTTGCCAGCGATTCTCGCGCCCAAGGTGCCGACGACACCAGCCGAGTCCCCTGAGGCTGCAACGATCGATTCCAAGAAGTGAGTAACCATTGTCTTGCCGTTGGTGCCGGTGACCCCAACCACGCGACAAGCTCGGGAAGGCCTGCCGTGTACCTCTGCTGCGATCGGACCCAACATGGCGCGGGTGTCGGATACCACGAGCTGATCAGGTGCCTCAACCGCTCTCTCAACGCAAACCGCAGCGCCCGAATCCACTGCGCTCTGCACGAAGTCGTGACCATCGCGACTGAAGCCTTTGATCGCCACGAACATGGCATTGGGGCCGGCTTGGGCGCTGTCGTGAACGACGTCGAGAACCGTGCGACTGCCGTTGCCCAGCGTTTCACCATCGGTTATCCACGCCAGGCGATCCAACGTGGCGCCTTGGCTATTCACCATTTGGGGGCACTCCCAGCTGATGCAGGGCAGATAGCGCGATCTGGCTGAAGGCTGGAGCGGCGACCTGTCCGCCGAATTCCCCGCCCGCCGGCGAATCGATCACTACCGCCACGACCAGGCGCGGGTTCTCTATCGGGGCTATGCCGATGAAACTCGAGATGACGTTGTCGCCGTAGTCGCCAACGGTCTCATCGTATTTCCGCGTGGTGCCGGTCTTGCCACCCACCCGGTACCCGGCGACGGCCGCTTGTCGACCCGTGCCCTTTTCGACCACTCCGGCAAGCATCAGTCTCATTTCTGCCGCGGTTCTGGCGGACACCGCGGTCCGCTCGATCTGGACCGACGGCAGGCGAGAACCATCGGCCGCAACGACCTCGCGTACCAGCCGGGGCTGAACCAGCACACCATTGTTGGCCACCACGCCGAACGCAGCAGCCATCTGGAGTGCTGAAACCGAGACGCCATAACCGATCGCAGTTGATGGACCGCAGGTGGCGACACACCATTCGTCAACGGGATGAAGTACCCCCGCCGTCTCCCCGGGGAAGCCAGTACCCGGCGCCCTCCCTAGGCCGAAGGCCGCGATGTAGCGATAGAGCGCCTCGTTGCCAAGATCAGCTTGGATAAGAATGGTGCCAACATTCGATGAATAGGCCACGATGTCCGACACCGTCATCGCCCGCGCTTCGGTCGCCTCATCCGAATAGGTCGTGTCGTGGATCGGTAGCTCGACGGGCACCTTGTAGATATCTGCCGGCCGCACAACGCTCTCCTCGATCGCTGCCGCAACTGTGATCAGCTTCTGGGTGCTCCCTGGCTCGTACACATCGGTCACAGCCCTGTTGCGGTAGGTACCGAACTCGTAGTTCGCCCTCGAGTTCGGGTCGAAGGTAGGGAAGTTGGCCATCGCCAGCACTTCGCCGGTTGATGGGTCCAGCACCACCGCGGTGCCACCCAGCGCTCCGAACCGCTCAACCGTCTCTGCCAGCACCTGCTCCGTCTCGAACTGGATCTCCCGGTCGATCGTTAGGATCACGTCTCCTCCGGGCTCGGCCGGAATCACCTGGTATTCGCCAAGTGGGATGACGCGGCCGGCAGCATCTCGCTCAACGACCAGTTGGCCCGGTACCCCGGTCAGAACTTCATCGAAGGCGAACTCGACACCTTCAAGTCCCTGATTGTCATCTGTTTGGACGAACCCGATCACACTGGCCGCCAGCGGGCCACTCGGATAGGTACGGGCCGGCTCCTCTGTGAAATAGATGCCGGGCAACTCGAGGTCTCGTAACGGCTCTGCTTTGCGACGCTCGAGCTGACGGGCGATGTACACGAATCCAGCGTCCTTACGAAGTAGTCCGGTGAGCAGTCCAGGGTCCATCCCCACGTACGGACCGATGGCTCGGGCAGTTTGGACCGGGTCAACGACCTGTCGGGGGTTGGCATACACGGTGATGGCGTCCACCGTTACAGCCAACTCGTGGCCGTCACGGTCGAATATGGTACCCCGGTCTGCCGCCAGCACTTCGGTGCGCAGTCGTTGGTCGACCCCCCGTGCCGCGTACTCCTCGGCGGCGGCACCCTGGATATGGAAGAGCCGCAGCCCGATCGCGGTCCAAGCCAATAGCAGCGCCAGCCCGATGGCTACCAGCCGAGCATCCGGCGAGACCCAGGGCCGGCGCCCCATGGACTACTCCCTTAGGCGATCGGCGAAGCGCCCTCGGCTCCGTCGGTCGCCAGCGTTCGACCGGTTCATGGTTGTGCACTCAAGAGGGCCTTCAAGTCGGCCCAACGATCGTCGATGTCGGTACCTGCCGGCTCCACCCCTGCCACTTCGAGTGTCGTTCTTTCGGTCGGGTAAACCAGACCTAGGCCCTCCGCGGCCCGACTCACGCGTTGCGGCGATTGCATCTCCGCGACTTGAAGCCGTAGCTCCCAGTACCTGGTTTCCTCGGTCACGATCTGACCTTCGAGGTCGTTGAGGACGAAGGCCGAACTGTCCAACGCCACCCGGGAGTAGATCAGCAGCATGAAGGCGGCTACTACGACCACCGTGAAGAACATCCACCCCTTGAGACGAGGCTGGCGTCCCGAACGGTCGATCACCAGTTCGAGGGAGGCTCGCTGGAGTGCGGTGGCTTGGCTCGTCACTTAGCCATGCCCCGCGAGTGAACGATCTGCACAACGCTGGCCGCCCCGATGACGGCGGCGAACAAGATGCCCCGCACTCGCGGGGAGACATAAGCGCTCATGCTGCGTCGTCCCCATCTTCTGGGAACGCCTTTTCGGCGGCGCGCAATCGAGCACTGCGAGCGCGGCGATTGCCCTCGACCTCCGCGTCAGAAGGTCGCATGGGCTTGCGTGTCAATACGCGCAGTTCGACCACGGTGCCGCAGGTACATACCGGGAACTCGGGGGGGCACGTACAGCCGGTGGCACCCGAGTTGAAGCGGCGCTTCACTATCCGGTCCTCTAGCGAGTGGTATGCGATTACCACGATGCGGCCCCCTGGTCGCAACAGTTCGATGGCCGCATCGAGCCCCTGTGTGAGAGCCTCAAGCTCGTCGTTGACATAGATGCGGATGGCCTGGAATGTCTTCCTAGCTGGGTGTCCTCGCCGGCGGACCGCGGCCGGGACGGATCCCGCCACGACCTCGGCCAACCGGATCGTGTCCTTGATGGGCCGAGCTGCGACGATCGCAGCCGCGATTCGGCCAGCCATCTGTTCTTCGCCGTAGCGGCGAAGAATGCCGGCCAGTTCCAATTGATCTGTTTCGTTGACGACGTCGGCTGCGGTGATGCCAGATCCTGGCCCCATTCGCATGTCGAGTGGTCCGCTCCCCTGGTAGGAGAAGCCTCGATCAGCATCGTCCAACTGGCGCGACGAGACCCCGAGATCGAAGAGGGCGCCGGCCAACTCATGAGCGCCCTCTTCTGCCACCACTCTGTCCAAGTCGCGAAAATCCGCGGTGATCACCTTGAGGCCTTCGGACTGGGTGATAGAAGCCGGGTCCCGATCCAGACCCAGGATCTGGACGGCTGGTATCGCGGCGAATAGGGCGCGGCTGTGGCCGCCGCCACCGAACGTCGCGTCCAGCACCAGGCCGTTCTCGATCGGCGCCAAGAGGTCGATGACCTCTTGCACCATTACTGGTTGGTGATAGTCCTGATCCATCGTCAGCCCCCCAGAGCGCTGGCGCCAAAATGGAAGCGGGCGGAGTAAGGGGCCTTCCACATGACATCCGGGGGGCTGACGATGGACCCGACATTGATCAAATCCCTTCTTCGCTGATGGTCTCGGCGATCTCTGCGTAGTAGTCGTCCGCCTCGGTGCTGAGCCGCTGCCAGGCCTCTGTAGCCCAGATCTCGACTCTCTCGGCGACGCCGACCACGGTGACTTCTTTCTCCAGTGAGGCATAGGAGCGCAACGCAGCTGGGATCGCCACCCGTCCCTGGCCATCCGGCACTTGGTCGCTCGCTCCAGCGAAGAACGAGCGGGAGAAGTTGCGGGCTCGACGATCGGTGCGGGGAAGCTTCTGCACCTTCTCTACCTCTTCTTGCCACCGCGCTGCAGGGAAGATGTAGAGACAACGCTCCTGACCCTTGGTGATGACACAGCCGCCGGCCAATGCATCGCGGAACTTGCGCGGCAAAACCATCCGGCCTTTCCCGTCCACAGTGTGCTGGTATTCGCCAAGGAACAATTGGTGTCCACCCCGTCTGGTCCTCCGATTAGTTGGCCCACTTTACCCCACTTTGTTACCCCTAGCAACCACTTTCCTCCCTTTTCTGGGTAAGCCTCCCCACTTCCATAAATCGCTTGCTGAGCGGCTGGACGCTCTTCTTTTTCGCTTGCGGCCCCTCAGCAAGCGGCTGTCCGACAGACCTGCCACTCCGCCGAGCAAATGTATACAGTCACCTCGTGAGAACTCCCGTGGTCATAGTTGGTATCGGGGAGATGGCGGGGGTGTTCGGGCGGGCGTTCCTGCGCACCGGTCGGCCGGTCTATCCCGTCACTAGGGACACCGATGCGGCCTCGCTGGCATCGGAGATGCCGGGCCCCGAGCTTGTCCTCATTGCGGTGGCGGAAGCAGACCTCCACGATGCCCTCTCCTCCCTACCGGCCCCGTGGCGCCATCGAGTGGGACTCCTGCAGAACGAGCTGACGCCGCCAGATTGGCAGATGCACCATCTCGAAGATCCGACTGTGATCGCAGTGTGGTTCGAGAAGAAGCGTGGCACCGGAGTCAAGGTCATCCAGCCCTCCCCCGTAGCCGGCCCGGCGGCGGAAATGGTGGTGACTTCGCTGGAGGCGATCGGCATTCCTGCTCGCGAGATCAGCAGAGATCGACTGCCAGAGGAGCTGGCGGCCAAGAACCTGTACATCTTGGTGGCGAATCTGGCCGGCCTCGACACCGGAGGCACGGTTGGCGAGCTGTGGAGCAAGCACCGCGACCTGGCCATGGCGGTGGCATCCGACGTTCTCGGCGTGCAGGAGGCCCTGGTTGGCGCAGAGCTGCCCCGGCTGGCGCTAACCGACTCCTTGGCCACCGCCATCGCGGCTGACCCCGATCACGGAGCCACTGGTCGCAGCGCGCCGGCCCGGCTTCGTAGAACGCTTGATCGAGCGCAGGAAATGGGAGTCGCCGTTCCAACCCTTGAGGATCTAGCCAAGCGCCATCTCTAGGGCCTGAACGTCGCCAAGGGGCCGCATCAACCCCGGCTCGATGGGCCCAATCTGATGGACAATTCCCTCAATTATGCCACTCCGATGCCGAAGCGATGGGTGGCAACGTCGATCGGAACCGGAAACATCATGAAAAGGCGCACAGCACTCATCGGCCTGTTGGCTGTTATCACCGTAGCCGCTCTTTTGTTCGTCGCTCCTCTCGGCGCACAGAGCGAAACCGAATCTGTGCCCGAGGACCTGCTTTCTCTCTTCGCTCCTACCGAAACCGTCGTCCTCGCCATGGGGGAGGCCCTCGAGACACCTGAGTGGGACCTCCAAGTGCAGAACGCATTCGTCGCTCCCAGCCCGGAAGAGAACGGTTACTCCGAGGTCAAGATCGCAATCGTCATGCGCAACAATCTCGAAGTGCCTATCCCCTATCGCATCGATGGCTTCCACTCAACGCTCGGCTACCCGCGGCTCACCGTCACAGACTCCGCGGGCAACTCTTATCCCTACTCGTTGAACAGGCTGTCCGCTGTTGCTCTGCCGGGGTCCAATCTGATCGATATCTTGCCCGGACTGTCCGGGCGCTGGACTGTTGGATTCCGGGTATTGACGCCGTTCGCCGACGACATGACACTCGAAGCGACCGGCTCGACGGCCATCGGACAGTGGGCTCTCACCCCCGGCGGAGCCCTCGACGGATTTCCGCCTCCCGATATCAAGCCGGCCGGAGACGAGATCGCTTGGTCCGAGGATCTGGTCGTCAAGCCGCGCAACCACGGGTCGATCGTGTGCGGTGACCCCGATCGTCAGCTGGTAACTCAGATCTTCGCCATCGCCATGGACGTCATGAACGAGGGCACCACAGATCGCCTTTTCCCCGGAACGCGCTATCCAGGCGACGTAGCCATCGCGCAATGGCCAAACGGTGCGGCGAGTCGGATGGTTGCCGAGACGCACTCGGGTGATGTAGAGGCGCTTCAGTGGGCGCAGGACGCCACCGTCATCGCTCCCGGTGAGACCCAGCATGCTCGTTCGATGGTATTCGCAGTGCCGCGAGACGGGCGGCTTGGGCTGGTAGACGACGACCCTCAGGGGATCTTGTTTCAGCTACCCGACGGGCGTCAGACGTGGCTCGATATCTCAGGTGAGGGAAGCCTGATGCTGGATCCCGCCTTCTGCGACAATGGCGCGCTGCTCGGTCCAACCCCATATGGCTTCGCGCCCGGACCAGCCTTCGATGTGGCTTTCGCCGAGCTCGGTATCGACAATGTCACAGCGAACCGGGCAGCCATCGAACTCGTCAACGAGGCGGCAGTAGCCGCCGCAGCACTCATTGGACCGTCTGGAGATTTCGGTGACATCACCCCGAGCGCCCTGGCTGCGACCGGTTCACCATTGTCCTTCGCCACTGGGCTGGCGGCAGGCGCCCCGGATGTGGTCGGGGTAGAGGTATTCCCCGATGAGGACGGCGTCGCCTTCTCTACTCAGAGCCACAGCGGTCTTTGGTACTGTCTCACCCTCGATCCGCAGGGGGGGTTGGCCACTTTCTATGCATTCAACTCCGAAGCGGTTGCGACGCTCTGCCTGCCGCTGCCTGCCGAAGCTCCCGAAGGAGAGGCAGCGATACCCGAAGGAGAGGGACCGATACCCAAGACCACTGAACCGCCCACCACCACCACGGTTCCGGCCACTACTACTACCAGCACTACCAGCACTACTACCAGCACCATCCCCCAGACCCCGTCGCTGACCATTGTCAAGGTCGTCGATCTGGCCACCATCTCAGCGCCGGGGACCCTGACCTACACCATCACCGTGGACAACACCGGAAACGTCGATCTCACCAACGTGGTGCTTACCGACATCTTCGCCGGCGGCGCCACCCTCGACAGCGGCGATGACGGTGACAACATCTTGGAGACCACCGAGACCTGGATCTACACGGCCGACTATGACGTCACCGCGGCCGACATCCTCGACGGTTTCCCCCTAGTGAACACGGCGTCGGTCGACACCGACCAGACCGCTCCGGCTTCGGACAACGCCACTACCACGATTATCTAAGGGATCAGTAGGCCCCTGCCAGATAGGGGTGCCAGCGAGGGTCTGGCGCACCTCCAACGGAAACGAGCACCCAACCGTGGCGGCGCGGAGCTCGCGGCTCCTTCAGTAGCTGGAGTCCGGCATCTGCCGGCCTCCTGTTTCCCTTGCGGGTGTTGCAGCGACGACAGGCCGCCACCACGTTCTCCCAAGTGTGGGTACCACCGCGCGATCGCGGGATGACATGGTCGAGGTTCTCGGCAGGGCCCGAGCAGTACTGGCATTTAGCGCCATCCCTGGCGAACACCGCTCGCCGGTTGAGCGCCACTCGGCGGGCATATGGAACCTTGACGAAGGTGCGAAGCCGGATGACGGACGGGACCGGGAGGGCCTCTGCCTCGGATCGGAAAGCGCCGTTGCCCTTCTCCACCATCTCCGCCTTCTCGCGCAGCACGAGCACCACTGCCCGCCTTGTTGAGACAACCGAGAGCGGCTCGTATGTCGCGTTGAGCACGAGAGCGCGTGCCATAGTGCGTCGAGGGTACCAGCCGTCTGCCACGGCAGATCACACTGGTGATTGACGGTACCTTTTCCACACGCCACACTGGCCCAACAGCAAGGCCGGAGGGCCAGTGCGACTGGTTGGATATGTGAGAGAAGGCCCGGGGCCAATCGACAATGACACGCCCTACGCCCAGAGTGAGCGCATTCGGCGCTACGCGACGGAGGGCGGCCATCAGCTCATCGCGATGTGTCAGGACGTACGCCAGCCCGGTCATTCCCTTGGGCGCGACGGCTATGTAGCGATGCTCGGCATCATCAACACCGACCAGGTGGATGCAACGGTCATTGGCTCGGTCGCATCACTAAGCGCCGACGCCATTACCCAGGAGATCCTGATCTGGGACCTGCGCAGTAGAGGAGTCCGGGTCATTTCGACCGAAGAGAGCGACGTCGATATCTTGGCTGAGCCGCCTCTAGACCCGAGCCGGAGACTGATTCGCGATGTGCTGGCTCGGGTGAGAGATCATCTGTCGGCTCTTGAGCCACCAGGGCCCCCGCCGCTAGCCATCCGCGAGCCGCCGGCCCTCCAAGAAGGGGATGTGATCATCGAACTCGTCCCAGCAGCTGACGAAGAGCGCCGCGGCTCAAGCGCCTGAGCTGAGCGCAGCCCAGGTGGCCTTTCCCACAGCGAAGGGTATCCCTCCTTCGACTATCGAGGCTCCCGCCAGTCGGCTGCCATCGACAAGCTCCACCACAACAGTGGCAACGTTGCTGCCGCCCATCGCTTTCTGCTCGATAGCAACAACCCTCGGCGGCTCTGCCCCGTACAGCTCGGCCACCGCGGCGACCACGGCTTCGTTGAGCCCCTCCTGAGTTCCTCTGGCCCGGCGCGAGGCGCGAGCACCCAAGGTGGAGTGGGCGATCACCGTTACCCCCTCCGGAGATTCATCAACCGAAACCCCTGAGATGCCACCCGGTCCGTCTGACTGCAACGCCTCTCTCTGTACATGGGCCAGTGACACCACTGGGGCACCTGGAGGTGGCGGGGGTCCGCCGGCAGGCGCGGCGTCACCGGATGTGACTTGAGACCTAAGGCCGTGGGCTGCCAGAATCCTCTGCACTTCCCGACTCACCAGCTCGGGATCGGCGTCGTGGCTCAGTTGGATTCTGATGCCGGCTGGCCCTGCGCTCTCTCCGACTTCGGCTGCCGCTACCCCTGGTACGGCAAGCAATTCCTCGCGAGCCTCGAGTGCCGGAGCGTCGGAGGATTCAGGAGTCATGGCGGCGCCATGGTAACGGCCAATTGATCTGGCTCCGGGAGCAGAATCTCGCGCTCCCATTAGTCTTGCGCCCATGAATTCGACACATACACAAAGCGATGCCGGGCCGGCATTATCGGAAATCGACTGGTTCGCCGATCGGTTCAAGGCCGTAACCGACAACATCGGGGTGGCCATTCAGGGTAAGCCCGATGTCATCGGGCTTACGGTGTTGTGCCTCATCTCGGGCGGCCACGTTCTCATCGAGGATGTGCCGGGAGTTGGCAAGACGCTGCTCGCCAAGTCACTGGCCAGGTCACTGGACAGTCAATTCAACAGACTCCAATTCACGCCAGACCTGCTCCCTTCCGATGTCACCGGCGTCTCGGTTTTCGACAGGGAAAAGGGAGACTTCGTCTTTCGGCCAGGTCCTGTGTTCGCGAGCATCGTTTTGGGAGACGAGATCAATCGAGCCAGTCCCAAGACCCAGTCGGCCCTGCTCGAAGCGATGGAAGAGCGACAGGTAACTGTGGACGCGATCACCCGGCCCCTTCCTCGGCCTTTCATGGTCATCGCCACGCAGAACCCGATCGAACACGAAGGCACCTACCCACTGCCTGAGGCTCAACTCGACCGGTTCATGATGAGGCTGGTGGTTGGATACCCGGAGCGCTCCAAGGAGCTGGAAATGCTCGACGCCCACGCCAACGACACCACCGCAAGCGAGCTCAGCCCGGTAGTTACCGCAGAGGACATCGAGAAGATGGCCGAGGTCGCGCGCAGCATCCATGTGTCGGACGCCGTCAAGGGCTACGTGGTCGATCTGGCCGAAGCCACCCGCGCCGACCCGGACCTCCTACTCGGCGCATCGCCTCGGTCCTCCCTTTACCTGCAGCGCGCCGCCCGCACTAGAGCCGCCATCGAAGGAAGGGCATTCGTCACGCCAGACGACATCAAAGAGATAATCCTGCCGGTATTGACACATCGCCTCATCCTGAGGCCCGAGGCTCAGATGCGAGGCGTCCAGATCGAAAAGATCCTGGAAGCGATTACCCAGGGTGTCCCGGTACCAGGCACGATCGCATGAGGAGACGTGCCTAACACCCGCGGCTGGGGCGCCGTCGGCGCCGCAGTCGCGTTGGCGATTCTCTGGATCTTCTTCGGTGAAAGAGAGCTGCTGGCCGCCGCGGTGCTCCTCATGACCGGCCTCGTCGTCGGCGTTCTCCTGGTGCGCATGGCATCTCCTCAGGTGCAGGTGAGTCGACGGGTGGCGCCCGAGCAGGTCCACGAGGGTGATCGAGCCATCGTCGAGATCGAGCTAGCGGCACCATCTACCCTCCGCAACATCATCGTCGAGGACACCGTCCACGGCCTCGGGTCGGCTCGCTTCGCGGCCGGGAAAGTGGGAGCCGGGGCTCCTTTGCGAGCTCGCTATGAAGTGCTGTGTCGGCCCCGCGGCGTATACGCCATAGGACCCGCCGTGGTGTCGTCTGGCGATCCGCTTGGCCTGGCCGAGGCAGGTGGCAACGCAGGGGGTGAGGACCGCCTCGTCGTGTTCCCCGCCGTTGAGGAACTGATTGGTGCGCCGGCGGTTCGCGGCCAGGACCCGTCTGTCCAAGCCAGCAGACCTACTCAGGCGCCACACGGTGGAGAGGACTTCTTCACACTGCGCGAGTACCAGATCGGCGACGACCTGAGACGGGTCCATTGGCCATCATCTGCCAAGCGCGACGAACTAATGATCCGCCAGCTCGAGGTTCCCTGGCAGTCCAGGGCTCTCATCTTGCTCGATCGTCGCCAGGGGGTCTATGCCGGTGAAGACTTCGAGCATGCCGTGAGGGGTGCAGCGTCGATGTTGCGCCATCTGTATCGCGGCGGGTTCAACCCCGAGCTCTGGACCGGGGAACACGACGGTCGATCGATGACCCACACCCGATACAGCGCCGCGATGGGGGCGCTGGCAACCGTGCAGGCTGGCAAGTTCGACCTGGCGGCGGGAGTCGCCCGGCTGCGTAGCAGCTCGATCGGAGGCGGAGCGCTGATAGTGGTGACCGGGGAAGCGGATGATTCGATCTCTGCCGCCTACCGGCACCTCGCCAGGGCTTTCGCTCGCTCCTTTGTTTTCGCGGTCGCCTCGGAGGGTTCCGGCTTGCTGACGTTGTTGCGGCGAGCCGGGGTCACCGCGATCGCGGCACCGTCCGACGAAGACTGGGCAACAGCTTGGAAGGAGGCGACAGAGAGCACATGGTCTACCGCCTCAGCTGGTTAGCCGGCACCGTCGCCATCCTGCTTGCCCTTGGCAGGCTCAATGGGCTGTTGCATCCCAGTGTTGAGGGCGTCCCGTGGCAGATCGTCATCCTGGTGGCCGCTTTCCTTGGCGCCACCATCACCTGGACCGCCCTGGCTTACCGGCTTAGCGCCGCCCTTGTTGCGGCCATCAACGTAGGTGCGTGGTTGGTTACGGCGCTGCGCATCGCAGCGCCGGAAACCATGTGGTTGGTCATCCCCACCTGGGACAGCTTGGAGCGACTCCAGGCCGATCTCTCCTACGCCGCCGACGTGATGCAGGGAAGCGTCGCTCCAGTGATCCCGGCAACCGGAATCGTCGTGGCTCTGTTGGCCATCTTCTGGGCACTTGGCTCCTTAATGGTATGGGGATTGCAGAAAGGGCACCCCTTCATTGCCCTGGTGCCTCCACTCGGCTTCTATCTCCAGCTCGCCACGATCCAGCGAGGGGGCGCAGCCATCGGCTGGCTGATAGCGTTCGTGCTCCTGGCAGGTCTGTCCCTGGCAGCGATCACCCACGACGAGCGCACGTCGGGAGTCGGCCGCATCTCAGGGGCAGGGGGTGGGGGCCTGCTGTTGCACTCGTGGTCGTTGGCCGCGGTGGGAGCGGTGGCGTTGGTGGCTGTGCTGATTACCACCGCTATCGGGCCGGCGGTATCTGCGGCGGGATCGATCGAGTGGCGACAATCGCGCGGCCTCACCGGTGACTTCTACGGAAGCATCTCCTACAACCCGTTCATCGGCATCCAAAAGAGCCTGGTCAGCGGCACCGACACCCCCATCTTCGCCGTGAGGGTATCCGGCGACACCCAACCCGATCGTCTCTACTGGCGCCTGCTGTCCATGGACGCGTTCAACGGCGTCCACTGGTTCGCCAACGAACCGCGCATCGAGGTCATAGACCAAGCTGAAAGCTACGAGGATCCGCGGTTCGAATTCGTCGGCCCCACCAACGACGTCGTCCAGGATGTGACGATCTTGGCTCTGCAGTCCGAATGGATACCAGCCGCCTATTCGCCGGTTGCTTTCTCAGCGCAAGAGGTTCAAGTGGACCAAGGGGTGCGGGTAAGCGAAACAGCATCGCTTCGCTTCAGCGCCCTCACCTATCGAGGCATGACCTACCGCGTTCTGTCGGAGGTCCCACAGCCCGATTTCGCCACGCTGGCATTGGCCGCGGATGGCTTACCAAGCGACGCTTTCGCTTCCGCGATCGAAGAGGGAGCGGTGGATGAGTCGGTGTTCGATACTTCGCCCCCGGAGCCGATCGATGACCCCCCGGATCTAGACCGATTGACCGATCTGCCAGATGACTTCGACGAAAGAATCTCCGGTTTGGCAAGAGACATCACGCGTGGCCTGGAGGGTGATTATGAGAAGGCGTTAGCTCTCGAGTCGTGGCTGCGGGACCCGGCCAACGGATTCCGCTACGACACCACGGTGACCCCATCATCGGAGGAAAACACCCTGGCATCGTGGCTGCTGGATGAGACCAGCCCCGACTTCCGCGCTGGATACTGCGAGCAATACGCGACTGCACTGGGAGCCATGGGACGGGCGATCGGCATCCCATCGCGAGTTGTCCTCGGATTCACGCCCGGCGATCAGCAAGCCGACGGGACCATCGTGGTGCGCGACCGCAACGCTCACGCCTGGGTTGAATTCTGGATGCCAACCCAGGGTTGGGTGCAATTCGATTCAACCCCGCGTAGCGACTTCAGCTATACGACGGCCTCAACGCTCCCCTTCGACGTTGTCCCGTTTCTCGAAGTGCCAGAGATCGACTCCCCCTCCTTCCTCGGTGGCCCCAACCCGCTCATCGAGATAGCAGCAGACGATCTCGCCGGACCGATCGCCACCGACGGCATCAACGGCGGCCCGGCAACGTTCACACTTCCTGGCTGGATGAGATCGCTGCCGATCTTGGCAGCGATAACCGCTCTGATCCTGGCCATACCCGCCATCAAGAGCATCCGCCGGCGCCGCAGAGGGCGAGCTCTGAGCGAAGGAGACGTGGCAGCAGCGTGGCGCGAGATCACCGAGAGACTTGCCGACCTTGGCTCGCCACCGGATCCGGGTCTGACTCCGATGGAGCTCGCGAGCTCGATCGATCATGTAATGGAACCGCTGGCGGATGTCTACGGGGAGTCGCTCTACGGAAGGGGCAAACTGAGCAAAGCCAGGATGGCCTTAGCGGAGAGGTCTTTCGAGAAGACCGAGGCGGCGTTCGAGGCGCGGTACTCGCCGATTCGTCGCTTGGTGTCGCGCTGGAATCCGGGATCTCTCGTATCCCGGCTGCGCCGCAGCAGGGGTTAGGCGCCTGAGGCTTCCGAGATAACGTCGTCCTCGACGCGCCTCAGCATTTCTAGGAAACGCTCGCGGTCGAGCTCGAAGTGCGAAACGTCCTCGGCCACCGATCTCGTGATCTTGTCGATTTCGACGAAGAAGGCAAGCTGGCCTTGCCGTAGGGCATCTAGTAGCTCGTCCTCATCGGCCGCGATCTTGAAAATGCTCTGGCCATCGGTGACCAGCTTCACGTCTGCCAGGTGATCATCCATGGCAGCACTACGACGGAGGTAGTCCCACGCCCGACGGACACGCTGCACCGACATACCGTTGTCGAGAAGGCTTCTCACTACCCGCAAGGCAACCAGATCGCGAAACGAGTAGAGGCGACGGCGACCGGGGCGACCCCCGGTGCCTTGGATGGTTGGCTTAACGAGCGCTACCCGATCCCAGTAGCGGAGTTGATGTTGGGTACAAGAAGTCAATCGTGACGCTTGCTGTGCGGTGAACCCTTCCTCCAACTCCGACCTCTCTTCCCGGACCAACCGGACACTGGCAGCGCACTGTCCCTATCGGTCCCCCATGTTTGACTTCTAGCGGTCGGCGTACTCTAGCCGTCGCGCCTCCATCGCCGTCGAGCGCGATTGGCCACTCCCGACAAAGCCTGCAACCCGCCGCCCCCGCGGCCGCCTCGGAAAGCGCTCACCATCCATCCGCCGGCAACAACCATCACCAAGAAACCGGCGAGAGCTACGAATGAGTTGCGGGTGAAGAACACCAGCATCACGGCCAACCCCACCACGAGGGCGACCGAGGCCCAGCGGACCCTGCGGGCGGTAACAGTTGCCAACGTGGTCCTTCTGACGGTCTGGGCGAGCTTCGGATCCTCTTGATAGAACTGTCGCTCTATCTCTTCGAGGATGCGTTGTTCTCTGTCGTCGAGAGGCATCGACCACTCCGGGGAAATCGACGGTGGACTGGAATCATTATATCGGAGGGCGAGCCTAGGACACCCGAGGCCGCGGCTGACGGGGCCGCATCAGCCGAACCGTCTTTATGGCGTCTTCGCCGAATCGGTCTCTGATGCGATCTGAGGCGACTGCCAGGGCTTCCTTCACCTCCCCATCCAAGTGGAGCTGTCTGGGTGCAGCAGGCTCGGTGAGGTTCGATCCACCGACCCCCAACAGCCGGATAGGGCGAACCCCTAGCGAGGCTCTGTCCACGAGTTGGCGAATGGCGGCAACCAAGTCCTTGGTTGTATCGATGGGAGCCTCGACGGTGTGACTGCGAACGATGGTCTCGAAATCGGAGAACCGGACCTTCAGACTTACCGTTCGGGCCGCTACCTG
>Ga0224512_10002475_pt1 | contig 16901 bp, 14 predicted proteins | sample SF_May12_sed_USG_4_FD_169103 | JGI IMG/M metagenome (GOLD analysis project Ga0224512, IMG submission 169103) | Sediment microbial communities from San Francisco Bay, California, United States - SF_May12_sed_USGS_13 | ecosystem: Environmental > Aquatic > Marine > Sediment | place: USA...
CAGGAATTGTTGATCAAGGCTTTCGGCAAGCTCGATGACCTTGTCGTGATCGATGCGCCCGGCCCCTGGCTGTGCCGCGTCATGTACAACCTGTTCATCGACGAGAAGCGCCGCTTCGCACGCGGTCGCATACATACGGTCGAGGAAGGTCAGCTCGGTGGCGAAGGCATCGCCAGCCTGCCAGGGTCGGACGATCCGGTGCATGACAACCAACGTCTGGAAAAGCTCAAGCAGCTGGATAAAGCCCTCGCCCAGCTCAGTGACGAGCACCGGATGGTCGTACTGCTGCACGACGCAGAGGGCTACAAACTCGCCGAAATTGAAGAGCTTACAGGCACTCCGGTGGGTACGGTCAAATCCCGCCTGCATCGCGCGAGGGCCCGATTACGTGAAATCCTGACCGCGGATGGAACCATTTCGTGATGTCCAACGTGTAAGGGGTGAAGCAGGACAAGACTATGCAAAACAACGACATCAATCGGCAGGATCAGGAGATCCTGGAGCTCTTAAAGGATTATCCGATGCCCGCAGCCGACGCAGGATTCTATGACCAGGCACTGGTTCGAGCCACCCACGAAGGCTCGCGCCGGCAGCGCAACAGGTGGTTACTGACGGGCTTCGGTGCGGCCATTGCCGCGACGATCGCTGTGTGGATGATTGGCGGCATGCTGCTGACGAGCCAGCAGCTTCCGGACGCAGGTGCAGCAATACCGGGCGTGACGATTGCGCTTGAACAGTCGCGCACCGTGAACCTGGTATTTGCCTCAGCAACGGCGCTCGAATCAGCAACGCTGACGGTATCGCTACCCGACGGTATCGAGCTGAGCGGTTTTCCGGGGCAGCGTGAGATCACCTGGGAAACGAGCCTCAACGAGGGCAAGAATCTGCTGCCTCTGACGCTCGTCGCATTGAAGCCGACCGGCGGCGAGCTGCTGGCCCGCCTAGAACACGACGAACGTAACCGGACATTTCGGTTGCGCGTGGATGTAACTTAGGAAATGGTCGGAACGGAATTTCGGCCGTAGTAAATGGAGTAGTGCTATGAAACAGCTGAACGTATTTGTCGCGACCCTCATACTGGCGTGCCTGGCATTTCTGCCGACGACGGCCCGTGCCGATGACGGCTTCGACGATCTCAAGGTAACAATGGAGATCATGGATGATATGGCCGGTGTCGATGAGACCATCTCCGAGATGCGTGGTCCCGAGAGCGGCGAGGTCGGCGAGTTTGATGACGATGAGGCCGGTGAAAGCTCCGACGATGAGGCGTCTGATCGCGACGACGGTGAGGCCGGCGCTCTCGAAGAGCTCGAAGAAGAGTTCGAAGACGTCAACGATGAATTCGAGCACGACGAAGACCTGGACGATGGCGACCTTGACGAAGAAGACGAGTTTGATGACGAAGAAGGTGAGGACGTCGATGAGGACGAGTTCGACGAAGAGGACGAAGACGATGACGACCTCGGCGATGACGAGATGAGCGATGACGAGATGAGCGATGACTCAGGGGACGACGTCAGCGACGACAACATCTGAGCCTCTTCTGATTGCATAACCGCAGCACCCGGCGCAATATTCGGCGAAATCCCCCTGATCGAGATCGTTCAGGGGGATTTTTATGCGCCACGTCATAGTTTTTGTGAGCACATTGCCGGTAATCTTACGGGCTGACATAATACGGACCGCGTGGAGCTTGGGCCATTCTTGTGATACGTGAGAAAACTGGACGTCGGACGTCCCGCGGCGCGGTTGCGCTAGCGGCCGCTTTGATGTGCCTGGCACCTGCGCTACCGGCCGCCGCGATGACTGCCGCGGAGGCATTCGAGGACGGCAACCGGCTCTTCCGTGATGATCTCTACTGGGCCGCATTGCTACGGTATCGACAGGCCGGTGAAGCTGGTATGGATTCCGCATTGCTGCACTTCAATACCGGTGTGGCTCACTACTGGGCTCAACAACACATTCGCGCCCGCGAGTCCTTGCTCGAAGCATCCCGGTCTGCCGGTTTGCGCGTAATCTCTCATTACAACCTGGGACTTAACGCCTACGCCGCCGGTGATATCGACGATGCGCTGAACTGGTTCCGCCAGGCAAGCGATCAGGAGGAAAACGAAAAAATCCGCAAGCTCGCGATGATCGCCATTTCGAGATTGCAGGCAGAGAAAAAAGCCGAGGACCCGATTCTCGTGCGCGTTGAGAAACGCCGGGAAGACAAAAAGTTTGCGAACTTCGATCTTGAAGGCCGCGTTGGCTTCGGCTCAGATGACAACGTCTTTCGTGCGCCCAGTCAGGCGTATCTCGATTTTTCCGATCCGGCGTTGCCGCTTGTGACTCCGGAAGAAATGTCCGGTACTTTTCTGCCGATCGACTTCCTCACGAAATACTCTGTAAACAGCCTCGAGAACGAATCCTTCTTTGGCCAGTACCGGATCGCGGGGCGCTACTACCAGGACAAAGAGCTAGAGGACGCTAACGAATTCAGCCACGAGCTGCGGTTTGGCAGCGAGTTCAATCGCCGTGCAGAAAACCGCCTCAGTCGCGTCTACAGCGCGTTCACGATTGCGCAACACGACGAGACTTATTACGACCCCGACGATGGCTCGCCACGAACGATCGCTGGCGAGCTTATCGATGACCGCCTGAACTACGTCCGTTACGGCCCCGAGTTGGCCGTGTTGCAAGGTTTCGAGCGCTTTTCGTTCGGCCTGCGCATGAAAGGACAATTGTGGGATTACGACGAGACCGGCCGCGTGCCCGAGTACGATCACGAATACTTCCGCTTTGGCGGCCACGCGCAATACAAGTTTGGCCCGACCTCAATGCTGCGGCTGACCGTCGACAAATACAGCCGTCGTTATAGCGATCGGCCGTCCTTCGATCTCAATGGCCAGCAGTTGATCACAAACCCAAGCCTGCGTTACGACTACCTCGAATTCGGCATGCTGGCGCGCCAACGTATTACACGCAACATGTGGTTTGGCCTGGGCTACAAGAACACGGATCGCATGGATCGCTATCTCGGCTACAACAACTACAATCGGGATACGTACAGCTTCGAGTATCACTGGACTCCGGGGAACCGCTTCGATCTCGACCTGACCGGTAATTACCGGATTTATGATTTCCCGAACACGTTCGCATTCCACAATCCAGTTGCTGGACCAAAGACTCTCGAGACAGCGGAAGGTGAGCTGGCCGTGACCTACAGAATCACCAAGAACCTGAGCATCGTCGCCGAAGCAGAGTACCGCGAGACAGCTTCAACGGATACGCGGATCGCGTACGACCGCATCTGGTACTCAATTGGAGTTGTTTGGCAGCAATAGTCGCAATGCCCTGTCCGGGCGTTGTTTGCTAAGATGTCGCGCTTTCCCCCAAACGCCTTCTGCTCCGATGGACGTTACCCGGATCCTCGAATCGCTAAATGATGCTCAGCGTCAGGCCGTCACGGCGCCTGCCGTGCCGATGCTGGTCATTGCGGGCGCGGGCAGCGGCAAGACGCGCGTCCTCGTGCACCGCGCCGCCTGGCTTATCGACGTCGAGGGTCTGTCGCCACAAAGCCTGCTCGCCGTCACGTTTACGAATAAGGCAGCCGCGGAGATGCGCGGCCGTATCGAATCGCTGCTCGGCATGCCAGTCAATCATCTGTGGATCGGCACCTTTCACGGTCTTGCGCACCGCCTGTTACGCCGCCACTGGCGCGAGGCCGGCCTGCCACAGAATTTTCAGATCATCGACTCAGACGATCAGCTCAGATTGATCAAGCGTCTGCTCAAGAATCTCGAAATCGATGACGGCCGCTGGGTACCGCGCGAGATTCAATATTTCATTAACGCGCAAAAGGACGAGGGCCTGCGCCCGCAGCACCTCGATGACGAGGGCGACCCGAGTCGTCGGCAGATGATCGCACTATACAAGTCTTACGAGGAAGTCTGCGAGCGCGGCGGCCTCGTTGATTTCGCAGAGCTGTTGCTGCGCGCACACGAACTGTGGCGTGACAACGCGGAACTTCTGGATCATTACCGGCGTCGCTTTCGGCATCTGCTGGTTGATGAGTTCCAGGACACCAACGCAATTCAATATGCCTGGTTGCGATTACTCGCAGGCAACGATGGCGTGCCTTTTGTCGTCGGCGATGACGACCAGTCGATCTATCGCTGGCGAGGTGCGCGCGTCGAGCACATTCATCAATTTCAAAAAGACTTCCCGAAAACGTCTATCGTCAAACTCGAACAGAATTATCGCTCCACTGCGACCATTCTCAACGCGGCCAATGCCGTCATTGCAAACAACAACTCACGAATGGGCAAGAACCTCTGGACCGACGGCGCAGAGGGCGAATCTATAAAGGTGTACGCGGCCTATAACGAGCGCGACGAATCAGATTTTGTCATCGGCCGTCTACGGGACTGGATCGACCAGGGCAACCTCCGCGCCGATGCGGCAGTTTTGTATCGTTCCAACGCGCAGTCGCGCGTCCTTGAAGAGGGTCTGATCAACGCACGAATCCCCTACCGCGTGTACGGTGGTCTGCGATTCTTCGAGCGCGCCGAGATCAAGGATGCACTGGCGTATCTGCGGCTGATTTCGCATCGTGATGACGACTCATCGTTCGAACGGATTGTTAATCGCCCGACTCGAGGCATCGGCGCACGCACGGTCGAGATCATGCGCGCTTATGCGCGCGCTAACAGTTGCCCGATGTGGCGTGCTGCAGGCGCGATCGCGAGCGATGCACTCAACGGTCGCGCCGCAAATGCCGTTCTGGCTTTTCTGAACCTGATCGAAAAGATGGCGCGTGATGTAGCCGGGCTGGACCTGCAGGAGCAGGTTGACCACGTGATCTATGCGAGCGGCCTTGTCGACTTTTTCAAGAAGGAAAAGGGCGAAAAGGGCGAGACGCGGGTGGAGAATTTGCTCGAGCTGGTCAGCGCGGCGAAGAGTTTCGAGCCGGACCCTGCCGAAGAGATGTCGAAGCTCGACGAGTTTCTGTCCCACGCGGCGCTGGAGGCAGGCGAGGGGCAGGCGGACGCCTGGGAAGACTGCGTGCAGTTGATGACCATGCACTCAGCCAAGGGTCTCGAGTTTCCACTCGTATTCCTGACCGGCATGGAAGACGGCCTGTTTCCGCATCAGCGTTCTATCGCTGATCCGAGCGGCCTCGAAGAAGAGCGCCGGCTTTGCTACGTCGGCATTACGCGCGCGAAGCAGACTTTGTATGTGACCTACGCGGAACAGCGTCGTTTACACGGTATGGACAATTTCTCGCAGCCGTCGCGCTTCATCTCCGAGATTCCCGCCGCGCACATCGAAGAGATTCGCCCACGCGTTCAGGTGTCGCGGCCGATGCGCGCGCCAGCGCGCAGCGCGACTTCCGCGCTGCCCGCCGCCGAGATGGGTGTTCGCCTCGGGCAACGTGTCCGGCATGGTAAGTTTGGCGACGGCGTCATACTCAATTGCGAAGGTCAGGGTGCGCATGCGCGAGTCGAAGTAAATTTTGAGACCGCGGGCACAAAATGGCTCGTTCTGAGCTATGCGAATCTCGATCTCATGTAAACTACCGACCCTGAGGCAGCGCGTATTGCTGCGCTCTGGGGCCCCAAAAAAACAATGAAGATTCTCATCCTCGGTGCAGGGCAGGTCGGCTCCTCGGCCGCTTATCATCTGTCGCGCGAAGAAGCCAACGATGTCACCGTCGTCGACACGCGGGCGGACGTGTTGCGCGAGCTGCAGGATCGGCTCGATATCCGCACCGTGGTTGGCCACGCCGCCTCACCCGATGTACTCGATCGGGCGGGCGCCAATGACGCTGACATTGTTGTCGCGCTAACTGATACGGACGAGACCAACATGGTTGCCTGTCAGGTTGCGTACACGCTGTTTCACACGCCGACCAAGATCGCTCGCATTCGCTCCGCCGACTATATGAGCGCCAAGGGCCTGTTTACGCAGGATGCGATTCCCGTAGACGTGCGCATCAGCCCCGAGCAACTCGTTTGTCAATACGTTGAACAACTCATTCTGTATCCGGGTGCGTCGCACGTGCTCGATTTTGCCGACGGCCGTGTGCGTCTCGTCGGCGTCCGGGCTGACCGTGATGGCCTGCTCGTCGGCCAACGCATCGCGACACTCAAAGAGCATCTCCCCAATACGGAAGGCCGCATTGCGGCCATCTACCGCAAGGGCAAGGCCATGTTGCCTGAGGGTGACACGGTTATTCAGGAAGACGATGAGGTGTTCTTCATCGCCGATCGCAAAGACATCCGGGTTTTCATGAGCGAGATACGGCGGCTAGAGGATCCGGTGCGCCGTGTCGTGATTGCCGGCGGTGGCAACATCGGCGTCCGTCTCGCGCTGGCGCTGGAGCAGACCAACCAGGTCAAGATAATTGAACGGGACCCGAAGCGCGCCCGATATATTTCCGAGCAGCTGAACAAGGCGATCGTCCTTGTCGGCGATGCGGCTGATGAGGAGCTGCTCATCGAGGAGAACATCGACAACGTCGACGTATTCTGTGCGATCACCAACTCCGAGGAAGCCAATATCCTGAGCTCGATGCTCGCCAAGCGACTTGGCTCGCATAAGGTCATGGCGTTGATTAATCGGGCCTCGTATGTCGATCTCGTCGAAGCCGGAAGCATCGATATCGCAATATCGCCGCAACAGATAACGATTGGCTCGCTTTTGGCTCATGTGCGTCGTGGCGATGTTGTCAAAGTGCATTCGTTGCGGCGCGGGGCAGCAGAGGCTATCGAAGCAATTGCTCACGGCGATGAGAGGGAATCAAAGGTTGTCGGGCGCAAGATCGAAGACATCGACCTGCCGAAGGGCGCGGCGATCGTTACGCTGGTCCGCGAGGGTCAGGTCATCATCGCGCATCATGATACGATCATACAAACGGACGATCACGTCATCATGTTTCTGACAGACCGCCGCAAGATCGAAAATCTGGAAAAACTTTTCCAGGTCGGCGTGTCTTTCATCTAAATCTGCATACAGACGATGAACTGGACAGTCGTACAGCGAATCCTCGGCCTGCTGCTGATGATGTTCAGCCTGACGATGTTGCCGCCGATCATTATTGCGCTTATGTTCGACGAGCCGTCTTGGCTGCCCTTTGTCGAAAGCTTCGGGCTCACGCTCGCAGCCGGCCTCATCTTCTGGTTACCGGTGCACCGCTCACGCAGGGATCTGCGGCTGCGTGACGGGTTTCTCGTCGTCGCCGCATTCTGGACGGTTCTGGGCACGTTTGGTGCGGCGCCCCTGTACCTGGCCGATTCGATAACGATGTCGCTGACCGACGCAATTTTCGAATCGATGTCCGGGCTGACAACCACCGGGGCCACCGTCCTGACGGGTCTCGATGAACTGCCCAAATCGATTCTTTACTACCGCCAGCAACTGCAGTGGCTCGGCGGCATGGGGATCATCGTCCTGGCCGTCGCCGTACTGCCGATGCTGGGTGTTGGCGGCATGCAGCTGTACCGAGCTGAAACGCCCGGTCCGGTCAAGGATACCAAGCTGACGCCGCGCATCACCGAAACGGCCAAAGCGCTCTGGTACGTCTACCTCACCTTCACGGCTGCCTGCGCTGCGTCCTACATGGCTGCCGGCATGGGATGGTTCGACGCGCTATGCCATGCATTCTCGACAGTCGCCATCGGCGGTTTCTCCACGCACGATCTCAGTATCGGCTATTTCAATAGCACGGCTATCGACATTGTAGCCGTGTTCTTCATGTTTGCCGCCGGCATCAATTTCTCGCTGCACTTCTTCGCGTGGCGTTTCGTTTCGATCAAGCACTATTCTCTCGATCCGGAGTTTCGCGCCTACACGGTGGTATTGCTCGTGTTGTCCGCCCTCGTCGTCGGCGGCCTGTTTCAGCACCAGAGCTACACGACTGCCGGAGCAACAATTGTCAACGGCGTTTTTCAGGCCGTTTCGATTGCTACGACGACCGGGTTCACGACTGCCAACTATGCATCGTGGCCCGCTGCGGTTCCTGTCATGCTGATATTCGCGAGCTTCATCGGCGGCTCTGCAGGTTCGACAGCGGGCGGCATCAAAGTCATCCGCTGGCTGCTGATCTACAAGCAGGGCATTCGCGAGATCGTCCGGCTTGTTCATCCGAGCGCTGAAATTCCGGTCAAGCTGGGCAATAAGGCTATTCACTATCGCGTCGTCGATGCTGTATGGGGTTTCTTTTCAATTTACGTCATCGTCTTCGCGATCATGCTGATCGCCATGATGGCGACCGGGCTCGATCAGATAACCGCCTTTTCGGCCGTTGCAGCAACACTCAATAACCTCGGCCCTGGACTTGGCGAGGTTTCTGCCGGCTTCATGTCTCTTTCTGATACAGCGAAGTGGATTTCGATCGCCGGTATGCTGCTCGGCCGCCTCGAAATTTTCACCCTGCTAGTACTGATAACACCAACTTTCTGGCGACGCTGAGGCTGGCTGAATGAGCAGCCCTTCCGAACCGGACTCCCCACGAAATCTTTTCGACCAAGTAAGCCATACCAGCGGTAAGCTGACTGCATGGTTGACCTTGTTCATGGTCGCTACCACGGCTGTAATTGTCGTGATGCGCTATGTGTTTGACGCAGGGCTGATCTGGTTGCAGGAATCCGTTATCTGGATGCACGCGACCGTGTTCATGGTCGGGGCTGCCTATACCCTGCTGCATGAGGAACACGTTCGCGTTGATATTTTTTATCGCAAGATGAGCGAACGAGGGCGTGCGATCATCGACCTGACCGGTGTCATCGTGTTTCTTCTGCCGCTTTGCGGCTTCCTTGCTTTTAAGGCTTACGACTTTGCCGCCGTATCGTGGGCGATTCACGAGTCATCGCGCGAACCTGGTGGACTCCCGTATCCGCTCATACCGATACTGAAGTCGATCGTAATCATCATGCCGATCCTGGTCGCCATACAGGGCGTATCGCTGCTACTGCGCTCACTGGCTACGATGAGCCGAAAATAGAAATGGAGTGGGTTGCCCTGCTGCTGTTTCTAAGCGTAATCGCCGTCCTGCTTGCCGGCTTTCCCGTTGCATTTACGCTCGGCGGCACAGCGCTGATGTTTGCGGGTATCGGCGTGATCGCGGGTGAATTCAATCAGGCATTACTGTCCAGCCTGCCGAACCGGGTATTTGGCATCATGACCAATGAGACGCTGGTTGCAGTACCGCTGTTTGTGTTTATGGGCGTTACGCTTGAGCGGGCGCGAATCGCCGAGGAACTGCTGGAAACATTGACTAGTTTGTTCGGCTCTCTACGCGGCGGTCTCGGCATCTCTGTCACGCTGGTTGGCATGCTGCTCGCGGCAAGCACAGGCATCGTCGGCGCTACCGTCGTGACAATGGGTCTCTTATCGCTGCCAACAATGTTGCGGCGCGGTTATTCGCCCGAAGTCGCCGCGGGCACCATTTGCGCATCGGGCACGCTGGGTCAGATCATCCCGCCTTCGATCATTCTTGTCATGCTGGGCGATGTGATGACGTCGGCGTATCAGCAGGCCCAACTCGAGATGGGCATCTTTTCGCCCAAGACCGTGTCAGTTGGCGACTTGTTCGCGGGCGCGCTGATACCGGGACTGCTGCTCGTCCTGCTGTACGTGTTTTACATCGTCGGCGTCGCGTTTTTTCGGCCCGGCTTGATGCCGGCCCACGTGCGTGACCCCGATGACAACGTGACCTACTTTCAGGTTCTCCGTGCCCTGTTGCCGCCCCTCGTCCTCATATTCGCTGTGCTTGGCTCTATCCTGGCGGGACTCGCGACACCAACCGAGGCCGCTGGCGTCGGCGCCATGGGCGCTTTGACCCTCGCTGCAACGCGCAGGCAACTTAACCTCGAGAGACTGCAGGAAGTTATGCAGAGCACACTCAAGATCAGCAGCATGGTGTTCCTGATTCTGATCGGTGCGTCGGTTTTTTCGCTCGTCTTTCGCGGCTACGGGGGAGATGACGGTGTCCGCACTATCCTCGAAGCATTGCCCGGCGGTGTTGTCGGGGCCGTTGTCGTTGTGATGCTCGTGATGTTTCTGCTTGGCTTTGTTCTCGATTTTATAGAGATAACGTTCGTCGTCGTGCCGATCGTTGGTCCTGTGCTGCTGGCGATGGGGCTCGAGCCGGTCTGGCTCGGCATCATGATCGCGATCAATTTACAGACATCGTTTCTGACGCCGCCCTTTGGCTTCGCGCTGTTTTACTTGCGTGGCGTCGCCCCTCCGAGTATTACGACGCCGCAGATTTATCGTGGCGTGGTTCCCTTCGTGGCGATTCAGCTTTTTGCGTTGCTGTTGCTGGCGCTATTCCCGGAACTTGTGACCTGGCTGCCGAACCGGATCTACGGCGGCTAGCGCAGTTCCCCCGCTTCGAGCGCCGGCCGCAGCCGGTGAATTCGTTTTCGCTCTCGCGCGACCGACGGCAATCAGTCCTCACCCGCCGTCAGCGGCACGCGGTATTGATAAACGATCACGGCAATGAGGCCGAGGAGCGCGAGAATGGGTGCGGGCCCAAAGCCCGTCATGAATGGCAACGCGAGGCCGGCGCCGGCAAGCAGCGCGACCAGCACCCCCATAAGTGCCTCGCCCGTGATCAGGCCCGATGCTGCCAACAATCCGAGACTTTCGCGTTGCGTCCATTGCGCTTCGTTGAGCGCGGCGGAGCGCCGCTTGACCTGCCACCCTATGATGCCGCCGATAAAGATCGGCACGGTTAGCCCGAGCGGCAGGTAGACGCCAACTGCTACGGCCAGTACCGGGAAGCGGAACGTAGAACCGCGTCGTTCCTGGAACTTGTCCAGCACGATTAAAGCGATCGCGAGCGCGAAGCCCATCACGATGAAGTTCCACTGGATGCCGGCGCCGAAGATGCCGCCTGCGAGAGCCTGCATCAGGCCGGCTTGCGGCGCCGCCAGCACGCTGTTGGGAATCGCGTCCGGATTCGGGCTCGGCCGGCCGATACCGTACTGGTTGTCGAGCAGCTGCAGGATCAGCGGAATGACGACCGCCGCGGCCATTACGCCAACCACCTGGAACAGCTGCTGCCGCCACGGCGTTGCGCCGACCACATGGCCGCACTTGAGGTCCTGCATGTTGTCGCCGGCGATTGCCGCCGCCGAGCAAATCAGGCCGGCCAGGTACATGACCGCGATAGGGCCGAGCGTCGCAGCCATGCCTTCATTGCCCATTAACTGCAGCAGGATAAGCGCCGATATAACCACGGTCGCGATCGTGACGCCCGAGATCGGATTGTTCGAGCTACCGACCAGGCCAGCCATGTAGCCGGCCACCGACGAGAAAATAAAGCCGAAAACGACCATCAGTACGGTCATGATCGCGGAGATCATCAGTCGCTGCGGATAGTCGGCGAGCGCGAAATCAAAAATCAGAAACAACGGTACGATGGATAACAGCACTACGATCGCGACGAAGTTTATCGGCGTGTCGAACTCGGTCCGCTTTGCCGCCGCGCCGCCGTCGCGCGTGTGGCGATAGGCCTGTAAGCTCGACTTCACTCCGTCGACGAGCGGGCGGGCCAGGCTGATAAGCGACCACAAGCCGCCAACCATCATGGCGCCGACGCCGATGCGCCGGCAGTCCTGCCACGATTGGGCGGCCAATGTGCCCCACTGATTCGCATTAAGCCGCGACCAGGCGGTTCCCGGGTCGATGCCGGTCGCGGTCATTATCGCTTCGCTGTTGAGCGCCCAGTTTAGAGGCACTCCGATCAGCGTGCCAATGACGCCGCCGATGAACACCAGCATCGCGATGTTCACGCCGACGATGTAGCCCACGCCGATCAACGCCGGGCTGATGTTGATGTTGCCGAGGAACAAATATTTGCCCGCGAGCCAGACCTGAGTCGTCGCGACATTGCCTGCCAGAAATCCGACAGCGGACTCGACGAATTTGAATACCGCGCCGATGCCGGCCGCCTGCAGCAGCCGCCGAAAACCGGTATGCGTCGTACCGCTGGTCGCGTGATCGCGGTCACGCTCGATGCCACCGGTCTTGAGCACTTCGGCGGTTGCCTGGCCCTCCGGAAATGCCAGCGCGGCCTCGACGATAAGCGCGCGGCGTAGCGGTACGGTAAACGCGACGCCGAGGACGCCGCCCAGTATCGCTATCGCGACCATAGGCCCGTATTCATAGCCGCTCCACGCTTTCATCATGACCAGCGCAGGTATAGTGAAAATAATGCCTGCCACTAGCGACTCGCCGGCCGAGGCCGCTGTCTGCACCATGTTGTTCTCGAGGATGGTCGAGCGACGAAACAATCGCAGTACGCCCATCGATACGGCGGCGGCAGGAATCGAAGCCGATACCGTCAGCCCGACCAACAGACCGATATAAGCGTTTGCGGCGGCCAGAATCATCGACAACAGCGCGCCAAGAATGAGCGCCTTGATCGTGAGTTCGGCGATATTCCGCTCCGCTGCAACTACCGGTGGTAGCAGGTGTGCTTTGATGCTGGCCATGAAATTCCTCAGTGCCCTGCGGGCCGTTGTTATTCTTAAGTTACGTCAATACAAGCGCTGCGGGCGGAGATGATCCAGCTACAGGTCACGCGTCTTAATATTAGCCCATTCGGTCACGCGCTGGTTTTCCGTCGATCTCTCCATGAATGCGTAGTATGAGTCGGCAATCTTTTTCCATGCCGGATCCTTTGCGGACAATTCGTTCACAACATCGCGTGTGTGTGACTTCAACAAACGCAGGACGTCGTCGGGGAATGGGCGGATCTCGACGTTAGCGTCATTGATCAACTGCTGCAGCGCCGTTGCGTTGCCATGCGTAAACTCTGCCATCATGTCCGCCGTGATCGCCTGGCATGCGCTTGCAACGATCGCTTGCAAATCGGCGGGCAGAGACGCCCAGGCATCTGCATTGATCATGCATTCGAGGCCCGCGCCCGGCTCCTGCCATCCCGGGTAGTAATAGTACTTCGCCGCTTTGTGCAAGCCGAACGATACGTCGTTATAGGGGCCCACCCATTCGGTGGCGTCTATGGCTCCCGTCTGCAGTGACATAAAGATCTCTGAACCTGGCATCGTGACGGGCGTAGCACCGGCGCGCCGCATGACTTCACCGCCCAGGCCCGGGATACGCATCTTCAGGCCTTTCAGATCACCGACAGAATTTATTTCGCGGTTGAACCAACCGCCCATCTGCACACCGGTATTGCCGCAAGGAAACGGCACGATATTGAATGGCGCGTAAAGTTCGCGCCATAAGTCGAGCCCGCCGCCGTAGTAGAGCCAACCATTCAGCTCGAGGTGATTCAACCCAAACGGGATCGCGGCAAAGAACTGCGCCGCATCTACCTTGCCCTTCTGGTAATACGACGCATCGTGCCCCATTTCGACCGTGCCGCGGCTCACAGCGTCGAACGCCTCGAATGCCGGCACCAGCTCTCCGCCGCCGTATACCTTTATTCTGAGCCGGCCGCTCGATGCGGCCGCAATTCGATCGGCCAGGTTTTCGACGGCCATACCGAGACCGGGATATTTCGGTGGCCACGCCGTGACACATGACCACTCAAAGCTGTCCGTCGATGTCGTGCTGCCATTGTCGCAATCGCCGCTTTGCCCAGAGCAGGCGGCCAGGCCGGCTGTTGCTGCAAGACCACCAACGAACTGTCTTCTTTTCATTGTTTTCCGAGGCAAGCGCACATCAGCGCCCAAGTGTATTGGCTGCGACGTCCGAAGCCAACGTGGTTGCGATGTCGGTTTTTTCTCCCACTTTTACGCAGTTTTGTCGCGTTCTATTGCTGCTTTTACCACCTTATTTATTATTTGAGATATGGTGGGTTTAACGGTTATTATTTGTCCGATTTTAACAGCAACGTGGAATTACATTCGCCAGATGGGCCCCGATCTCGCGATCGGGGCCCTGACCGTCCATGGTCCGGCCCGGAAGTTGATGTTCCCGAAGGCCATCCCTGGCATCGATAATCATGGCATCGGAGCCGGTTCCCTATGGCTATTCGTATCTGCTTGATGCATTAATAAAGTCCTTCTCTTGGCGATTGTCGGGAATTCTGCAAGGTATGATTGCACTGTTGCAGCGTGTCTCCAGTGCCGCGGTCAGCGTGGGCGGGGAGACGGTGGGCGAAATTGGCCGCGGGCTGCTGGTGCTGGTCGCCGTGCATCGCGACGACCAGGAGCAAGACATAGCAAGGCTTGCGGAGCGCGTTCTTACGTTCCGGGTATTTCCCGATGCCGAGGGCCGTATGAACCGCAGCGTAATTGACCAGGGTTTCGAGCTGCTGCTCGTGCCGCAGTTCACTCTCGCTGCAGATACCAAGAAGGGGACGCGGGCCAGCTTCACCAAGGCGGCGGCGCCGGACAAGGGTGAAGCCTACTTCGAGCGCCTGGTTGCCGCCTGCCGGCAACGGCTCGATACGGTTGAAACTGGCCGTTTTGGCGCCAATATGAAGGTCAGGTTGACGAATGACGGTCCGGTGACATTTTGGCTCGAAACCTGAACGGATGTCGCCGTGTGACGCCGGCACGGTATTGGGCGGCCTTTGGCGTTATCATGACGACGAACAGAGTTTGTGGGGCGGCGCCCCAGGAGAATACAGATGTTATCAGGCATAAGCTGGCCACAATTATTGATCGTCCTGGTCATTGTGCTCGCCATTTTCGGCACAAAACGTTTCCGCACGCTCGGTTCCGATCTAGGCAATGCCGTCAAAGGATTTCGCTCTGCAATGAGCGATGCTGAGGAGGCAAAAGACCAGCTCAGCGAAGACAAAGGCGAAGACAAAGGCGAAGACGCCAACTTTGACAACACGCCGGTCGAAGAGAACCGCAAAGACGCTTAAGTCGACTGCACGCCATGTCCGGAGTCGGCTCTTCCGAACTCATTATCCTGATCTTGATTGGGCTCATTGTGCTTGGGCCCAAGCGTTTGCCGCAGATCGCGAATCAGATTGGCGGCTGGATCGGTCAGGCCCGCCGCATGACCCGCGCCATGCGGCGGCAGCTCGAGGAAGAGTTGAATTTCGACGACAACAGCAACATCAAGCAAACCGCGATTGCGCCACCGTCCGTGCTGTCCTCCACCGCCGATCCAGCCGACCCTGATTACGACATTGAAGAGCCCGCGCCTGAGCCCGAGGCCCGCGTACCGCACGATGATGACACCTATTCGCCGCTGCACGATGACGACGGCGATGATACGACCAATGAAGATGACGTCGGCGATGAGAAGCGCGCATGACGGCCGACCACAAGAAGGATAATAAAGAGGAAGAAGATCTCGCTGAAGGCACCTTGCTGTCACACCTGATCGAGTTGCGCAGCCGCCTGATCAAGATCGCTGCGACAGTTCTTGTCTTGTTCGCGGCGCTGATTCCGTTTGCGCAGCGAATATTTGAAGTCGTTTCCAAACCACTTGTCGACGTGTTGCCCGGTCAGCAGATGATCGCGACCGCGGTCGCGTCGCCGCTGTTGACGCCGTTCAAGCTCACCTTTTTCGTGGCGCTGTTTGTCGCAATGCCGGTGGTCTTGTACCAGGTCTGGGCCTTTGTCGCGCCGGGTCTCTACAAGAAAGAAAAACACTTCGCGTTTCCGCTGCTGTTTTCGAGCATCATGTTGTTTTATGCCGGCGTTGCTTTTGCTTATTTCGTGGTCTTTCCGCTCGTGTTCGGCTTTTTTACGGCGATAACGCCGGCCGGCGTCGAAATGATGACGGACATCTCATCGTATCTGGATTTCATCACGACCATCGTCTTGGCTTTCGGTCTCGCTTTCGAAGTGCCCATCGCAACCGTGTTGCTCGTCTGGACGGGCCTCACGACGACTGAGAAACTCGGCAAAGCGCGACCTTACGTATTCCTGATGGCCTTCGTCGTCGGCATGCTGCTGACACCACCGGATATCATCAGCCAAACACTGCTCGCTGTGCCGGTCTATTTGCTCTATGAGGCCGGCATCATCATGGCACGCATCTTTGCCAGGAAACCCGAAGAGGTTGAGGTGATCGAAACCGAGGGCGCGTAGGAGTGCCGGCGCAGGAAACGGCCGCGTCAAGTAGAAAGTTACTTAAGGAATAGTGTTTAATGCGTAACCCGACCCGCATTCAATCTGCGGCACTAGGCTAACGGCGGGGAAAATAATAATGACGGAATCTGTTGCCGCGACCGCGGAGGACTGGTCTCACGACGACGAGCTTTTTGGCCATCCGAAAGGACTCTACGTCTGCTTCACGACTGAGCTCTGGGAACGTTTTTCATTCTACGGAATGAAATACCTGCTGCTGCTCTATCTGACGAAATATCACCTGTTCACCGACGAGATGGGCCTCGATGTTCTGGGCTCATATGCCGGGCTAGTCTATGCGCTACCGGTTATCGGCGGCCTGATTGCTGACCGCTATCTCGGTATGCGCAAATCGGTTTTGTTCGGCGGCATACTGTTATCGCTTGGACACATATTGATGGCGGTCGAAGGTTTCAAGGCGATCAACTATCCGGCCGGTACAGTACTGACCGAGAGCCTGACACTGGCCAGCGGCGAAATACTTGCTGCCGGCACGATGTTGTCAGAGGCGCTCACGTTTCGCGATACGGCCGCGCTGAATGTTTTTTACTTTGCCCTGGCACTCATTGTTATGGGCGTCGGTTATCTGAAACCCAATATTTCGACTATCGTCGGCAAGCTTTATCCGCAAGATGATCCGCGGCGTGATTCGGGTTTCACGATCTTTTACATGGGTATCAACATCGGCTCGTTCGCTGCAACGCTGCTGTGTGGCTGGCTTGGCGAGACTTTCGGCTGGAAGTACGGCTTCGGCGCGGCCGGCATCGGCATGATTATCGGTCTCATTACATTTAGCTACGGGCAGCGGTTTCTCAGGGGCCATGCCGAACCGTCGGATCCGGAGAT
>Ga0224512_10002476_pt1 | contig 16901 bp, 16 predicted proteins | sample SF_May12_sed_USG_4_FD_169103 | JGI IMG/M metagenome (GOLD analysis project Ga0224512, IMG submission 169103) | Sediment microbial communities from San Francisco Bay, California, United States - SF_May12_sed_USGS_13 | ecosystem: Environmental > Aquatic > Marine > Sediment | place: USA...
GACGGCGGCCGGGTGGCCCTCGGCTGCCGACAGGTTCACCAAACGACCTTCAGCCGCCAACAGGATGCGGCGCCCGTCCGGCATCTCGAACTCCTCGAGGTTCTCTCGCAGGGTGCGACGGGCGGTCGACATCTTCTCCAAGGCAACCAGATCGAGCTCGACGTCGAAGTGACCGGCGTTGGTGAGCAAGGCTCCGTCCTTCATGACGGCGAAGTGCTCCTCGCTCAGCGCATGGATGCCTCCGGTGACGGTGACGAAGACGTCGCCCACCGCGGCGGCGTCAAGCGAAGTCATCACCCGGTACCCCTCCATGGCGGCAGACAGCGCTCGCACCGGATCGACCTCGACCACCACGACGCTGGCGCCCATTCCATCGGCGCGAGAAGCCACCCCGACTCCACAGTCTCCGTAGCCGTGGACCACCATGGTCTGGCCGGCGAACAACATGTTGGTGGCGCGCATGATGCCGTCCAGGGCGGATTGGCCGGTGCCGTGGCGGTTGTCGAAGAGGTGCTTGGTGGCGGAGTCGTTGACGGCAACGACGGGGAGGCGAAGCACACCTTGTTCCTCCATGGCACGGAGGCGGATGACCCCGGTGGTGGTCTCCTCGGTCGACCCCAGGATCTGTTGATGGACACGGTCACGGTGCAGCAACGTCACCAGGTCGGCGCCGTCATCCATGGTGATGTCCGGATTGGTGTCGAGGGCGGCGTTGATGTGGCGGTAGTAGTCCTCGGAGTTGACCCCGCGGATGGCGAACACGGGGATGCCTTCGGCTACCAGGGCGGCGGCCACGTCGTCCTGGGTGGAGAGGGGGTTGGAGGCACACAGGGCGACCGAGGCTCCGGCGTCGCGCAACGCCAGCATGAGGTTGGCGGTCTCGGCTGTCACGTGCAGGCAGGCGGCGATGACGCGGCCGGCCAGGGGCTGTTCCTTGCGGTAGCGCTCACGCATGCCGGCCAACACCGGCATGCGACGGCCGGCCCACTCGATGCGACGTTGCCCACCTTCGGCCAAGGCGGGGTCGGCTATGTCGTAGTCCATTGATCCTCCAGAAAGTGCGGCGGGCGGCAGTCTATGGGGTTTGGGCGGAACGCCGATCAGGCCTGCGACGTCCCCTGACGGCCGTAATCGTCGACCAACCTCACCACGTCGTCGAGTTGTGAGGTAGAAGCCTCCACTAATTTCGTATCGACGATGGCCTCGTAGCGGTGCACCAAACCGGGCGGGATGTGGCGGAACTCCCCCGGGCCCAGTTCGACGGTGGTGACATCGGACTCGCTGGTGCCGGTGTGGAGCAGGAGGCGGCCTTCGAGCACCAAGATGGTTTCGTCCTTCAGCTCGTGGTACTGCAGCGACAGCTTGTGGCCGGCGCTGATGTTGAGGATCTTGCCAACGTATTGGTCGGTCACCGCCCAGATGAACTCACTCCCCCACGGTTTGGGGACCTCGGTGCCGGGAGAAACTGGCGCAGTCCCCTCAGTCATCGTCGAGTGACTTCGCCTCATCGATGAGCATCACCGGGATGTTGTCTCGCACCGGGTAAGCCAGGCGGCACGTCTCACACACCAGCCGGTGTGGGTCCTCGTGTTCGGTGAGGTCGCCATGGCACTTGGGGCATGCCAACAGTTCCAAGAATCCTGGCTCCAGTCCCATCAGCCCTCCTCTATGACTTTGGTGACGTCGGCAACGAGCTTGGCAACCTGGGCCGAGTCTGGTGCTTCGACGTTGAGCCTCAGCAGGGGCTCGGTGTTGGATGGCCGCAGGTTGAACCAGCGATCTGGCCACGACAAGGTGACCCCGTCGATCCAATCGGTATCGGCGCCGGGGAAGGCGTCGGCCACCTGCTGCATCATCGCGGCTTGATCGAGCACCGTCATGTTGATCTCACCGGACTGAGCGTACGGCTCGTACTCGGTCCTCATCTCCGAAAGGCGGCGACCATCCTCCGACAGCGCCTGCAGCAGAACCAACATGGCGGCCATGCCCGAGTCGGCCCGGAAGTTGTCGCGGAAGTAGTAGTGCCCCGAGTGCTCTCCGCCGAACACGGCGTCGGTTTCGGCCATGACACCCTTTATATAGGAGTGCCCCACCCTGGTCTTCACCGGACGCCCTCCCAGGCGCAGGATGGTCTCCGGCACCGCTCGGGAGGTGATGAGGTTGTGGACCACCGCAGCGCCCGGCTCACGCCTCAGGAACCAGGCACCGAGCATGGCGGTGGTGGTACTGCCCGACAGCGTCTGGAGTTTGTCGTCGACGAAGACCGCACGATCGGCATCGCCGTCGAAGGCAACTCCGACGTCGGCATCGATCTGGGACATATGGGCGGCCAGGTCCTCCAGGTTCTCGGGTCGAAGCGGGTCGGCGGGATGGTTGGGGAAGGTGCCATCGGGGTCGAGGTAGATGCCGTGGATCGATGGCGCGATCTTGGCGAAGATCGACTCGATCACCACCCCCGCCATGCCGTTGCCGCCATCCACCGCCACCTTGAGCGGCTTGAGGGTCCCGGGCTCGATGAGGCCCAACAGGTGATCGACGTAGGAGCCACGGAAGTCCCTTACTTCGATGGTTCCGGGGCGCTCGGCCGGGGTCAGACCTTCCTCTGCCATCCTGCGGACCTCCTCCAGTCCGGTGTCAACCCCAACCGGACGAGCGCCCGCCAGTGTCAACTTGATGCCGTTGTACTGAGGGGGGTTGTGCGAGGCGGTGATCATGGCCCCAGCCACCGACTCCGCTCCGGCGATGTAATAGACCATGTCGGAGGTGATCTCGCCGGCATCCCACACCGAAGCTCCCGACTCCGCAGCCCCGGCGGCGAAGCCGGCGCTGAGCCCGGGGGAAGAGGGGCGACAATCCCGCCCCACCACGATGCGATCGGCATCGGCGAAGGTGGCGAAGGCGGCGCCGATGCGGCGAGCCACGTCGGCATCCAAAGGATCTGGCGACTCGCCGCGGATGTCGTACGCCTTGAAGATCGATGACAGGTCCATGGTGGGCGTCATTCTATGACGGGCGGCGAGGCCCTCTCTTAGACTCCCCGGCCATGCCCGAACCGCCCCAAGTGTCGGTTGTCGTCCCCGTGCACAATGAGGCGCTGTTCCTGCCCGAGGCCTTCCCTCTGCTGGTGGCAGACCTTGACGCCACAGGTTTCGATTACGTCGTGGTGTTGGTGGAGAACGGATCGACCGACGGCACAGCCGGGCTGGTGGACGAGGTGGCTGCGCACAACGCACGGGTCTCGGCGCTGCACCTCGACACCCCCGACTACGGCGCCGCCATGGCGGCGGGATTCGCGGCGGCCAGCGGCGAGTGGGTGGTGAACTTCGACATCGACTACTTCTCTGGCGAGTTCCTGACCGCCGCCCTGTCGGCCATGCCCCAGCCCGACGTGGTGCTCGCCTCCAAGCGGGTTACCGGCGCTGAGGATCGGCGCTCGCCCATGAGACGGATCGCCACCTGGGGCTTCAATGTTTTGTTGCGAATCGGGTTCGGGTCGTCGTTGGCCGACACCCACGGCATGAAGGCCATCCGCAGTCACATCGTCGAGGAGATCGCTCCCCAGGTGTTGTCGAGGCAAGATCTATTCGATACCGAGCTGGTGCTGCGAGCCGAGCGCGCCGGTTATCGCATCCTCGAGTTGCCAACCACCGTGGAGGAGCAAAGGCCGACCGGCCTCGGTTTGTTGCGCAGGGTGCCGCGCACGCTCGTCGGGCTGGCCAGATTGCGCTGGAGGCTGAGGAGGCGTTGACATTCGCCTAGGCGAAGTGGTCGCCCCTCGGCTTACGGGAGTCCCGGCGTCGCTTGAACAATGGAGTCGCCGCCACGACGAGGAGTCCGCCAGCGGTCATGGCCAGACCGACGTTCTCGTCCCATGTGCGCTCGAAGCTGAGGACAACGTCGGGCGAGGTTGGGATGACGACCATCAGCGATGGGGCGGCCCGATAGGGGCCCTCGGCGCCCTCCACCTTCCAATTGGGGAAGTAGGACACCTTGACCAGGTGTGGCACCCCCACCGCTTCGGTATGGAACGAGATGCGATCCTGATCGAGCACGATATTGGAGACCGTCCCGGAGGGGGCGATCGGCGTGGCCAGCCGAGCCAGGTTGGTGCCGGTCTCCGAGGTACGAGGCCACTCGTCTGGCCCGTCGGCTGTTAGCCAGTAATCGAGACCCTCGACGTCTTCGTACCACTCGAGGGCGGCGTCTACGAAGCTGTCTCCTTCGTAGACGGTGGGGGTGGCGGTCGCCACATCGACCAGATCGGTGGGCGGCAACTCGAACACGGTCCACGGATCGGCCTGGGCCACCTCGGTGAACTCCTCCATGGAGCGCGCTTCGGCGGTGGCCTCTTCGCTGAAACTCACGAAATAGCGGATGTCGTAGACCGGTAGATGCGACACGGCGCGCTCGAAATCGAAGGTGTGATAGTCGAGGCCCCGCACCGGATTGGACGGCTTCTGGCTGACCTCTGCGGTGTTCAGGAAGTGGAACGGGGTGGTGATGGATGACTCGAAGTAGAGCCCCTCCATCGACGGATGGCTGCTCTCGGTCCAGTACGGGATGAGCATGAGGGCCATGGGGGTTCCGTAGCGACCCATGTCGCTGTTGGCCTCCCATTGCACCCGGCCGTCTGGCAAGGCATCGACCGTTTGCATGAGCGCCTCGTACTCGGAGAAGGATTCCTTGTCCTCGTAGCCGGTGTAGTTCCACCTCACCCAGCCGGGGATCTGAGCCATCGAAACGGTCGCCAGCACGACGAAGAAGGCTGCCGCGGTGCCAACGCGACGGATCACCGTTGGTTCGGGGCGCCGCGCTCGCTTGGCGGTCTCGACGATCGCCATGCCAACAGCGATACCTGCGAAGATATACATGCTGAGGTACCAGAAGGGCAACAGACGGGCGTTGTAGAGCTTGGTCCAACCGAGAATGGGGAAGAGGAGGAACCCCACCACGGGCAGGACCGCCAGCCACGCCCCCACCACGACATCGTGACCGAGCCACAGCGACCACACCAGGCCGATGGCGCCGAGCACGGCTATCGGGATGAACTCGCGCGGCAAGATGTTCTCGAAGCCCTCGACGGGTGACCAACCCATGTCGGTGGTGAGCGTGTTGACCCTCAACAACAGAGGGAGGGCCCAGAAGCCGGCCACCGATAGCCCCAATACCCACGACCCAACCACGGTCGCCCCGGCGCCGCGCCGTAACAACAGAGGCAGCGACACGATGACTACGACGACGACCACCACCAGGTGCGATAACGCGGTGAGCGCCAACAAGACCCCGGCCGCAGGCGAGAAGCCCGTGCCCTCCCTCACCCCCTTGATGACCATGCCGAGGTAGACCAGCCCGAGCGCCAGCCCCCATCCGAAGGCGAACTCGCCGGCCATGGTTGCCTTGATGTTCCCACCGAAGATGGCGTGGCTCTCCATGAAGACGTAGGTGCCGCCGGCGATGCCGCCCAGGGTGGCGACTGGCCGCGAGAAACCCATCGACCTCGAGAAGTAATAGGCGGCAGCGGGAAGCGCCACCACTCCGGCGGCCGTCACAGCCTTGAAGGCGACCCCGTAGGGAAGCAGCACATCGAGCAACACCACCGAAAGGATGGGGAGCGGGAAGTAGAAGTAGAGAACGGGGAAGCCGGCGTACCAGTCATTGCTCCAGCCCATGATGCGCCCCTGGTTGATGAGGTTGTCGCGCACGAATGCCGGAAGGAATACGTGAGCGCCCATGTCCCCACCGGTGGGTGTGTTGGCCTCGGCGATGAGATCGGGGCGCATGATCCCCAAGAAGACAAGGGTGGTAGCACCAACCGCCACGGCGGCCAGAATCTGATAGGGGGACCAACGACGCACGATGTGAGAGGCTACCGACGTGCCTCTGCTAGCCACACCGTCTGGGGGATCGGCCAGGTAGCCGGTTGCAGGAGGCTGTTACTTGGAGGCCTTGCGGGCCAGCTTGAGCACGGCATCGAGCGCCAGCTCTTTGCCGCCGCTGTTCCACCAGCGGTTCTCGCATCGGTGGCATGAGCAGAAGAGGACCTGGGTCCCGTCGGGCAGCTCCAGGTCGATCTGTATCGCGTCGGCTGCACCGCATTCAGTGCAGGCGACAGGCTGGGAGGTGGTGGCATGCTTCGTCATATAGAGGTCTCCTAATTATAACAACTAATCGTGGTCTTGTACGCGCGGATCGTCACCGAGGTCCTGAAGCCTTCCCAGATAGCGCGACTTGCGCTTGCCGTTCTCTCGCCAGTGGGCGTACCAATAAGGACCGTGGGGGCAACTCGAGCAGTTCGACTTGCCGCAACGAACGAACTGAGGACGATAACGGACCTCGGGCCGGTTGTCGGCCGGGAGCTGCACCCCAGTCTTTTCCAGACGGGCGGCGGCGAGCATGAGAAGGCGGCGCAACTCGTGTTCGTCCATGTCGCGCACCGCCTCGATGACGTCACGATCGAGCGCCACTCAGCGGTCTCCTACGCGACATCGCGTACCGGTAGAACCAACAGCGACCGTCGATCGGACACCGACCAGCCAACCGGTGGGGCAAAACGATCAGCGTGGCGCTGGCACAGGTGGTAGGCGCCCGGCTTGGCGGCCAGGTCATCGAGCCACGCCTGCGCCGTGGCGTAGTCAAAGGAGAGCATCGATGAGGCCGGGGCGGCGCATTTGGTGCAATTCATGGGGGCAACCTAGGAGCGGGACCAGCGGCAGCCAAGGATTTCGCGGTCTTACTTGCCAATACGACACGTAAGACGATTTTGTTATTCGGTCACCCTCAGTCGCCTATGGGCGCTCCGGGAGCGATGGCGGCGCCTTCGGGGCCCTGCACGCTCCACGCTGCCGAGAACGGGGCAAGCGAGTCGGCCAAGTATCCGTAGACGCCAGCACCCTCAACGATCACCTGGCGGATGGCTCCGGCCGGCAGTGCAACCTTGTCGGCCGACGGTGCATCGGGTCCAAGAGGCAGCAGTGTGACCGTCACGGGTTCCGTTCCGCTGTTCATGAGCCAAAGCGATGTCGTGCCTCCTACTGCCGCGCCGGCCCCTGGCAGCAGCCAGCGAGTAGAGGGCGAAGCCACGCCTTCGGACGCGGCAAGACCTCCCGCCATGTCTGCCACGGTGGCTGCCGCGATCGAGGCGTCGGACCGCAGCCTCAGCCCGAACGAGCCGTCGGCCACATCTCCCAGCGGGATCAGCACCGGCGAGCCGGGAGGGACCAACTCGGAGCGAGCATCGAGGAAGGCGCCTTCCGGTGTGAAGATGTCGAACTGAACGGTCACCGTTTCCTGGTTGGGATTGAAGATGGCCACGGCTGGGTCGAGCCCGGCGGTCCTCACGGCGGGGAACTCCCACCTTCTGTTGAGGCCGGTTCCGGTCCATATGGCATCGTCATCGGCATTGGTCATCGCCATGACGGGGATGACCGTCCCTTCCGATGCCGTCACCGTGACCCCGATAACCTCCCGCAATCTCAACTCCTCGTGGAAGGCGACGTCCCTCCAGCTTCGGGGCGCGACCGCGAAGCCTTCCAGACCAGTCAACGGCTCTGCCCCGAATTCGGAAGTAGGGGCAACGGTGACCTTGGCGATCTCGGGGAAGGGATTGAACAGCCTCAACACCAGCGTCTCGTTCTGGAGTGTTGAGCCGCCAACGACGTACCACACCTTGGGCACAGAGGAGACGCACAGGTCCGCCGCGATCGATGTCTCCGACTCGACCACCGAGGCGGCGGCGGCGGGACCGTCGTCGAACTCAACGAACCCAGGCACATCGCCCCGCAGCGCTACCACGTCGGCGAGCGACAGGACGGTGCCGCCGGGTCCACCCACAGCTTCCTGGATCTCATCCGCCTCCTGACCAGGCTCCGGGTTGAGAAAGGTGAACGCCGCCGCCGACGGCACCACCGACGCCAGAGCGATGAGACCGTCACGCTCGAAGCTGGACTCAACCCACGGGCAGTACCACACCCCCGCTGCGCCGGTATCCGCTACAAGGATCGTGTCGGGACGAGCAGTGATGAGAGCCTGCGGCGGTTCATCAAGCGCCAAGGCCGCCACGACCAGGCTCGACACAACCCCGAGAGAGAGGAGCCGCTTCATCGCGCTCTCCTACCGGTACCGACCAAGGCCAACCCGAACAACAGCACGAACACCGCGGCGGCCAGCACAGCTTGGCGATGGAGCTCGGGGCGCCCCGCGAACGTGATGCTGCCGCTGGTGGCAGGCAGCTCGTTTGCCCACCCCGACTGCGACCATGGCCCGGGACCCCAGCGCTGATCTGCGTTCTCTGCCACCCAAACCCGCCCCGCCGACGCCGCCGGGCCTTGGTATCCCGTGCCGACCACCGACCAGGCCGCTCCCTCGGCTGTGACAGCGCGAGCCGCGTCGACCTCGTTGGCGAACACTGAGCCGGTGAGGCCAGGCAGAGGCGCCATATCGAGCTGGCCGCCGAATAGCGATTCCATTGGCGTGGGTCCGGTGAACATGACCCACTTGATGCCGAAGGGCGCCAGCGCCGCGCCGGCGCGGGCAGTCTGGCCGGTGGCGATCGAGTCGATCACTGCCGCCAACTCATCGTCTCCCAGACGGGCATCGGCGAGATGCGCTTCCCACAATCGGGGCAGCGGAGTCGACACCACCCGATATGGCGTCACTTCGAACAGCCTCGAATCACCGGGCAAGGTGTCTGCCGGGCCGAACATGAGCACCCGCGCCGCGCTTTCTCCCTCCACTGATGTGAAGGCAAGGGAATCTCGATACTCGTCGGAGGGCAGGCCGGCGCGGCCCGGGATCATCACGATCACAGTGGAGGCCAACAGCACCAGCGCAGCCACGAACCCGATGCTGGCGATGCCCCTTCGCCACGACGAGATGAACTCGAAACGCTGGGTGCTCTCCACAGCGGCGGCCACCAGCGCGGCGGAGCCGATAGCTGCGACCACGTACCCGAGCGATTCAACGTCGCGCCCGTAGTTGAGGTCTCCCAGGCGGGCCAGCGTTCCTCCGCCTGCCGCCAACACGCCACCCCAACCGGCGACGGAGGCCAGCGCCTTGTCACCGGCCGCCACTATCGCAAGCACTGTTACTCCGGCGAGCCCGGCCAGCAGCCATGGCGGATTCCAGAAAGCGGGCTGACCGGACTCGGTGTACCGATAGAAGTCGACGATGCCCAGCCAAGGAAGCAGCATGGGAAGCGCCACTGCCATGCCGATGGCAGCTCGCAGGGGGGCCCACCACCGGGCGCCGACGCCGAGGGGCACCCAGATCGCAAGCGCAGCGACCGGAACCACCAGCACGGCCGGAAGGGCCACTGCGGCGAGGCCAGTGGTCCAACCAACGGCGGCGATTCGGCCCACCCTCCCCCGCCAACTGCGCGGCCACGGTCGCACCGCGGCCCGGATGGCCCACGGCAGAGGTCCCAGCGCCAGCAGTGCCGGCCAATCGGTGTGCTGGCCGATGGCCAAAGTCGCTGGTCCACCGATGAGCATGATGCCACCGGCATAGGCGGCGATCGGAGTGAGCCCCCAACCCTTGAGCAATCTCGCCATTCCGATGGCGCCGGCTACCAGTGCCGCCACCGTGAGCACGGCCACAGTCAGCTCCGCCTTGTCGAACAGCACGCTCTGCACGGCCGCCACCGCACCTACCACGGGGCGCAACGGCTCGGGACTGCCAAGTCCGGCGGGATTCCACCCGCCGGCGAATGCGCCCAAAGTGGCGCTGGCCCCTTCGGCAGGAGGCAGGGCGTAGCCCACCGCAGGGAGGCTGCCGCTCCAGATGGATCGGGTGGCCAGCAGCGCGAAAGTGACGCCGGCAGCCGACGCCAGGAATCCGGGAGAGCGCACCGCGGAGCGGCCGGCGTCCATGATGCCGCCGAGACCGGTTACCTGGGGGAGCCTCTTCTGAACCCGCTCAACGATCTCGGTGCCCAGCTCCCGCAACGTTGCGGAGCCTCGTATCTGATATCGGAACAGCTCCTCATCGCTGCCCACCCGGTTGCGACGGGCATCGAAGCGGGCCGCCACGGTGCTGGGGAAGCGGTAGACATTCCAGGCCCAGGCTCGGGCCCAAATGCCGAGAGTGAAGCGCCCCAGGAAGGGGGTAACCACTGCCTCGATCAACCCGATCAGCATCCTGAGAGGAAGAGCCCACGCCAGGGTGAGGGGCGAGTAGCTCTTGAGCATTGCTCGGATACGGCCCGCTTCCTCACGCCAGGGAACTGTGACGCGGGTGCGCTGGGGGTAGTGGACTTCGCTTGAGGGGATCACGACAACCCGGGCGCCCCGCAGCCGGGCGCGTTGTGAAAAGTCGATACCTGCAGCCTCGGGGGCAAGCTCGGGATCCGGTCCGTGCAGCCCCTTCAGCAGGTCGCGTCTGGCCAGCAGCGATATGGCTGGGACCGCGGCAACGTCGCGCACGACGTCGTACTGGGCTTGGTCGCGCTCCCCCTTCTCCAGGCCGAGATAGGGGACGTCGAACACGTCGGTCGCCATGCCAACAGAGATCAGCTCCTCGGGAGCGTCGGCCTTCAAGATCTTCGAACCGGCAACCGAAGCGTCTACCCGCTTCCCCTCTTCGACCAGAGCCCCCAGTGCATCGGGAAGCGCTCTGGCTCTCTGATCGATGAACCAGACGTAGGTGACCTCCGAAGGGATCTGGTCCAGGGCCTCGGACACCGACGCCGCCCATCCGACGCCTTCCTCAGCGGCCAGGGCCTTGGTCCCGGATCCACCCCCGACCAGCATCACCTCGAACGGGCCGTAAACTTGCCGCTCGAGCGCGCGCAGACCCTCGAACAGTGACGACGGGTCTCGCACGAGGACAACCGCAACGACATCGACCGAAGCGGAGTCCCCCGACGGTTCGGGGATAGACATGGAGGACCATTGTGGGGTTCCGAGGCGAACAAGGCAAAGCACCTCAGCGGGTGGCGCTCGTTTCCGGCGGTGTGGGCGGGGCGCGCCTGGCTAGGGGCCTCAACGAGGTCCTTTCCCCCGACGCGCTAGCGATCGTGGTCAACGTCGGCGACGACCTCAATGCATATGGCCTCGAGGTGTCGCCAGATCTCGACACGGTGCTCTACACCATGGCAGGCATCGAAGGCACCCACGGATGGGGAGTAGCGGGCGACACTTCCACGGCCATGGTGCGGTTGTCGGCGGCCGGGCTCGACACTCGGTTCATGATCGGAGACATGGATCTGATGACCAATCTGATCCGCACCCACGCACTCGGTCGCGGCGAGACGCTTTCGCAGATAACGGCTGCCATCGCACGCGGCCTGGGGATCGAGGCCCTTGTGCTGCCTGCCACCGACGACCCGGTACGGACCAAGGTGGCCACGGACAGCGGAGAGTGGCTCGACTTCCAGGAATACTTCGTCCTTCGAGCCAGTCGCGACAAGGTGACAGAGCTCCGATTCGAAGGTGCAGAAAGCGCCGCAGCCGCGCCCGGGGTGCTCGATGCCATCGCCGCGGCGGACGCCGTTGTCATCGCACCGTCGAACCCTCCCCTTTCCATCTGGCCCGTCCTTGCGGTTCCCGGGATCAGGTCTGCACTGGAGGCGGCTCGGCGGGTGGTGGCGGTGAGTCCCCTCTTCGGTGGCAAGGCGCTGAAGGGTCCAGCCCATCGAGTGATGGCATCGCTTGGCTTGCCGCCTGGCAATCAGGGCGTGGTTGCCGCCTACCAGGGATTGTTGTCAGATCTGGTCATCGACGCCGGCGATGGGGCCGACCGCGAGACGCTCTCCGATCAGGTCAAGGTGCACGTCACCGACACCCGCATGGCGGATCTGGCGGCATCGGCCCGGCTGGCCCGGGCCGTGTTGGAGATCTTGTGATCGAGCTCCACCCGATAACCGGCATCGGCGAGGTGGCACCGGGCGACGACCTGGCAGCCATCCTGGCCGAAGCTATCGCCGCGGCTGGCCTGGTCCTGCAAGATGGCGATGTGCTGGTGGTCACCCACAAGGTGGTATCGAAAGCCGAAGGGGCGGTAGCGACTGCCGAAGACGACGACGCCTACCGGGCACTAGTGAAACGAGAAGCCGTCGCCATTCTGCGTCGTCGCGACGATCTGGTGATCGCCGAAACCAGCCATGGCTTCGTCTGCGCCAACGCCGGAGTAGACCGCTCCAACGTCCCACTCGGTCAAGCTGTTCTGCTCCCCAAAGACCCCGACGCCTCTGCCCACGCCTTGCGGCGCCGGATCGGCCACATCACAGGCAAGGAAATCGCCGTGGTGATAACGGACACCTTCGGTCGAGCCTGGCGCAAGGGGCTGAGCGATGTGGCTATCGGAGTGTCTGGCATGCCGGCCATCGTCGATCTGCGAGGCACCACCGACACCCAGGGCCGGGAACTGCATTCCACCGAAGTTGCCATCGCGGACGAGGTGGCTGCCGCAGCCGACCTGGCCATGGGCAAGGCAACGAGCGTGCCGGCCGCGATCGTGAGAGGACTCGAATTCGACGGTGAGGGACGAGCTGCCGATCTGGTGCGAGATCCCGATGAAGATCTCTTTCGATGAGCTTGCGATGACGGAGCTGTAGATGGCCACGAACCGTGCCTGAGCTGCCGGACATCGAGGCCTACCTGGCGGCCCTGCGGCCCAGGGCGGTTGGCAACGAGATCCAATCGATCCGAATCGCCGGCATCGCGTTCCTGAAGAGCTTCGATCCGCCTATCGACGATACCCGTGGCGCCAAGATCACCGGGCTGCGTCGGATGGGAAAGAGAATCGTCTTCGAACTGAACGACGATCGGTTCCTGGTCCTCCACCTGATGGTGGCCGGGCGGCTGCTGTGGAAGGACCCCGGCGCCAAAGTGCCTGGCAAGATCGGACTGGGGGCGATCGATTTCGAAGGCGGCTCTCTCATCATCACCGAGGCGGGCACCAAGAAACGAGCCTCGCTGTATCTGGTTGCCGGCGAGGAGTCCCTGACTCAATTCGAGAGGGGTGGACTCGAGGTGATGACGGCTTCGGCACAAGAGTTCGCCAAGGCCTTGCGCCGCGAGAGACACACCCTCAAAAGGGCGCTGACCGATCCCACCATCTTCTCGGGCATCGGCGGCGCCTTCTCGGACGAGATCATGCACCGAGCCAAGTTGAGCCCGATGGCCCGTTCGGACACTCTCAACGACGAAGCTGCACAGCGCCTGTTCAACGCGGTGCGAGACGTCCTGGGTGAGTGGACGGATCGACTCTCGACCGAAGTCGAGGACGAGTTCCCTACCAAGGTCACGGCCTTCCGACCCGAGATGGCAGTGCACGGTAAGTTCGGCGAGCCTTGCCCGGTGTGCGATGCCCCGGTGCAACGCATCGTTTACGCCTCGAACGAAACCAACTACTGCCCCGGCTGTCAGACCGAGGGGCGCATTCTGGCCGATCGATCATTGTCCCGAATTCTCAAGGACGACTGGCCCAAGTCCCTCGAGGAGTTGGAGGGTTAACAGCCAAGCGGCTAGCTGATGCGGAACCAGTCGGCTGTCAGCTTGATGCCGCGCTCGAGCGGGGTAAAGGGTTGCCAGCCCAACACCTTGGAGGCACGCGACGAATCGAGCACAGATCGGGCCATATCGCCCGGTCTCTCCGGCATTAACCCCGGTTCTCCGCGAAAACGGGTCGCCGTGGCACACAGCTGGTAGATGTCGAGCACGGTCGTCTCGATTCCACTCGAGATGTTGAACAGCTTGCCCGACCCCTTGTGGGCGGCGCGCATCAGGGCATCGACGACATCTTCCACGTAGACGAAGTCGCGGGTCTGGCGTCCGTCGCCGTAGATGACCACCTGTCCTCGATCGAGCATGGTCCTGAGGAAGATCGCCACCACGCCGGCTTCTCCGTGAGGGTTCTGGCGGGGCCCATAGATGTTGGAGGGTGCGATGATCGAGTAGTCGAGCCCGAATGCGCTCTTGAAGAACTTCACGTACTCCTCGGTGACCATCTTCGACACCCCGTACGGCGACTCGGGCTTGCGGGCGGTCCGCTCGGTGGCCGGGAGCTTGGTCGCCGCCCCATACAGAGCACCCCCGGTGGTGACGAACACGACGCGTTGGGTGCCGGCCTGGCGGGCAGCATCCAACACGTTGACCGTGCCAACCACGTTGACGCTGGCATCGAGAACAGGGTTGTCCATCGAGGTCTTCACGCTGGCCTGAGCGGCCGCGTGGAACACGATCTCGGGCTCGAAGCGGTCAAATGCCTCGATCAGCTGGGGCGCTGTGATGTCGAGCTGGTGGAAGTCCACTCGACCCGTGGTGCGAGCCTGGGCCAGGTTGTCCAGCCGCCCGGTTGAGAGATCGTCGACCACCAAGACCTCCGACCCCTCATCCACCAGACGATCTACCAGATGAGAACCGACGAAGCCCGCCCCGCCGGTGACGATGGCTCTGGCGATCATGGGGTGGGACCTGCGGCGATCGCCCCCGACTCCAGCACAGCACCCTCGAGAACCCGGGCGCCGTCTGTCAGGCGGCACCCCGGCCCGATGCGGGCGGCGCGACCGACGATGGTCTGTCCCGAGATCACCGCCCGCTCGCCAACGTGGCTATCCCAGCCGACGATCGATGCGCTGACCCTGGCACCACTGCGGATGACCGCTCCATCGAGGATCACCGCCTCTTGGACAACGGCTCCCTCTTCGACGACAGCCCCCGGCCCGATCATCGACCATGAGCCGCGCTGCTCGCCGTCGATTTGAGCACCCGCCATCGCCAAGTGAGGAGAGCCGGCGGGCGCGCTGCCGGCTTTGCCGGTGAGGAGCCGCTCATGGGCGTCGAGATACAGGCCGGCAGTGCCTATGTCGAGCCACTCCCCCTCGATGGTGACACCCCACAGCTCTCCAGCGGCCACCAGATCGGGGAACACCTTCCGTTCGAACGACAGCGGGCCACGCTCGAAGCTCTCAAGAAGCCGTCGCTCTGCCAGGTAGATGCCGGCGTTGACCGTGTCGGCCGGGGCGCTTCCGGCTGGAGGCTTTTCGACGAAGCGTTCCACCGATCCCTCCGATGTCGTGACCACGACCCCGTAGGCCGATGGATCGGCCACCCGGGCCAAACCCAGCACCACACCCCCAGCCGGGGCGGCAGAGAGAAACGACCCAAGGGGCACGTCGAAGATGACGTCACCGTTGAGGATGAGGAACCGGTCGTCGAGTTCGTCGAGGATGGCGCGCACGCCGCCCGCGGTGTCGAGCGGGCTCTGCTCGACAGCTAGATGAAGCTGCGGCGGTCCCTGGCGCTGAGCGAGGTAGCTCTCCCAGACGTGGAGGTGCTCGGTTCCGACGGTCAGCCAGACATCGCTGACGCCGACCTCTACCAGGTTGGCCAACTGCAGCTCAACGAACGGCTCACCAGCCAACGGAATCAGGGCTTTGGGGGTCGCAGTGGTGAGGGGCAGGAGCCGCGTGCCCTGTCCGCCGACCAGGAGCACGGCATGGCGGATCAAATCGCTTCCAGTCGTTGGCGACGCGGCCACCAGATCATCCCGCTTCGACCGCTGGCACCTGTGACGGGGACACCAACGCGCTGCGGAAGAAGGCGACCAAGCGTTCGACGGCGTCGGCAGTTATGGCTTCGTCGTATCCGTCTCCCGACACGTCGAGGAAGCCATGGCCGCCGGCCGGGTAGAAGGCCCACTCCGAACGCGGCTGAAGGCGATGCGCCTCGACCGCTTGGCTCTCATCCACCACCTCGTCGGCCTTCCCCTGGAGGCCGAGCAGAGGCACCGACAGTTGTCCGATTACCTCAGAGACCTGGGCGGCACGACCCTCGTCGTTGATGAGCGGCGCATAGGCCACAGCCACCGCGGCGATGGCATCGTTATTGGCTGCGCTCAAGATCGCCAAGCGGCCCCCGACCCCAACTCCCAGCAAGCCGATGGCCGAGGAATCGGCCCAATCGGTCCCGGGCGCCGCCAGGTTGCGATAGATGTCGCCTAGGTCGCCTAGGGCGCGGGCATCGGAGAGATTTCCGTAAGCCGCAGCTGCGGCTTCTGCGTCGCCGCGCCCTGGCCCATCGCCTCGATAGAGATCAAGTGCCAAGACCGCCAATCCGTGGCGGGCCAAGCGGCGGGCCAGGTCTTTGATTCCGGAGGTGACACCGGCGGTGTCCGGCACCACCACGATCGTTGGGTAGGCGCCGACCAAGTCGGGACGCGCCAGGTAGCCGTTGTGGATCTGGGTTCTTGCCGCGATCCGCAGGGATCCGTAGAGGATCACGTGGGTGCCCTCTCCGGGCAGAACGCTCATGAGGTCAGCGTAGTTGGGCGCACAGATTGGACCTCACCACTGGACAACACGATGTCACCGCGGCCGGTGGAGACAACCAGACCGCCGTCTGCGCCAACTCCGATCGCCGTTCCTGTGCCGCCGTCCCAGCTGATCTCCTGGCCCACTGTGACGCAAGCCTGCAGGTACTCGTCCCTGCCCCACTCGTCTTCGTCTGCATTCATTCGCCCCAACAACGCCGTGGCCCACTCTTCCGCCAAGGCGACGGGGCGCTCTGCACCCGGATCGCTGGTCGAGATCGCACCGACCCCTGGTGGCGGATCGGGCCACCACAAGTTGAGACCCAGGCCAACCACCACGCCAACCTGGTCGGCCTCAGCCAAGATCCCGCCAACCTTGACGCCGTTGATGATGATGTCGTTTGGCCACTTCAGATCAACGTTTCCTATGACCTCCCTGATAGCCAACCCGGCGACCAGAGACACCCGAGGCCAAGCCGAGACGGACCACTGCGGCGTAAATGCCACCGACGCGGCGAGGGGGCGCGGGGCGCTCCACCAGGTTCTGTCGTTGCGACCCCTGCCGTCCGACTGCTGCGCAGCCGTCACCAGGATGGGTTGAGAACCGTCGAATCGGGCCCGCGCCTCATCTTGAGTGGAGCGAGCCATGGGGA
>Ga0224512_10002477_pt1 | contig 16900 bp, 19 predicted proteins | sample SF_May12_sed_USG_4_FD_169103 | JGI IMG/M metagenome (GOLD analysis project Ga0224512, IMG submission 169103) | Sediment microbial communities from San Francisco Bay, California, United States - SF_May12_sed_USGS_13 | ecosystem: Environmental > Aquatic > Marine > Sediment | place: USA...
TTCGGTCGCGAGCGTTTCGGCGTAACTGTCGATTTCGTCGGCGCCCAGTTCCTCGGGGAGTTCGTGGATGTCTTCTTGGAGGGGTTCGATGGTGGTGTCGTCGGTTCCGAGTTCGGTCGCGAGCGCTTCGGCGTAACTGTCGATTTCGTCGGCGCCCAGTTCCTCGGGGAGTTCCTGGATGTCTTCTTGGAGGGGTTCGATGGTGGTGTCGTCGGTTCCGAGTTCGGTCGCGAGCGCTTCGGCGTAACTGTCGATTTCGTCCCGGTTTCGTGCGCTTGCCTCGTCGATAGAAACGGCATCCTCTTCGGATGAAGCGACCGGCTCGCCGGGTTGACCGAAAGCTCCGGCGGCTTCCTGGAGCAGTGCCTCTGCCAGCTCGTCCTGATCGGCCAGGTTGTGCAACTCGCTGTACACGCCGGGAGAGGAATCCATGTCCACCACCCCGAAGCCCTGGTCGCTCTCCGGCTCTTCCTCTCCGGGCATCTCCAACCGGTCTTCGGCGAAGGGGGCTTCGGCAGGTTCAGTTGAAGCAAGCCCAGCCAACGAAGCGGCGCTGCCCTCAGGCGTGAAGGCTTGGTCGTCCCCGGCCCCGAAGCCGTCTTCGGGTTCTTCAGCGGTGTATGGCTCGGCGGGCTCTCCGCTGCCTACCGCGTCGACGATCAGCCATGAAGGCGGTTCCTTGGGCAGGTCGTCGTCACCGGCCGCCGTGTCGTGCGGGGTGTAGCCAGACGCCTCGGGCTGCTCTGCGAGGGGCTCTACGGCCGGAGCTTCTTCGTAGTCGGCGATTTCGTCCGTGGTTGTCTGCTCCATGTCGTGGAGCCCGTCGGCGTCATCGGTCTCTTCGGGCTGGTCTCCTTGCACGGAGCTGACGACGCTCTGGGCGGCGGCAATCATCTGGGAGAGAGGGGTGCGCGAGGGAGCCTTGAAAGTGAATTCCTCTTCCTCTTCAGCCTCTTCTGCGCTCTCTTCGCCTACTTCGTGGCCCCTTTCGTCTTCTGTTTCGTGAATATCTGCCGGGGGCTGGCCTTCCTCGGAGGATGACCAATCGTCCCCGCCCTCGGAGTCAACCTCGTGTTCGCCAACACCGGCTCCTTCATCCAAGGTCGCCTCGGTCTCCGAGGCGCCGTAACCCTCAGAATCCGTCTCCTCTTCCGTAGCTGCTTGAGGCGCGGTCCGTTCCTCCTCGAGCTCTTCGAGATCACTTTCTGCCGGCGGCGGTTCTTCCCCGGGGCGCGTTGCCTCGATTTCGAGTTCTTCGGATTCCTCTATCGGCAGACCCCATGGATCGCCGGCGGTGAAGTCGTTGTCTCCCACAGTTCCTCCGCTAGCGAGGATACCCTATGCCCAGCCAACACAGGATCTTTCCAGGTATGAAGATATCGATTGTCACTCTTTTCCCAGAATTCTTCGCGTCACCCTTGGAGATCAGCGTGGTCGGAAGAGCGAGGGAGACAGGTCTCCTCGAGGTCGCGCTCATCGATCTGCGTCGGTTCGGTCAGGGTGTTCATCGGCAAGTGGACGATGCTCCGTATGGCGGCGGCCCGGGAATGGTGCTCATGGTCCAACCTCTCGCTGATGCCCTTGAGTTTGCAGGCGAGAGTCATACGGTCTTGTTCACCCCGGGAGGCACCCGGCTCGATCAACAGACTCTTGATCGTTGGGCGGACGAATCGCACGTCACCTTCGTCTGTGGTCGGTACGAGGGGGTGGATGAACGGGTGGCCGAACATCTGGTTCACCAACAGGTCTCTTTAGGGGACTTCGTGTTGGCCGGCGGCGAGGCGGCAGCGTTGGCGGCGGTTGAGGGAGTCGCCCGGTTACTTCCCGGCGTACTCGGCAATCCTCGGTCTCCTGCATCGGAGTCCTTTCGAGACGGGCTGCTGGAAGAACCTCACTACACGCGTCCGGCCGAATTCCACGGATGGAGCGTGCCGGACGTGCTCCTCTCCGGGGATCATTCCAGAGTCGATGCTTGGCGGCGAGAACAGCGGTTGCGCCGAACGAGGGAACGTCGCCCCGATCTCACGCCCGACGATCAGGAAGAGGTCAATTAGCAACCGAGTAAAGGAGTGGTACAATCTGGACCGGCCGGACGCTTCTGCCGTGCGGTTTCCCGCGAAGGAGTTCTCGATGAACAAGCTTGATCAGCTCGAGAGCGCGTATGTGCGTAACGATATTCCGGGTTTTCGGGCCGGCGATACCGTGCGCGTTCATGTGCGAGTCGTCGAGGGCGGGCGCGAGCGGGTACAGGTTTTCGAGGGGGTAGTCATAGCCCGCAAGGGCGGAGGGGTCAACGACACCTGCACTGTTAGGAAGATGAGTTTCGGCGTCGGCGTCGAGCGCGTATTCCCGGTCCATGCCCCGATCATCCAGAAGATCGAAGTCGTCCGGAAGGGCGATGTACGGCGGGCCAAGCTGTACTACCTCCGTGACCGGGTCGGCAAGGCTGCCCGTATCAAAGAGCAGCGCTAAAGCGCCCGGCTCTCAGAGCCCCTGCCACGATGACCGAGCCACCTCTCGATCCCTCCGATTCCGAAGCTTCGCTCCCTCCGCCGACCGCGCCCGGCAAGAAGAAGAAGAAGAAGACCTCATTCCTTGTCGAGCTACCGATCCTGGTGTTGTTTGCGCTGGTGGTGGCCGTGCTCATCAAGACCTTCCTTGTGCAGGCGTTCTGGATACCTTCTGGGTCGATGATTCACACTCTGGAGATCAACGACCGAGTACTGGTCAACAAGCTGAGCTACCTATTCGGTGACGCTGAGCAGGGTGACATCGTGGTGTTCGACCCGCCGTTCGGGGTAGAGGAGGAGGCCGAACCGCTGCTGCAAGCCATTGTTCGAAATGTCGCTGAGTCGCTGGGGCTGCAGACCCCCGCCGTCGAGGACTTGATCAAACGGGTGGTAGCCGTCGGAGGAGACGAACTCGAGATCAAGGACAATCAGGTGCTGATCAACGGTGCGCTGGTCGATGAGCCCTACCTCGACGAATCGGCCGTCATGCAGGATTTCGGGCCTATGCAGGTTCCCGTCGGAACGGTGTTCGTTATGGGCGATAATCGTCCCCGTAGCCAGGACAGCCGGAGCTTCGGTCCAATCGACACGGACTCGATAGTCGGTCGCGCTTTTGTTCGAGTGTGGCCTCTCGATCGATGGGGCGGCCTCTAGCGTCCTTGGTGGCAACGGCTCGAACTTGCGGCCCAGGACGCTTCGGCAGTCCTGTCACAGACGGAAGGTAGTAATGGGTAGAACCTCGGATCGAAGCGCGAATATGCTCAGCCAAGGGGTTATGATCGCCGATACCCGAGATGTACACCAGCGTGCACGACCCGAGAGTCATGAAATGAATGAAGAAGACCTCGAGCGATACGAATCTGAAGTCGAGCTTCAGATCTACAAGGAGTACCGGGATGTTCTCCCTATGTTTCGGTACGTCGTTGAGACCGAGCGCCGCTTCTACCTGGCCAACAAGGTCACGTTGAACAAACACCAGGAAGACGGCTCGGTGCACTTCGAGGTCGAACTCGAGGATGCTTGGGTATGGGATATGTACCGGCCGGCCCGATTCTTGCAGAGGGTTCGAGTGCTCACGTTCCGAGACGTGAACATCGAAGAACTGGAGCCCGGCATCCAACTCTGAATCGGCGCCACCTCGCAGCTGCCGGTGAATCTTTGGCCGCTCGTTTCCTTGTCGGCCGCCGAGCGCGGATCGTTGCGCGAAACGTGCGAGTAGGCCGAGGCGAGATAGATCTCGTAGTGGCCTTTGGGGAACGGCTGGTAGCCGTTGAAGTCAAGACTATTCAGACCGGCGGACTCGACGATCCCGCCTTTGCCTTCACCGGGTTGAAGGCGGCCCAGGTGCGGCTCCTCGCCAATCGGCTGGGGATCCCGAGGGTCGACCTTGTTGCGGTTTCGATCGACCCTTCTGGTGTTGGGATCCGGTGGATTCCGGAGGTCGCATAGAGCTTCGTGCATCGGGTCTTCGCCTTGACCGACGTGATCGTGTGCCTGAACGGTCAGCGAAGAGGACGGCGGCGCCGGCGCTGCTCCTTGAACCAACACCCGTGATGCCAGTGTCTGCGAAGGTCGGGAGCATGTTGGGGGATGACCACCAGGTGGAAGACACCCTGCTCAATGAAGCCGTTGCAACCCGGGCAGGCGTAACGCTTGCGAGCTGCGTAGGGCTGGACCGGGGTAACGGTCTCGTCTAGTTGGAAAGTATCGCCCATAACACCACAACCACTGCTGCCGCGATGGCGACAACCATGATTGCCACGTCCAGCAGCGTTTTTCGTTGTTCCCGGAACGGGTTCAATCCCATGGCCACCATGGTATTGGCTCCCCCATCTTGTCCCGGTCATTCCAGCGGGAGTTGCCGGGATCCATGCAGCAGCGGTCTTGATGATCACCCGTCGGGGTTTGTAGCTCGGACCACCGCTAGTCGACGTGGCCGGGGGCGCGGGGGATCTCGGCGAAGGCCGTTCGGCGATTGGTGACGATCTCGCCGGCAATCTGATCCAGCGAATCGATCAACCAGAGGTAGGCTGCCTCACCCTCGCGAAAATCGGCCTTGGCCATGCCCTGAATCCGGCCCTGGGCCTGCAATTGCTTTACCTGACGGAAGTTGTTGCTGGGTTCGGTCGTGTATACGCCGAGCGTCTTGCCGCCCTGACTGTTGAGGATGGAGAACACCGGTACGTCACTTGGTCCGTCGGCGATGTAGATCATGTTCCGGATGGGGACGCGGCGTTGCTCTTCCGCCATCAGGGCGTTGACGTCGATGGCTGCGTTGCGGTTGACGCCCTTATTGATCTCGAATACGGCACGAGTCTTGGAGGTGTTGTCGATGATGTAGCCGAGCATGCTGATCGGGTGGGTTCCATTCTCGATCGCGAGGGTCTCGAGGTAACCGGGCGGAGCCGGTCGTTCGATGAAATCGTTCGCCCAGATCCCGTCGATGAGCTCTCCGATAGGGCTCCCTTCGATCATCGGTCGAATGCCGGTTGAAACGACGTAGTGCTCGACGTCGATGCCCTCGTGCGCGTAGTCGGGAACCTCCGCCACGTGCCTCCTGGTGGCGACAAAGAACTCCGGGATTCCCGGGCTCATCTCGAGCTCCGTCCCGAGTTCTCGTAACCGCCGCCGAGTTAGTCCTGGGAACTTGCCTTCTTCCACGTATGTCAAGATGTGCCCTAGGTACGCCAAGTCGCGGGCAATTGTGATCCCGCGCTCGCGGTAATAACTCACCAGACCGTCGACCTCGGCCCAGAACTGCGAAGGATCGACTCTATACGATTCAAAGAGGGGGTCCTGCTGGTTACCGGGGATCAGCGTCTTGTCGAAATCCCAAATGAAAGCGACAGTTGTCTGGGTGTAGAGGGGTGCGGGCATCTCACGGGATCTCTGGACGGCCGAAACAGACACTCGTCCCGGTGTCCCACCACGGTTGCAGGGTCGCGGCCACACCCCGCAGCTGGCGGTGGGCCGATCCGAGCATCTCGATCGACACGAGTACCCATACGTCCCAGCCTGCCGCAGCCAGGCCATCAAGCGTCGCGAGGTAGAAGGAGATGTCGGCGCCACGGGGGATGACACACTCGATGCGGTTCTCCCCGTGGACGACGATGCCGTGCAATCGCCCTCCTTGGTTTAGGCCGTCCCGCACCTCTACAGCACCGAGCGCCTCGACTTTGATTCGTCGGGCGGCATAGACCTGGGCGCACGCCGCCAGCACGGTTTCGACTTCGGTCGATTCAGTCTGCATCGCCAGCGCCAAGGGTCCCTCCGGATCGATAGTTACATCATTGTAGTTTCGATGTTGGGAAGCCCCAAAGACTGGTGAGTAGTCATTCCGGGCGGATGACATACCCCTCTCGATATCGGGGCCGGCCGGGCCGATGCAACCTTGAAGGTATAGGAGTGTGTTGAGCATGGGAGACAAGCGCAAGACTTGCGGAAGCAACCACCGCTTCCGGGAACACAACATCGGGGCCGGCCTGACCAGGAAGATTTGTGTCGAATGTGGCGTGCTTCAAATCGGTCAGGGACGGAGGGTTGACCTCACCCAGGACCCCTGGCATGGCAAGGCCCTGTCGCTCTTTGTCAGGGCGAGCTGAAACCTTCGCTTCCCGGGAGCCGTTCCGGGATCGGGCCGTTTTTCGTCGCACCCGAAGCGTACGTTCGTCCCATGTTCGCAGCAATCACATCAGTGGCGCTGGTCGGAGTGGAACCCCAACCGGTGCGAGTCGAGGTCCACGTCGGTAGCCAGGAACCCAGGTTTGCCCTCGTCGGCCTCCCCGACACGGCAGTGCGAGAAGCAAAAGACCGGGTCCGAGCCGCCATGGCGTCGTCGGGTTTCCGGTTCCCCAGCCGCCGGGTAACGGTGAATCTCGCTCCGGCCGACCTACCAAAAGGGGGATCGGCGTATGATCTACCGATTGCCCTGGGCGTGCTGGCTGCCTCCGGAGCCGTATCGCATGCGGTCACAGGGGTGGTAGCCCTCGGCGAGTTAGCGCTCGACGGATCAGTGCGCGAAGTCCGGGGAGGACTCGCAGCTGGATTCGTGGCGCGCGACATGGACGCCCCGTGCGTTCTGGCCGGATCGGCCGCCTGTCAAGCCTCGCTGGTAAGGGGCGCGAACGTGCGCAGCATCGGATCGCTCGCCGAGGCCATATCGGTGGCGCTGGGCGAAAGCCCGGGAGGTCCGGTGCCGGACCCTCCTAGCGCCCCGCTCGATCTCTCCGTCGACCTCGCTGAGGTGCGCGGGCAGGCATTCGCTCGCCGGGCCCTCGAAGTGTCTGCTGCCGGTGGGCACCATATTCTGTTGTCCGGTCCACCAGGTTCCGGGAAGACGATGCTGGCCCGGTGCTTGCCGGGCCTCTTGCCCCTCCTGGACGAGGATGAGCGTCTCCAGGTGGCCAAAATCTGGTCGGCCGCGGGTCGGCATGCTATCCCTCCGGCTACCCCGCCCTTCTGTGCTCCCCACCACACGGCGACCACCCCCGCCATTGTCGGCGGCGGTAGCGGTATGCCAGTGCCCGGCGAGGTCAGCCTTGCCCATCGTGGCGTTCTGTTTCTCGATGAGCTCGGTGAGTTTCCCATGCCCGTGCTCGAGGCGTTGCGACAACCAGTTGAGTCGGGCCAAGTGGCCATCGCCCGCAAAGGGATCTCGGTCACCTTCCCGGCGGACATCCAGCTCATCGCGGCAACCAATCCCTGCCCCTGTGGGTTCTCCGGCGACCCCATCAAGCCGTGCCGATGCTCTCTGCGGGCGTTGGAACGCTATAAGAGGAAGCTCTCGGGACCCCTTATAGATCGATTCGATCTGAGAGTCATGGTTGGGCGCCCCGAGCGCGGCGGACTGGTGGGCCCGCCCGGTGGATCGAGCGATACCGTCCGGGGGCGAGTCGAATCGGCGAGGGCGGTGCAGGCGCAGCGGGGCTACTTGAACAGGTCGCTGGGCCGGGCGAATCTCGACGCGCTCCCGTGGGAGCAAGAAGCGGTCCGCCTGCTCCATGCTGCGGTCGATCGCTTTGCCGTTACCGGTCGCGGCTACGACCGGGTTCGGCGGGTGGCGCGAACGATTGCCGATCTGGAAGGCGTTCCGGCGGTTGGGGAGGCTCATGCTGCTGAGGCGCTCGGCTTTCGAGGCGAATGGTGAATTCCGACGACCTGCTTCGTCTGGCGTACACCGGAATGCATCCGGACCGCCGCCGCCAACTCATCACAACCCACGGTGGGGCGCGGGGCGTCCTGCGGGCCGTTCGAGATGGCCGGGTGGAGGTGCCCGAACGGGCCCGTCGGGCGGCGGGCGTCAACCCCGACGACCGGCGAACCGAGCTGGTGGCCCTCGGTATCAATGTCGTGTTGCGACACGATGCTGGTTTTCCAGAACACCTTGCCGAGCTTCCCGATGCCCCGGACGTGCTCTTCGTCCGTGGCTCGATGGCCCCGGATCGGGGAGTGGCAGTGGTTGGATCCCGAAAGGCGACGCCATACGGTATCGGGATCGCCCGTGCATACGGGGCCGCCCTGGCTTCGGCCGGTTGGCCGGTGATTAGCGGTCTGGCACGCGGCGTAGACGGTGCGGCGCATCAAGGGACCCTCGATGCTGGCGGGCGCGGCACGGCCGTCATGGGGTGTGGGCTGGATGTGTGGTATCCGCCTCAGCACCGTTCGCTCGGCGAGAAGTTGCTTGATGCCGGTGGGTGCATTGTGAGCGAATACCCGCCGGGTACGCCACCACTCGGTTGGCGGTTTCCCCCGCGCAACAGGATCATCTCGGGTCTTTCGGCGGCTGTGGTCGTGGTCGAAGCGGCCAAACATGGAGGTGCGCTGATTACTGCACGGCGTGCCCTCGAGCAGGGACGCGAGGTGCTGGCTGTGCCCGGCGATGTCGACAGGCCCACCTCTGAGGGCTGCAACCTGCTCATTCGTGACGGAGCTATCCCGGTCTTGGGTCCGGACGACCTGGTCGAAGCGATCTCCCTGATGCTGGGACCTCCGGCAGACGCGAGCGGGTCGCCGAACTATACCGACGAATTGGTCGATGCTCTCGGGCCCGTCGGACGAACGGTTGATTGGCTGGCGGCGCGGCTAGGGCTCTCAGTTTCTGACGTGCTGGCTCGGCTCGCCAGGCTGGAGACCAGCGGCGTGGTCGCCCGATCGGGGGGGCTCGTGAAGCGACGCTGGGGTCCATCGCACCCTGTCGTCGCGGATCAAATAGCGATGGCCGACTCCGACGAACGTTGACCGGGAGAGTCGTTCCGGCAAGGATGAGCAGATGCGCCCGCTTCCCGACCTTCCTGCCTGGGCACAACGATCCGTCGAGGGGTTCCTCGTCCGGCAAAGTTCACAGCGCAACCTTTCCCCGCACTCGTTGGCCGCGTACCGCCGGGACCTGGGCCAGTTCATGGCATTCTGCGATCGGGCTGGGGCCGGCACGGTGCAGGATGTCGATCGCAAGACGGTCAGGAGGTTTGTCGCGTATCTCGACACCCTTGGTTACGCGAGGCGCTCGATCGCCAGGAAGACTTCGGCCGTTCGGGCCTTTTTTTCGGACCAAGCTCGCCGCGGCGAGATCTCTGTCAACCCTGCTGATCATGTGGCCCGGCCCCGTCGACCAAAGACCCTCCCGCACGCTCTTCCGCAGCGGACGGTCCGGGACCTGCTCGAGTCGCTGGAAGGATCCGAACCGGTCTTGCTGCGCGACAGGGCAATCCTCGAAGTTCTCTACGCCACCGGAGTTCGTGTTTCAGAGCTCGCCGAGTTACGGATCGATGAAGTTCGTGATCGGGAATTTGTGCGCGTGGCAGGCAAGGGGAACCGCGACCGCACCGTTCCGATCGGACGACCAGCTCGAGAAGCCGTGGACCGATACCTTAAACTGGGAAGACCCGTTTTGGCCGGGCCGGCCGCCGGCGACCATCTGTGGGTGGGGGTGCGAGGCGGTCCGCTGGGGGCGCGTAGCATCCGGCGGGTCGTCCGAGACAGGTCGGCCACGTTCCCGCATGCATTTCGCCATTCGTTTGCTACTCACCTTCTCGAAGGCGGGGCCGACATTCGATCAGTACAGGAATTACTCGGACACGTTGAACTAGCCACCACCCAGATTTACACTGCCGTAACTCGCGATCATCTCAGGTCAACATATGAACGAAGCCACCCGCGAGCCTGACGACGCTGCGGAGCAACATGTCCGCGAGCTGTGGGAAAGGTTCAAAGCCACTGGGGACGAGCAAGCCCGCGAGGGATTGATCCTCCAGTACTCACCGCTCGTCAAGTTCGTGGCAGGTCGGGTGGGCGTCGGACTGCCTCGCAATGTGGAGCAATCCGACCTCATCTCCTACGGCATCTTTGGTCTGATCGATGCCATTGACAAGTTCGACCTGGAGCGAGGGATCAAGTTCGAGACCTACGCCATCAGCCGGGTCAAAGGTGCCATCCTCGATGAGCTGCGAGCTCTTGACTGGGTGCCGCGTTCGGTGCGCGCTCGGGCCCGGGAGATCGAGCGATCAATGGCCGAGCTGGAGCACAAGCTCCACAGGACCCCTACCGAAGGGGAACTGGCCGCCAAGATGGATATGCCGCTCGATCAACTGCTCGATGCCCTCGCCGAGATCTCCACACTCGGGCTGGTGGCGCTCGACGAGTTGCTGTCGCCCGACCGTAACTCGTCTGCCGTCGGCGACCTGGTGCCCGACCGAAAAGGGACCAACCCGGAAGCCGCCTTCCAAATCGAGGAGATGAAGCGAGTCCTGGCGGACGCCATCAACCGCCTGCCGGAACGTGAGCGCTTGGTTATCACGCTCTACTACTACGAAGGTCTGACCTTGGCTGAGATCGGGAGCGTGCTCGGGGTGACCGAATCCCGAGTATGTCAGATCCACACCAAGTCGGTGATGAGCCTGCGGAATCGCATGACGGAGCCTTCGTTCCGCTAGACCGACGCCGCTTCGATCTCCACGCGCCCTCCTGGTACACTCCCGCTCCAATTCACACGCTCACTGCACCCTCCCACCGGTCGGGACGCGGCGCGTTCTGCGGGAGAGGCCTCACGGCCGAAGCACGTCCATCGTGCCAGGGTGAGCGGAGGACTAACCGAACAAAGGAGAGAGCAGTGGCAGCAGTCACTATGAAGCAGCTGCTGGAGGCGGGTGTCCATTTTGGGCACCAGACCCGCAGGTGGAACCCGAAGATGGAGCCGTATATCTACGGTGAACGAAATGGGATTCACATCGTCGACCTCCGGCAAACCCTCGAGCAAGTTCAACGTGCCTACGATTTCGTTCGAGACACCGTGGCATCCGGCGGGTCCGTGCTGTTCGTTGGGACCAAGAAGCAGGCTTCCGGCGCCATACAAGAGAGTGCAGAGCAGGCGCAGATGCCGTATGTGAACTTCCGCTGGCTGGGGGGCATGCTCACGAACTTCTCAACCATCGAGAAGCGCATTTACTACATGAAGGAGCTGGAGGCGATGGAGCGCTCCGGCGAGATGAACGCTCGTCCCAAGAAAGAGAGGCTTCGCCTTCGGCGCGAGCTAGATAAGCTGCAGCGGGTGCTCGGGGGAGTCCAGGCGATGACCTCCCTTCCCGACATCCTCTTCACGATCGATCTCAACAACGAACAGATCGCCTTGCGCGAAGCGGACCGCCTGCGCATCCCGGTGGTGGCGCTCGTCGACACAAACTGCGATCCGGACCTGATCGACGTCGTCATCCCGGGCAACGATGACGCGATCCGTTCAGCTCAACTCGTCGCTTCGGTTATCGCCGCGGCCTGTCAGGAAGGGCGCGAGATCGCTCTCAAAGGCACCACCGAAGAAGATCCCGAATCAGAGGGTTGAGGGGGAACACATCATGAGTGGATTCACCGCGCAGGACGTACAGAAACTACGTAAAGACACCAACGTGGGGATGATGGACGCCAAGAATGCGCTGGCCGAATCAGGTGGCGACTACGAAAAAGCGAAGGATCACCTTCGTGAGAAGGGTCTAGCCGACGCAAAAAAGAGGGCCGGCCGGGACGCCAATCAGGGAACGATCGGGATGTACGTCCATCACCAGTTCGATCGTCCCGTCATGGGGGTTCTCGTCGAGTTGTCGAGCGAGACGGACTTCGTCGCTAAGAGTCCCGAGTTTCAGGAGATCGCCGACGATGTCGCCATGCATATAGCGGCCATGGCACCCCGGTGGGTAACCAAAGAAGTGGTTCCCGACGACGCCCTTGACAAGGAACGGGACCTCATCGCCCGCCAGGCTGCCAATGAGGGCAAACCCGAGATCATTATCCCGAAGATCGTCGAGGGGAAGGTCAACTCGTTCTATCAGGACTACGTACTTTACGAGCAGAGGTTCGTCAACGGCGAGAAGTTCGATGGAACGGTCGGCGAGCTTGTGGCTCGGCTAGCTGCCAAGATGGGAGAGAACATCGGGATCAGACGCTTTGCGAGGATCGCAGTCGGCGAGCAGGAGGCTTAGTGCTGATGATGGCGAGTACGGTCGTTGGAACGTCGCGGGGATCTGCCCAATGGGCACATCAGAACACGATCGTCGTTTTCGGTCGCAGTACATCACACCAGCCTGCGGAGGGGAGTCAAGTCCATGTACCGACGGGTCGTACTGAAACTCTCGGGTGAGTCATTCGCCGACCCGGATATCGGGTACGGCATCGACCCTCTTACTGTCAAGCGGGTTGCCACTGAAATCGTCGAAGCGCATTCAGGTGGAGTTGAGATCGCCGTAGTGGTCGGCGGTGGCAACATTTTCCGAGGGGTTTCATCGGCAGCGGCCGGTATGGACGCCGCCAGTGCGGACTACATGGGCATGCTGGCAACGGTGATCAATGCGCTAGCTCTACGTGATGCTCTCGAGAAGGCAGGCGTCCCGAGCCGGGTGCAGAGTGCCATCACCATGCAGCAACTAGCCGAGCCCTACATTCGCCTACGGGCCATCCGGCATCTGGAGAAGGGCCGAGTCGTGATTTTCGCGGCGGGCACCGGCAACCCCTTTTTCACCACCGACACGACGGCAGCCCTCCGGGCCGTAGAGATCAGCGCGGAGGTGGTGCTCAAAGCCACTCGGGTCGACGGTGTCTTTGACGACGACCCCCACACCAACCCGGCGGCGAGGATGTTCGAGGAGCTGAACTACATGGAGGTCCTCTCCCAGGGGCTCAACGTCATGGATTCGACCGCAATTACGATGTGCAAGGACCATGAGTTGCCGATTGTCGTGTTCAACATCACGACCCACGGCAACATCGTGAGAGCGGTCAGAGGCGAACGCATTGGTACGCTGGTGCACTGACGGGAGATGACCATGATCGAAGAGTTCCTTGCAGACGCAAGCCAGAGAATGGATCAGGCCGTCGAGCATGTCCAGGGGGAATTCGCGACGATTCGAACCGGTCGGGCCAATCCCGGAATCCTGCATCGGGTGATGGTCGATTACTACGGCACGCCAACGCCCCTCCAGCAACTCGCTTCCTTTTCCGTACCTGACCCGCGTCTGTTAGTCGTCTCGCCTTACGACAAATCGTCGGTCGGCAGCGTTGAGAAGGCGATCAGCGCAGCAGGGCTTGGCTTCAATCCATCGAGTGATGGGAACGTGATCCGTCTGGCGTTTCCGCCGCTGACCGAGGAACGGCGCAAGGAACTGATACGCGTTGTGCGCAACATGGCCGAGGAAGGCCGGGTCGCCATCCGTAACATTCGCCGCCACGTCAAGGACAACATTGAGGCACTCGAAGGTGAGATCTCCGAAGACGACATACGGCGCGCCGAGAAGGAACTTCAGGAAGTCACCGATGGCCATACGGCCCGGGTCGACGAGCTCTTGGAACACAAAGAGCAGGAATTGCTCGAGGTGTGAATGTGGACGGAGGCGACGACAATTCCCGTGATGGCGATGAAGGCGGCGAGGTAGTCCCCTTCCCGGGTGGCCGTCACCCGTCGCAATGGCCCCGCGAACTACAGCCCGACCCGGAAGACGAAGACGCGGCGTCGCCCCCCTTGGATGAATCCGGCCTTGTCGATGCACGCCCGGGGGGCGAGACTGCTGCTGATGATGATGATGCCGATGCCCCGGGTACTTTGGATGACGATGATGACGATGCGGCAGCCGACTTCGAGAAGACCGTATCCGATGTCCTGGGCGACGACGATGAGTTCGAGGATTTCGTCACCAGCGCCAGCTCTTTCGACGAATTCACGCGCGAGGACTACATCAAGGCCACCACCCAAGAATATCGGGGGCTGGCCGACGCGATGGCCGAAGCGGCGTCTGAGGAACTAGAAATGCAGGCCGTGGCGGCGGCGATGCCCGGAATCGATACCGGCCTGGTGGGTTTCGAAGACGTTACCGGAGAGCAGCCCGAACTGGATGTCCCGCCATCCTTCGGTCCTTCTGATTTGAGCGTGCGAATCGTCACCGGGTTGGTTCTCGTGTCGTTGCTCATCGGTGCGCTGGTTCTTGGCGCATTTTGGCTCTGGCTCTTTGTGCTCGGCGCAGTGATCGTTGCCCTCGGTGAGTTCTACGCGACGGTCCGGCGACAAGGATTCGCGCCGGTGAGCCTCTTCGGTCTGGTCGGCGGATTCGGAGCTTTCGTCGCCGTCTACCTTGCAGACGCCAATACGCCGCTTGCCATCGCGGGGGCGGTCGGCATGACGCTCGTGGCGACCACCTTCTGGTACGCGGTGGTGCCACGACGCAATCCGTTGGCTAATGCTTCCCTCACCGTGTTCGGCATGGCCTGGGTGGCGGGCCTCATGGCCTTCGCCGTCCCCATCATTCTGGCGCCTCGTTACCAAGAGTTGATCTTCGCTCTGGTCCTCGTCACCGGGATCTTTGACATTGGGTCCTATTTCGGCGGTCGGGCCATCGGTCGGACCAAGCTGGCCAGGGTATTGTCGCCCAAGAAGACGCTGGAAGGTCTGTTGGGTGGCATCGTGGCGGCCCTGGCGGTCGGCGTGGGCATCACCTACATCGATTGGTTCGGATTCGAATTGCGAGACGGTCTGCTTCTCGGGGCTGTGGTGTCGTTGGCGGCACCCCTTGGCGACCTCGCCGAGTCCATGATCAAACGGGGGCTCAATACAAAGGATATGGGCGCGATCCTCCCTGGTCACGGGGGCCTGTTGGACAGGATCGACAGTTTCATCTTCTCGGTTCCCGCCTGCTACGCGCTCTTCCTCTGGCTCGGGTTCCTGGCGTAGCGCCGTGTCGTCAACTCGGCCTCTTGTCGTCCTGGGAGCCACCGGCTCGATAGGCACACAGGCGCTCGAGGTCGCTGCCCGTATGGGTATTCCGGTGGCCGCGGTCGCGGCCCGCCGGGGGTCGGATCGCCTCGCGGATATCGGCGAACTGCATCGGGGATGTCTTGTAGGCGCCACCTCTCCCACCCGGGAAGAGGAGCAGCGGTTCTCTTCCCTTTTCGGCCGCCAGGCTCGGTTCGGGCCGGAATGCCTGGTCGAACTGGCGGCTCTGGATCAGTGCATCGTGGTCAATGGGGTGGTCGGCTTCGCCGGCCTCCCCGCCACCCTGAGCGCGTTGGAAGCCGGGAACCGGCTGGCGCTCGCCAACAAGGAGAGTCTGGTCACTGCCGGCCCGATCGTTCTCGAGGCGCTCTCCCGCGGTGCCGGCGAACTGATCCCGGTCGATTCTGAACACTCGGCTCTTTTTCAATGTATGGTCGGCGAACCTCGGCAGGCGATCCGAAAGATGGTCCTCACCGCCTCGGGGGGCCCCTTCTTCGGTCGCAGACGAGAAGAACTGGAAGATGTAACTCCCCAACAAGCTCTCGCCCACCCGACCTGGTCGATGGGTCCGCGTATCACCATCGACTCGGCCACCCTGGTCAACAAGGGCCTTGAAGTCATCGAAGCTCACTATCTCTTCGGGATCCCGTTCGACGACATCGAAGTGGTGGTTCACCCGCAGAGCATCGTGCATTCACTCGTGGAGTTCGTCGACGGTTCGTTGAAGGCGCACCTGGGCGAGCCGGACATGCGGGTCCCCATCCAGTACGCAATCACCTACCCGGCCCGGTCCCCGGGTGCTCTCGAGCCTTTCTTGCTGGCCAACCGGGATCTGACCTTCCGGGCTGCCGACCGCGCCGCCTTCCCAGCGCTTAGTCTCGCCTACGAAGCCGGCCGACGGGGGGGCTCGGCCCCGGCCGCGTTCAACGCCGCCGATGAGGTGGCCGTCCATGCGTTTCTGAATGGGCGGCTCGGTTTTCAAGGCATTCCCCTCATCCTCGAGAAGACGCTGGCCGCCACCGGTTGGGATGAAGTCTCGGCGGTCGCCGATGTTCTGGAAGCCGATCGGGAGGCCCGGGCTATTGCGCACAGTCTGTTGGGTGGGGAGTGTTGAACGACGATCGCAACTAGCCCTGCCCGGTCGATAACCTTGAGAATATGAGTGTGAAGGAGACATAACGTGGTCGGTGGCATTTTCATGCTGGTGGCCGTGGTGGCCTCGGTAATGATCCACGAGGCCGGCCACTACTTCACGGCTCGGGCCACGGGGATGAAGGCCACCGAGTTCTTCTTCGGTTTCGGTCCCAAACTCTGGTCGACCACCCGCGGTGAAACCGAGTACGGAATCAAGGCCTTTCCGCTGGGCGGTTATGTCCGCATAGCCGGGATGAATCCGCTCGAAGAGGTTGACCCGGCCGACGTCGGGCGCACCTATCGGGAAAAGAAGTTTTGGCAGAAGAGCCTGGTCATTCTCTCCGGGGTGGCGCTTCACTTCATCATTGCCTTCATCGTGATATTGGGCGCGATCATCGGGTTTGGTATCGACAACCCCGACGCGCCGCTCGCCGAGATCGCCATCGTGCAACAGTCACTTGCAGACGGGACGGCCACCCCGGCGGCGAAGGCCGGTATCAAGCCCGGCGACATCATCGTGGCAGTCGACGGTGTACCGGTTGGCGGTTGGGAGGAAATTCGCATAGCGTTGGCCGATCGCCCGAAGGCCGATGTCAGCCTCACCGTTGACCGGGACGGAGAACGGCTGATCCTTTCCACTGTGCTGTCTTCCGTTGTGGACTCTCAAACCGGCTCCGAAGTGGGTTTCCTCGGGGTGAGCCCCACCTTCGAGCGGGAGTCTGTAGGGTTCTTCACTGCGACGGGTTTGGCCGGACGGGCGTTTGTCAATCTCACCGGCCGGACCTTCGAAGCGCTCGGCAATCTGGTCAAGCCGTCGTCGCTTGCTCAACTGGGCGGAGCGTTTTTTGGGAACACTGATGTCCCAAATGAGATCCGACCCGTCAGTCCGGTCGGCATCGTTCGCCTGGGCACCGAGAGCGACTTCGAGCTGATGGTCAGCCTGGTGGCCATGGTCAACATTGTGCTCGGCATCTTCAACGGCCTTCCGCTTTACCCGCTCGACGGTGGGCACTTT
>Ga0224512_10002478_pt1 | contig 16890 bp, 15 predicted proteins | sample SF_May12_sed_USG_4_FD_169103 | JGI IMG/M metagenome (GOLD analysis project Ga0224512, IMG submission 169103) | Sediment microbial communities from San Francisco Bay, California, United States - SF_May12_sed_USGS_13 | ecosystem: Environmental > Aquatic > Marine > Sediment | place: USA...
TTTGCACACGTTCGGACGGATCGGCGATGCCCTGATAGTCGATACTGTCCGCGTGGCAACCGAGCTCCCTGACCATGGCGGCCATCGCCCGAATCTTGCTGCCCCACGGCCCGCTTTCCTGGCCGTGCGAAAAAATAACCGTCGTCATACCAATATTCCGTCTCCCGAATCACACAGTTCTTCAATGTGGCGCACGAGCAGCCAGTCGCGATCCTGACCCCAAGCGACAAATTCTCCGAGTCGTATTGTCGGCACACCCCAACAGCCTGATGACATCATTGATTCACGATTATCATCGGCGTCCGCACGCCAGCTGTCGCTGTTCATTGCGATTTTCACATCGGGCCAAAACAGGCCTGTTCGCGCCGTGACCTTGCGCATACCCGCGTCGGTTGCGACATCGATCCCCCGAGCCCAGATCGCTTCGGCCGCATTAACGACGAACTCGCGTTCGCGTTTCTCGGACGTCGCATACGCGAGTACGGCCATGCAGCGTTCAACGCCTGCGCCGACGGGATCGTAGAATCTCCCAAACGGAATCCCAAGCCGCTCGGCCTCGCGCCCCGCATCCTGGACGATATACACCAATTTCGATCTTGGCACCTGCAGGCCCCGCATGACCATGGGCAACACGGGACGTATTTTCAGTTCGATACCGAAAGCATCCGCTATCGAGAAAACGCGTGCGAGCGACAGGTACGAATACGGGCTACGAAACGAGAAGAACAGCTCGAGTGGTGGCAGCCCTCTGGCGATGCCGGGTGGTCGCACCGGCAAACCGACACTGGCCGCCTGCCGAACCGCAAGATGCGGCGGCGGCGCGGCAGCTTCGCGTCTTAACCCTAGCGCATCGAGGCGCTCGGTCAGATAATGTAGTCGGTCGATGCCCCAATACCATTCGCCCGCGTAGTGCAGCATGGCGCTGTTGTAATGGCCAAGCTTTACGAGCAAGGCCCGGTTTTCAGCGAGCATCTGGGCTCTTTGTCCTGCCTTCCCCGTGCTACTCAGGCGCCTGCGAACTCCTTCAGCGTCACCGCGCCAAAACTGAGCCAATGCCTGCAGCAGCTGGCGATCGAATTCTGGACTTTTTCGGCTGTCCGCGAACGCGTCAAGCAATGCGCGCCGATGTTCGAACGGCGGAGCCGGGCCAATATCAAGAAACGGCACACCGAGTTCGCGAGCGAGGCACGCGCAATCGAGCTCCGCGTATTCCGCAAGCATGTCCGGCCGCGGCCGGTAGGCACCTTCAAGCGCTTCGACGACATACAGACGAACCTCGATACCATAATGTTCGCAGAGACCCGGCAGATAATGACTCACTAAATAGGAGTAGGGATCGTCAAGCTCGAGAAACGCTGACACGATGTGCGGCTGCCGCCGCAGTCGCCTTCGCAGCTCGGCAATACGGCGCCGGGCTGCGCGGGACTTCGGATTGAGCGCCAGGCGAATGAGTCGCGATCGAAGTGCGCCCACAAATTTCACGATTCATCCCAAGCCGACGTCGGTTTCCACAGCAGCTCGTCGAGATCGGGCCGCCAGCGATACTTTTGCATGTCGACGCGTCCGGACGAAATCATGACATTCTCGCTCCGAAGGCGTTTGCATTGTTCCAGAAACTCGCGACTGCCTTCGGCGAAGGCGATAGCGCCTGATGCGGTAATGACACGGTGCCACGGGACGTCGTGATTCTCCGGCAATTGTCTTAACGCCGATCCGACCTGTCGTGCGCCACGCGGTATGCCGGCGATTTCGGCGATCTGTCCGTAACTCGCAACCGAGCCCTCGGGGACATCACGAATCGTCTCCCAGATACGCCGATTTCGATCCTGACGAGTCACTCTAACCCAGTCCGAGCCGCGCCTGTATCTCCCGCCTGGCGTCGCGCAGCACGGTATCACGATCGAGGCTGTCGAGGATCGTCTTGACGACGTGTTTGGGTCCGCCTTCACCCCACGACTTGCCCTGGGACAGGTATTCGGCCGCAACGCGTCCAACCACATAAGTACTGTAGTAGGCGATTGCTCCCTGGGCCCCGGCTGTCACGAGCGTCGACAGGCCGGCCGTACCGACTTTGAGCGCACTCGACACGAAGTGCAGCGCCCAGACGCTACCCATGAGTGCGGCGGCTTCGGCCACGATGATTCTGACGAGCGTACCCGCCTCTTTCTGGCTTAACGGCAGATCATAAACACGGGACAGGTGTACGACCATGCCGACGTCGATGATCGCGGCGGCGAATAAATCGGCAACGGGTATAGGGTTAAACGCGACAGCAATGCCCTTGCCGACGCAATAGGTACGCACGAGACGATCACCAATCTCACGTCTGGCTTCGAGAATGCGGCGGCCGACCTGATCACTCAGATCGGACGCAAACAGGCTCGCGTTGAGCGCCGCGAGTGTTTTGCCTTCCGCATCGAGAATCTCCCAAAGCCGCAGGCGTAATTTCTCGACATCCGGAACGCGCTCCCGTTCAGATTGAGTTTCCTTGCCTGCAGAATTGACTTCAATAATCGTCTGCGGGCGCGGTTCAGCTGCTGTCGCGATTATGTGCTCGGGATCGATGAGCCCCGCGGTCTTGTTGCGAATGGAATCGAGCAATTCGCGACTCTCGTCCTGCGTAAACAGGTCAATCTTGTTCAATGCGACGAGAACGGGACGGCCCTGAGCGAGCAGCGTCTCAAGTGCTCGCAGCTCCGTCTCTGTCATGTCGCTGTCGAGAACGAAGATTACGAGATCGGCACGCCCGGCCACTTCTTTGGCCAGCATCTCCCGGTCTTCGCCGCCGGCTTCGTCGAGGCCGGGCGTGTCGATCAGATAGACGCCACCAGCCTCGACCTGTTTCCAGCGCTGCATCGTGGAATGCCGTGTCTGTCCGTGCAGCGGACTGACGGCGAAAGCCTGTTCGCCGATCAGCGCATTGAGCAATGATGATTTGCCCGTGCTGACGCGGCCGAATACGGCCAGGTGCAGGTGGCCGTGTTCGAGTTTGTCGAGCATCGCCTGCACGGCTTCGTAGTCGTGCGCCAGAGATTCTCGAATGCCGGGCGGCAGACGTGAATCGTTGACGAGTTCGCGCAGGCTTTCCCGGGCAAGCGACAGATGCTCTGTGCCGCCATCCTCTTTTTCGTCAGTTCGCGGTTGACCCTTCTTCCAAGGCCATCCGGGCAACGCGGCGAACGCCCGCTTCAATATGTCCACTAATGCCTTCCTCGAATTTTTTTGCGGCCGTCTCCGGAATCAGTTCGCCGTGCTGTTTCAATGTCAGCACCAGGCTCCGACCCAGCGCATCGAAAATCAACCCGTACGCCACCGCATGCACGAGGCCGCCGGCGACTGTGCCAATTCCTGGAAACGCCTTGAGACCGTTGCCCGCGACCGCCAGCGTCAACGGGAGTGCCCGGCCCACGCGACTCTGGCTCAGCGACAGAAATTCTTCGATATCGAGATCGCGTGGCGCAGCACCATACAGTTTGCACAGCGCCTGTGTCATTGTCGTGCCGACATAGCCCTGGATCAGTATGTCGGTTCCCGGGCTCACTGCCGCGAGCGAACCGATTACGGCTTTGCGGGTTGCATTACGAATGATCTGTTCTGCGCGCTGACTGCGGTATTCGGCTTCAGCCGCCTTGAGTTTATCCGCTGTAAGCCGGAATACGGCGCGGTCTCGCTTCTGATCGATCGTCGTGGGCCCGCTGTCGAGCAACCGATTGATAGCAACGACAAGCACGCCGATATCCGCAGCACGCCGCCGGCGCACCGTGGTCTCGGCGCCCTCGGAACTGCGCTCGATAGCATCGATTTCCCCACCAGCCGATACGGCTACCACGCGATCGCGCGTGAGCTCGCCGCCGAGGTTTTCGAGTCGCTCCAGCAAGCGATGCATCAAGATGGCCTGTTCTTCGAGATCGAAGCGATCAGCTTTGTTCATCACAAGGACCAGCGGCTTGTCCAGCGCTAACAGGTATTCGACAGACTGACTCTCGGCCCGGGTCAGGTCGCCTTCACATACGAACAGTACGACGTGCGCACGCCGCGCTTCCTGCAGCGCAAGTTCATCGAAACCGTCGTCGGTACCGCCGATTCCCGGCACATCGGTCAGTAATATCTCGATGCCCGCGTCGTTTCGCCAACGATAATGGCGGATGTCGGACGTCGAACCGCCAACCACACCGATACGAACATCGGCCTCGGGCACGAGGGCCTTGATCAACGAACTCTTGCCGGTCGAGATCTCGCCGAAAAAGCACAGATGAATCGCGCCACTCGCCTGCCGCGCCGCAAGTTCAGCCAGTTCAGCCTGTGCTGCGCTGACGTCGATTCCGGACGCTTCGGCCTCACGAAGCCGCAACTCGATATCGCCGCGCGTCAGTTGGGTCGGGGCGGCGCGCTCTAGGGGCGTGATCTTGCGGCGAATGACCAGTCGCCATATCAGCCACAGCGCCGCTATGACCAGCATCGCCAGCACGCCAACATAGCCGTAGCGGAGAATCCGCGGACCAGCGACAAGCCGGTCCCAGACGTTGAGCGCGGATTCGGTCACGAACAGTAGTGCGGCGATCGCGATGATAAACGCCAGCAGGATTACCAGCGCGATCGAGACTCGTATGATCCGGTCGAGTTTCATGGGTCTTCAGACTGCCGTAAATCGCCCCTAATAGGAAGATTGACAACGGCCAGTAGGAGTCCCGCTTGCGCGGCGTCGCGACTACGCGCCCAGGTCGCCCGCGATCAGGCCATAAAACCAAGATCGCGCTGGGCGAACTTGTCGATATTCGGCGCCACAATATCGAGGTCGATGTCCGGGATACCGAACCACTTCGCGAGCGTGGCCGCTAACTGGTCCGCCGACGTCGTCGGTATCATACGTCCGCCGCCGACATCATCATTGCCGCCGATCTGCAGCAGCGGGTAGGTACCATAGATATCCCGGCCGCGAACTCCGTCACCGAGCACGAGCTGATTGCCGCCCCAGGCATGATCGGTACCGTCACCGTTCGACGTCAGCGTGCGCCCGAAATCTGATTGGGTAAATGTCGTGACGCTGTCAGCAACTCCGAGCTCATCGGTCGCTCTGTAAAACGCTGCGATCGATTCACTGATGTCGGCAAGCAGGCCGGGTTGATCCTGATTCTGGTTGTCGTGCGAGTCGAATCCGCCGGCAGCGACAAAAAAGATCTGTCGCTGCATCTGCAGCCGGTCACGAACGGCGATTAGCCTCGCAACCGTCGACAGCTGCGTCGCAAGCTGCGACATGGGAAATACGGTTTCAAGTGTTGGTGCCGATTCGATTGCCGCTGTCACTGTATCGGCAGCGTCGATCGCACGACGCTGAATTTCGGCAAATCCGCGCTCATAAATTGACGGGTATTCCGCATCAACGACACGTGTAAACGCGTTGCGTTGTTCGAAAAGAATGCTCGCAGGATCTTGCGAGAAACCTTCGAACTGCAGGGGCCCGGTAGGGCCCATAACATACGCTATGGTCTCGTCCGCCGATTGAAACAGATTCGAGCCGAACAGCGACGCGTTCGTTGCCATTTGCTGATTCGCCACGTTAATTCGAATAAGATCCGCCATTCGGCCGGCCCAGCCGGTCTTGCTGGTCGCGCTGCCTTTAAGCGACAGCCACTGGTCCTGCTGATCATTGTGAGAAAACAGTTGCGGCGGTAATGCAACCGAGCGGTTGAAGTACTGGTCTTTGCTTGTCGGCTCGACGAGCGGCCCTACGTTTGTGATGAACGCGGCAGAACCCTGTTCGAACAGAGACTGCAGGCTCGACATCGACGGGTGCAGGCCATACTGTACTCCATCAGAGGTCAGCGGGTTGATCGCGAGCAGGTCTTGTTGATCGATCGCGAGATTCTGACGCGACTGAGCATACACGTTGTACTCCGCATTGCTGCGCGGCACGAGCATATTGAACGAGTCGTTGCCACCGAACAGGAAAACGCAAACGAGGGCGCGATAATCATTGAACGGCGCACCGCCGCCAACGATCTGAGAATAGGCGAGACCCGGCGTGCTGCCGAAAGCCGTGCTTGCTGCGGCGCTGCTCGCCATTAGAAAATCACGTCGATTGAATTTTGGCATGTCCTTCTCCGGCAAATCTCGCGCCTAACGCTGGAAGGCAAACTCCGGTGATGTCACGACAAGGTAAATGGTCTCTGCGGCCCGCAGGGCAGCGTCTGTTTCAGACGTGCGCTCGAGCATTCCAGTGATTTCCGTTCGCAACGTCTCCGACATTTGTCCCGCGAGCAGCTTGTCGTCTACCATGTTGATCAGTGCATCGATATCGGACGCCACCTGCATCTCCTCTGCGAAATCGATGTACACCTCGTCGGGTTGCAGATTTGCGGCATTCGCCTGATTCCAGACAAATGTCTGATAAAACACGTAGTTCGTCACAAACGTGTTCTGATATTCCGTCGCAATGGCAAGCTCGGGAGCGACAAAGCCGCCATTGCGTATCTCGCCCGGCGGCGCATAAAACGGACTGAAGAAATTGAACACCGAAGGCGACTGCAGGGGCCCCTGGCCAAAAACAACAAACGCGAAGTTGATCGGATAGCGGCCGCTTGCCGAAGTGGCGTCGTAGGCCTTCCACAATTGTGTCAGGCGCAGCAATGGCTCCTTTATCTTGCCGTCGATATCGATGCGCAGATCCGGACGTGCCTCCACGTCCAGCAGTATCGCCTTGACGACGGCACCGAGATCTCCCCGGACGCCCGAGCCGTTGTTATTGAAGACACGCGCGACGCGCGCAACATAGCCTGGCGACGGATTGCTCGTGACGAGCCGCTGAATCAGCCGAATCGCAATAAAGGGCCCTACATTGGCATGATCAAAGATATTGTCGAGCGCATCGGCAAGATCCTGATCGCCGGTTTGACCAGCGGGAATGACCACTCCGCCGAGCAGCGCTTTCGAGCCGCCGTCGTGAAATGTCGGATACAGCTGCATCGGGATAACCTGGTTGGCATCATTTGGAAACGCCTGCCGGAAATTGGCGGCACCGGCAAATGTCCAACCGGTAAATACGTGTGCGAATCCCTCGATGGTTGACTGATCGTAAGTCGGAATCGGCTGATTCTGTGCATCGAGCTTTTGTGTGCCGTCGAGATTGAGTTCGACGAGGCCGATCGAAAACAACTGCATGAGTTCGCGCGCATAATTCTCGTCAGGCCGAATGTTCAGCACCGGATTTGGTTTCTCGTTGCCAAGCATGGACAGATACATGCCCATCGCCGGATGCAATGTCACGCGTTCAATCAGATCTCGAAAATTGCCGAAGGCGTTGCGGGCAAGCACATCGTAATAATCGGCCAGCGAGTAGGTAAGATCGCCCAGCACGCCGAGTTGTGAGACGACCATGATCTCCGACAGCGCGAATGCCACGCGCTGCCGTAACTGATCTCCGCCATGCAGCGCGTTCTTGAACCAGACGTCCACACGATCGGGCTGCAGTTCGAACAAGAACTGGGGTCGGGGCAGGGATTGTAAATACGGTAGCTGCAGTGATGCCGGCCGACCGAGCTGATCGTCGATCCACGCCTCGAAGCCCAAATCCATGACGCGCTGCGCTTCTGCACGCGTTGCGCCAAACGTCGTCTGATTCAGGAACTGAAATGCCTCAGCCTTCGTAATCGGATCGGGAGGTGGTGGCGGTGGGGGCGGCTGCGACGAGCCACCTGATCCGCCGCTGCACGCGACAAGGCCGAAGACCAGGGACGCGACAATCCCGATGAGCTTGATTGTTTTCATGTTCTGGTGCGATTTGACAATTCTGCGCCGATACAACCAGTGGTAGGGTCCGCGCGACCAACGATGCAGATACTGCGTTTCATTATTGGCCGACGACAGACTCGAGGTACGCAATCTGTTCTGCTGTCAGTAGATTCTTGAGCCGAATCAACATCGTCACGTGTTGTTTCTTGACCTGGTTCTCGGCCAGCAGCGCCGCGTCGACAAACTCAAGCACGCGGCGCTCATCAACCGGCATCTTGTCGAGTTCTGCCATGATGTTCTGATATGCCTCACGCAGGTCCCATTCGTGCTCGGCTACGTTTGCCTGTACTTCGACGACGGCGGTCCTGATAGCCGTAAACTGCTGTTTGCTGAGTGCGAGTTCGGATTGATGTTCCAATAACAAGTTTGGCGGGAACAGCTTGCCTTTGAATACGTCGCCCTTTTCGGGCTCCGCGGCAATGCTCACGGTTGACGCCAAGCCACCTGCAATCAGCAACATCAGTAATCCCTTTCTCATAGTAACGCTCCTCCAACGGGTTCCGTTGACTCAATGAACGAGGGTATGTCCTCGTATATGTCAAATTCCCTCTCAGGCAGAAGCGCATCGCTTGGTGCGGACCAACTGGTCGATTCGAACAACTCCGCAATTTCGATATACGCCGTGTCATCACTCGGCACTCCACTCTTCAACACAAGAGCCATAACCGTGACAATTCCCGCGGCAACCGCCGCATGACGTACGCAGCGTCGTCGCATGTGGCGCGTTTCGGCTAAATGCCAAACCGCGTCAAATCCCGACGGCTCGCGGTCAACCATTGCCCGCCATGACCGCTGGAGATTGTCGCGCAGCATGTCGTCAATTTCTGTCATTTTGTGTCACCGATGTGTCTGCAAGTTTCGTCCTGAGAGCTTTTTTTGCGCGGTCATAGTGCACGCGGCCCGTGCCAATCGATACGCCCATGACCGATGATGCCTCTTCGATCGTGAGCTCCCGGCAAAACACGAGTTCGATGATGTCTCGTTGGCGTGCCGGCAGCGCATACACAGCCTTCCACACCTCGCCTCGTGGGCCCGGTTCGTCAGCAATGACGGCGATGTCGCGCGGCTGCGCTGCAAGGTTCGCCGCGAGACGCAAACGTGACGCAAGTCGACGGTATCGGCTCCTTACCAGGTTCTGCACGATTGCGAATACGAAAGTCTTGAGCGACGACTTATTGTCAAATCGAGCCCTGCCGCTTAACAGTTCGACATACGCCTGTTGCACCAGGTCCTCCGCGGCCATGTGATCAAAATTGCATCGGGAGAGGGCCCAGCCAAATACCTGGCTATGTATAGCTTCCAATGCCGAGCGCGAAACATGAGGATTGTTCTCGAGCGCATCGCCGTCTCTCATACCCCCTCCCGAAAGATTGGTGGCATAAGGCAGATGCTTATATGACCTGCCGAGGAATAAGCGGAATCCTGCCAGATCTGTGATGAACGGCTTATGAAGCGGCGCGGGTTATGCGCAATCCTCCAGGACCGGTGCAAATGCCGTGCTCGTCACACGACAGCCCGCAACCGTTTGATGCAGCGTGAACGTAAGCGGTTCCGCGCAACCGGGCGGGTGAAAAACGAGCAATATTGTCACGCCGTTTTCGAGCCGATTAGCGCGTTTACATAAACCCGCATCGCACATGACGACAAATTTCTTACTAGCGAATACACCACGATCGGAGAGGCAGCGCAGGTATCCGAGAATCTGACTCTTCAAGAGGTCCGCGAGATGCGCATCGTCGTGCACGAACACAGCCCAGCGGGTCGATCTATCGATCGCGTTGATGACTTTCAGGCAGAAACGGCGTACGCGAAGATTCGAGAAATGTCGATGCGATTCGCTGCCGCGCCCCATCGTTACCGAACCTATCAGGCGAGCCCGACCGGCAGTCCCTGTGGCAATGACATTGACTCCTGCGCGATTCAGCATCCCGGCGGCGCCATCGTCAACATCGATCACAGGCAAGATCCTGCGATTGAATCTGCCATTCTGCTGCTCGAGGTCGCTATCAGCATCGTGCTGTCGATCCTGTTTGCACAACAGGCCCGCAATAGCGCCGCCTGCGACCCTCGCCTCACGATCCTGATCATCGCGGAACAGCACGCGCGGAAAATAACTGATCATATTTGGACTTCTGTAACCCTTGTCCCTGACGCCCTTTACGACATCGTCGGGTTTCAACCAGGCGGCAACAGGATCAACAACAAGCACCGCTCCGCGCCGTCGACAGTAGAGTTCCGCCGCGAGTATCGCGGCAGGCCCGACGTCGCGTAATTTGCCGGGCGGCGGCAAATACAAAATATCGAAATGTCCGATTTGCTGCAGCGCGAAAAGCCCGGTCCCATCAGGCCGTGAACCGATCAGATCGTAGTCGGATAACTCCGTACCGTCGGTCCCATCCTGGGCATGCCCTGCATACGTCGATTCATAACGCGCATTAATGCCGATCGTCCGCTCCGGGCGATGCGTGGGAAAAGGCCGCTCGACTCGCGCCAGCATCGATGTCGCCAACAGCTTACCGACGAACGTCTCGGCATCTTCCCGATAGCTCGCGCCGCGAAAAATCTCCTGATCGGTCACGAGTCCGGTTGTCGGGTCGATACGCTGCAGCGTCAGATTGAAAAGCTCGTGGTTGCCGGGATCGATCCGATCGAAGTCGACTGCCGCACGAATTCTTTCGGTCGAGCCTGGCTCGACCGCACGCAGGACCAGCGCAGAGCCGCGGGCCGGCAGGCATAGCATCGCGCCGCGGGCACCGTTCGAGACACGCACGACGTAGAGCTTTCGGCCACCATGGTCGAAGAAACCGCGCACGGCCGGCCCGAGGCTCGAGCGCGCCCATTCGCCTCCGAAGCGTCGGCGAAAATCACCGTAGCCGTGCACGAGAACGGGAGTATTCACGGGGCCGCGCAGTGCACGTCCCACAAAAGCTGCCGTGGTTTCGGGGGATACGTCGATGGGCTGGCCCATCGCGGCGATTTCTGTGACCGTGATGCTTCGGTCAAGGACGTCTGACAACCTGATCTCCGTGATAGTCAGATCGAGTGCGGCTCATTCTAATGATCGAGTCGTCGACTTGCCATCGATATATGTCGCTTTGCCGGTTGCGGTATCAATGGGCACTTCGTTAATCTGAGTGATCGACGCGTCCGGCAACGAAGACCATGAGTGACCACCTTAGCGAGGCGTATCCGCAACTGGCGACGCGGCTTGCCAAGACGCCTCTCGCCGAACTACCGACACCGGTCAGTCACGGTCACGTACAGACACGACATGGACCACGATTGATCGCAGTCAAGCGCGATGACCAGAGTGCCGACCTGTATGGTGGCAACAAGGTTCGCAAGCTCGAATACATTCTCCAGCGCGCGGCCGAAAGGCGTGCGCATCGCGTCGCGACTTTCGGCACCGTTGCATCGAATCACGCCCTCGCCACAGCGATGTATGCGCGTCGGTGCGGCTTTGCATGCACGTGCTTGCTGTCGCACCAGGCCAAGACAGCGAATGCTCCCGTAGTCCTGAACATGCACCTCAGAAACGGGACAGAGATCGTTGCGTACCGCGGTGATCGCGGCAATCGAATCGCACTAAACCGGCACTATCTGCAGGGCCGCCGCACCTGGGTGATCCCGGCCGGTGGTTCTTCGTGGCTGGGCGTAGTTGGCTTCGTCAATGCCGCGTTGGAACTTGCCGATCAAGTCAAGAAACACGTCGTCGAGCAGCCGGACAGGCTATACGTGGCAAACGGCACAATGGCAACTGCGGCCGGACTCGCACTGGGACTCGCGCTGGCAGGCCTCAGTACCGAAGTGCAGGCTGTTCGCGTGACCCATGAGCACGTCGCGAATCGCACCGCCATGCGGCGCCTCCTGGTCAAAACTGCAACACTGCTCAACAGGCTCGACGATTCTGTGCCGGCCAACACAGCCGATCGGGTCCGGCTTCGCTTTCGAGACGAGTTTTTCGGCGGCGGTTACGCCCGGCCGACGAGCGCGGCGCTGCATGCAATTGACATCGCGCACGACGAACTCGGCCTGAAGCTCGAAGCCACGTACACAGGCAAAGCCATGGCTGCGCTGCTCCACGACCTGAAAGATCCGGTATTCGCGGATCAATCGATACTATTCTGGAATACCTACAACTCTCGTCCACTGCCGGCGGGCGCGGAACGACCCACGGACACGTCGGCATTGCCCGCCGAGTTCTTGCGTTACTTCGACTGATCCGTCTGCTCGTCCTGCTTTTGATCTTGCTCTTTCGAGCGGCGCAGGTTCTCTTCTTCGGCTTCTTTAATTTCACGCCGCTTGCGAGCAATTTCATCGAGCATCAGATCGAGCCACTCACTCACAGCGGCTCCGCTTCTTCGCTCTCCGCTGCTTCGTTCTCCGCATCCCGATTCGCCGCTTCGATCATGTCACGCACTTCGCTCAGCGTCGGCGCGTCAGGGTCCATCTCAACCGTATTGCGCACAATCCGGGCTCGAACGAATACTTCATCCACATCGTGTTGCGCCACCCGTATGGGTATGCCGCGAGCCATGCTCGCGATCGTCCGAACCTGATCCTTGTCGCGGTCGCGTAGCGTATTTCCCGATCGTTCTGCGTAGCGTCGAAACAGCAATTCGAACCGCTCGGCGGCACTGATCGTGTCATCCTCGAGGGGCTCATGGCCCTCAAAAAACACTTCTCCGTCGCGCACACCAATCAGAAACGGTTCGTTGATGATCGTGACGGTTTCACCAACACTTACAAAGTCATAGAGAAGATCGATGTTCTCGGGGTACAGGCGCACACAGCCATGGCTTACACGCATGCCGACGCCATAAGGCTGGTTTGTGCCATGGATCAGATAGCCCGGCATATCCAGCTTGAGTACATGGGTACCCAGAGGGTTGTCGGGCCCCGGCGGGACCACGGCGGGCAACGGATCGCCCATCTCGGCGTGCTCGCGGCGCACGGACAGCGGCACATACCAGTGCGGATCCCTGGCCTTTGCAACCACGGTCGTAGTACCCAAGGGGGTATCCCAGCCAACGCGGCCGATGCCGATCGGGTAGGTCTTGACCACGCCCGCCGAGCCATCGGCAACGTCGGGAAAATAAAACAGCCTTTTCGATGCAATGTTCAGCACTACACCTTTATGCGGGACATCGGGTAGCACGTACTGGGTTGGCAACAAAATCGGCGTTCGTTCTCCGGGAAGCCAGGGATCGATGCCCGGATTCGCCGCGACTAATTCATCGTAGCCAAGACCGTATTCGCGCGCGAGGTCGGAAAACGTGTCGTTTTCGCGCGCAAACACGATCTGCGCTTCACCGACCACTGTCTGCTCTGCCGAATCAAGGACGAAATGATTGCGCGACAGCGGTTCTTCGACGGGGCGGCGTTCGAGCGCGGTGCGCGTGGCAGTCCTCTCGCTACGCATCGAGTCGAGAAAGTCCTCGAACGTGGCGCAGCCGGCAAGCGTACCTGTGGCGAGCAACAATGCGACGCTGCGGGCAGAGATAGTAGGTCTTTTCATCATGCGGATACCGGAGTCTGCGCGCTGATCTTCGCAGAAAACGGCTTTCAAGACTAATGGCCAAGTCGGCCGGCGCACACGAGCATTGGCCGGCGCGGACGCCCGGACTCAGGTCCCGACGCATCGGCACAGCTCAGCCGAGACGTCCCTGACAGGATTGTGACCGGGTCGCGCCGCACAGCGATTGCAGACTTAGCAGGGCCGCTTATTAGCCGTCACGGCATCGGGCAGTTTGGATTCCGGCCCTGGCTTTGCGCTTCGTTGTAGAGCGCAAGCGTCTTGCCGAACTGCGAAACGAGAGAATCGATGCGGTTCGCACTGGACGGATGCGTTGACAGGAATTCGGCCGGCTCCTTATCTGCCTCGGAGGTCATGTTTTGCCATAGCGGCACGCTCTCGCGCGGATCGAATCCCGCACGAGCCATGTATTCGAGTCCGATGACGTCGGCCTCGCTCTCCTGTGCCCGCGAAAACGGCAACATGATGCCGAGCGCCGCGCCGGCGTTGAGCGCCTCGTACGCGGTGTAGGTTGCACCACTGTTGCCGCCGCCCAGCAGTACGGCGGCGACCTGAATGCCGACGCCCGAGACCGACGAACGAGACGCACGCTCTGCGGAGTGTCGAGCCGTGACATGGGCGATCTCATGTCCGATAACTGATGCGAGCTGATCCTGGTTTTGCGCGGCCTTGAGTATGCCCTGCATGACGCCGATCTTGCCGCCCGGCATCGCAAATGCGTTGACTGCCTCGTGATCGAAGATAGCCATTTCCCACGGCAGATCGCGATAGGGGGGCTCGAGCACGTCGACAATAGCGTTGGCAACGCAGGCGATATAGTCGATCGTGGCACGATCCGTCGCGAGCGGCAACGACGCCTTCATCTCGGCAAATTGTCGCGAACTCTCGGCTGCCAGCTCGTCATCGGACTTCCAGATCATCTGCGATCGGCCCGTCGGCGAACTCGTGCAGGCCAATGCCGAAACGGCCACGAAGGCGATCGGCAGCAATAGCTTGAGACGTTGCATGATCATCGGTACTCCTCGGCGAATTATAGCCCTCCGGCCGTCCCCGCGCCGTCTTACGGTATCTCACAATTTCGACAGCCCGGGCTCGCCCGGGTTCCGCTTTCGATCCTAGCGGGGCAACCCGGATTCGAAGCGTCGGCGCCAGCGCTCGGCATCCACTTTTTCAAGCACGCCATCGATGTTTGCCATGAGGCGCTTCGGCAGCGGCTTCTTGATTCGGTAACTGACCTGATAAAGATCACGACCGTCGGCCAGGTTGGTCAGGAGTTCATCGCTAGTCTTGATTTCATCAGCGAGGCCCAGTGTCAACGCCCGCGTGCCATACCAGTGTTCGCCCGTAGCGACCTTGTCGAGGTCGAGTAGCGGTCGATACTTGCTCACAGCAGCTTTAAAAAGGGTATGCACATCCTCGAGCTCTTCCTTGAGCTTGGCGCGATCGGCATCGGTATTCTTGCCGAACATCGTAACCGTGCGCTTGTATTGGCCAGCGGTTATCTGCTCGAAATCAACGCCATGGCTGTCGAGCAAGCGATTGAAGTTCGGCAGCTGGGCGAGCACCCCGATCGAGCCCAATATGGCGAACGGCGCCGCATAGATTTTCGAGGCGACGCAGGCCATGAGATAGCCACCGCTTGCCGCAACCTTATCGACGCAGACTGACAGTGGAATATCTCGCTCACGAATCCTGGCAAGCTGCGAGGCCGCAAGCCCGTGTTCGTGGACTACGCCGCCGTGATTTTCAAGCCTGATAATGACCTCGTCATCAGCGCTCGCGACTTCGAGGATTGCGCTGACCTCCTCGCGCAACGACTGCACGGCACTGGCTTTGAGATCGCCCTTGAAATCGATGACGAAGCCGCGGGGTCGGGTCGGATCCGTTTTGGCCCGCGCTTTCTCGCGCTTTTTCTCCGCTTTCGCCTCTTTCCTGAACTCGGCTTTCGGCATCACCGCTTTACGCAGGGCGTGGGCGAGTGCCGTGTACTTCTTGTTCAGGCTCTCGATCTCGAGTCCGTCATGACTGACCTTGCGCCCCGCCGAGGCCACAACGCCGACAATGACGATAATCGCGACGACGATCGTGGCGACTTTAAGCAAAAACAATCCGTACTCGGCGACAAACTGACTCATAAATCAACTGCCCGATGGGGTCCCCGCAGCGAGGATGGACTGGAAATCAGGCGACCGGTCCTGCTTTGAAAAACGCGTTTCGGCGATTCTCTAGGCGGAATGGGCAACCAGACCGACATTGTTCTTCTGTAAAACCTGCTCGGCCCGGTAACTCGAGCGAACCAAAGGCCCGGCGACCACTTCGACGAATCCTTTGTCGAGACCCTCGGCGCGGTAGGTCTCGAATTCGCCCGGCGTCACGTAACGTTCGACGGTCAAGTGGTTCGGCGTGGGACGCAAGTACTGGCCCAGCGTGAGAATATCGACGCCTGCTTCACGCAGATCGTCCATCGTTTGCATGATTTCATCGTCGCGTTCGCCCAAACCCAGCATCAGACTGGTTTTCGTCAAAATTTCGGGGCGATGCTGTTTCGCGTGGCGCAACACATCGATCGTCTGTTCATAGCCTGCTCGCGGATCACGGGTCGGGTACGTCAGACGTCTTACGGTCTCGACATTCTGCGCAAACACGTCGAGACCTGAATCAATGACAATTTCAACATGCTTTTCGACGCCACTGAAATCCGGCGTCAGCGCTTCGACCGCCGTATCCGGATTCAACATTTTAATATTTCGCACGCATGCAGCGTAGTGAGCGGCGCCGCCATCTGCCAGGTCGTCACGGTCCACCGAAGTGATGACGACATACTGAAGACCCATGAGCTGGACAGCGCGCGCGGTGTTCAGTGGTTCTTCCGGATCCAGCCACCCCCTCGGGTTACCGGTATCGACGGCGCAGAACCGGCAGGCACGCGTGCAGACCGCACCCATCACCATGATCGTCGCGGTACCGGCATTCCAGCATTCACCGATATTCGGGCACATCGATTCTTCGCAAACCGTGCTGAGGCGATGCTTGTGAACAATGTTACTTACGCCCGAAAAACCTGCGCCCGATGGCATTCTTGCGCGCAGCCAACGTGGTTTTTGACCCGTAACGACGGCTTCGGCATCGCGACGAAACTTGACGCCATTCTTGATGGCCGAAAACCCCGCATCTGTTTTATATTTCCGTCCGCTTTTCACTATTGGAATGCCGCGGAAATTCTTACCGGTGGATGTCATTCGTCAATCACTGATAACCCGATACAGGGGCGCGCATTGTCGCATAAATCGGAATCGAGGTGCCATCACAGCAATCGCCTGCCCGATCCACCATGCCGTATCAATCGTGTACCAGGGGTCACGCGGATCGATCTTTAGCGTGGCAACGGGCAGTGTGAGACAAAAAAATCCCGGCCGAAGCCGGGAGAGTCAGGGGGAATTTAAAACAAGCGCGCCAGAAGAAACTAATGTAGCCGCGACCAACTTACGAGCTTGACCGCACTGCGGTGCAGGTCGAAATTACGGGCCAGCACGGCCTCGATATCGCGCGCATCCGAGTCCTGATTC
>Ga0224512_10002479_pt1 | contig 16882 bp, 19 predicted proteins | sample SF_May12_sed_USG_4_FD_169103 | JGI IMG/M metagenome (GOLD analysis project Ga0224512, IMG submission 169103) | Sediment microbial communities from San Francisco Bay, California, United States - SF_May12_sed_USGS_13 | ecosystem: Environmental > Aquatic > Marine > Sediment | place: USA...
CTCAACGAGGCGTTTGGCTCGTTCCAGGGCCAGATCGGAGACTTGCGTGTGTTCCTCGGCGGGACGATCAAAGGTCGAGTAAACCACTTCGCCCTTCACCGAGCGCTGCATGTCGGTGACCTCTTCAGGCCTTTCGTCGACGAGGACGACCATCAGATAGCACTCGGGGTTGTTGGCCGTGATCGAGTGGGCGATCTCCTTCAAGACGGTCGTCTTGCCGGCCTTGGGCGGTGAAACAATCATCCCGCGCTGCCCTTTGCCGATGGGCGCAACGAGGTCGATGATCCTGGCCAGTTCCTGATTCGCCTCCCCTTCGATTTCCAGGCGGAGCCGCATATCGGGAAACAGCGGCGTCAGCTTTTCGAATCGGGGCCGGTTCCTTCCCTCGTCGGCCGATAACAGGTTGATGCTCTCGATGCGGGTGAGGGCCGGGAACTTCTCCTGGGACCGCGGGGGGCGAATCGGCCCGCTGACCAGATCACCCTTGCGAAGGCCGAACTTGCGGACCTGACTGGCCGAGACATACACGTCCTTTTCGCCGGGCAGGTAGCCGGTGACCCGCAAGAAGCCGTAACCCTCGGGGAGTATGTCCAGAATGCCCTGCCGCTCCTCGAGGTCACCTTCCGGTATCTGTTCTTGCTGACCTCCGCCGCCTCCGCGCCGGCGCCGCCGGTTGCGATTGCGGTTCTGACCATCCTCGCCCGAACGCGGTCGATCTTGCCACTCGCTCCGCTGGCGATCGTCGCCACCTTCAGGCGTCGGGGCCTCCCCCTCGCCGCTTTTCTCCGTCTCGTCCGCACCTTCGGCGGGCTTCTCCGCCGCAACCTCGTCGGCTTCCTCCGAGTCACTCGAAGTGGCAGGAGCGGACGCGGGCAAATCGATGGGCGGCGGTTCGTCGCTCACGACAAAATCCGGCGAACCGAGGATCGCCTCGATGAGCTTGGCCTTCTGGAGACCGTTAGTCTCCACTCCGACTGATGCAGCGATCTCACGGAGGTCCTTGATGGGCTTCCCCTGGAGTTCGGATCTGCTGGTCATATCGTCCTTTCCGACGGTTGGCCCGATCTAGCAAGCCGTGCCGCAGCCTTTGGATTCCCTCGAGCCCTGGCGCTCGACCCTGGTCTGAATGGGAGAGCATGAGCTGAGGGGTTCAATACCTCAACATCCAGGACGACACGAACGTCGCGCTGGGTGTGGGGGCGACCTTCACCACGCGTCTAGAAGCGAGGTGTTCAGGTACGAACGACATACTACGGCTTCTTGGCGTTTGTTCCAAGCCCTAAGCGACGACCGAGCGAACAAAACCCTCAATGGCGGGACGATGAGGAGGCAGAACCGTCATGGTTTCGGTCCGCTCAAACAGGTCTGCGAGACGGGCGGGGAGGGGAGGATGAACTCCGGTCGCCGCCTGAACCGCATCTGGGAACTTGGCGGGGTGAGCCGTTCCAACACAGATGACCGGCACGTCCGGCTCTCGTTGCGTCGCCCGGGCAGCGGCGATCCCCACTGCGGTATGGGGATCAATCAGCAAAGACTGCTCCTCGAACACATCAGCCATCGTTTGGCGGATCGCCGGTTCATCGAACCACCTGCCGGATACGAAGTCCTGGACATGCCGAAGGCGCACGGGGTCAATCTCAACCTGCCCCCGCTCGGCGAACCGGCTCATGAGGTGTCGGATCGCCTCGCCATCTTGATCATGCAGATCGAACACCAGACGCTCGAGATTGCTGGGAACTTGAATGTCCATCGCCGGCGTGATGGTCGGCACCACCGTTTCCGTCGACAACCGGCCGGTCTCGAAGAAGCGCACCACAGCGTTGTTCCGATTGGTGCCGATGATGAGGCGCCGGATCGGCAAGCCCATCTGGCGTGCCACGTAAGCCGCGAAGACGTTGCCGAAATTCCCGGTCGGCACGGCAAAGGAGACATGCCGATCCGGTGCTCCCATCGCCACCGCCGCGGCGAAGTAGTACGCGACCTGCGCCATGATCCGAACCCAGTTGATCGAGTTCACCGAGGTCACATGCAGATCATTGCGCAGGGCCGGATCGGCGAGCATCACCTTGACCAGCCGCTGACAATCGTCGAAGGTGCCCTGCACCGCAACGTTGTGCACGTTGGGCGCGGCAACGGTGGTCATTTGCCGGCGCTGCACATCCGATACTCGCCCGTGCGGATGCAAAACAACGATGTCGAGACGGGACCGATCCCGGCACGCCTCGATAGCCGCCGACCCCGTATCCCCCGACGTCGCCCCCAGTAGCATCGCCCGGCCGTCCCGGGCAGCCAGGGTCGCCTCGAACAACCGGCCGAGCAATTGCAGGGCGTAGTCCTTGAAGGCCAGGGTGGGTCCCCAAAACAGCTCGAGCAGCCACAAACCACCTCCCAGGTCGGTGAGAGGGACCAGTCGCTCGAAGCCTGCGTACGCCTCCCCGGCGATACTGACGAGATCCGCGCCCGATCCGTCCACAAACGGCGCAGCGACGGCGCCAACCAGCGCCGGATACGACAGTCCGTGCAGCGCCGCAATCTCCCGGTTCGTGAACACAGGCCACGTCTCGGGGACAAAGAGACCACCGTCGGCAGCCAGGCCGCTCAGGACTACATCATCGAATCCGAGGGCCGGTGTCAATCCCCTGGTCGACAGATACCTCATCGGCTCACGGCTCGTCGCTCTGCACCCGGATGGTGGCGGCTACCTCAGTAACCACCTCGAGCGATCGAAGCGCGGCCACCGCAGCTCGTTGATTGGACTCGAGCGCATCATGGGTAATGAGCAGCAGGGTGGCATCCTCACCCCGACCCTCCTGCCAAACCGACTTGATGCTCACGCCGGCTTCCCCGAAGGCACCGGCGACGAGCGCCAGGACGCCAGGAGCATCGGCAACCTCCAACCGGACGTACCATTTGGTTTCGATTTCTCCGAAGTCCCGCAACCGTCCGGGAGCAAACCGGATGCGAGGAGCGACCTGCGCTTCTGCCAGCAACTCCCGGGCAGCATCGATGATGTCGCCGAGCACCGCCGTCGCAGTCGGTCCTCCCCCCGCCCCGGGGCCCATGAACAGCAGCTCTCCCACCTGCGGGCCCTCTATGAAGACGGCGTTGTTGGCGCCGCGTACGGATGCGAGAGGATGGTCGAAGGGCACGAGGGCCGGGTGGACGCGGGCGCTGACACCGTTCGCGGTCTCTTCGCCGATCGCCAGCAGCTTGGGCAGGTAACCCAGATCGGCCGCGTACTGCAGATCTACGGGGTCGAGGGATTCGATGCCCTCCCGATAGACAGCATCAACGGAAATCCAGGTCCCGAACGCCAGGCTCGCCAGGATTGCAGTTTTGGCGGCCGCGTCGGCGCCTGAGACATCCGCGCTCGGATCCGCTTCTGCATAACCGAGGGCCTGGGCCTCGACGACGGCGTCCGCGTAACTGAGGTCCTCGGACATGCGGGTCAGTATGTAGTTCGTTGTACCGTTGACGATGCCCAGCACCCGGGTGACCCGCTCTCCGGCCAGCGATTCCGAGAGGGGCCGGATGATCGGTATCCCTCCCCCGACCGCCGCCTCGAACAGCAGCGAAACACCCTTTTCCTCGGCTCGTCTGATCAACTCCGCACCTCGGGCAGCGACCAGTTCTTTGTTGGCCGTCACGACCGGTTTTCCTGCCTGGAGGGCTCGCATGACCAGATCTCCGGCTGGTTCCAACCCCCCCATCACCTCGACCACGAGATCGATCAGCGGATCGTCGATCACCAGCTCAGGTTGATCGGTGATCAGTTCGTCCGGGATCGGAAAAGACCTGGTCTTGGAAAGGGATCGAACGGCGACCCGCCGAACTTCGAGCTCGAGGCCCGTTTTGGCAACAATGGCTTTCCGTTCGTTGATCAAATACTGCAGCAGCGCACCACCAACGGTGCCCCCACCCAGAATGCCTACACCGACCTTCATGTCATGCTCTCTCTTGCCCGCCCGGGATTGTACGGTCCGGGGCGATGTTGCCACATCTCGGGACGCAGGGAGTGCACGCTCTGCCTTTGGTACACTCCGCGGCACCTCGTGCTGGAGGAGCCCCAATTCGAACCCAGCACGTCAGCCCTCGTAGCTCAGGGGATAGAGCACCGGCCTCCGGAGCCGGGTGCGCAGGTTCGAATCCTGCCGAGGGCGCTTTTCCTCCCCTGACGAGCGAAGCTCGTCGAGAAGGGGGAGGTGGCCGGGCCGCAAGCCCGGACGGAGAGAGGCTGGCTCCCACCAACCAGACTTATCGGGCGGCCAGCAAGCCAAAACTCTCTGACCACTCATTGCCGATAACTGATAACTTGTCTTCCATGGCTAGATCGATTTGGAAGGGCGCCATCAGCTTTGGGCTCGTTTCGATTCCTGTGGCGTTGTTCACTGCGACGGAAAACAAGACCCCGAAATTCAAGATGCTGCGTTCCGGCGACAGCAGTGCGATCAAGTACAAGCGGGTGGCGGAAGCCGACGGCAAGGAAGTCACCTGGGACGACATCGTGCGCGGATACGAGGTCGAGAAGGGCCGCTACGTGGTCTTCACCGACGACGAACTGGAGGCGGCTACCGCCCGGGGTGGGTCGAAGATCGTCGACGTCGTTCAATTCGTCGAGACCAGTGAAATCGACCCGATCTTCTATCGGTCGTCCTACTACCTGGTGCCCGAGCAAACCGGAGTCAAGGCCTATCGGATCCTGTTGCAGGCTCTCCGGGAGAAGGACCGGGTCGGGATAGCCAAGTTCGCCCTGCGCGAAAAGGAATACCTCGCCACCCTGCGTGCCGACGAGAGCGTGCTCATCTTGGAAACCATGTTCTGGCCGGACGAGATCCGCGCGCCCGCTTTCGAAGAACTGGAGAGCGAAGTCGATGTCCGGGACGAGGAAATCAAAATGGCCGAGATGATCATCGACAACCTCACGTCGCCGTTCGATGCTGACGCCTACCAGGACCCATCCCGCGGCGCCATCGAGGAGTTGGCCCGGAAGAAGATCGAGGGCGAAGAGATTGTCAGCCCGGAGACGCCCGAGCCCACCAAGGTGCTCGATCTCCTCGAGGCACTCAAAGCGAGCGTCGAAGCAACGAAAGAAAAGAGGGCGGCGGGCTAGCGCAGGAATCGCCAGCAGCGGCCAGCGGAGTCATGTCACGCGTCGGACGAAACGGCCTCGCACCGGCGACCGGGAACTGGCAGCTGGGAACCGGCCACCGGGAGCTGGCTCAACCCCCCGGACCTTCGGCTTCCCAGGTTTGCTCCTCGGCGGGATCCGCCACGAATCCCTTGAACGAGGGGGCGCGCAATCGACCGGCGTTGGTCCATTCCTTGAATTCGACCCGGGCGACGAGGTGCGGGACGACCCACGTTATTCCGGCAGGAAGGTCGGGATCCCCCCTAAACGGGCTCTCCCCGGAGGTCATCTCGTCCAGGGCGGCGCGGATCGCCTGCAAAGCAGCATCGTCAAAACCGGTGCCCACCGAGCCGATCCATCGCAGGCGGGTGCCTTCCCATAGGCCGAGTGCAAGCGACCCGAAGGTACCGGTCCGCCCCCCGCCTCCCGGCTTGAAGCCTCCAACCACCGCCCGGACTATCCGCACGTGAGGGATCTTCCGCCAGTCCGGTGAGCGCTCTCCGGGCCGGTAGAGCGATCCTCGCCGTTTTGCCACGACGCCTTCAAGCCCTCGCTCCTCGACGGCCGCAAACAATGCATCGCCCTCTGTCTCGACCACTGCGGATCTCACCAGCGGAGCAGGAAGTTCCATGGCCCCCAGTCGCTCGAATCGCTCTTCGATGGGTCGATCGATCAGATCCTCTCCATCGAAGAGGAGATCAAACACCACGTACGAGATGGGATTGGTGCGCGCCGCTTCCCCGGCCCGCATCCCACCGGCAATACCGATCCTTTTCTGGAGAGCCGGGAACGAAGGATGGCCCTGGTTGTCGACGGCGACGATCTCGCCGTCGAGAACACATGCGCCGGCTGGAGAGAACCCTTTCAACTCGGGATAGGTGTCGGTGACGTCCCGCCCGGTCCGGGACTGCAGCCCCAGGTGCTCACCATCCCAGCTGAGGATCGCCCGGACGCCATCCCACTTCACCTCGAACAACCAGCCCGGGTCGACGAAGGGCGCAGGCCAGGGGGTGGCCAGCATCGGCTCGAAGCGAGGGTTCTTCACTCGCTTTCGAGTTCTTCCCGAACGATTCGATTCACCAAACCACCATCAAGATCGTCGCCCATCGTTTTCATGAGATGGCCGACTATCCGTCCGGACATCTTCGGGTCGTTGACGCCCTGCTCGATAATCGCCTCCTGCACAACCCGGCGAGTTTCCTCCTCGGATAGCTTGGTCGGAAGCCACCGCGACAGATAATCGACCTCCCAGCGCAACTTGGCAGCCATGTCGGCACCCCGGACCCCGAGTTCTTCGTACTCGCCGGCTGCCTTGTCCATCTTCCTGGCGAAGCTGCCCATGATGTCGAGATACAGGCCGTCGTCCACCTGCCCGCCAAAACCGGGTTCGGAGCGCTTGCGGGATACCAGAGTTTCGATTTCGCGAACTACCTCGCGGCGCCTCTGGTCACCCGATCTCATGGCATCGCGAAGCTCTGCCGCCAGTTCATCTTTGATCGTCATTGCCTGTCCCACCCTTCAGTGCCGCGGCCATCCTTTTCGGATCGTCCGTGATGATTGCGGCCGCCCCCGCCCCCGCCACTTTACGGCCGACGCCTTCGTCGTTGACCGTCCACACTACGATCCGCAGTCCTTGATTCACCGGGGCTTCAGTCGACAACACGGAGCCCCCGCCCAGCAACGACCAGTGTGGCGCGATCACACTGTGGCCTCGCTCGACCGCCCAGGCTGCGGCGCCCTCGAGAGAACCGGTCGGATCGACCAGGAGTCCGGTCGCCAGGTTCGGATGGGCCCTGTGCACTGCGTCAACGGTGGGCCAGTGAAAACTGGTAACCACATCCCTATTCGTCGCCCGACCCGCTGCTTCGCAGGCGAATGCGAACGTCTCGTCGAAATCCGGATCGGCTGGAGAGTTCTTGATCTCGAGATTGAAGGGGAAGTCTCCGGCGGCTTCCAGCACGTCGTCGAGCCGGGCCGGATGGAAACCACCGCCAACATCGACCCCGGCCAACGTCTGCCAATCCGTGTCGATGATGACCTTCCCGCCGACGTGGGCGTCGTGGGACAGCACGGCCACACCGTCCCGGGTACGGCGCACATCGACCTCGACCATGTCGCACACCGCGGAGGCCGCCAGGACGCCCTCTTTGGTGTTATCGGGGTATTCGAGTGGTAATCCGCGGTGCCCAACCACCAGCACCTTCGGACTTCCTGAATTATTCATGTCCGTTCAAAAATACCGCTTGCCTAGCGCCCGCGCGACCATTATCGTTTGTGAAGCAAATCACAATGTACAGTTTCTTGTAGAGGTTTCTCGTGTTAACAATGACTGAATGGCGGCAGATGTCCGCGTGCCGGGACTCTGAACCGTCCCTGTTCTTTCCCGTCGGTACCACCGGGCCTGCCCTCGATCACATCTCGGCAGCGAAGGCCATATGCATGCAGTGTTCGGTTCAGGAGGATTGCCTCCAGTACGCCCTGGAGTCCAACCAGGAAGCCGGCGTGTGGGGTGGATACGCTGAGGACGAGCGACGGCGACTTCGTAAGCGCTGGCTGGCCGAACGCCGGCGTCGCGCCGGCTGAGACCCGGCTCGACCGGGTTCTTACGACGCGGTAAACCCGACGGATACCCGCTGGTCGGGTTCGAGTTCTATGTAGGCGATACGAGGCACCGGAATACCAATGCGCCGGTCGCCAATATCGGTAAACCACAGAATTGCCGTCTGGGCGCTGAAGGCTTCCTCGATCTCCGCGACGAGAGCATCCCCATCGTCGACGTCCAGCTCGACTTCCCGGGACGTATCACCTATTCCGATTCGTACCCGCACGCTCGCTCCTTGTGTGACATCGACCGCAATCGTAGTGACTGATAGGCGGTTCTCTCCGCAACGGTACCTCGGCAAGCGGACTCCCGACCGGCTGAGCCGAATGCACTCCGCTGGATTGACGACATTTACCGATAAATAACCATATGTAATATATCTTATCACTATTTACATATTGACAACGTGAGCCAAGGGGCTGAACATGCCAACGTGAGCGCAGCACGGCGAATCGTTCGTTGGGTCGTGGTGGTGGGGTCCGAGGCCGGCGCTCTAGCCCTTATCGTGACGGGGGGCAGGCGTCCCTGGAGGCACATCGACTGGACCGACCTGGGAATGTGGATTCGAATCACTCCCGCGGAAGATGCCATCGTCGCCGTGACCTGGCTGGCGGTGTGCGGCTGCGTGATCTGGGTGGCCGCCACAAGTCTCCTCTACCTCGCAGCGCGGGCCAGCCGGATCCCGGTGTTGATCCGGTCGGCTCAGTGGATGACCCTTCCCGCCATTCGGAAGTTGACCGAGAGGGCTTGTGGAGCGATCCTGGTAACGGCCACAATGACTGCGGTGCCGGTCCGGGCCGATTTACCAACTCCCCTGATGCCGCCCTGGCTGGGCGAGCAGGTGGTTGAGACGTCGCGCAGTCCTGCCGACCGCCTCGAATCCAACGGTCCACCGCTCCCGGTCATACCGCATACAACAACACCTCACGACCATGCGGCCCTCCCGGTCGCCGTAACGGTTCGGGCGGGCGACAGCCTGTGGACCATATGCCGCCGCCACCTTATGAGTGCTCTAGGTGATCGGCCCTCGAGCGAAGAAATCGCCCCGTATTGGAGACAGGTGATAGCCCACAATCGACCTCACCTCATATCCGGAAACCCCGACCTGATCTATGCCGGCGAAATCATCGCAATGCCGCCCATCAGCTGACCCTCCCCATGTGCGCGCAAAACCGAAGATGGTGGGGCCCGCACATCTAAGGCGATCCAGGAATCCAGCTGAACCTGACCTGGCGCTCTGCGTTGTCGGCATTGAGATCGACCAGCACGATCGATTGCCAGGTACCCAAGAGCAGTCGCCCGGCCTGAACGGGAATGGTCACGCTGGGGCTGACGAAAGCCGGTATCACATGGTCGGCACCGTGGCCGACAGAGCCGTGCCGGTGTCGCCACCGATCGTCTCTTGGCAGGACCTCGTCGAGCGCCTCGAGCAGATCCTCTTCGCTCCCGGCCCCCGTTTCCATGATGGCCAGACCGGCCGTCGCATGGGGAAGGAACACCGACAACAGACCATCGCCGCGGCCCTGAGCGAACTGCGCTGCCCGAGCTGTGATGTCCACCGCCCGCCTCCGCCCGCCGGTGTTAATCGTGATGATCGTCGTATCCATCGCCATCAACCTACCTCGAACGAAGTGGATGACCGACCTGTCATACTTCCGACCGAAGGGAGGATCGGCAACATGGGCGAGTTTGATCGGTATCAAGCCTTGAGTTTTGACTGCTACGGCACGTTGATCGACTGGGAAACAGGTATCCGCCAGGCGCTCCGCCGGTGGGCGGACCAAAGGGCGGTGATGTCATCGGACGACGAGCTGTTGAGCCTGTTCGCCCGATTCGAAACTCTGGTTGAAAACCGAACCGACCCGGCCCCTCCCTATCCCATCGTCCTGGGGGAGGCGCTACGCCTCATCGGATCGGAGGTCGGCGGAGAGGTCAACGATGCCGATGCAGATACGTTTGGCGCATCGGTGGGCCACTGGCCCGCCTTTCCAGACTCCCCCGGTGCGCTCGCTCGTTTGCATGCCAAGTACCGCCTGATCATCGTGTCGAACGTCGACCGGGCGTCGTTTGCCGCCAGCAGCCGCCGACTCGGGGTCGAATTCGATCGCATCATCACCGCCGAGGAAGTCGGTGCCTACAAACCGCAGCAGCCGCACTTCGCCGCATTACTTGCGCAGTTGGACTCGTGGGGGCTCCGCCCCAACCAACTGCTGCACGTCGCCCAGAGCCTCTACCACGACCACGAACCCGCTCACCGAGCCGGCTTGGCGACCGTTTGGATCGACCGGCGTCACGACCAGGACGGCTACGGCGCCACCCCACCCCCCGACGGGTCGGTCACTCCCGACTGGCGTTTCCCCTCAATGGCCGCCTTCGCCGAAGCAGCGGTTCCCGGCCTTGCGTGAATAACCAACCCATAGCGAGGAAACTCCTGTCAGAACTGGGGTAATCAGCCCAGCGTGACCGTCAGGACTGCAAACGCCACCACCGCCAGAAAGGCAATCACCAGCATCAGCTTCATGACCAGGGACATCTCCTGCGGGATCCTCCCCTCGCGCTCGAGCCGGTCGTCGAGCAGTGCCCGCCGGGCGACCAGAGCGTCGAGGGCCGGCACCAGGATCTCGGTTCGCTCCCCGGCCGGGCGGAGTTCGGGCACCATCCCGAGGTCGGCGAGGAGGGCCTGACCCGCAGTAGCCTCTTCCCGGGTCGCACAGGTCGCTACGGTGACAAGTTGTTCAGGCACCCGCCCCGGCTCCTAGACGTTTTCGCCGAGGAAGATCTCTGAGACCGAACTATCGATGAAGATCGCCTGCAGTGCCTCGGCGACGATCGGGGCGACGGACAGGACTTCAAGCTTGTCGAAGCCCTCTGCTTCCTCGGGGATCGGCAGCGTGTTGGTGAGGATGACTTTCTCGATGGGGGCGTTCTTCAAACGGTCGATGGCGGGAGGCGACAACACTCCGTGGGTCGCGACCACCCGCACGCTCTCTGCGCCTTTGTTCCGCAGGAGTTCGGCCGCATTACAGACCGTCCCGGCGGTATCGATCATGTCGTCGACGATGATGGCGTGGCGGCCTTCCACCTTGCCGATGACCGTGAGGGCTGCCGAGACATTGTGCTGGTCGGGTTCGCGCCTTTTGTGGACGAACGCCACGTAGGCATCGAGGTGCCGGGCGTATTTCTCTGCCCGTTTCACTCCCCCGGCGTCCGGGGAAACCACGGTGGCCGGCCCATCGATGACATCTTGCAGATACTCAACGAAAATCGGCAGGGCCGTGAGGTGATCGAACGGTTTCGATACGAACCCCTGAATCTGACCGGTATGAAGATCAACCGAAACCAACCGGTCGGCACCGGCCGCCATGAAGAGATCGCCGACCATCCTGGCTGAAATCGCCTCCCGGGGTGAAACCTTCTTGTCGGCCCGCGAATAGCCGTAGTACGGCATGACCGCCGTGATCCGCTTGGCCGAAGCCCGATGGAGGGCGTCGATGGTGATCAACTGTTCCATGATGTGGAAATTGATCGGGTGGCTGTGGCTCTGCATCACGAAGCAGTCGGCACCCCGGACGCTCTCGGTCGGTCGCACGTAGATCTCACCGTTGGCGAAGACCGACCGCTGCAATCCGCCGACCCGGACGCCCATGAGATCGGCGACCTCTTCGGCCAGCGCCTGATTGGCGCTACCGGAGAACAGCATCAACCGTTTGCGGCCTACGACTTCCATGGGTTACTCACCCTGCTGTTTCTTCTTCTTGCGAGCCTCTACGCGGGCAGCGTAGTCGCGGATCTCCTTCTGTTCGCTCCGTTCCACTGCCAAAGAACCGGGAGCCACATCGTGCGTGATCACCGACCCGGCCCCTGTGAAGGCGTCATCGCCAATGGTGACGGGCGCAACCAGCATGGTGTCCGAGCCGATAAAGGCCCGCTCACCGATCCTGGTCTGGTACTTGGAGACCCCGTCGTAGTTGCAGGTGATCGAACCGGCGCCGACGTTGGCCCGGGCCCCGATGTCGGCATCGCCCATGTAAGCGAGGTGGGGGACCTTGGCGCCTTCACCCAACCGTGTGTTCTTGGTCTCGACAAAGGTACCCAGTTTGGAGCGCGCCTCGAGCACCGATCCCGGCCGCAAAGAAGCATAGGGACCGACTTCGGCGCCATCCCCTACAGCCGAAGCCCGCAACACCGAATACCAGACCCGGCTACCTACTCCGATGTGCGTGTCGAGAGCGTAAACGTCAGGGCCCAACACCGAATCGCTTCCCACCTCCGTGGTGCCCTCCAAGTGGACGTCGGGGAAGATCCTGACCCCGGGTGAAAGCTCCACCCGGGCCCCGATGTAGACACGGCCCGGGTCCTGCATCCATACACCTTCAGACATCCACCGTTCGTTGATCCTGTTGCGAATCAACCGGGCAGCCTCGGCCAGCTGCTGATGGCTGTTGACACCGGTCAATTCGACGGCATCGGTCGTTACCGTTTCGACTTTGTGACCCGCCTCGACCAAAAGGCCGATCACGTCGGTCAGGTAGTACTCACCCTGGGCGTTTTCGGTGGTGAGCTTGTCCAGAGCCTCGCCCAGCAGGTCACCGTCGAAGACGTATACGCCCCCGTTGACCTCCCGCACGGAGATCTCCTCTGGAACAGCGTCGCGGACCTCAACGATCCGGACCAGGTCCCCATCCTGGTTTCGGATGATCCGACCGAAGTCACTGTGGTCGACTTCTGCGATCAATACGGTGGCAGCAGCATTGCCCCCTTCGTGGGTTTCGAGAAGGCGCCGCATGGTCGACCCGGTCAGCAAGGGCATATCTCCGGGCAGCACCAGGAGCGCGTTTCCGTCGAGGTCCATGCCGGTCACACCGGCCCGAACTGCGTCGCCGGTACCCAGTTGCTGTTCCTGGAGACGAGCCACCACACCGGCGGGGAGGACCTTCTCGACTTCTGGAGCCCCATGTCCGACTACGACGACGGTTTCATCGAGCGCCAGCGGGTCAATGGCGCTGAGTACCCACTCGAGAAGCGGCAACCCGGCCAGGTCGTACAACACTTTGGGAGCATTGGACTTCATGCGGGTACCCGCACCGGCGGCGAGCACCAGGGCTTTCACCGCCATAGTATTCCTCCTCGGTTGGTGAGCTGGGAGGAGAGGACTCGAACCCCTACTGACGGGACCAAAACCCGTTGTGCTGCCAATTACACCACCCCCCACCGACGACGTCGGAAAGGGCTCTGCCCGGGCAAGAGTCTAATGCGAACGGCCCTCTCCACGGAGACCAACCTTGCGGACCCCAAACGGCACCGGTGTGCTCGCAAATTGGGCCCGAGCCTCAGCGGGACCAAGGCCGGCCGCCTCGGTCGCTTCAACCAGATCGGCGAAGTAAGCAAAGAGCGATGGACCGCTCCCCGACAGCATGACGGGCCGCTGCCACCGGTCGACCAGATCAGCCTGCCAGTCGCCCAGTTCGGGCTCCAGGTCGAGGGCCGCCGGATAGAGGTCGTTGACGAATGGGCCGAACGCCCGTAGCGAGGGTGGCACGTGTCTGCCATCGACGGATCTTCCGGTAGGTTCGCCGATCTCATCCCACCTCCGGTACACGGATGCAGTGTCCAGGGCGAACGGCGGCACGACGACGGCCAACGCATAGTCGGTGGGGATTTCCCGAATGGGAGTGAGGTCCTGGCCGTGGCCTTCCATCCAGGAGAACCCACCCTGGATACAGAAAGGAACGTCGGCACCAACCCGGATCGCCACCTCCATGATCGTGGCGCGGGGCAAACCGAGCAGAGACGCAGCCGCTACTAGTGCGGCTGCTGCGTCGGCGCTCCCGCCGGCCAACCCGGCGGCAATAGGAATCTGTTTGGCGAGCGAAAACGAGAGCGGATGCCGGTTGCCGGTTTCGGAACGAAGGACGTCGATAGCCCTCCAGATCAGGTTGTCCCTTTCCGGCGAGAGGTCCGCATCCCCAACATCTAGTTCATCTTCGGAAGCCAGCGTGGCGCGCAACCGATCGCAGCGATCGAATGACTGCACCAGCGACAGCAAGGGATGCATGCCCGAACCGTCGAGGGCCTTGACCCGCAGGGAGAGGTTCACTTTGGCAGCAGCCTCCACGTCGAGAGCTTCAGACTCCACGATGTGCCTCTTTCTCGGCCAGCGTCACGAACGCCGAGGGTGGGAGCTGCTCGGCTCTCAGATCGCCCGGGATCCCGGCTGCCTCCAGTACCAGGGCCACCGAATCGACGGTACCGGCCAGCGACCGTCGGAGCATCTTGCGGCGTTGGTTGAACGCAGCGGCGGCCAACTCGATAGCCCGGGCGGCAGCCGGTGGAGCCTCCCGCCTTTGCAGTGTGAGAACCATAGAGTCCACCTGGGGAGGCGGAACGAACACCTGCGGACCGATGGTGAATTCACGGCGCACCTCGGCATGAAGTGCTGTGACGACCGACGGGATTCCGTAGGTGCGGGAACCTGGCCCGGCCGTCAGACGGTCGGCTACTTCTTTCTGCACCATTACCACGAATCGGTCGATGTTCGACCCGTCGGTCAGCATTTTCAGCAAGAGCGGGGTGCCAACGTTGTAGGGGAGATTGGCAACCAACGTCCACGGTCCCACCCCGAGATCGTCGGGAAGCACCCGCAGGGCGTCGACAAAGCGGACGTCGACATTATCCAGCCCTTCCAGCACTTCGGCGAGAAGGGGTCGCAGTCGTTCATCGACTTCATAGGCGACCACCCGGTGGCCGGTTGTCCCCAGGGCCTTCGTGAGCGTGCCGGTCCCGGCACCCACCTCAACAACGGCCGTAGGGGCTTTGAGGTCTGCCAGGTCCACCAGCTTGGCAACGAGGTTCGGATCTGCCAGGAAGTGCTGACCGAGTGCTCTATTGGGTACCAGATCGTAACGGGCCAATAGATCCCGAACGGTCCGCTTGCCTTGGGTCATGGCCGGAAAACGCGCCGGGCGTTCTCACCAGTGACCAGTGCGACTTCCTCCTCGGTGGCGCCCCACACCCCGGCAAGCGCCGCGCCCACCAGCGCCACCCGGGACGGTTCGTTTGGTTCGCCACGGTAGGGCGGGGGCGAAAGATAGGGCGTGTCGGTCTCGATCATGGCTCGCTCAGAAGGCACAACGGCGGCTGCCCCCCGGATGGTCTCACCGGTCTCGAACGCCAACGGCCCGGCAAAGGAAATCATGACCCCGAGGTCGAGAAAACGGCGGGTCCAGCGCCGACCGCCGGTCCAGCAGTGCATGACCACTCGCCGTCCCTCACCACTCGACTCGATCATTTCATGGAGTTCTGCAAAGGCATCGCGACAGTGCACGATCGCCGGCTTGTCGAGGTCTGCTGCCAATTCGAGCTGATCTGCGAACGCGTTCCGTTGCTCATCGCGGGGCGACAGGTTGCGATAGAAGTCCAAGCCGATCTCCCCGATCGCCCCGGCCCGTTCTGCCAGAGCGACCAGCGCGGACCGTTCGGATCCCCACCTATCGGCTTCGTGGGGGTGAAGGCCGACGGCGGCCACGACCCGGTCGGGGTATCGGTCGGCAAGCGCCACGGCCGCCTCCGACGAGACCGCGTCGATCCCGGGCACCACCAGCCAATCGACTTCGGGCGCTCGCTCCAACAAAAGGGCAGGCTCCTCATCCGACAATTGGAGATGGCAATGCGAATCAACCCACATGAGCGGAGGGTAGTTGCATTTCAAAAAGAACCCTCCCACAGGCAGTCTTTGCTTCTGTATGATCTGGAAGAACCAGGCACCCATCAGGGACCCGGGTAACTGGACGGTTGTCCAAAAACGGAGGTGGCATGGACACCGGTATCGCCCGGAAGATCGACGACCTGGGGAGAATCGTGATCCCTGCTGAGACTCGCAGACTTTTCAACATCCGCGAAGGCGATCAGCTGGGGATTGCCGTAGAGGGAGACGCGATCGTCATCCGCAAGCTGGAAGCAACCTGCACTTTCTGCGGATCAACCGACGACGTTGGCTCGTTCAAAGGCAAAGGGATCTGCGCCGGCTGCAGGGCACAGCTGGCCTAGTACCGATTCTCCCTGGCAATCATCAAGGGGAAGGTTTGGTCGCGTCCAGAGCAGCCTCGTAGAGAGCTCTCCGGCGGATTCCGTACTCGGTCGCCACCTCCCGAACGGCTGCCGCCAGGCTGTCTCCATCGGCAATCCGCCGCAACGCTTCGTCCAGGGCATCATCGAAGGCCGGGACGGTGGGGTCCGCCCCCCGTATCACCACCGTGTATTCGCCGCGGGCGCCTCGGTCCTCCAGGTGAGCGACGGCTTCTTCCAGGGTCCCCCACCGGACTTCTTCGTGGAGTTTGGTTAGTTCCCGGCACACCGCCACCGGCCGATCGGAGCCCAGCCCGGCGGCCAGATCTGCCAGATCCCGAGCGGCCCGATGGGTGGCACAGAACAAGACCATGGTCCGCTCTTCGGCCGCCAACGCGGTAAGGCGCTGCTTTCGCTCCGGACCGGCCCTCGGCAGAAACCCTTCGAACACGAACCTGCGGGCGTCGAAGCCGGAGGCGGCGAGCGCCGCGGTGACGGCACTCGGGCCCGGGACGATCACCACCTCGGCCCCAACCCGACGGGCACCTTGCACGGCGCTCACCCCCGGGTCGGATATGGACGGCATGCCGGCGTCGGTGATCAAGGCAACGCTTTTCCCGGCCTCGAGATGGCCGGCCAGCTCGGCGGATCGCTGCTCCTCGTTGCCCACGAAGTAAGAGCGCAAGGACCGATCGATGCCGAGGGCTGCCAGGAGGACCTGGGATCTCCTCGTGTCCTCGGCGTATACAAGATCGGCGTCCCGGAGTGTCTCAGCAAGGCGAGGCGACGCATCGCCGAGATTCCCGATCGGGGTTGCACAAACAATGAGCCTGCCGGTCATCCTGTCACCTTAGGGTGAGCTCAGAAGTCGGAGAAGGCTTCCCGAACGGTGGGTCCGACGTCCGGATCGGAGGAAGAGATGAAGAGCACCCGATCTCCCGACAGCCGGACGAAGGCATAGTCATCTCCGGCGAAGGTGGTGCTTTGGTCGGTCTCGTCCGGTTCGCCCACGTTCATGTGGGATGCTGCGTACGCCACAAGGGCGTCGTACATCTCCATGGCGTCCCCGATGCCGTCGCCGACATAGA
>Ga0224512_10002480_pt1 | contig 16882 bp, 14 predicted proteins | sample SF_May12_sed_USG_4_FD_169103 | JGI IMG/M metagenome (GOLD analysis project Ga0224512, IMG submission 169103) | Sediment microbial communities from San Francisco Bay, California, United States - SF_May12_sed_USGS_13 | ecosystem: Environmental > Aquatic > Marine > Sediment | place: USA...
TCTGCCAATTGAGCTACCCCGGAATGCGCCGGAGGATGGTACCAGGCTCATCCTCCGTGTCAGCTCGACGTCAGGAGTCGCCCAAGAAGCCCTCCAGCTTCTTCGAGCGGGCAGGGTGGCGAAGCTTGGCGAGTGCCTTCGTCTCCAACTGCCTGACCCGCTCCCGCGTCACGCTGAAGTGGGCGCCGACCTGCTCGAGGGTGCGAGGCGGGTTGTCGTCGAGGCCGTATCGCATGATGAGCACGGTCCGCTCACGATCGTTGAGGTCTTCGAGGGCGTGCGCCATGTACTCCTGGAGGAGCTTGAACGAGGCCGCCTCCACCGGTACCACCGCCTCGGTGTCCTCGACGAAGTCGCCGAGGGTCGAGTCGTCTTCCTCGCCGAGCGGCGTCTCCAACGACACCGGATCCTGGGCGATCTTGCGAAGTTCGGACACCCGGCCCGGTTCCACCTCCATCTCGGCAGCGATCTCGGCAATGGTCGGCTCCCGGCCCAGGTCCTGGAGAAGGGCCCGCTGGGTTTGTGCGAGCTTGTTGATCGTCTCGACCATGTGCACCGGAACCCTGATCGTCCTCGCCTGGTCGGCCAGCGCCCTGGTCACGGCCTGCCGAATCCACCACGTGGCATAGGTCGAGAATTTGAAACCTTTGCGGTAATCGAACTTCTCAACCGCCCGCATCAAACCGAGGTTGCCCTCCTGGATCAGGTCGAGCATCGCCATGCCCCGTCCGACGTACTTCTTGGCGATCGAGACCACCAGGCGCAGGTTGGCCTCGACGAGACGCTTCTCGGCTCTGTCGCCCTGCCGGATCGTCCGATCGAGAATGACCCGATCCTCCACACTGAGCGTCTCGGCTTCCGCCTCGGCGACCTCTCTCTTCTCCTGAGCCCGGTGGCGAGCCTCGATGGCCATCGCCAACTCGACCTCTTGCTGAGACGTCAGAAGCCTCACCCGACCGATCTCTTGCAGGTACATGCGAACCGGATCAGAAAGGGCGATGTGGTCGTCGTCGGACCAGGGTGAAAGGTAGGTCTCGGGGGAATCCTCGACGACACGAATGTCCAACTCGGACAGCTTCTCGAAGGTCTCCTCGAAAGCCTCGGGGTCGGCCCCGGCATCTTCGAGGTCTTGCTGGACCTCCGCCATCGTGAGAAAGCCGCGCTGGCGGCCGCGCTTCACGAGAGCCTCGAGGACAGCCTGCAGCCCTTTGTTCATTCGATCTGCTTTCGTCGTCTGGTGCGCTCCAAAGCTATCAACTCGGACAGCAACTGTGAATGACTCTGATCCGTCGGATCGGTCTGCTCGAGCCTCTTGCCAATCTCATCCATCGACCGATCGAGCGCCGCCAGCTCCAGCCTCGCCAGAAGTTCTTCCAGGTCTGCTTCGGGGCTGTCGTCCATGACGAGGGTGCGGAGGAACCCTGCAACGGCCTCGTCCTCGACGCCGGACAGGTCGACCGAGCCGTCGGCCGCTTCGGTTCGGATCAGCTCGAACACGTGCCGGTGGTCGGGGCGGCCGAAGAGTGCCGGTTCGACCGTCCGGCCTGCCAGACGGCCTGCCACGGCAAGGCGCAACAGATCACGTTCGGCCTTGTCCTGGCCCGAGCGAGGCGGCGAGAAGGTGAGTTCGGTAGGCGGAGACGAGGCCTCCGCAGCGGCCGGACCAGATCGGCGATTCGATCCGCCTCCCCGGGCAGCCGTCTCGACGGCGGCCGCCACCGCCGGTCCGTCCGCACCCGTGAGGCGGGAGATGTAGCGAGCGTATTCGGAACGAGCCACCGGGTCGGTCAACCGGCCGACGATCGTCGCAGCCGCTCGAACGGCTCTCGCCCGACCCTCGGGCTCGTCGAGCCGATGCCCGGTCACTTCTCGCTCCAAACGGAATTGGAGTAGCGGTACCGAGTCCTCGACCGCCGACAGAAGGACCGAGGTGTCCCCATCCTGAACGAGGTCGGCTGGATCGCGTCCTTCGGGCATCTTGGCCACCCGCAGGTCCAGACCGAGTTCCGCAGGGATATGCAGTTCGTCCCCTCGGATGGCGGCACCGGCTCCGGCCTGATCGGCGTCGAATGCGAGGACGATCCGATCGGCGAACCTCCGCAGCAAGTCGAAATGGTCCTCGCCGAGCGCCGTTCCACAACTGGCCACGGCAATCGGTAGGCCGGCCCGGTGCAGGGCGATCACATCCGTGTAGCCCTCGACCACGATCGCATAACCCTGGCGGGTGATATCTGCCTTGGCTCGATCGAGCCCGTAGAGCAACTCTGCCTTCTTGTAGAGGCGCGTCTCGGGCGTGTTCAAGTACTTCGGGCCGTCTCCTTCGAGAATACGTGCTCCGAAGCCGACCGCATCGCCTTTCAAGTCCCGGATCGGGAACATCACCCGGCCGGAGAACCAGTCGATCAGACCGCCTCGCGAGCCCCGCCTGGACAAACCCGCCTCGGTGAGTTGTTTCTCGGAAAACCCCTTGTCCTTGAGATGCTAGGTGAAAAGCCCAGCTGGAATTCGTCCACGACATCACCTTCGTAGCCTCGTCCGCGCAGGTACTTGCGCGCCACGCCGGCGTCGGCACCCGATTTGAGCCTGGCCACGTAGAACCGGGCGGCTTCCTCGACCGCCTCGACGAGACGCTGGCGGTGGCCGCGGCGCTTGGCCGCATCGGGATCCACCCGGAGGGTCACACCGGCCCTTTTGGCCAGCGCCTCAACCGCTTCCGAGAAATCGAGGGCCTGGGTCTCCATGACGAACTTGAAGATGTCGCCGCCCGCATTGCAGCCAAAACAGTGATAGAGGCCCCTGGCCGGATCGAGCGACATCGAGGGGGTTTTCTCCTGGTGGAACGGGCAGATCGCCTTGAAGGCCCGGCCGCGTTTGCGCACGGATGTGACGCCTTCGACCAACTCGACGATGTTGATCGACTGGCGGATCTTCTCGATATCGTCCCGGTCGTAGGCCACGAACCGAGTGTAGGCGGGCCGGCCGTCATCCATCCCGGCCGGACACAGGAACTGGACGGCGGGAAGGCGCGTCACCGCCATCGACTGCGCCGCCGCCTTGCACGGACCACGCCCGTAGTATGTCCCGATGAGCAGCCCTGAATCAACCGTCGACGAGGTCCCGTACGTCGAGCACCTCGGTGATTCGCGCCAATACTGGCGGGACATCATCCTCGGCGTCAACGACGGACTCGTGTCGATGTTCCTGCTGGTGGCCGGCGTGGTCGGCGGTGGTCTCGACACCAAGAGCGTCTTGCTGACCGGCATCGCCGGAGCAATCGCCGGGGCCGTATCGATGGGAGTGGGCGAATACATCGCCACCAAGTCACAGGAAGAGGTTTTCGAGCGAGAAATCGCTCTGGAGCGTGAGCACCTCGAGCATCATCGCGATCGCGAGATTGCCGAGCTCAAGGATCTCTTCCGGGACACCGGCCTCAAGGGCGATATCGTCAATGAGGTCGTCGACGCCTACGACAAGGACGACGAGGCGCTCATGAACATCATGATGGCGCTCGAGTTCGGCGTCCTCGACCACACCAGACGGAGCCCGTATGTCGCAATGGCTGCGTCGGCAGCGCTGTTCTTGGCGGGCAGTATGACGTCGGTGCTGCCGTTCGCCTTCTCGGTCACGCCCAATACGGGCCTGTTTTGGGCAGCGGTCGGCTCGAGCATTGCCCTGTTCCTCGTCGGCGCACTGAAGACATGGGCGACCAAGGGCAACTGGCTACGTTCGGGCGGCGAGAACTTCCTGCTGGCCACGGCCGGCGCCGTGCTGTCGTACTACGTCGGCGACCTGTATCAGCGCACCTTCGGGTAGTCGGAGCCTTGCTAGCCGCCGAGGTGGGCGAGGAAGAATGCGTACAGGTCGGCGGCTTCTTCGATGAGCTTCGACGTCGGCTTTCCCAGACCGTGCCCGGCGCGACGCTCGATGCGGAGAATCACCGGAGACCCGTTGGTCGGAACGGCCTGCAACGCTGCAGCGAACTTGTAGGCGTGTGAGGGCACCACCCGGTCGTCGGACTCGGCCGTGGTGATGAGCACCGGCGGATAGACGCCGGCCGGATCCACATTGTGCAGCGGCGAGTACGCCAACAGGAAGGGAAAGTGGTCCGGGTCGAGCTCCGCATTCCCGTACTCGGGCGTCCAGTAGACACCTGCCGTGAAGTTCTGGAAGCGCAGCATGTCGGTCACGGGAACCGCCGATCCGACCGCTCCAAACAGGTCCGGGCGTTGCAGCAGACAGGCGGCGGTCAGCAGGCCACCATTCGATCCGCCGTAGATGCCGAGTCGGGAGGCCGAGGTGATTCCGAGGTCGATGAGGCCTTCACCGCACTGCACGAAGTCGTCAAAGACCCGCTGTTTGTTGCCGAGCATTCCGGCCCGATGCCATTCCTCGCCGTACTCTCCCCCACCCCTGATCACGGCCGAGGCGAACACTCCCCCTTCTTCCATGAACGCGATCCGGGCCGGGGAGAACATCGGCGTCACCGAGATATCGAAGCCTCCGTACCCGTAGAGGATTGTCGGGGCCGGGGTCTCGAGATCCGCCAGACGGGTGACGAACACAGGCAACGCGGTGCCGTCGTCTGCCGTGACGAAGACCTGTTCGGTGACGAATCGATTCCGGTCGAAGGCAGGAGTGGCAGAGCGGAACAACGCCGTTTCGCCGGAGCGGATCCCGTGCCGAAGGACGCTCGGCGGGTCGAGGAACGACTGGAAGTCCACGAAGAGATCATCATCGGCGGACCGGCCCGAAAGGGCGGCCACCGACCCGAGGGACGGCAACTCGATGTCCCGGACGTAGCCACCGTCCAGTTCGTGCAGCACCAATCCATGATGGGCGTCGCGCAGGTATCCGAGTACGAGACGGTCGCCGACACAAGCCACGAACTCGAGCGTGTCGTCCACCTCGGAGATCAGGTCCTCCCACGTGCCGGAAGACACATCGAGCCTTGCGACCTTTCCCTTTGGTGCGTCCCGGTTGGTTCGGAGGATGAAGCTGCTGCCCACGTTGTGCACGAAGTCGTAGGCGGCGTCGAACTCGTCGAGCACCCTGTAGAAGCCGTGTGCATCCGGTTCGCCGGCCACCGTCGATTCTGTCAACGGCCTCACGTACAGTCGTGTCTCCGAGGCCGTGCCATCCCATACGGCAAGGATCAGATAGTCGCCGTCTTCGGTGACATGCGGGGCGAACCCGAGCGACGGAGCGTCGGGCCGGTCATAGATGAGGACGTCTTCGGCGGATCCGGTCCCCAGGCGATGGAACCACACCCTCTGGTTGGTGTTGGGGGTGAAGCCTTCGTCGTCGGCCGGATACTTCGGATAGTAGAAACCCGATCCATCCGGCAGCCAGGCGGCATTGGCAAACCGGACCCCGTCGATGACGTCTCCGGTGGACGCCCCTGTGGCGATATCGAGCACGCGCATCGTCATCACGTCCGAACCTGCTTCGGCAACGGTGAAGGCCATCTTCTCTCCGGCCCGATCCAGGAAGACGTCGATGACGGCCACGGCCCCGTCGTCGGACAGCGTGTTGGGATCGACGAGCACCTCGGGTTCACCCTCCAGCCCGTGCATCCGGAAATAGGTGGGCTGGTCGGCCAGTCCATCGTTGTTGTGGAACACGTAGACACCGTTGCGGTGGGCCGGAACCGACCATCGGGGGAAGTTCCACAACTCCGCCATCCGACCGGCCAGTCTGGTGCGGGCCTCCAGACCCCCCAGGTAGGTGGCGGCGAAGGCGGACTGCTCGGCCACCCACGACTCCGTGGCGGGTGCGCTCAGGTCCTCGAGCCACCGATACGGGTCGGGTACGGTCGTGCCGTGGTAGTCATCGGTTGTGTCGACGGTCGGAGTGTCCGGATACTCGGGCTTCATGGGCGTCGAGTGTAGGTCAGGACGTGGGTCGGGCGACGAAAACGATTCCTAGTTGAACCTCATCCGCAACGTTGGCAACTCCGGGCGCCGTGGGTATCTGCAGATCGAAATCGGACCGCAGTACGAGTGCCTCGGCGAACCCGCTGACACCATCGGCGCCTGCCGACTCGATCGCCACCTCGAAGGTCACCGACCGCGTCACGTCCCGGATGGTGAGGTCCCCCACCACCGTGAACGAGTACGACTCGGACGGGCCGTCGGGCAGTCCCGACACCGACGTTGGTGCAAACGTGATGAACTCGAACGTGTTCGTATTGAGGATCGGACCACGGATGGCTCGATTCCTGAACGTCTGGTCGGTCGCCAGTGTCCTGGCGTTGATGACAACGGTACCGAGAACCGAATTCGAGGGCTGCTCGAAGTCGATGAGTATCTCGGCGGCGACCTGGTCGGTCGTACCGACGACAGTCGTCGGACTGCCGCGCAGTTCTTCGCTCAGCGTGAAGGTCGCCAGCGACTCCTCGGCGGCGATGGTGTACACGGTTCCGCCTGCGGGTGCGGCCGCCGTCGTGGTGTCCGAGGCTGTCCCGGTCGTCGTGACCGAAGTCGCCGCCGTCGTGGCAGACGAGACCGGGGCAGCGGCGGTGACGGGTGGGGCGGTGAGTTCCGTTGACGGTTCGACGTCGCCGCTAAACCAGATCCAGGCGAACAAGCCGCCCACGGCAACCGCACCTGCGGCGGCGGCCATCACAAGTCCTCGTTTCATGGTGTCACACTCCAGCGAAAGGGACGTCAGGTATACGGACGTTAGGGGAGAACGGTTCGCTACCTGAACCGGCCGGGCGCCAGGTCACTCCAGACCGTGTGCCGGAAGGCTACGGCCGGCAGATGCCCGATCACCTCGCCGCTTCGCCCGGCAAATCGTATTCTCAGCCACCGATTCGCTGCACGGTATCTCGTTCGACCACTTCGAGATCGAGCATGGTCGAGGTCACCTGGCCGCCTTCCACGAGCGTCATCAGCGATGTGGCCGCTCGCCGGCCGGACTCAACGAGTGGCTGGCGTACGGTGGTGAGGCCCACATACGGCGCAACTTCGATGTCATCGAAGCCGATGACCGAAATATCGCCCGGAACCTCCAACCCGGCGTTCCGGATGGCCTCGATCACACCGAGGGCTTGCGTATCGGATGCGGCGAAGATCGCCGTCGGCGGAGACGGCAAAGCCAGGAGCTCGGCGGTGATCTGGTGAGCGGTCATCCGACCGAATGGCGCCAGCCTGACCAGCTCGGGGTCCACCGCGATGCCAGCGTCGCCCAGGGCGCGTTGGTAGCCCTTCCGCCTCCCCCGGCTCGAGGCAAACCCGAGAGGCTGGTCTTCGGAATCCCCGACAAACGCGATCCGGGTATGGCCCCCATCGATCAGGTATTTGGTTGCAAGCATGCCGCCGGCCTCGTCGTCGACGGTAATCGACGGGCACCCTTCTAGTTCGACGTCAACCGCCATCACCGGCACCCCGCTGCTGCGGAGAGAGACCATGGAGTCACCGTCCAGCGGAAGCGAGATGACGATGAGCCCGGAGGGGCGGGCGACCCCGGTCACGGCTGCGACTGCCCGATCCCGCTGTTCGAGCGTTTCGACGTTGGCGAGCACCACCTCGCGCCCCCGTTCGTTGAGGACATCGACAATGCCTCGGAGGCGCTGGACGACAGACTCGGAGGTGAAGAAGGGAACGAGAATGGAAATCGAATCCGTGCGACCCGTCGACAGACTCCTGGCCAGCGGGTTGGGTGTGTACCCGAGGTCGGCGATGGCCTTCTCGACTCTGGCCCGGGTGGCCGGAGCGACCCTCGGACTGTTGTTGAGCACCCTCGATACGGTGCCGACGCCGACACCTGCAGTTCGCGCCACATCGAGAATCGTGGCCGTGGGACACCTCGCTCGCTCAACCAACCGTGGAATCGATTCCAGGCCAGGCTAGGGCGATAGCGCCAGACGTGTCAACGGGCGGCTACAGCCGGTCCGAGAAGTATGCGAGGAGCCCGTCCATGGACACTCGATCCTGGTACATCGAATCACGATCCCGGACGGTTACGGCACCATCTTCGAGTGTGTCGAAATCGACGGTGATGCAATACGGCGTGCCGATCTCGTCCTGGCGTCGGTACCGGCGGCCGATCGACTGGGTTACGTCGTGTTCCAGCATGTAGTGCGGTCGCAAACGATCCGCCAGCGCCGCGGATTCGTTCTCGAGCTTCTTCGAGAGCGGGAGTACGGCCATCTGATACGGGGCCAGGCGCGGATCGAGCTTCAACACCACTCTCGTCTCCCCGTCCACCTCTTCTTCGTGGTAGGCGTCGATCAGGAAGGCGTAGGTGGTGCGAGTTGCGCCGGCGGCGGGTTCGATGACGTGCGGGAAGAACCGGGTGTCGGCTTCCTGGTCGTAGTACGTGAGATCCGTGCCGCTGTGCTCGGCGTGCTGACGGAGATCAAAATCCGTCCGGTTGGCGATGCCCTCCAGCTCGTCCCAGCCCCACGGGAACAGATAGTCGACATCGACCGTGCCGGTTGAGTAGTGCGAGAGCTCGTCTTCCGAGTGACGGCGGATCCGGAGATGGTCGGGGGTCATACCGAGGTCCAGATACCAGTCCCGTCGAGCATTCACCCAGAAGTCGAACCACTCCGGCGACTCCTCCGGGCGGCAGAAGTACTCCATCTCCATCTGCTCGAACTCACGGGTCCTGAAGACGAACTGCCCGGGCGTGATCTCATTACGGAACGACTTGCCGATCTGGGCGATTCCGAAAGGCAGCTTGAGCCGTTGTGTACGACGCACGTTCTCGTAGTTGATGAAGATGCCCTGGGCGGTCTCGGGCCGCAGATACACCTGGTTGTCCTCCGAATCGACCGGCCCCATGTGGGTCTTGAACATGAGGTTGAATTGCCTGGCCTCGGTGAACTGGCCCCGCTGCCCGCAGGTCGGGCATAGGTCGGCGTCGTCGAGCTTGTCGAGGCGATGGCGGCTGTTGCAGTTACGGCACTCCACGAGGGGATCGGTGAACGCTGCTTCGTGGCCGGACGCCTGCCAGACCTGGCGCGCCTGGAGGATGGCCGAGTCGATGCCAACGATGTCGTCACGGAGCTGCACCATCGATTTCCACCACTGCTCTTTGACGTTGCGCAGCACGGCGGTGCCGAGCGGTCCGTAGTCGTAGGCGGATCTCAGACCGCCGTAGATCTCTGACGATGGGAAGACGAACCCGCGCCGCTTCGAGAGGTTGACGATCGTGTCGAAATCAGCCGGCATGTGTTTCCTCAGAGCAGTGAATCAGCGATGGTAGCCACCGGCATCACCCACGGCGGCCGCCATGACGGACCGGATCGCTCAGGCGGAGCCGAACCGCCGCTGCCGCCGCTGATACTCGACCACCGCGTCGACCAGCCGCTGCGCCGTGAAATCGGGCCAGAGAACGTCTGTGAACACGTATTCGGCATAGGCGGCCTGCCAGAGCATGAAGTTGGAGATACGGTATTCGCCCGACGTACGAACGATGAGGTCGGCGTCCGGCATACCGGGAACACCCATCCGGGCGGCGACCGCATCGTCATCGATCGCTGAAGCCGCCAGCCGGCCCGCCGTCACGTCCGCCACCACCCGATGAACGGCGGCCGTGATATCGGCGCGTCCTCCGTAGTTGAATGCCAGGACCAGATTCATCCGATCGTTGCCGGCCGTGAGTTCTGCCGATTCGGCCATCCTCAGCTTGTTCTGCTCCGGGATTCTCGGATCATCGAGGACCCCCATGAAGTGCATCCGCACACCCTTGGCGTTGAGTTCGTCACGCCGTCGGAGGAGCAGATCCTCATTGAAGAACATGAGGAACTCGACTTCCTCCGGAGATCGCTTCCAGTTCTCGGTACTGAACGTGAAGGCAGTCAGCCACGGGATACCGAGGGCGAGCCCTCCGTCGATGGTGGCGAACAGGGCGGCCTCGCCGGCTGCATGTCCCTGGGTCCGTTCGAGGTCACGGGCCGATGCCCATCGACCGTTGCCATCCATGATGAGACCCACATGGCCGGGCACAGCCGACAGGTCGACAGATGTCAGATCCGGGTCCTCACTCATGCATCACAGCCAGGGAGGCGATTCGGCGGTCGAGATGATGTTCGAAGAACCGGCGGGTGACACCGAGGGTCTCCCCCTCGAGGCTGGTGTCGCCGACCGGGATACTCGCCATGTCGGAGGCAGCCAGTTCGGCCATCCGGGCGGTGACGCCCTGCCGCAGCCGGAACGCTCCGGCCGGAGCGCATGTCGAACACACCGCCCCGCCCGCCGCCAGGTTGAACCGCAGGTCGGCCGTCGCATCACCGCAGCCCGCACAATGCTCGAGAGCGGGAGCCAGGCCGAGGACTTCGGCGACCTTGAGGAGATAGGCGGTGACGAGATCGCTGCCACCCGCCCCGTCGTTCAGCGCTCGTAGGCCACGATGGAGGAGCAGGAAGAGCCCCACCGAGGGCTCCCCCTCCTGGGCTACCGCATCGGCGACTTCGGCCATCGTGGAGGCGGTGACAAAACGATCGAGGTCGAATCGCAGGTTCGGGAAGGACTCGATCACCTCGACCTGGGTCACGGTATCCAGGTTGCGCCCCTCGTAGAGGACGAGATCGACATGGGTGAACGGCTCCAGACGACCGCCGAACCGCGATTTTGTCTTACGGACGCCTTTGGCGACGACCCGCAGTTTGCCGGAGGTGGCGCTCAACAAAACGACGATCTTGTCCGCTTCACCGAAGGAGTATGTCCGCAGGACGATGCCCTGGTCGTGTCGAAGTGCCATGAGACGACCAGTGTATTGGGCTGCCGGCGGCTCGGGGTGGACCTTCAGTGGCTCGAGAAGCCGAACCGGTCGAGCATCGAGGGGCGCTGCTGCCAGTCTTTCTCGACGGCCACCCTCAGGTCGAGGTAGACATTTGTCCCGTACAGCCGTTCGAGCTCCAGCCGGGCTTCCGATCCGGCAGTGCGCAGCAACTCGCCGCCCTTTCCGATGATGATGCCCTTCTGGCTGTCCCGTTCGACGATGGCCCGTGCGTCGATGAACAGGGTCCCGCTGTCACGCTGATCCATCTCCTGGACCACCACGACCAGACTGTGGGGCAATTCGTCGCGCAGGCGTTCGAGGAATTTCTCGCGGATGATCTCGCCGACGACGACCATCTCGGCCTGGTCCGAGGTGGAGTCGGGCGGGAAGTACAAAGGACCGGCCGGGAGACGGTCGACGATCTCGTCGGCAACGATGGAGACACCGTCGCCGGTGCGTGCCGAGACCGGCACGTAGGCGTCGAAGTCCCAGGCGGCGGCCTCGCCGAGCCGTTCCATGATGTCGTCCCGGCCGGCCGCATCGACCTTGTTGACGACACAGACGACTGGCGATCCCGACAGACCGGCCCGCTCAGCCACCCGCCGGTCACCGGGCCCGACCGGAGCGTTCGCATCCACCACGAAGACGACGAGATCCGATTCGGCCAGCGTGCCATGCACCATGGAGTTGAGTCTCTCGCCGAGGGCCGTGCGGGGCTTGTGCAGGCCCGGGGTATCGACAAGCACCGCCTGCGCGGTGGGCGCTCCGTCGGCGGTGCGGGTCATCACGCCCCGGATCTTCGAGCGGGTCGTCTGGGGTCGGCTCGACGTGATCGAGACCTTCGTGCCGACAAGGGCGTTCACGAGGGTCGACTTGCCCACATTCGGCCGGCCGACGACGGCCACGAATCCGCTGCGGGTCTCAGACATGCTCGGCGGCCGGCCGGTGACCGATCCGCTCGACCCGCACCTTTGCGACCCGTCGACCCTGCACCCTCAGGCAGGTCAGCATGAGCGGTCCGATCTCGAAGGACTCCCCCTCACGCGGCACGCGCCCGGCAAGACCCAGCATCAGCCCACCGACGGTATCCCAGTCTTCGTCGGGGAGTTCGGTCGCCATCAATTCGGAGAGCTCTTCGACAACCAGGCGGCCATCGACCAAGAGCGAGCCGTTCGGACCGGGCTTGACCATCGGCTCCTCCCGGTCGTATTCGTCGGCGATCTCGCCAACCAGCTCTTCGAGAAGATCTTCGATCGTGACCAGTCCGGCTGTACCTCCGAATTCGTCGACGACAATTGCCATGTGGAGTTGGTTGGCTTGCATGTCGCGCAGCAACTCCGGGATTCGCTTCGTTTCCGGCACGAAATACGCAGGGCGCATCAACTCACTCAAGGGGCTCGCTCCCGTGCCCTCATCCATCAGCTTGAGGAGGTCTTTGGCATAGACGATCCCGCGCACATCGTCGAGGCCCTCTCCGAATGCCGGGATGCGAGAGAATCCGTGTTCGATGACCGTGTCGAGAGCCTCGTCAGAGGTCAGCGTGCCATCGATCGACACCATGTCCGGCCGGGGCGTCATGACTTCACGGACCAGTGTCTCCGAGAAGTCGAGAACCGATGAGATCAGGGCGATCTCCGACTGATCATCCGCATCATGTTCTTCCGACTCGTCTCTGACCTCGTCTTCTTCGTCGATCAGATCATGGGCAGCGCCTCCGATCGACACCGCCCACTTCAATAGGCGGGCGAACCGGTAGGCAAGCTGCCTCGGACGGCGCCGACCGAGAGCACGGGGAACCGCATCCCCGGCGAAGAGCACGATGAGCCACCAGGCAACCAACGACGCGACGAGCGGGACAATTGCTTCAACGGTGATTGCCACCGCCCAGGCGACCGGCAGGGAAGCCGCGATCAAGAACGCCGAGTGCACGATGCCGATGGCCGGCTGCAACCCCAACCTGTCCTCGAGGAGGAGGGCAACCGTGGCGGCTCCCGGGTCGGTAGCCCCGTCATGCAGCGCGTCGGCCCGGGGGGTGCGCAGCAGGGATGCACCCGCAGCCCGGAACACGCCGGCCGCACCAAGGAGAACCATCGAGAGAGCGATGGCGACGATCGTCATGCCCGCGTCCTCCCGACAAGTTGCAGGAGTCGACGCTCGCGCTCTTCCATCTGTTCTGCCACCTCGTCCCCGCCGTGGTCGTATCCGAGGAGATGCAGGATGCCATGGACGACCATGAGGGCGATCTCGTCATCGAAAGAAATCCCGTTGGTCCCGGCTTGCGCGGAAACATAGGACGGGGCGATAAAGACATCTCCCAGAATGACCGGCGGGCCGTTGCGGACCCGCTCCGGGACCACGCCCGGCTGCAGGTGCTCGAGTGGAAACGCCAGCACGTCGGTCGGGCCCACCCGTTGCATGAACCGGCTGTTGTAATCGGCGATGACCTCGTCCGACACGAAGAACAACGTCATCTCGGTATCCGGGGCGAACCCTTCTTCGACGAGGACGAGTTCGGCCAGACTGCGGAGCGTTTCGGTGTCGAGCGGATCGTCCTGCTCGTCAGCCACAAAGATATTCAGGTCAACGCTCCTTGGGACGCCGCATCGGGATGACCGACGATCCGTCGGCCGCCTCATCCGAGTGTACCGACTCATCCTGGTTGACCATGTCGTTTGCGTCATGCCCGATCTGGACGGCCCTCACCCCGCCGAGTTCGCGTTCATCCGGGAAGTTGGGGTAGGGAATTCGCTGGTGATAGTGCCCGACCAGCGCATTCACGAAGGCCTGTTTGACGGCGGTGAGGTCACCCAACGTCAGGTCGCTCTCTGAGAGCTGGCCGTCGTTGACCTTCTCGGCCACGATCCGTTCCACGACAGCGCTGATCTTCTCAGGCGTCGGATCCTGTTCTGAGAACACGGCCCTGGTCGCCCCCTCGAGGGCGTCGGCCATCATGAGAATGGCGAGCTCCCGGGTCCGGGGCTTGTGGCCGACGTGGCGATAGTCGGCCACATCGACGTTTTCGGGGCCGTACAGCTCTTTGGCCCGTTCGTAGAAGTACCGCATGATGCCATCGCCGTGGTGACAGACGATTCCGTCGGCGACCTCGGACGGAATCCGATACTGCTTGGCCAGTTCGACGCCATCGAGCACGTGCTTTCGGATGATCGCCGCAGACTCCTCGGGCGATAGGTGGTCATGAGGATTCGAGATGCCGAACTGGTTCTCGATGAAATAGCTCGGATCCTCGGTCTTGCCCAGATCGTGGTAGTAGGCGGCAGCCCGGGCCAGGAGGTTGTTGGCCCCGATCGCCTGCGCCGCCTTGTCGGCGAGTGTGCCCACCATCAGCGAGTGATTGAAGGTGCCCCATGCTTCTTCCTGGAGCAGTTGCAGGGCAGGATGGTTGCGGTCCGTCACATCGAGGAGACGAAGCGACGTCGTGATGTCGAACGTCAACTCGAAGAGGCTGACCGCCATGCCGCCTGCCAACGTCGTGAGCAGCGTGACGATGGCTGCCAGCGAAGCCGCGGTACCGATGACCGAAAGCGTCGACTGGGCTTCGATCGGGGTGTGGAAGTAGAAGGCCGCCGCCGCGGCAATGGTGGCGGCACCCAGGGCAGACAGGACGATGGCGCCACCGAAATCGGCACGCTTTGAGATGGACGACACGAACGGGATCGGAACGATCCCGGACAGCACGGCGAACGCCGTGTACCCCGGATCTCCTGTGGCCATGGCCGTGATCACACCCGCCGAGATGGCCATGAGCACCGCCATGCGCCCGTCGAACAAGATGGCCACCATGAAGCCGAACGCAGCAGCCGGGATGGCATAGCCCCCGGCCACCCCGAGGCCATCGACGAATGTCCCGACCTCGCCTGTGATCCGCACCGAGACGGCCAACAGTGCCAGCAGCAACGAAAACAGCGAAACACGCCGGGTCGAATGCCAGAAGCCGGGCCGGAACCTGGCCACGTAGAACATGACGACGCCGACGAAGATGGCCGCCATCGAGAGGATCGCCGCATATTGCGTCGACGTCGGCTTCAGTAGCCCGAGGGATTGGATCGCGTCGAAGTGATACTGCTCGACGCGCCGGCCGGCATCGACGATCAACTCGTTCCGGTCGTAGTCCACCTCGACGTTTGCGACCGAGGCGCGCGCCTCGGCGTGTGCCTGAGCGGTGGCGGCTTCATCGAGCTCGAGGTTGGGTACGAGGAAAGCGGCCGCCACGTCCTGGGCGGCGAGTTCGGCGGCAAGCGAGGTGTCACGATCGAGATCGAGCAATAGGAAGAGACGTTCGTTCAGGACCTGGCCGCGCACCTCTGCCAATTGGGCGCTCTTGATCCCGAGGGTCAGCACCTGCGTGGCCCGCTGCACAGCGGCATCACGCACCTTGGCGAGCTGGGCGTCCTGGCCGGTGGCGACCCGCCATACGTCATCGGTGGCCAGGGTTGCCAGCGTCGGGACGGTCGCTTCGGAATCGAATCCGAGCTGCGGCGCAGCGGCCACCTGTTCCTCGAGAGTGACCGTGTGCGGGGTGAAGCCGATGTCGTCGAGAACGACGGTGTCTGTAGCCCCGGGCACGATCAGCTGCGGATTGTTGGCGGTCGCCAGCCGGAAAGCGGCCGGGAATTGGGGATCGCGGCTATCCACTCGTGCCGTGATCGGTCCATCGCCGTTCACGCTCGCCGTGAATGCGCCGGTCGCATCGGTCCGGGCCCGCACCACGGTTCCCGTGTAGTCCTCGAGGATCACGTCGACATCGCCAAGCGGGACGTCGACACGCCCATCGACCGGTTCGGCCGAGGGCGCGAATGCGCCGTTCGTATCGGCATCCAGAAAGAGGACTCCGCTGATGGTGATCATCCGGGCAAGGACCGTGGTCGACGGAAGCGGCTCGGCCGGCGTTTCGCCGACCGTGGTGGTGGGGATCGGTTCGGGGTCGGGTACCGGCGGCAGTTCGATCTCCACCTCAAGGCCGGGGTCGGCCGCCACGGCGTTGGCCTGAATGGTGTCGAACAGGACCAGGATCCGATCGCGAACCTCATCCGTCCTGGCCGGATCGGTGGTGAACACATCTTCCACTCCGGCCTCGGCGAGGGTGCGGGCGGCATCCGTGGCGGCCTGGTCAACGATGCCTGCGACAGGCTCGGGAGCCTCGAACCGGCGAGGCGATGGCTCGCCCACCACGAGATCGACGACGTCGGATTGGGCCCGGAAGGACAGTGCACCCCACACGGCAGCCACCGTGAGGAGCACGATGAATACGCGGACCAGGGTGTCTCTGGCCATGGCTGTCACGGCTGCCCACCTTCGGACGCCTTCGTCGCCTTCATCGCCTGACGGTTGTCGTGACGCTCGTAGGCGTTGACGATGTCGGCGACGATCCTGGCCCGCACCACATCCTTGGATGAGAGCTGCACGAACGAGACGCCTTCGATCCCCTCGAGAATCGACCGTGCGGTCCGCAGACCTGAGCCCCGCGCGGTGGGCAGGTCGACCTGTGTGACGTCACCGGTGATCACCATCTTGGAGTTGAAGCCGAGCCTGGTGAGAAACATCTTCATCTGCTCGGGCGACGTGTTCTGGGCTTCGTCGAGGAGCACGAAGGCGTCATTGAGAGTTCTGCCTCGCATGTAGGCAAGCGGGGCGATCTCGATGACACCCTTTTCCATGAGCGCGCCAGTCTGGTCGGGTCCCAGCATGTCGTAAAGGGCGTCATAGAGCGGACGGAGATAGGGATCGATCTTGGCTGCGAGATCGCCCGGGAGAAAACCGAGCCGTTCGCCTGCTTCGACGGCGGGCCTACTGAGCAAGATCCGACGCACTTTGCCGGCAGTGAGTTCGGCGACGGCCGCCGCCATGGCGAGATAGGTCTTGCCCGTGCCGGCAGGGCCGATGCCGAACACCAGCGTGTTGGCGCCGATCGCATCGAGGTAGACACGTTGGCCGGCCGTCTTGGGCCGGATGATTCGTCCCCGGGCCACGGTGATCCCACCGGAGAGCACCTCTGAGGGAGATTCGATGCCGTCGCCGACCATGTCGATGACCCGCCGGACCACGTCCTCGTCGAGGCCCTGGCCCGATTGGGCGACACGAATCAACTCTTCGAGAACCTGGCGAGCACCCGGTACGGCTTCCGTCGGCCCGG
>Ga0224512_10002481_pt1 | contig 16875 bp, 13 predicted proteins | sample SF_May12_sed_USG_4_FD_169103 | JGI IMG/M metagenome (GOLD analysis project Ga0224512, IMG submission 169103) | Sediment microbial communities from San Francisco Bay, California, United States - SF_May12_sed_USGS_13 | ecosystem: Environmental > Aquatic > Marine > Sediment | place: USA...
AGGCGAACTGGTACCAGAACCGGCATTGGTACGTCGACCAGAAGGACCGCAATAAGGTTTTCGTGCTCGGCGCGCGCGCCGAGAGCAAATGGCGTTTCTGGTACAACACGAAGAAACTGACCGCCATGGATGTCGCGTCGATCAAGACGCCCAATGACATTCTCGATCCGAAATGGAAAGGCAAGATGGCCGGACGGGCTTGGAGCGATCCCGGCCGTCTCGGCGGCATGCTCGACATGTATTTTGCGCCTGATGCGGGTCCCGAATGGATCGCCAAATACTTCAAGGAAATGGACGTCAAGTTCACCAGCGATACCCGCCTGGAGGAGGCTTGGCTTTTCCGTGGTGCCCGGCCCCTGAAGTGGAAGGAAGGGGACATCCAGGATGTCCTCTTGAAGTACAGGGATAAGTTCCCGATCGAGCCGGTGGATATCCCCCGCGCGCGCGGCAAGCTCGAGGCGCGCGGATCGGAGTGCTGCATCGTGGTGTTCGACAAGGCGCCGCATCCGAATGCCGCGAAGTTGTTCCTCAACTGGTTCCTGACCAAGGAAGTCCAGACCATGGTGCATATGACGTCGCCGCCGCCGGCATACACGTCGCTGCGGACCGACGTTCCGCCGGGGAACACCGCCCCGGTCTACCGCCGCGTCGCCGGCCAGGAATACTGGTTCCGCGATTTCGACGAGACCTATCGTGAACGGGAGCGCGAGGCGCGGAAATTCATCATCGCGAACTATCAGGGCCCCAAGGAGACCATCGAGGTTCATAGCGGCAAGGTCGTCGAGACCAAGCGCGCGGGACGTCGGGTTACGATCGATTACAAGGGCCAGAAGGTGACGGCAAAGCTCTCTAGCTCTAAGACCAAAGTGACGGTCGCCGGCAAGAAGGCCAAGCGCAAGAACGTCAAAGTCGGTATGACCTGCACCTTCACCTATCCTGGGCCGAACACCACCGCAAAGAAGGTGGACTGCAAGTAGGTTACTGGCTTTTTAACGCTTATTTCGCCGCCGGGGCCTGCCCGAAAGGCGCGGGCCCCGGTCTCGCGAAGAAGGAGAGAACATGGAGATCAAGTTTGGACTGATCAGCGCCGATTCCCACGCCGCGTTTGCGCGTGACGACTTTACGTCGCGCATGTCCCAGAAGAAGTGGGGAGACAAGATCCCGCAGGTGATCGAGTTCGAGCAGGATGGCGAACGCCATGACGGATGGAGTCTCTATGGCCGAAAGCCCAGCGCCGAGCAGCGCGGTTTCCAGCCTCAGGTCTGCAACTGCCCGGCCCTGATGGGCGAGCCTTTCCCGCACTGGCCGAAGCGTTGGGAGGAGGTCCCCAAGATGGCCTACGACCCGGCCGAACGGCTGAAGGCGCTGGACATCGACCGTGTCGACGCGGAGGTTCTGTTTCCCAACCCGCCGGGCGGCAACTACTTCCAGTTTGGCGATGTGGAGTACGAATTCGATACCCTTCAGACCTACAACGACATTCTCGCGGATTGGACCAAGGTCTCCGACCGCTATCTGCCGCTGATCTCCATCCCGTGGCTGTCACCCCCGGACGTCATCTCTAAGGAGATCGAGCGTTCGGTGGATAACGGCCATTGCGGCGTCAATCTGCTGGGGAAACCGCCCAAGGGCCTGCCGCACCTCGCCGACCCGCACTGGTATCCCATCTGGGATATCTGTTCTGAGCTCGGCATCCCTGTTCATTTCCACGGCTCCGCCGGCATCGGCGTTGGTGACACCGCAAAGACCTGGGACGGTTACAGCAAGCGCCAGGCCCATTCCGCATCCACCAGCACCTCGGCGGTGACACCGGCCCAGATCGTGCCGCAGTTGATCTTCACCGGGGTGACCGAGCGATTCCCGGGTCTCAAGGTGGTGTTCGCCGAAGCGGGCATCGGCGGGCTGAACTATCTGATCAACACCTGCGATCACGTGTGGGAGCTGCACCACCTCTGGACCGAAGGGCTCACCACCCGGCCGAGCGAGGTCATCCGCCGGCAGATGTTCGTGAACTTCTGGTTCGAGGAGGAAGGCATCAAGCTGCGCCACGACATCGGCATCGACAACATCATGTGGGAATCCGATTTCCCCCATGTCGCTGCCTATTATCCCGATTCCTGGGGATCCGTGGAGCGGGTGCTGAAAGGCGTGCCGGAGGACGAGCGGCGCAAGCTGCTCTACGAGAACGCGCTCCGGGTCTATCAGATCAAGGTCAGCGTGCCTGCGGAGTAACACGAGCAAAAAGATACGTACCAATTGGGGAGTAACCGGCAGATGCGTGAGGAATTCATAAGCGTCGACGATCATATTCTCGAACCACCGGACCTGTGGACGTCGCGACTGTCCAAGGACAAGTGGGGAGACCGAATCCCGCATCTCGCGATGAACGGCAGTGGGACCGAACATTGGATCGTCGACGGTCAAGTCATTCTGGGCGGCAAAGTTGCTCAGGTGGGTGCGCTGATGCCTGACCGCAACCAGGCCCCGGGGGCCTGGTCGGAGGTTCCGGAGGAGGCCTACAAGCCGGATCGTCGCCTCATCGCGATGGATGCGGCGGGAGAGGCCTATGCCGTCCTCTATCCGACCGTTGCCGGCATGGCGGGAGAGGCGTTCGCCGGGATCGAGGATCCGGAGCTCGAGATCGCCTGCGTCCGGGCCTATAACGACTGGCTCCTCGAAGCCTGGGCCGGGGCCAGCGACCGTTTCATTCCTCAGTGCATCGTGCCGATTTCGTCGGTCGAGGCGACCGTCGCCGAGATTCGTCGCGCCGTGGGCAATGGGCACAAGGGTGTGATTTTTCCGGCGCTGCCCATGGACCTCAGGGATACGCCGCATGTCGCGGAGGCGGATTACGATCCCATCTGGGCCGCCTGCGAGGAGTTGGGTGTCCCGCTCTGCCTGCACGCGGGCTCGTCTCCCACTTTGGAGTACGAACGCTACACGGACCTGTCGCCAAAGCTGGCAGCGGCCATTACCGACGTTGCCAAGCCGGTCTCCAGCGTTTATGTCCTGGGGCTCTATCTCTTCTCACGCATTCTCATGCGCCACCCCAAACTCAAGGTGGTCCTGGCGGAAAGCGCGTTGAGCTGGGGGCTTCTTTATCTCGAATGGGCGGATCACCAGGCCGATCATGACGGGCTCGCCAATGAAGGCTACGAACTCACGCCGTCGCAGTTGTTCCACCGTCAATGCTACATGACCGCTTGGTACGACGAGGTGGCACCCTTTGCGCCGTTCCTGCATACGGAAAATATCATGTGGTCAAGCAATCTCCCGCTTGCGACCTCCTCCTGGCCGGGGACCCAGAACACGATCGAACATTGCCTGAAGGGATTGAACGATAACGAAAGCCGCCAGATTTTGTGGGGGAATGCCGCGAGCCTCTACCACGTGTAGGACGAAATCGTTTTTCGGGAAATCTCAAGAAGAGCAAAAAGATTGCCATGACGGCGGAGCCGCGGCTCCGTTGGCTAACGGGGAATAAGTAGGCCATGCAGGGAGGCGCATCCCGTACGGTCAAGGTGGGGAGAGGCTACCTGATTATGGCGGCCGTGCTGTGCACGCTCGGATTCGTCATGATCTGCCCGGTCCTGCTCATCCTGATCAACAGCTTCAATACCGCAGAGGATTGGTTGGTCGACCCCCGAAGGTGGGGGTTCGACCATTGGGTCGCTGCGTTTTCGAAGCCCGACCTGCTGGTCACCCTATGGAATTCCATCATGCTGTGGGGGCTGACCGCGCTGATCAGCTTTCCCGTGGGCGTGGCCATCGCCTGGGTGTTGGCCCGGACCAAGATCCCCTGGAGCCGCCAGCTCGAGTTCCTGTTCTGGGTCGCGTACATGGTGCCGAGCCTGCCGGTGACGATCGCCTGGATCAATATGCTGGATCCTCAGATCGGTTTCGTGAACGTCTTGCTGATGGACTGGTTCTCCCTTGAGGAGGGGCCGTTCAACATCTTCAGTGTCGGCGGCATCGTCTGGGCCAGCCTGATGGGCAATGGAATCGTGCTCAAGGTGATGCTGCTGACCCCGGCCTTCCGCAACATGGACGCGGCCATGGAGGAGGCGGCGCGCGCCAGTGGCGCGAGCAACTTGCGCACCGCGCTCAAGGTCACGTTGCCGCTCATGATTTCGCCTATGGTGCTGGTCTTCGCGCTCCAGCTTCTGCGCGTGTTCCAGTCGTTCGAGACCGAGCTGCTGTTGGGCGAGCCATTCGGTTTCTACGTCTATTCGACCAAGATCTATGAACTGGTCCGTACCGAGCTGCCCAATTACGGCGAAGCGGCGGCCCTGGCCAGTCTCACCATGCTGGTCATCGCCTTCATCATCCCGCTCCAGCGCTGGATCATCCAGCGCCGCCGTTACACGACGCTGACCGGGAACTTCAAGCCCGGCCTCATCGATCTGGGCAAGTGGAACCATATCCTGTTCGTCGCCGTGGCCACGCTCATTTTCGTGCTCAGCGTCATGCCGGTGATCGTTTTGTTCCTCGGCAGTTTCATGTCGCGGATGGGCTATTTCGAACTGGGCTTCACCCTCTCGCACTGGAAGCTGGTCCTCGGGAATCCGGTGTTCATGCTGGCGCTGGAAACGACGCTCATCATCGCCGTCACCGCTGCGATCGGGAGCCCGCTTCTGTTTTCCGTCATTGCCTATATTCTGGTGCGCACCCGGCTTCCCGGCCGCGCGATCCTCGACTGGGTCATCTGGGGGTCGGGCGCGATCCCCGGAATTCTGGCCGGTCTTGGCCTGCTGTGGCTGTTCCTCGGCACCCCCGGCCTGTCGATTCTCTATGGCAGCATCTGGGCGCTGATCCTGGTGGTCATACTGCAAGGCAACACAACGGGCGTGAATATCCTGAAGGGGGTCTTCGTGCAGGTTGGGCCCGACATGGAGGAGGCGGCGCGCGCCTCGGGTGCCGGCTGGATCCGGACCTACTTCCGCGTCTGGCTACCGCTGTTGATGCCGACTTTGACGCTGCTGGCGGTGCTTAACTTCGTCAGCGCCGCAGGTGTGACAAGCAGCATCATCTTGCTTGCCTCCAGGGAAACCATCACCCTCTCGCTGCTGGCCCTGCGCATGACCACGGAACTCGCCGATCAGCGCGAGGCGGCCAGCATCGTCAGCATCTTCATCGTGCTTCTGACCGTGGGTCTCGCCATACCGCTGCGCTCGCTTAGCCTCAGGCTCGGTGTGCGCCACGATGTGGCCGGCACCAGCGTTTCTGACGACAAGGCGCCGAAAAAGGCACAGCCGCGTCCGGCGCCGGCGGAATAGGCGGCACGCGGCATCACGCGGCATCGGCCGCAATGCAGGAACGGAAGGAATGGGTCATGGATAAATTGCGTCACATCTCTATCGCGGTGCCCGATGTCCAGGCGACAGCGACGTTCTATGAAAACACTTTTGGGTTGGAACGCGTCAAGGAGAACGAACGCATCGTCTGCCTTTCGGACGGGACGATCAACGTGACTCTAACCCGCCCCATGGACCTGGAGAGCACCGACTGCAAGGACTTCGTGGGCGTCCATCATCTCGGCTTCGTCGCCGAGGACAAGGAGGCCACGGGCGCACGGCTGACGGCCGGCGGCGGCCGGATGGACGACGGGAAATGTTGGGACCCCAACAACATCATGGTCAACATTTCCGACAAGTACTGGGTCGGCTCCAAATAAGCCGGCCCTGACCGGCCCCTAGCGGGGCCAGGCAGTCGGAGGGACAAGGCAGCGCGGAGGGCCCGGCGCCTCCAACCGAGTTCCGTGGATCCCCGCGCTTTAGGCGGCCGGTTCCACTGCCAGCACCTTGGCCGCCGCATCTTCCACGGCGGTGCCCTTGAAGAAGTCCCGGTTTAGACCGGCCTGCAGCCGCACCATGTTGGCGAAGGTGAAGTCGCGGAAATTACCATTCGTGAGCAGGCCTTTTTCCACCAGTTCGTGGGCCTCGGCCAGAGTATCGCGCATGTCCGGCACATCCCAATGGGAGACGTCGGAAGAAAAAATCGCCTTGAGCTCCGCGTCCAGATGGTTGGCTGGGCCATTGAAGGCGTGGGCGATGGTCCGGTCGTCCGCTTCGCAGCCGAAGTAGAAATTGGGGATAAAGCGGTCATAGATGTCCTGAAGACAGGTGACGCCGGTGTGCTGCCAGTCGTCCAGGCAATCGGGATCCTCGGGCGCCGAACCCGGGCGGGCGCCGGGCGAACCGTCGGCAGCGGTGAAATTGTCGAGGTAGGGTTTCATCTCTTCCCCGCCATACTGGCTGACGAGTTCGGCCAGCAGCGCCCGGTCGATCCCCGCGGGATCGAGCCATTCGTGCAAGGCATCGTTGTTGCGCTTCTCCCAGTGCTCGAACAGGTCGTTGTAAAGCGACACCGCCCAGTTGACGCCGCCCTCCAAGAATCCCACCCTAAGCTCCGGGAACCGGTGGGTCACGCCGCCCAGGAACAATGCCTTGCAGAAGGCCTCGCCGGCGGCCGCGAAATGGCCGATATGGTTGTAAGTGTAATTGGTGATGCTCTGGCGGCTGCCCCAGCCCTGGCCCGAGGAATGGGTCGTCGGCGCTACTTTGAGGTCGACGCATTTCTGCCAAAACGGATCGTAATCGTAAGCCGAATCGAGGGCCAGCGCGTCCACCCATGTGGAGGCCAGCGCTACCTTGGGCGCCTCCCGCGCAATCGCCGGCACAGGCCGGAACACGACGCCGGTGATCTGGACCGCCTTGTAGCCGAGCTCGTTGACGCAGAATTCAAGCTCCTCGATGCCTTCTTCCGGAGTGAACAGCGGGATCACCGCAGCGGGAGTCATGCGGTCGGAATGGGGCCCGAACCGGTCCCAGTTCATCAGGTTGACGGCCCGGCATCCGGCCCGGCGGATTTCATCGTCGCGGTGGCGGATCATGTGAAGTTGCGAAGTGTAGACCACTGCGAAATCGATCCCCAGTTCATCCAGCCGGGCACGGAAAAGGTTGGGCAGCATCGCCGTGGCGAGGTCCAGGGTGTTCTTGGCCGGCATGGTCCAGAAGGGCGGGCGGTGGATACGTTGGTCGGCGCGCTCCTCCTTGGTGGCATGGTGCCAGCGGCTCGAACCGATGCGGCTTTTCAGATAGCGCTCGGTCACTTCGTTACCGGCCACCTCGCGCATATAGTCTACGAAGACGGGGTGGTATTCCTGGGTGTGTCCGTCGCCGTCGATCACCGGGTGATCGAGCTGCTCACGCACCTTGAGGGATCGGGAATCGGTCTGGTCCAGTGGCATCTTCTTGGCTCCTCTTGTTCCGGCCCCTTAAAAGCTTTTCTTCTTCCTCTTCTTGGCCTTCTTTTTCCGGCAGAACTTGGGGTTGGTGTATTCCTGGCACTTGCCGCCGCCGCGCTTGGCCATCACCTGCTTGAGGCGGGCGACGGCGTCCTTCGGGGCCGTCAGGATATCGGCAATCATCTTCTCGGTCTCTTCGCCGCTGGCGTAGCGAATCTCCATCTTCAACTTCTTGGCGGAAGACAGGAAGCCGGCGTCGGCGACGGTCTTTTTCAGGGCCGCGCGCAGGGCGCTCACCCGGTCACCCGGCACCCCGGGCGGCAGGTAATAGGAGCGCCCGATATCCATCTGCGCCGAAAGCAGTTCCATGGCCTTTTTCTCTGTCGGGTCTTTCACCATTTCACTGGCCAGCGGGACGTCGGCCCAGACCTTTTCCCGGCGCAGGCCCCACTGGACCAGGGGATAGATGAGTTTCTTGGAGATGTAATCGGGCCGGGTGGACTGCATACTGGCGAGCCCGAAGCTGCCGAAGCCGTGGACTTCGCCGCGTTCCATGGCCAGCATGACCTGTTCGCCGCCCTTGTACCCCATGATCACCTTGATCTGGGCGCCCAGCAGATTCTGCGCGACGGTGGGGAAAACCGCCGAATTCGAACTCGCCCCAGTGGCACCGACGGTGATGGCTTTCTTGCGCGCATCCTCGATGCTGCGCACGCCGGTCGCATGCCAGGCTCCGGTAACGGAATTGCCCGCGGCGACCCGGCCGATGCCGATGATCTTGCGGGCATCGAAATGCACCCCGCGCCCGCCCAGTGCCTGATGCAGGGGCAATCCGACATGGAGGGTAAAGGCGAGGGTGCCGTCGCGTGGGCCCTTGTTATAGGCGAAATTCAGGAGCTTCATGCCGCCCGCGCCCGGCATGTTGCGGACAATGATGGTGGGCTTGCCCGGGATATGCGCCGTCATGTAGCGCGACACCGTCCGGCCATAGAGATCGTAGCCCCCGCCGACGCCGGAACTGATCATCATTGAGATGCGCTTGCCCTGGTAAAAATCCGCGGCGCCTTCGGCCTGTGCCGGACCGCCCAGCCCGGTTGCCGCGAGTGCTGCGATTAGACCCGTTGCGATACCAAAACCGGAATATCCGCCTAATCCGCCCATAGTTCTCTCCCCCGATTTCGTCGTTTATTGGCTATTGGCGACATTTGCCGTTGGCTCGTGTTGCAACGGGCTCCATGCCGGAAAGCCTAGGCTCCCCGTGCGGCCTAATCAAGGTCGTCCTGTGCTCCGGCCGTCGCCTGGTCGGCTGTCGCCGGCATCGACGTGATTGGGGCTTGGGCGAGCGCCGCCGCCCCGATCCTGCGGCACCGGGGCAGGGACCGGGCCAAGCTTCGGATCAGGCCTCGATCACTTCGCCGTCGCGGACCTTGTGGGCATCGAAGGTGATCATGTCGTGGCCGGGGTCGCGCACGATGCCGGGCGGATCCTCGCCGCGTTCCACGGCGGCAATGGCGTCGCTCAGCATGCGCCGGAACATCACCACGCCGCGGTCGGAGGTGCCGAGGATTTCCCGCGTACGGTCGGCGATCCGGCCCTGGCTCTCCTGGCAGGCTCGGTCCTGCTCGCGCGACGCCAGTCCCCACCAGCCATCCTCCACCCGCTCGTATTGTCCGGGCACGACCTCGCGCAGACCCGCGGTGACCAGTTCGTCCCCCTTTCCGTGGGCCTCGCGCAGGCGGATGGAGAAGGTCAGGGTGGTCTCGTCGTCGACCGGCACGCGCAGATTGCAGTTGTGGCTGGTGTCCTCGTTCACCCGGGCGCCGAAATAGCGGCTGTGGGATGGAAAGATGAAGTGGGAGACCTTGGCGGCGCCATCGGGCACCTTGAATGCCGCCCGCACGCCGTACCAGGTCTGTTGCCAATCGACCTCGGGTCGCTTTAGGGCGAACTGTGGATAGACGCCCGCGTGCAGCGCGATCGAATGCATCTGGTCGACGCCGTTTTCGGCCCGCTGCATCCAGTTGCAGTATTCATGGCCGGCGCTGATGCGCCGGACGCAATCGGTGCGGAACAGATTGTCGTAACGCGGCAGCTCGGGCGCGGGATCGGGCCCGAGATAGGCGAACACCAGGCCCGCTGCCTCTTGGGTGCGGTAGGCCTTGGCCCGGGTTTCGGCCACCAGGGGACTTCCCGGTGGTTCGGCCGGCATGTCGAGGCACTGTCCGTCAGGGGCGAACTTCCAGCCGTGATAACAGCAGCGTAGCCCATCGTCTTCGACCCGTCCCAGGGTGAGCGCCGCCCCCCGATGCGGGCAATGGCGATCGAGCAGGGCGGTCTTTCCCGAAGCGTCGCGGAACAGCACCAGGTCTTCGCCCAGGATGCGGACCGGCTGGGGTTTGTCCGTGGTCTCGGCCGAAAACCAGACCGGCCACCAATAGCGGCGCAGCATCTCGCCCGCCGGCGTCCCCGGTCCGACCCGGGTCAGGCGTCGGTTTTCTTCCGGTGTCATATTTTTCCTCCCCTGCATTTGTCCCCCCGCGCAGAGACTTGTTTCTGCGGTGGTTCGCCCCACTTATAGTAGGGAAATAGATGATAACCGCCGGCCCGAGGGGGTGAAAGATCGAATTCGAAATCCTATTCCCGCCGCTCGCAGGCGCGATTTCCTCCGCACCATTCGTTATGGCGACGAACCATCGTTCCGACATGTTCGGCAATCTTGAAAGGACCCGCCTTGGATAACGTCTTTTCGCTTTCCGATTCGCTCGGCCCCGCCCTGGTGATCCACGTGACCGAGCCCGGGATTGGCCTGCGCGGCATTCTCGTGGTCGACAACGTGGCCGCGGGGCCATCCATCGGCGGGCTGCGCATGGCCGAGGACGTGTCCCTGCAGGAATGCTTTCGCCTGGCCCGCGCCATGACCCTCAAGAACGCCGCGGCGGGCCTTCGTCACGGCGGCGGCAAGTCGGTGATGGTGGGCGATCCGGGGATGGATCCCGCCAAGAAGGAGGAAATGATCCGTGCCTTCGCCTGCGCCCTGGAGGGTGTCGAAGCCTACATCTTCGGTCCCGACATGGGGACGGACGAGCAGGCTATGGCCTGGGTCAAGGATGAGATCGGCCGGGCGGTGGGCCTGCCGCGGGAGATCGGGGGCATTCCCCTCGATGAGATCGGGGCCACGGGTTTCGGCCTGGCCCATGCGGCCGAAATCGCCTGCGCCCATGCCGGGATCGAGCTGGCCGGTGCCCGGGTGGCGATCCAGGGCTTCGGCGCGGTGGGCCGGCACAGTGCCCGGTTCCTGGCCGAACGCGGCGCCGTCCTGGTGGCGGCCACCGATTCCAAGGGCACGGTGACGGATGCGGGCGGGCTGGATATCGAGGCGCTGTGCAGCCTCAAGGCCGAGCGCCGCTCGGTGGTCGAGCTCGGCTCCGGCACCACCGCTGCGGTCGATGCGATCCTGGACGTCGAATGCGATATCTGGGTCCCCGCCGCGCGCCCCGATGTGGTGACAGAAGAGAATGTCGACCGTCTCAAGACGCGGCTGGTGGTCGAAGGCGCGAATATCCCGATGACTCGTGGGGCGGAGCAGCGGCTGGCCGAGCGTGACGTGTTGGTGGTTCCGGATTTCATCGCCAATGCCGGCGGCGTGATCTGTGCCGCCATGGAATATCAGGGTGCGGCGCAAAGCACGGCCTTCGACGAGATCGAGGAAAAGATCCGGTTCAACACCGAAGCGGTCCTAAGCGCCGCGGAGGCGGACAAAGTGATCCCGCGCGAGGCGGCGGAGATCCTGGCGGAGACACGGGTGCGGCGGGCCATGACGACCCGGCGCTGGTCGATATTCTAGGACGCCGCGTGGCTCGGGCCGCGGCGCCGAAACAGGGGAGCCCGGACGGGTCGATGTATCGCATCCGCTTTCATGGCCGTGGCGGCCAGGGGATGAAAACCGCAAGCCGAATTCTCGGCACGGCGTTTTTTCACGCTGGGTTCGAGGTGCAGGACGCGCCGCGTTATGGTGCCGAACGCCGCGGCGCGCCCATCTTCGCCTATGTGCGCGCCGACCGCGCCCCCATCTTCGAACGCGGCGTCATTCTCCGCCCGGATCTCGTCCTCGTCGCCGACGACACCATCGTTCCCGTGCCCGGTGCCGGGGTTCTCGCGGGGCTCGATGCCGGTTCCGTTCTGGTGATCGCCAGCGACACGCCCGAGGACGTCTGGCGGCAGCGCCTCAAGGTTCCGGCTCGGATCGTCGTGATACCGTTGCCCGAGGGCGACGACGCGGCGGAACGCCGCTACGTCGGCGTACGCCTTGCCGCCGCCGCCGCGCGCCTGACCGGCGCCCTCGGCCTTGCCGATGTGTCCGCGGCGGTGGCCGAGGAGCTCGCGCGTCTGGGGCCCGGCGCGGTCGCGGACAATCTCAGCCATGCCGAGGCCGCGTGGCAATGGGCGGCCCCCCATGAAGCGCTGGTCAGCGAACGTCCGGCCATGCCGGCGGAGGGTTACGAGCGGCCGCAATGGATCGATCTCCACGCCGAGGACACCGCGCGCGCCGCCCCCGTCATTCGCGGCGTGGCGACCAGCGTCGAAGTGCGCACCGGTCTGTGGCGGGTGTTCCGGCCGGTGATTTCCCATGATCATTGCGTCAAGTGCGGTCTCTGCATGGCGTATTGCCCGGATGGGGCGATCACGCCCAATGCCCAAGGATTCCCCGAGGTCGATCTGGAACACTGCAAGGGCTGCATGATCTGCGTCGCCCAATGCCCGGTGCATACCATTGCCGCGGTATCGGAGGCCGATGCCCGTGAGAAGGAGACCCAAAGGTCTCCCGCGGGCCAAGGAGAGAAAGGATGAGTCGTGTCCTGATTACCGGGAACGGTGCCGCGGCCTGGGGCGCGCGGCTCGCCGACGCCGACTACGTGCCGGCCTTTCCCATCACGCCGCAGACCGAGATCATCGAGACCCTGAGCGACTGGATCGCGCGCGGCGAGATGACGGCGCGGATGGTGACGCTGGAATCCGAGCATTCCATGATCACCGCCGCCGGTGCCGCCGCCGCCACCGGGGTGCGGGTGTTCACCGCCACCTCGTCCCAGGGGCTGCTCTACGGGATGGAAATGGTCTACACGGTGGCGGGTTGGCGCGCGCCCTTCGTCCTGGTCAACGTTTCAAGGGGCTTGTCCGCGCCGATCACCCTGGAACCGGATCACAACGACGTTCTCGCCGCCCGGGATTCGGGCTTCCTGCAAATCCATGCGGCGACCTGCCAGGAGGTCCTGGATTTCGTCCTGATCGCCTACCGCCTGGCCGAAGATCCCGAGGTGCGGTTGCCCGCCCTGGTCAATTTGGACGGTTTCTATCTGTCCTTCACCCGCGAGCCGGTGGAGATCCCGGAGGCCCATTCTGTCCGGGATTTCCTGCCGGCCTTCGACCCGGAGACCCTGCGTTTCCGTGCCAACGCGCCGGAAAGCCAGGCGGTTGCGGTGCTGGGCGGGGGGCCGTATTCGTATTTCCGCTACGAGATCCACCTGGCCCAGGGCCGTGCCCTTGCCGCTTTCGACCGCGCGGCGGAAGATTTCGAGGCGGCCTTTGGACGCGCCTACGCCCCCTTTGAGGCCTACCGCACCGAGGATGCCGAGGTCCTCTTCGTCATGATGGGATCGTTCGCGACCAAGGCCAAGGCGGCGGTGGATGCCCTGCGCGAGGCGGGGACCAAGATCGGATTGTTGCGTCCGCGCCTGCTCCGGCCGTTCCCGGCCGCCGTGCTGCGGAACCATCTCGCCGGCAAGCGTGCGGTGGCGGTGATCGATCAGAACCTTTCGATGGGCAAGGGCGGCATCCTCCATGCCGAGATCGCCGATGCCCTCTACGGCACTCCGGACGCGCCGCCGATATTGGCCTCCTTCATCGGTGGGCTCGGCGGCCGGGACATTGCGCCCGAGGAATTCTACGAGATCGCGCGGATCACCGGCGAGGCTGCCCAAAGCGGGCAAACCCCGCCGCCCAGGCTGCTCTATACCGCGACGGAGCTCAGGGAAATGCGAAAATTGCAGACCATTGCGGAGGCCGAGCATCACATGGCCAAAGAGGCGGGCAAACCATGAGCGATACCCATTTCCACAACATCAAGGACTTGCCGACCACCCATCTTCTGGGAACGGGCACGGCCATGTGCGCGGGCTGCGGCGGGTTGCAGGCACTTGTCGACATCTACGACGTTCTCGGGCGTGACTCGGTGATCGTCAATGCCGCGGGCTGCATGACCCTGCTTTCGGTCTACCCCTTCACGCCGTTCCGCGGCAGCTGGCTTTACACCGCCATGGCTTCCGCACCGGCCGGCGCGCAGGGGGTGCGCGATGGGCTCGACATCCTCATCGAAAAGGACCGTCTGTCGGCGGACGAAGACCTCAAGGTCGCCGTCCTGACCGGCGATGGGGCGGCCTATGGGATGGGCCTGTCGGCCACTTCGGGGGCCATCGAGCGCGGCCTCGATTTCCTCTATATCTGTTACGACAACGAAGGCTACGCCAATACCGGGCATCAGTCCTCGGCCGCGACCCCCCACGGGGCCCATACCGCCACGGCGGTCGGTGCCCATGGTGCGCCCGGCTTCAAGAAAGACCTGTTCTCGATCTGGGCAGCGCATAATCCCGCCTATGTGGCGACGGTGATCGCCGCCGAACCCGTGGATCTCGCCCGCAAGATCGAAACGGCCGCCGCCTTGAAGGGGCCGCGGCTGATCATTTCCCTTGCGCCCTGCCCACCGGGCTGGGGGTTCGATCCCGCCAAGACGGTGGAAGTCGGGCAGCTCGCCGTCGAGACCGGGGTCTGGCCCCTCAAGGAATTTCAGAACGGGCGGGTCACCCATAACAAGCCGCCCCGCCGCCGCCGGCCGGTGGAGGATTATCTCATCCTCCAGGACCGCTTCCGCCACCTGTTCGAGCCCCAGCGCGACGAGGCGACCCTGGGCGAGATCCAGGCGCGGGTCGATGCCTATTGGAACGGGGTGGACTGAACATCATGAAGGGCAACGCGAAACTGCGCATGAGCTACTGCCACCGTGGCGGTAAAGAGGCTTTACTCGGCGCCACCATCCCGGATCACTTCGCCGATGTCGTGGCCCGGTTCCGCGATCAAGAGGCGGTGGTGTGCCTGCCCCAGAAGCGCCGGTTGACCTACGGCGGGCTGGCGGCGGAGGTGGACCGCCTGTCCCGCGGGCTCCTGGCGCTGGGCTTCGCCGCGGGCGACCGCATCGGCGTGTGGTCGACCAACAATATTGAATGGCTGGTGCTGCAGATGGCGACCGCGCGCATCGGCGCCGTGCTGGTCAACATCAACCCGGCCTATCGGCCGCGCGAACTCGCCTACGTCCTGGAGCGGGCCGAGATCAACGGCCTGTTCCTGATCCCCGCGTTTCGCACCAGCGACTACCTCGCCATGATCACCGAATGCGTGGCCGAACTGGCCGATGCCGTGGCGCGCGAGGGCGCGATCGGGTCGCGCGACTACCCGCACCTCCGGCGGGTCGTGCTGTTCGACCCCACGGCGCCGGAGGCAACGGAGCGGCCCGCGGCGTGGCCCGGCCTCATGATCTGGCAGGAGGTGCTTGCCGCTGGCGAGGATGTGCCGATGGCGGAGCTCGATGCCGCGACCGCACTGCTCGACCGGGACGATCCCATCAACATCCAGTTCACCTCCGGCACCACAGGGTTCCCCAAGGCGGTGGTCCTGACCCACCACAATATTCTCAACAACGCCTATTTCTCGGCCAAGGCTTTGGGCTTCACCGAGGCCGACCGGTTGTGCGTGCCGGTGCCGTTCTACCACTGCTTCGGCATGGTCCTCGCCAACCTGCTGTGCCTTGCTGTCGGTGCGGCGCTGGTGCTGCCGTCCGAGCATTTCGATGCGGCCGCGGTGCTCGGCGCGATCGCCTCGGAGCGCTGCACCGCCGTCCATGGCGTGCCCACCATGTTCATCGCCGAGCTCGAACAACCGGATTTTTCGAAATTCGATCTTTCCAGCCTGCGCACCGGCATCATGGCCGGCGCGCCGTGTCCGGAGCCCCTGATGCGGCGGGTGATGGAGGATATGCATTGCCCGGAGGTCCTGATCGGCTATGGCGAGACCGAAGCCTCGCCGCTCACCCATCTGACGGCGCGTGATGATTCCATAGAGTGCCGCACCCAGACAGTCGGCCGGAATCTGCCGCATCAGGAGGTCAAGGTGGTCGAGGTCGCAAGCCGGCGGACCTTGCCTTGCGGGGAAATCGGTGAGATCTGCTTTCGCGGGCATCACATCATGCGTGGCTATTACAACGATCCGGACGCCACCGCCAAGGCGATAGACGATGCGCACTGGCTGGCCTCGGGCGATCTCGGCACCATGGACGAAGACGGCTATGTGCGGATCACCGGGCGGCTCAAGGAAATGATCATCCGTGGCGGCGAGAACATTTATCCCCGCGAAATCGAGGATTGGCTGTTCGCCCACCCGAAGATCTCACAAGCCGCGGTGTTCGGGGTACCCGACGAATTCTACGGCGAGGAGATCGCCGCCTGGGTCGAGCTTCATCCAGGCGAGACCATGAACGAGGCGGAGCTTCGGGACTATTGCGTCGAAGGGCTTGCCCATTTCATGGTGCCCAAATACATCCGCTTCGTAACCGAGTTCCCGATGACCGTTACCGGCAAGCTGCAGAAGTTCCGCATGCGCGCGACGGAGATGGAAAACCTCGGGATTGCAACGGAAACCGACTAGCCGTCGCTCGCCGCCCCGACGGCGACGGTTGTCATTTCACGGTCAGGCAGGGACAGGTGGCATGTTGGATGACCTTGTGGGACACGCTGCCCAACACCAGGCCACCCACTTCGCCAAGCCCGCGGGAGCCCAAAACGATCAGGTCGGCCTTTGCGTGCTCGGCCTCTTCGATGATCCGCTCGGCCGCTTTGCCGTAGGCCAGCACGGTGGATACATTGGAGCATCCGTGGGCCTTGGCATTTGATTCAGCCTCTTCCAGGAGGGAGCTGCCGATGAAATCGATGGCCGATTGCGGTGCCGGGACGGGCCCGAACGCGGTGAATTCCAGTCCGGCGACGGTATCGTGCATTTTTTTCATTTCGTCTCGCACGTCCTTGGGCAGATCACCGTACATCGGCGCCGTCTCTACCTCGTCGAGGGAAAGGAAAGCGGGAGCCACGTGGAGGATCCGCAACTGGGCACCGCAGATAGCGGCGAGCTTGGCCGCCGTCTCGGTGGCGCGGCGCGCGTTGGCCGATCCGTCGGTGGTGACGAGGATTTGCTTGAACATTGATTGCCCCTTCCGTTCTGTTGGACGGGTTCGGGACCGGCGGGGACGGCGGGGTGGCGCCGCTGCGCGGCTTGCCCCCTTCTAATCCGTGCCCCGACGTCCGAACCCGGGTTCTCTCCGCCGATCGGCTAAATCGCCTGAACAGCGATCTCGTTTTTTGCCCCATAATGCGCTTTAGACATAGGGCCTCGTGGGGGACTTTCCAATGTTTTTCGCATCCGGAATCGTAGGGTCGGTAAAGCGCGCCCCGGGCTTCTCTCCGCCATGACCGACGCTGCCCAGGATGCCGTGATCGCCTTTTTCGCCGATCCCCGGACCCATGGCTTGG
>Ga0224512_10002482_pt1 | contig 16873 bp, 16 predicted proteins | sample SF_May12_sed_USG_4_FD_169103 | JGI IMG/M metagenome (GOLD analysis project Ga0224512, IMG submission 169103) | Sediment microbial communities from San Francisco Bay, California, United States - SF_May12_sed_USGS_13 | ecosystem: Environmental > Aquatic > Marine > Sediment | place: USA...
GGTCATAGATCTGCGAAATGAGCAAGCACTCGTGAAATGATGCAGTCTCCGAAGACCCTTGCAGCACAAGGGTTTTCGGAGCTTTGGCGGAGGCGGACGGGAATCGAACCCGCCGGGGACCTTTCGACCCCCCACCGGTTTTGAAGACCGGGGAGCCCACCAGGCGCTCGGTCGCCTCCGGGCAGCAGGGTAGCTGCAGGATCGCCATCGGGAATGAGCCGTGCCAGATTCACCTCCAGTCCCAAACCTCACGAACGTTCTGATTTACACGAGACCCAGGCGGCGCGATGCTGGCTCGGACAAGGAGGAGACAACGGCTACGAAGGACGAGGTCCGCATCGTCGAACTCGGTCCGATGCGAGTGGCTGCCGCGCTGGGATTCGGGCCGCAACCCGAAACCGACGCTTGGGAAGAGCTCTTGACTTGGGCACTGGCAACGAATCTTCTCGACGGGACGCAGAGGTTTTTCGGGTTCAATAACCCCAGCCCGATGCCCGGAAGTCCGAACTACGGCTACGAGCAGTGGATGACGGTCGGGCCTGACGTTGAAGCGCTCGGAGACATTGAAATCAAAGACTGCGAGGGGGGCCTCTTCGCCGTGCTGCGCTGCAGTGGCCTGGCCACTATTGGAGAAGACTGGGAGCGGCTCGCCGCGTGGCTCGAAGCCGGCCCCTACCGCCTGGACGACCGCCAGTGCCTCGAAGAACTCCTCAGCTCCCCGATGCTGCCGCACACCGAGTGGGTGTTCGACCTCTATGCCGCGATCAGCCGGTAGGAGGCCGCAAACCTTCGAAGGCCGGGGCGAGAGGGGCCAACCCGCCATGCTCGCTCAGGACGCGCTCCGCCAGAGACATGAGTTGATCTACCGGCGACGAGTCGGGAGCGAACGAATAGGCCTCAAAACTTGGCCCCGCCACCAGGCCGCCTCCGACGGGCTGTTCCATTAGATAGCGGGCGGCCGGACTCAACAGGCGGGACATCAAGGTGTACAGCCGACCCACCAAGGGTCCTTTGTCGGCGATCGGTTGGTAAAGATCATCCATGGTCACGTAGAGGTACCGGTACAGAGCGTTGACCAGATCGGACACCGGTTGTAGGGATGGAGGCACGTCAGCCGTCCTGGGGTTCACCAGAGCGGGACGGACCTCTCCCAGCGGGCTCGCCCCTTCTGCGATTTGTTCGAACTTGTAGTAGTGCGTCAGCTCCTGGTGAGCCGGATCGGCGAACCTCTCACCGCTAACCCCCTCTCCCTGGTGCACAACCACTTCGATTGCCGCGCAGGCGCTTTCGAGGTCTTTCACCAGCATCAGGCCACCGCTGTCCTCGGCATCGAATTCGACGGGTTGGTAGAAACGTGGGTCGGCGAACTGCCGGTCGGCCCGGACGTCGGCGAACAGCTCAAATCGGTCGGACAGATCCTCAAGAGCCAGTTCCAGCGCGTAGTAGAACTGGCCGAGGGTCTCGAACTGATCGTCCTCCGGGGGAGCGCCGGGCGCCTCCGGTTGTTCAATCACCATGAACAGCTCTCGGCACATTTCCACCGAAGCCGGCGCCAGATGGACCATCAGCGGCGGTTCGTGGTGGGGAAGCAATCCCGGGTAGGTCGGGACAAGTCCGGGATCGAGGAAGTCGGGTTGCCCACCTACTGCTACCAGCAGGTTGGCAACCAGCGCCGCGTGAAGCATTTCTTCGGTGACGATGCTCTTGATCAGACGCGCCGCCTCCGAAGTTTGATCCTCGATCGAATACATGGCGTACAGGTAAGGAGGAATGGTCGTCAGCTCCACTCGTATCGCCAGCGCCAGATGCTGACGAAGGTCCTCAGGAGTTGTGATCGGCATGTCATTCTCCACTTACGGTCGGATGACCGTCTACGACAACGGCCTCACGGCGACGATACCCATCTGGGGATGGCCGCGTCGGACAAACGGTGGGCTCTTGACGAGGTCGACGAATCTCCTCTTCGGGTAGCTTGAGCGAAGAGAACGGAAAGGCCGTATGCAGCCCGAGCGGATGGGGTCGACGCGCATTGTCCTGGGCAGCGCCATCGTCCTGGTCGGTTTGCTGCTTCTACTCGGCGGGTCCACGAATCTCGACCTCGGCAGCCTTTGGCCGCTCTTCGTGATTGTCCCCGGGGTAGTGGTCCTGGTCTCCGGGCTGGCAGCCGCGCCGGGCGGAGCTGGAACGGCCGCCACCGTAACCGGTAGCCAGCTGAGCGGATTGGGGCTGCTCCTCCTCTTCCAGAACCTGACCGGACTGTGGCAGACCTGGGCGTACGGCTGGGCGCTCGTATGGCCAATGTCCATCGGTCTCGGTCTGGCCGCCCGCGGGAGCCTTTCGGGGGACGACCGCACCGCACACTCCGGCGTCAAGACCGCGCTGGTCGGCCTGGTCATATTCATGGTGGGATTCGCCTTCTTTGAGGGGATCATCAACATCAGCGGTTCTTCCCTTGGCTTGTTCGGCGACCTCGCCGTGCCTGCGGTGTTGATCGCGATCGGACTGGGTCTGATTCTCCGGCGGCGCTAGGAACCGGCTTTACCGCTTCGCCGATACGTCTGGCAAACTAGGAGGTAATGCAGGAACCGCCCATTACGCACCAGAACGACGGCTATCGCGTGATGCCCGGATGGCGGGTAGGCCATCTGATGGAGGAGTCGACCACGGCTTCGGGCCTCCTGGTGCCCGCAGCCGCCGTTGCCGAACGATCCACCGAGGCGCTTGCCCTGGTCGATGTCGAAGACGGCCATCGGTTTTGGGCGGTCCCCTCGGACGCCTGGCGGTTCATCTGGCCCACGAGCGGGCGGGTGGTCATTGCCGTCCGGGAGTCGGCGATCATCGCCGAACAACAGGATGAAGAACTCACCGGTGAGGGGCGTTACCTCTGATCGCTCTACCCCATTCTTGCCTCAGTTTCCTCCGGTATGCGGAGGGTTTCGACGCAAGCTCAGGATTGACAGCGCGGTTGAGTTCGCCGGTCGGATACCGTAGGGGGGTGTTGAACACCCTCCGAGTGGCGGTATGACCGACGGGGTACGCCAGCGGCGGCGCCTGACCGCCACCGTTACCGATCTTGAAGTCCGGCGGCAGCGCGCGTTCCTCATCGCTGCCTACGACGACGACCGGGAGGAGCGGCAGCGTTCCCTCGCCGAACTGGCGCTGCTGACCGAGACGGCGGGATCGGACCCGATCGAGACCGATCTCGTGCGGAGGCCGCTCCCCGACCCGGCCACCTTCATTGGACGCGGCAAAGCAATCGAACTGGCCGCCACAACCGAGTCCCTGGACATCGACGTGGTGGTGGTCGACAACTCGTTGACACCTGCTCAGCAACGCAACCTTCAAGAGATCTTCGGGTGCGATGTTGTCGACCGGGAGGCTCTCATTCTGGACATCTTCGCCCAACATGCCACCAGCCGGGAGGGGATGCTGCAGGTCGAGTTGGCCCTGTTGCGCTACCACCTGCCCCGCCTGCGCGGTCACGGCACCGAGCTCAGCCGGCAAGCTGGCGGTATCGGGACCAGGGGTCCGGGCGAGACCAAACTCGAGTCAGACCGCCGCCGGATTCTGAGCCGTATCTCCAGGCTCGAACGGGATCTGCGCTCCCTCGACTCAACCCGGGCCACCCAGCGCAAGGCGCGCCGCAAAGCCGACCTCGCCCAGGTGGCCCTGGTCGGTTACACCAACGCCGGCAAATCGACGCTGCTCAACCGGCTGACCGGCGCCGACGTGTTCACCCAGGACCAGCTGTTTTCGACGCTCGACCCGACCGTGCGACGGCTCGACCTGGGGAACGGACGAACCGTGCTGCTCTCCGACACGGTCGGCTTCGTGCGCCGGTTGCCGCACGGCCTAGTCGAGGCCTTCCGCTCGACACTCGAAGAGGTAACGCAGTCCGATCTGCTGCTGCACGTGGTAGATGCCGGTGAGCCTGCACTCGACGGACAGATCGCTGCGGTCCGATCCGTGCTGGAGGAAATCGACGCTGCCCACCTGCCGGAGCTGCTGGTAATCAACAAGATCGACACCGTCGATGACACGGCCCGGACCCGGCTCTCCCGTCTCTATCCTGACGCCACTGCCGTGTCGGCTCTCGACGGCGAGGGAACCGAGCTGATCATCGCCGCGATCGACGAGACGTTGCGAACGCGCCTGACCGAGGTCCGGTTGACCATTCCGTACGAACGCGGCGACGTCCTCGCCGCCGTCCACCGGGAGGGTGAGGTCATCAAGGAGGAGCACCTGCCTGAGGGGACCCGGATCCACGCCCGCCTTCCGAAACCACGGCTGGCCGGGTTCGAGGTCTATACCACCTCCGAACTTGCGTCAGAGGCCAACGCATACGGAACGAAACTGACGCAACAACCGGAGCGAGTTAGAGACGATCCCGGGCAATGAGGGCAGCACCAATGAGGCCGGCCTCGTTCCGCAACCGGGCGGGTACTACCTCGGTGTCGAGCACGAGGTACGACTCGAACTTCTTGATCTTGCGGCTCACGCCCCCACCAATGATGAAGAGGTCGGGCGAGAAGATGTCCTCGAGATGCTCTAGATACTCATTGACCCTCGTGCCCCATGCTTTGTAGGTGAGTTCTTCCGCTTCCCGGACTCGCGCCGCGGCATATCGCTCGGCGTCCATGCCTTTGAATTCGAGATGTCCGAGCTCGGTGTTCGGATGCAAATGGCCGTCGACAAAGACAGCGCTGCCGATCCCGGTGCCGAAGGTCAGAATGGTCACCACCCCACCCCGATCGTGGCCCGCCCCGAATTGCATCTCCGCAATCCCTGCCGCGTCGGCATCATTGAGCAGAGCCACCGGTTGTCCGGTCGCCTCACGAAACAATCGTTCCCCATCGATGCCGACCCAGCTCTTGTCGACGTTGGCGGCGCTGTGGACAACGCCCTGGCGAACTACGGCCGGAAACGTACAGCCGATCGGTCCCTCCCATTTGAAATGCTCGACGAGTTGGGTCACCACCCCTGCCACGGCCTCGGGTGTCGCCGGCTGCGGGGTGAGGAACTTCTGGCGATCACGAGTCAACCGGCCCGTTTCCAGTTCAACCGGCGCTCCCTTGATACCCGATCCACCGATGTCGATACCGAGCAGTTCCATGCGGTGCGTTTCCGTGTGGGGAGTATCAGGGTAACTCGGACGGGATCAGACGGTGTCTTCCGATTCACCAATCGAAACCAGGCCACACGCGTGACAGACGTTGCGGACCAGACCGCCCGGGAGGCGATGTTCCTGGAAGACGTGCTCGTGGCTCTCGTTGGGCCGGGTGCGAGCCGGCGCCGCAGGAAGCCTATCGAAGGGAACGATGCCGGTCTGGCGAAGCTCGTCGGATATCCGCAACGCGATACCTTTCATACCGTGCCAGGAACCGGCGATCGCCCTGCTGAATACGTTCTTCTTCCGTGGTCCCGCTTGGACGGCTCGGGGTCGGGCCGCCGTTTTGACCGGTTTCTCGTGCGGCGGCTTGGGCACCTTCTCTCGGGGCGGCTTGGTCCGCCGATCGGGAACCGGTCGCGACGGAGCGTAGGACGTGCTGCGAGACCGCTTCTTGTGTGGCTGTCGGCCGGGGATTTCGGGGGAAGGCAGGTCGTCCCAGGGAGAAGACGGCTCGGCCGGCGAGCCGGGCGGCGCGCTCGCGGGACGGATGTCGGGCGCCGGAACGGGTTCAACCGGGGCCGGTGGGGACTCGACCGGCGGCGGTGGCGATTCCCCCGGTTGAGGAGACGGGGCGGGTTCGACCGCAGGTGCTGCCGGCTCGGCCACCGGGGAAGTATCGGTCGCAGGTTCCGCCGCAACTACGGCAGCCGCAGCATCCCGATTGCGGAGAAGCTTGCGTTCTTTGCGACTCAGCGCTGGGGTTTCACCCTCCGAGGCCTTCTTGTCGCGAGCTTTGCGGCGGAAGCGTTTCTTGGACTCTTCGACTGGCACCAGGTCGATGGTGGAGGCTGCGAAGTGGCCGGGCCGGCGCGGCAAGAAAGTGACCTGCTCATCCTCAACGTCGAGCGTGAACCAACCGCGCCCGATTGAAACAACGCGGACAGTGTTTTTCTCCCACCGCCCCAGTTCACCGCTGCTGTGACCGAGAATCAGGAACCGGTCGTCGAGTTCGACAATGACCTCGAGTTCGGGCGCGGCGTCACCATTCAGCTGGATGCGCCCGTCGAACGCGGTGTCTTTTCTTTCTCCCTGGAACTGTGACACGGCCACCTACCTCGTATCGGCGCCTGCTTCGCGATCTGAAGTACGAAAAGGCTATCTCAATGAGAGATTTCGGGCCACATTCTTCCAGAGAGGTAGCCTCCGGAACATAGTAAATCGCCAGCGAGGAGCCCCTATGCCCGCCACCGCCGACATCGGCCTCATTGGACTTGCCGTGATGGGCCAAAACCTGGTCCTCAACATGAATGATCACGGCTACTCGGCCGCGGTCTTCAACCGGACGACCTCCAAGATCGATGCTTTCCTCGCCGGACCCGCCCAAGGCACCCGCATCATCGGAGCCCACTCGCTCGAAGACCTGGTTGCCGCCCTGCGCAGCCCCCGCCTGGTGATGCTCATGGTCAAGGCCGGCTCCCCCGTCGACGCGGTCATCGATGAGCTCCTCCCGATGCTCGACCCGGGTGACATCATCATCGACGGCGGTAACTCGCAATTCACCGACACCATACGCCGCACCGCCCGGGTGGAAGCGGCCGGCCTCCTCTACGTGGGGACAGGAATCTCGGGCGGCGAGGAAGGGGCCCGCCACGGGCCGTCGATCATGCCCGGTGGCACCCCCGCGGCGTGGGCCCACGTGCAAGGCATCTTCCAGGACATCGCCGCCAAGGTCGCCGACGGTACACCGTGTTGCGACTGGGTGGGGGCGGACGGGGCAGGGCACTACGTGAAGATGGTCCACAACGGTATCGAATACGGGGACATGCAGGTGATTGCCGAGGCCTACCACTTCTTGAACGCCGGCCTCAAACTCTCCCACGACGAGATGTCGGATGTTTTCCGGCAGTGGGGCGAGGGGGTGCTCGACTCGTACCTGATCGACATAACCGCCGTCATTCTCGCCTTTCGCGATGAGTCGGAATCCCCCCAAGTCGAGTCGATCCTCGATGCCGCCGGGCAGAAAGGCACAGGGAAATGGACCGCGATCTCCGCCCTGGATCTGGGCACGCCCACCAGCCTGGTTGCTGAGGCGGTGTTTGCCAGGATCGTCTCGGCATTGAAGGACGAACGCACCACCGCCTCCGGAATGCTCACGGGGCCGCGCGGCGACGTCTTCGAGGGTCTCGCTCCCGCCACCCCGACCGAAACCCGACAAGAAATCACTACTCACAAGAGATCGATCTGGACCGCCAATCTGGAGCAAGCCGCCTATGCCTCGAAAGTCATCTCCTACGCCCAGGGATTCATGCTGCTGCGGGCCGCGGCCGACCAGTACGGCTGGGATCTGGATTACGGGAGGATCGCTTCGCTGTGGAGGGAAGGCTGCATCATCCGGGCTGCCTTCCTCGATGACATCACAGCCGCGTTCGTCAACGATCCCGGCTTGGCCAACCTGATGCTCGATCCGTTCTTCCGGCACGCTCTGTCCGAATCGGAGAAAGGGCTGCGAGCCGTGGTGCGTCAGGCGGTCCGGATCGGCATTCCGGTACCCGCCTACTCAGCCGCCCTGGCGTTCTACGACTCATATCGGTCGGGTCGGTTGCCTGCCAACCTGATCCAGGCCCAGCGCGATTACTTCGGGGCCCACACCTACGAGCGAATCGATCGCCCGCGAGGCGAGTTCTTCCACACCAACTGGACGGGAAAAGGCGGCGACACCACCGCCGGGACCTACGAGGCGTGACCTTCGACCCCCGGGATTGCGCCGATCGGCCCCTCGACCTGGAGACCCGATCCGGTCAGGGTTGAAAGGGTGCGAGCAAGGAGAGGCCGCGTGTTGTCGCTCCAGAACCTCAACAAGCGGTACGGCTCTGTCGTAGCTCTCGACGGGGCCTCCTTCGATGTGCCGAACGGCCGGATCGTAGGGTTCCTGGGACCGAACGGTGCAGGCAAGACCACCGCTATGCGCTGCGTGTTCGGCCTCGTTCGCCCGGACCGGGGACGGGTCCTGTGGAACAACGACCCGGTTGGTCCGGCAGAACGCCTCCAGTTCGGGTACATGCCTGAAGAACGGGGCCTCTACCCGAAGATGAAAGTCCGCGAGCAGCTGGCCTACTTTGGCCGGCTGTCCGGTCTGGACAGAACCACCGCAGGCGAAGGGGCCGACTACTGGCTGAGCCGCCTGGGCCTGAGCGATCGGGCGCTCGATGAGACGGTCCGGCTCTCACACGGCAATCAACAGCGAGTGCAGCTCGGCGCCGCTCTGATCCATCGACCGAGCGTCCTGGTCCTCGACGAGCCTTTCGCCGGCCTCGACCCCCTCGGGATGGAAACCATGGCCGGGCTCCTCGCCGAACTCGCCGAGGCGGGGGCGGGGATCGTCTTTTCCAGCCATCAGCTCGACCTGGTTGAAGACGTATGTCAGGACGTAGTGATCATCAACCAAGGTCGGGTGGTGCTGTCGGGAACGGTGGCCGCCCTCAAGGCTGCTTCCGGTCGCCGCCATCTTCAAGTGTCGGTCGAAGGAAAGGCGTGGGTTCCCGACGTGGAAGGGCTCGAGGTGGCGTTGGGTGCAAGTACCGTGCCGCGCTACCTGGTCAGCTCGTCGGCCCGACTCGATGAGGTGCTCGCCAAAGCTCAAGCGGAGGGGGAGGTGACCACCTTCACGGTCGAGCCCCCTAGCCTCACCGACCTCTTCCGGGAAGCGGTGGAATCATGAGCGCGTTTCGACAGACCTGGGAGATCGCCCGGCGCGATTTCACCCAGCGGGCTAAAAGCAAGGTGTTCTTGATCTCCACGGTCGCCATCGTGTTTCTGGTTCTGTCGGTCGGTCCGTTGCTGGCCTCTGCCACCGGTAACGATCCGCCCCAGGAGATCGGCGTCGTCGGCGACGCGAGAGTCGGGTTCGAAGAGGCGGCGCGGGCGGCGGCAGCCGCATTCGGCCTGGAGGTTCGCTTCACGGAGTTCGCTTCGGTCGAAGACGGCGAGGCCGCCCTCCGCCGCGGAGACGTGCGGGTGGTTCTCACCAAAGACCGGGAGCTGGTCTGGAACCAAGATACGAGACAGGTGCTTACCGCCATCCTCAACACAGCCGTACAATCGCTGGAACGGAGCGAGACGATCGCCGAACTAGGTCTGACGCCGGAGGAAGCCTCGGCACTGCTTTCCCCCGCGGCTCTGGCCGGCCGTTCGCTCGAAGCACCCGACCCGGAAGCCGAGCCCCGCCGGATCGCGGCCATGGTCGGGTCGATACTTCTCTATGCAGCCATCTTGATGTTCGGCCAGTTCGTGATGTTGGGGGTACTCGAGGAGAAGTCCAGCCGGGTGGTCGAGGTGGTGCTTTCCCGGGTTCGGCCCGACCAGATTCTGGCTGGCAAGGTTCTCGGCATCGGACTGCTGGGTCTTGCCCAGCTGCTCATCCTCAGCGCTTCAGTGGTGTTTATGCTCAAGCTGATCAATATCAATGGCGTCAACCTGGCTGGAATCGGGACGGGGATGTTCGCCTGGATCGTCTTCTGGTTCATCCTGGGCTACGGCTTCTTCAGCGTGCTGTATGCGGCAATGGGTGCCCTGGTTTCCCGCCAGGAAGACGCCCAGAGCGTCGGTTTCATTCCGGTCATGTTGATGCTCCCCGGCTACTTCTTCTCACTGATCGCCTCCAGCGACCCTGAGGCGCTGACGGTGCGGCTGTTCTCGCTGATCCCGCCGATGTCGCCGATGGTGATGCCGATCCGGGCTTCGGTCACCGAGGTGCCCGTGTGGGAGATCGCCCTGTCGATTCTGCTGATCCTTGTCGCCATCTACGGGATGATCCGCCTCGGTGGTCGCGTGTTTCAGGGAGCCGTGCTGCAGATCGGAGCTAAAGTTCGCATCCGCGACGCTTGGCGAGCAGCAGAGCTGTAAGTCTCGTCCAGCACTTCCAGATTCCTCGCTAGCAGCGGGCCAAACACTTGAGCCGTCGACGAAGGCTGCGTGGGCGGGTTCACCAGGTGATGGGCTTAGGTTCGAAATCAGCTTCTCGCTCAGCCAGACCCAGCTTCAGGAACATCCAGGGAGCGCCGACCGCTCCCCAGAATCCGACCAGCGCATACCGGATGAGCCTCAGGAGAATGGCGGGCTCGAGCCCCTCGAACGCCACCCGGAGTCCCAGCCACAACCCGGCGAGGATGGCCACCCCGAGCAGAAACCGGAACCCCCGCTGAGGCAGCGTGCCGGCCACGTCGAACCCGACCAGGCGGCGCTCGAGCACTAGGCCGGCGCCGATCCCGACCATCGTGCCTCCCCCAGTGACCATGTCCTCGGTCGGCCAGACGGCCATCGCCAGCGCCGGCACGGCCGAAATCAAGATCAACTGGTGGATGGTCTCCCGTTCGAAGAACCACTCCTCCAGTCGCATGGCGTACCGCAACCACAGCCACAGCACCGCGGCGCCCAGCAGGTAGCCGCCTAGAACATCGGTAGGGAAATGCACGCCCAGATACACCCGCGACATGGGGGTAAGTACGATAAGCAACCCAGCCAGCACCCAGAACCACCGCCTGCGTACCACCGACCCGAGGAACCCCCACACCACCACGGCGCTCTGCGTGTGACCACTGGGCAAACCAAACCCCTCCGCCTCAACAATCTCTGCGACCCGCTGGTCGTACTCGAAGGGCCGGGGTTGCGCCGCCAGGTGTTTCGCCACCTGGTTCACCAGACCGGACACCAGGAACACCACCATCAGCCGCACCCCCACCGCCCGGCTGATGCTCCAGTAGATCAGCGGTAGTGCGAGAAGATAGAACTCTTCATCGCCGAGAAAGGTGAATGCGGCGAAGAACGCGTCGAGCTGCGGGCTGGCCTGCTGGAACCACAGCACGACATCGACTCCCCAGTCCAGCACTCCCTCCATCACTCCTCCTTAGGCGGCACCATACCGGAACGTCCGGTCCGCTCGGCGTTACCATCGGTAGTTGCGAATCAGGAGGCCAGTTGACCGAAAGCCGCTATCGACTTCCCCGCCACGTAGTCCCGCACCGATACGACCTCACCATCGAGCCCGACCTCGAGGCGGCAACGTTCACCGGCCGGGTTGACATCGCCGTGACGATCGAGGAAGCAACCGTAGAGATCGTCCTCAACGTCATCGAACTAGAGCTGCACCAGATCACCCTCGCCAACACCGCAGGCGACTACTTGACGGCCACCGTCACCTACGAAGAAGCCACAGAACGGGCCCGGCTGGTACTAGCCGATGAGGTCGCGCCCGGCGACTGGACCCTGTCCATCCATTTCAGCGGCGTCCTCAACGACAGACTGAGGGGCTTCTACCGCAGCACGTTCAACGACCTTGAAGGCCACGAACGAACCATCGCCACCACTCAGTTCGAGGCCACCGATGCCCGCCGCGCTTTCCCGTGCTGGGACGAACCCGAGTACAAAGCGGTGTTTGCCGTCACGTTGGTGGTCGACTCCGACCTCCTCGCCGTCTCTAACACCCGCGAGATCGAACGGCGCGAGGCAGGCACAGGCAAAGTGGCCGTCCGCTACGCCGACACCATGAAGATGTCGACGTACTTGGTGGCATTCGTAGTCGGCCCGCTCGAAGCGACCGACCCCGTCGACGTGGACGGTGTCCCGTTGCGGGTGGTGCACGCACCCGGCCAGAGCCACCTCACCGGGTTCGCCCTCGAAGCCGGCGCCTTCTTCCTTCGCTGGTTCGCCAACTACTACGACATCCCCTACCCCGGCGACAAGATGGATTTCATCGCCATTCCCGATTTCGCCTTCGGGGCAATGGAGAACGTCGGGGCGGTCACCTTCCGCGAGAATGCCGTACTGGTTGACCCTCACGTCGCCCGTCAGCTAGAGCTCAAGCGAGTCAGCTCGGTGATTGCCCACGAGCTGGCCCACATGTGGTTCGGAAATCTGGTCACCATGAAGTGGTGGAACGGAGTCTGGCTGAACGAAGCCTTCGCCACCTTCATGGAGATGATGGCTTCCGACTCGTTCCGGCCAGAGTGGCGGACGTGGCTCGAGTTTGCTCCCTCGCGGGCGTACGCCCTCGACACCGACGCGTTGGCCTCCACCCGTCCAGTCGAGTTCGAAGTGGACGCCCCCGATGAAGCGGACCAGATGTTCGACTCCCTGACCTATCAAAAGGGATCGGCGCTGCTGCGGATGTTGCAACAGTTCCTCGGCGAAGACACATTCCGCCAGGGAGTCGGCGACTATCTGCGAGCCCACAGTTACGGCAACACGGAGACGCACGACTTGTGGGCGGCGCTGGAGAGGGCGTCCGGTCGGCCGGTCGGGGCAATGATGAACTCGTGGATCTTCCGGGGCGGCTTCCCCGAGGTCGAGCTCTCCCATTCCCCGGAAGGCGACGGCTTACTGGTCGAGCAACGAAGGTTCGGCTACCTCCCCCGGGTGAGTGGCGGGGAATGGCACGTGCCCCTGGTGGTCCGCCACAGCGACGGTACCTCCGAGGAAACGGCCAGCGCCATGGTCGGAACCACTCCAGAGGAGATCAGGGCGGCCGGTCCGGTCCAATGGGCGGTGGCCAACGCCGGTGGCAACGGCTTTTACCGGGTGAGATACACGCCCGAGTTGAGGGACGGCCTCGTCGCCCGTCTCGATATCCTCGACCCCTTGGAGCGCTACACCCTGCTCGACGACACATGGGCGTACGTCAAGGCCGGCCGGGTCGACTCGGGTACTTACCTGGATCTCGCCTCCCGCTATGGGAGCGAGACCGAAGTGACGGTGTGGGGTCTGCTTACCGGAACCCTCGACCGACTGCACCGCATCGTGCATCCCGGGTCGCGGCCGGCGTACGAGGCATGGGTGCGCAGCCTGATCGAGCCGGCCGCCGAACGGCTCGGGTGGGAGCCGGAGGAAGCCGACGATGATCTCACCCGCAAGCTGCGCGGCACCCTGCTGAGGACCCTCGGGACGACCGGCCGGCAGGGTAACGCCCGGGAGCGGGCGGGCCGGGTGGTCGACCGGTTGCTCGAGTCACCCGAGTCGGTTGATCCGGATGTGGCGGTAGCCGCAATCTCTATCACCGCCGACGCGGGCAGCGAAGTCGACTACCAACGCTTCTACGAACGGTACGAGCACGCTACCGACCCGCAGGAAGAGGGCCGGTTCATGTATGCCCTGGCGGGATTCTCTCAGCCCGGCTTGGCCGAGGAGACGTTCAAGATGACGCTGGATGGTCGGATCCGAATCTCGAACGGACCGATGATGATCGGCCGGCTTCTAGCCAGCGAAACCAACGGCGACCTGGCCTGGGAGCTGATCAAGGACAACTGGAGCCGCCTCATCGAGCTGTTCCCGCCAATGATTCTCAAGCGGGCCGTCGAGACCATCTGGACCCGACACAACCAAGCCGACGATGTGCGGGCGTTCCTGGCCACCCACCAAGTGCCTCACAGCGAGAAGGCGGTGAACCAGGCATTGGAGCGGCTCGACGTAGCTGACGGCCTGGCGAAGCGTGAGTCGAACCGTCTGGCCGTCTACTTGGACCAGGGGTAACCGACCGATCCCCGCCCAGCCGCCGAGCGAAGCGAGGACTGAGGGGTACCCGGCTCAATCTCGTCAAGCTTCCTGCCCCCACAGGCTCGGCTCTTCCGAGCCGACCCGGCTCCCACTTAGGGAGGCCACTGACACCCGGCGCCGGCAAGAGGTGGGGCGCTACCCCACTAATCTCCTGCGAATGGACGTCGCCTTCGCCGATCGGTTCTTCGCGCTCATGACTCTGGCGGCCCTGGCCGGTACCATCGGCATCGCCACCCTCAGCCTGGGGGGCCGCTTCTCCCCAGCCCTGGCTCGCTGGAATGGCGAAGTGCAGGGCGTTTTCGGCGACTGGACTTACTGGCTCATCTTCCTCATCGCGCTGGTCTCCATGCTCGGAAGCCTCTATTACTCCGAGATTGTTGGATACCCGCCCTGTTCCCTCTGCTGGTACCAGCGCATCGTCATGTTCCCGCTGGTGGTGATCATGGGAATCGCCGCCGCTAAGCGGGACATCAGCATCCGCATCTACGTGCTGCCCCTGATGGTGATCGGCGCCCTCCTCGCCATCTACCAGTACATCATCAGCTATGTCCCCGACGCCGAGATCCTCGGCTGCTCGCTGGACGTGTCGTGCACAGAGCGCTACATCTGGGAATTCGGCTTCGTCGACTTCCCGTTCATGTCGTTTGTCGGATTTAGCCTCATGATCGCCCTTATGCTGTGGGCTGGACCGGGCGAACCAACCGGGAGCGAGGAATGACCAGCCGTAAGAAACGCCAACAAAAACGATCCAAAGTCCCTTTCTACGTCGGCGGCGGAATCCTGGTGCTCCTGGCGATTGCGTTCATCACCGCCGGTCCCAACCAAGGCGACGACGGCAGCTCCAGCCTCCAGGAGTACGCCGACGTATCCGTCTCCGGCGGTTCGCTGCCAGACTACGCTCAGGAGACCGCCGACCTTTCCGTCGGGATGCCCATGCCGGTGGTCACCGGCGAGTCATTCGACGGCACCCCGGTCAATATCACCAACGACGGCCGTGCCAAGGTCATCCTGCTGCTGACCCACTGGTGACCAGGGTGCCGGTCCGAGGTCTCGGACTACACCGAATACTTCAGCCAGAATGCGTTGCCTACCGAATTCGACTTCTACTCGGTCTCGACCAGCGCGAAACCAAGCGAGCCGAACTGGCCGCCTTCTGCCTGGCTGGAACGGGAAGGGTGGACCATCCCGGTCGTGGTCGACGACCGGGCGAATTCGGTTGCCAGCGCCTTCGGGCTGAGAATCTTCCCGTTCGCCGTGTTCGTCGACGCGGATGGAATCGTCCTCGGGCGTCTTGCGGGAGCGATTCCGATCGAAGATATCCTCAATATCACCGACCAGGTCTTCCAGTAACCTTGCCAATCACCCAGCGGTTTGCGCAAGCCGGGCGGGGGGACAGCTCTGCTCCCACCGCTAACGTTGGTCGACTCGGCCTCCCCAGTTGACCTTGATACCAGTGCAACTGCCTCGTCGGCAGGCAGACTATGCCCACCACACCACGGTCAGCCGAATCTGTTCAACTCGTGGGCGCCGACGGGGCGGCGGTTGTCGGAGTTGGAGCACTGGATATCGGGTTCGGCTGTGGGTGGGCGCCTTCGCCGGGATCCTCGCCGCCACCGGCACCATGGTGATCCGTTGGGAAGGCTTCGCCCGGAAAGTAGTCTACGTAAGGTTCGCTGTGACCCGCTTCTAGGGCAACCGGGGCAAGCTTTCGCGTTCCTTCCACTGAGCGGCCCGCGACTCGGTGAGAATGTCCTTGAAGACCCGCTCCACGTAGGCCGGGTCGAGTCCCTGTAGCACCGCTTCCTCACGGATGACCGCCAACAACTCTTCTTCCCGATCGGGGATCTGGACGGGCATCCCTCGGGCCGCTTTCACTCGCCCTATGGCCAGCGAAAGCTGGCGACGTCGGGCGAAGAGCCGGACGATTTCCCGGTCGACGATGTCGACGGCGTGCCGCATGCGGGAGATACCCAGGGCGTCCATGAGGGCGCCGAATCCGGCACCGTCGAGTTGTTGCAACCTATCGGAGAGGGCCTCGTCCGGAGACGGGTGCACCTCCACGGCCAGGCCGTCGGCACCAACCCCCTGGGCGGCCAGGGCCAGCGGTGTGACCAGACTACGATGGCCGGCGGCGTGGGAAGGATCGACGATCACCGGAAGGTGTGACTTCTCCTTGACTACCGGGACCGCACTGATATCGAGAGTGTTCTGGGTGCTTTGCTCGAAGGTGCGGATGCCCCGTTCACACATGACCACCTGGTCGTTACCTTCTGCCAGCACGTACTCGGCGGACCACAGCCACTCGTCGATGGTGGCCGACGGTCCACGGTTGAGCAGCACGGGTTTTCCGGCGCGGCCGACGAACCGCAGCAACTCGAAGTTCTGCATGTTGGCGGGCCCGATCTCGAGCATGTCGGCGTGGTTGGCGGCCACTTCGGCGTCGGTGTCTTCGGCGACCTCAGTGATCGTGGGAAGGCCAACCGACTCGCCGGCCTTTTCCAGCAGGGCCAAGCCCATCCGACCCATCCCGGCGAAAGCGTAAGGCGAAGAAGGGGAACGGAACGTGCCGCCCCGTAGCAGTGAGGCGCCTCGGTCGGCGACGATCTCGGCGGCCACCATGACCTGGGATTCCGATTCGACACTGGCCGGCCCGGCGATGACGGGGAACGGATCGTGGCCGAAACGCACGCCTTTGACGTCGACGATCGTGTTGGCGCCTTCCGGTCTGCGATGCGCTTTTCGGTCTGTCATCTGCTTGCTCCTGGGTTGTGAGCCGAGCCCGGGAAAAAAAAGACCCGGAGCCCTGGCTCCGGGTTTCAGAAATCGTGCTTGTGGTTCTGGTCTAGGTGCGCGTTCCTTCAACCCGGGCTGCGGGCCCCGTAAAGGCGAAGTCGGCGTAATAGACGTGATGCATGTAGATAGACAAGGTAGCCGGGATCCGGGTCAATAACAAGGGGCAGATTGTCCCCCGGCGTGATCCGGGCGAGGTGGCTCGGCCCGAAAGAGCCGAGCCGGAGAGGGCCGACTGATCGCTGGACTGATAACTGAACACGGCTTGCCGCTTCCTACCCCTCGGTCAGCTCCAGCGCCGCCGCCGCCAGTCGTTCCACCCTCGCTCCAAAGTCGGCGAACCGCGCATCGGACGTCTGACCGGCCGCGTACCGGGCGTAGATCTGCTCGACGATCACCGCCACCTTGAAGAACGCGAAGACCTCGTAC
>Ga0224512_10002484_pt1 | contig 16868 bp, 16 predicted proteins | sample SF_May12_sed_USG_4_FD_169103 | JGI IMG/M metagenome (GOLD analysis project Ga0224512, IMG submission 169103) | Sediment microbial communities from San Francisco Bay, California, United States - SF_May12_sed_USGS_13 | ecosystem: Environmental > Aquatic > Marine > Sediment | place: USA...
CCCAGTGGTGGCTGGACGAGTAACATCGTATAGTTGACAGAAAAATTGGCTGCGGGCTATTCTAGGCCCGCAGCCAAAATAACAAATCTTCCCGGGCCCGTGGCCACAGGAGGAACCAGAGGGGGGCGTAGCAACACCGATGTTCCATTTCCTGCAATTCGCCGCCACGCGCGCCGCGCTCGCGGTTGTCACGCTGATCATGGTGTCGTTCATCGTGTTCAGCCTGATGGAACTGGTGCCGGGTGACTGCGCCGAGCGCTACCTCGCCTTCAAGAATACCCAGGGAAACCAGATATCGATCGCCGATATCGAGGCTGAACGCGTGCGTCTCGGGCTGGATAAACCCTATGTCATTCGCTGGGGGAAGTGGATTGTCGAGGCTTTCCAGGGAGAATTCGGCGATAGCTGCATCCTGCGCGTCAATATTGCGCAATTGCTGGGGGAGAAGTTCTGGATCAGCCTGGTGATCTGTTTAACCTCGCTGCTGGTTGCTTATTTAATTGCAATCCCCGTCGGCATCATTTCTGCCACCTCCAAGAGTCCGATCACCAACAATGCCCTGCGGCTGATCAGCTATCTCGGGCTTGCGATGCCGAATTTCCTGCTGGCGTTGATGATCATGTTGTTTTCAACCGTGGTTTTTGGCGATAGCCTGACGGGATTGTTTTCCAAGGAGTTTCGTGATGCGGCCTGGTCTTATGATCGGGTCGTGGATTTTCTGTCTCGTGCCTGGTTACCGGTGTTTATCCTCGGCTGGTCGGCAACCGCGTTTGCGATTCAGACCGTGCGCGCACTGATGTCCGACGAAGTGGGCAAATTGTACGTGCTCGCCGCCGCCGCCCGTGGCGTTACCGGGCGACGCCTGCTGTGGCGCTATCCCGCGCGGCACTCGCTCGGACCGATCATCAACTCGCTGGGCTTCGATCTGAACCGGATCTTCAACGAGTTGCCGATTGTCGCATTGATACTGACCCTGACGGAAGCCGGGGCCCTGTTGATCGAGGCGCTGGCGCGCTCCAACGACCAGCAGCTAGCGGGTGCGATCATCTTCCTGCTGACGGCCAGCATCGTCGGCATTAATTTCGTCACCGACATCATACTCGCGCTGACCGATCCGCGGGTTCGCCGCAGTATCCTGGGATAATCGAGATGACCGATTCCGCAACCATCGAAGCAACCGATGCCAAGGTAGACCAGAGCCGCAAAGAGGCCTATTTTACCGCCGGCCAGGGACAGCTGATCTGGGCCCGATTTAAAAGGCAGCGCGCAGCGATGATCGGTGCCGCGGTGCTAATTCTTTTGATCCTGTCAGGATTGTTTGCGCCCTTCCTGACGCCCTATGATCCGACGATCCAGGGTCGCAATGTCGACTACCAGAACGGCACGCCGAATATTCCGAAGTTCTGGGATGAAAACGGCTTTTCATTTCGACCCTTTATCTACACCTTTGAGCGAGCCCGCTCGATCGAGACCAATTTCCGCTGGGTGACCAAGGTCAACAGGGACAAGCGCCGTTACGTGGTTTTCTTCCCGGAGGGCGACAAATACACGCTGTTTGGAATGACCTTCAAAACGCACCTGTTTGGCGTCGACGAGGGCAAGATTCATCTTTTCGGCACCGACGGAACGGGCAAGGATATCTTTTCCAGAACCTTCCATTCGATCAACACCTCGCTGGCGGTGGGCACGATCGGCGTTCTGCTCGCCTTCGTGCTGGCGCTGATCATCGGCGGCGTTTCCGGGTACTATGGCGGCTGGGTCGACTCGATTTTACAGATGGTCACCGACGCGGTGCGAACCATTCCCGCGATCCCGCTATTCATGGCGATCGCGGCCTTCATTCCGCCCGAGATAAGCTCCGAGGGACGGTTTTTTATCATATCGATCATTCTCGGCTTTATCGGCTGGCCGACGCTGGCGCGGCGGGTGCGTACGCATCTGCTGACAGAGCGTAACCAGGAATACGTGCTCGCGGCGCAATTATGCGGTGCTTCGTCGAGCCACATTATCGGCCGTCATCTGCTACCGAGTTTTACCAGCTATATCATCGTCGACCTGATCATTTCCTTCCCCTACATGGTGCTCTCCGAAACCGCGCTCAGCTTTATCGGCCTCGGCCTGAAGGAACCGGTCAACTCGCTCGGCGTCATGCTGCAAAACGTGACCAAGGCGGACGTGCTGCTCAACTACCAGTGGAACTTCATTCCGGTCATCTTCTTTATCACGCTGGTGCTCGCCTTCGTGTTTGTCGGTGACGGTCTTCGTGATGCCGCCGATCCTTACGCGGATACCAAAAAATGACGAGCCCGCTGATTTCCGTAAAAGATCTGACTTTGCGCTTCAAGACCGACGAGGGGCTGGTCACCGCCGTCAACAACGTGTCCTTCGATATCGCGCCGGGCGAGGTGCTCGGGCTGGTGGGTGAGAGCGGTTCCGGAAAATCGGTCACCGCCAAGGCGTTGATGATGTTGAACGCCGATAACTCGGTATATGACCCGTCGAGCCGAATAACGCTGCGCGTCGACGACCAGGAAATCGATGTATTGTCATTGAAGCGTCCCAAAGACCAGATGGTTATCCGTGGCGGCTCGATCTCGATGATCTTCCAGGAGCCGATGGCGAGTTTCGCGCCGGCGATCAGCATCGGCGACCAGATGGTCGAACAATTGCTGATCCATTCGGATATGAACGCGGTCAAGGCCAGGGAAATATCGATCGAAATGCTCGACCGGGTCGGTATTCCCGAGCCGGCGCAACGCTTCAAGCAGTACGCCTTCGAGTTTTCCGGCGGCATGCGTCAGCGCGCGATGATCGCGATGGCGTTGTCCACCAAGCCGAAGCTGCTGATTGCCGACGAACCGACCACCGCGCTCGACGTGACCATCCAGGCGCAGGTCATCGATTTGATGAAAGACCTGGTCGAGGATTTCCACATGTCGATCCTGTTTATTACCCACGATCTCGGCGTCATCGCGCAAACCGCGGACCGCGTCGCCGTCATGTACCTCGGTAACCTGGTCGAAACCGGAACCGTGCGCCAGGTGATCAATACGCCCGCGCACCCCTACACCCGCGGGCTGCTGAACTCGCTGCCCAAGCTCAACGATCTCGAAGCGCCGCTGACCCCGGTGCCGGGTGATATCCCGTCGCCGCTGGATCGGCCCCCGGGCTGCGTCTTCCATACCCGCTGCCCGGAATATATCGGCGACGTCTGCAAGACACAGATACCGGGTTATTCCAAGGATAGCGCCAACCACGAGGTGTCCTGCCACCTGGCGACGCAGGGAGAGCAGCCATGAGCAACGACGTGTTGATCAGGGCGAATGACCTGTCGGTGCACTTCCCGCTGCGCGGCTTCATGTTCGGTGAGCGCCCGGTGGTGCGAGCCTGCGAGGGCATCAACATCGCAATCGAAAAAGGCAGCTTCTTCGGGCTGGTCGGTGAATCGGGTTCCGGCAAGACCACGCTGGGCCGGGCGATGCTGAAGGCGGCCCCGATCAGCAAGGGCGAAGTCATTTATTCGGACGACGAGGTTACCTACAATCTCGCGACGCTGGAGGGACCGGAGCTGAAGGACTACCGCAAGCGCTCGCAGTTGATCTTCCAGGATCCCTACGCGGCGCTGAGTCCGCGCATGACGGTGCGCGACATCATCGCCGAACCGCTGGAAGTCATGAGGCTGACCTCGAGCCGCGAGGAAACCGATGCGAGGGTGCGCGAAATAGCGGCCATGTGCCGGCTCAACCTGGAGCACCTGCGGCGCTTCCCGCACGCGTTTTCCGGCGGCCAGCGGCAGCGCATTTCGATCGCGCGCGCGCTGGTCTCAGGGCCCAGGTTTATCGTCGCCGACGAGAGCGTGGCCGCGCTCGACGTTTCGATCCAGGCCGACGTGCTGAACCTGCTGAACAAAATCCAGGCAGATAGCGGTATTACCTTCCTGTTTATCAGCCACGATCTCAGCGTCATTGCGCACACCTGTGATTTCGTCGCGGTCATGTACCTCGGGCAGATCGTCGAGTCCGCGCCGACGCGCAAGCTGTTTTCAGAAACCTTCCACCCTTATACCAGGGCGCTGCTGTCGGCTATCCCGTCGCTGGATCCCGATGTCCGCGGCCATGCGCAGCGGCTCGAGGGTGAAATCCCGAGCCCGATCAACCCGCCCCCGGGCTGCCGCTTCAATACCCGCTGTCCACATGCCCAGGAGCGCTGCCGCAGCGAGGTTCCCGAGTGGCGCGAGATGAGCAGCAAGCACCATGTTGCCTGCCACTTTGCCGAAGAGCTTGCCTGACGGGCCTGTAACCGCGGAGCGACGGAATCGTCGCTGCCCTGCATGCTGATCGAGCCCCTGCACGAGGAATTCGGCGCGCGTATTTCCGCTGTCGACCTGTCCCTGCCGCTGGATGCGCAAACCTTTGCCGAGGTCGACGCCGCGATCAATCGCTACTCGATGCTGCTGTTCGAAAACCAGGCGATGTACGATGCCGCGCAGCTGGATTTCACCTGCCGCTTTGGCCAGCTCGAGGAAGAACACGTCACCTATTACGGCCAGGGCAAGGTCGTCTATATCGGGCTGGTTGGAAATATCGATGCCAACGGCGAAAAGGTCGCGGCGCGCCAGGTCAACTCGGCACGTGGCAACGAAATGTGGCACTCGGACAGTTCGTTTCGCGAAATCCCGGCGATGTACTCGATCCTGAGCGCCTACGAGGTGCCTGACGAGGGCGGCGAGACCGAGTTCGCCAGCGCCCGCGCCGCCTACCAACGCCTCGACGAGTCGACGCGGGAACAAATCCAGGACCTCATCGGCATCCACGATTACATCTACTCGCGCACCAAGATCAGCGAGGACGCGGTCAACGAGAACCAGCGCACTTACATGCACCCGGTGCGGCAACGGCTGGTGCGGCAAAACCCGGTCACCGGCGACAAAAACCTGTTCGTCGGGTCCCACGTCAAGGAAATCGAGGGCATGCCGGACAGCAAGGCAAGGCCGTTGCTAAAACGCCTGATCGACGAGGTGACGCGGCCGCAATCGGTCTATCGCCACCGCTGGCGGGTTGGCGACGTGGTGATGTGGGATAACCGCTGCATCCTGCACCGCGGCTGCGGTTACGACGCCGAGAATTATCGCCGGCGCATGCACCAGACCCGGGTGCGCGGCTGGTGCCCGTCCATCGCCGAAGCGTTCGATCCTGCGTGACGCGCGCGTCGTCCGGGATATCGATCTCCGATGACAAACAGCCTGTTTGATTCCGCACGCTACCAGGCGGTACGCAAGCCCTTGCTGCAGGCCTCGACGCTACCGCCGGAATGCTACACCTCGCCCGAGTTTTTCAGGCGCGAAGTCGGGCGTATTTTTCTGCAGAACTGGCAGTTCGTCGGTCGCGAAGAGCAGGTTGCCGCGCCCGGCGACTATTTCTGTTTCGATGGCCTCGGCGGTTCGGTGATCGTTGTGCGCGGGCTGGACATGCGGCTAAAAGCCTACGCTAACAGCTGTCGCCATCGCGGCTCGCGCCTGCTCGACGGCAGCGGCGAGTGCAAGCGCATCGTCTGCCCCTACCACGGCTGGAGCTACCGGCTCGACGGCAGCCTCGTCGGCACGCCGGGCATGCAACGGGTCGAAAATTTCGACCCGCGGGATTACCCGTTGATCGAGCTGCCGCTGGAAACCTGGGCGGGATTCATATTCATTCACTACGCGGACTCACCGCCGCCGTTGTCGCAACACCTCGGCAGCATGGTCGACAGATTCGCGTCGCACCGCCCCGCACAGATGCGTCACGTCGGCAGCCTGGAATTTGATATCGACGCGAACTGGAAACTTCTCGCCGAAAATGCGCTGGAAGCCTACCACACCGGTACCGTGCATCGCGCGACGCTGGGGCAGCAGGATTCGAGCGTCGTCGACACCACGGGCAGCTGGACCGCGCTGCTGGTCGAGGACGAGGCCAGCGTCGCCACGCTACCGGGCGACGACAAGCCCTTCCCGCACATCGACGGGCTCGATACCGAGGCCCGGGCCGGCGCCTGCTTCACGCTGGTATTCCCATCGACCCAGCTGGTTTTCGCGCAGGATTGCCTGTGGTGGCTGGCCTTCAGCCCGGTTGCGGTGGACCGTACCCGGCTCACGCTCGGCGCCTGTTTCCCGCAATCGACGATCTGCCTGCCCGGTTTCGAGGATAAGCTTAAATCTTATTTCGAGCGCTGGCGGCTCGCGACCGCCGAGGATAACGCGATTTGCGAGGCGCAACAGCAGGGGCAGAAATGCGCGCGGGAGGCCGGTCGCTTCGCCCCCGACGAGTTTGCCGTGCACGCGCTCGCGAACTGGGTGCTGGACCAGGTCCTCGAGCGCTGAATCAGGCCGATTCGGGAGCGGTTGCGGGCGGCACCGGGCGCGGACGCCCGTTTTCGTCGAGCGCGACGAAGGTGAAATTCGCCTGCGTGACCTTGACCGTGTTGCGCGAGCGGTCGCGCTGCACCCAGGCCTCGACGTGGATCTCGAGCGACGTGTTGCCGACGCGCTTGACCTCGGTGTAAACGCACAGGATATCGCCGATCTTGACCGGGCGGATAAAATGCATGCCGTCCAGCGCCACCGTGACTACGCGGCATTGCGCGCGCTCGCTGGCGCAGATACCGGCGGCGATATCCATTTGTGCCAATACCCAGCCGCCAAAGATATCTCCCGAGGGATTGGAGTCGGCCGGCATCGCCATAGTGCGGGTGGTCAGTTCACCGTGCGGATTTTCGGACATGGTGTGCTCGCTGGCTCGGTTTCGATCCACGCATTATAGCGTTAAATGAATCAGGCAAGCCTGTTGGCCGGCTTTCAATCGCGCGCCGGCATGGGCAGCGCCGGATCGTCGAGTTCGGCGTCGAGCGGAAATACCGGCCGCACGACGTTACGGTAATCGAGCCGGCGGTAGTCCGGGGTGCACAATGCGCCGCTATCGCAAACGATTACCTGACCGGCGATCGGCTCGAAATCGGCGCGGAAATGCTGCATCGATTTCAACGCGACGACACATTTCGCCGCGGGATCGATACCGAAACTCTTGAATTGCTGCAGATCGAGCAGCTGCTGCGCAACGGTGGTCACCAGGATCTCGATGCCGCCGGCGCGAATCACCGCGGTCGGGCCGAAACTGCGCTGCAAACCGCCGATCATCGCGCCGCCGCCGATGTATCTACCATCGCTCTGCGAAACCAGTTCTACGCGCAATTCCAGGGGTCCGCCGCCAAAGGCCGGATCCACCTTGCCGCCGAGGCTGAGCTCGACCTGGTCGCCGGGCCGGTGTGATTGCAGCTGCTGTACCGTTGCGCCATCGACCATCGGGCCGAAGCAGGCATCCGCCACCCCGGCATCGAGCAGCGCACGCAGCAGGCCGGTGGCGTCGCCGTAGCTGCCCGCACCAGGATTGTCGGCATAATCTGCAATCACCAGCGGCCCGCGCTCCGGGGTGTAGCCTGTCGCGATCGCCGCTGCCGACTCGACATCGAGGTAGTCGTTCAGAACGTCGTGGCGATGGCGCCAGATTTCGGCCGCGATACCCTTGGCAAATTCCCGGTGGGCCTGCAGGTCGCCCTGCGCGGTAACCAGCACGCTGGGGCCCGCCGCGGCGATATCGGCGCTGGCAAAGCCGCCGTTGATGCTGACCGCGAAGGCATCGTCACGACGTTCCCAGGCCCTGGCGGCGGCGATCCAGTCGATCATCGGGCCGATATCGGTGCGCCCGCCGTTGACCTCCTCCAGCATCGGGCAGGTCATCCGGATCGTCTGCGGGCGTATATCGCCCTCGAGGCGGCGTTGCAGAATTTCGGCCGCCTGCCGCCCGGTCTCGCGCATGTCGACGTGCGGATAGGTCTTGTAGGAAACGATAATGTCGGCGAGCCGGCACATTTTCGCGGTGACGTTGGCGTGCAGATCGAGCGTGATCGCGATGGGCCTGTCATCCCCGATCACCGCGCGCAGACGCGACAGCAGTTCTCCCTCGCCGTCATCGCAGAAGTCCGTAACCATCGCCCCGTGCAGCCCGAGCAGGATGCCGTCGTGGTCGCCGGATGCGGCGGCGGCGACGATGGGATTGCTGAGCCATTCGAAGGCCGCGCGGGTGACCTTGCCGCCCGGCGCGGCGCCCGCGCTCAGGACATGATCGACCTGCCAGCCGTAGTGCCTGGCGGCGTCGACAAAGCCGGCAAGCTCGGTATTCAGCTCGCCGCGTTGCGCGATCGCATCGCACCCGGTCAGAAAATAGCAGTTGCGAAATGCCTGTTCGTCGGTCTTAAGGCGGCTGAAGGTATTGGTTTCATGCATGAATTCCGCGCTGAGAATCTTGTAGGTCATGGAGTGCTTACCCTGTGGAGGCCATGCGCCTGTTCGATGGCAGTATTACCTGTTCCCGCCGCTCAAACATTTTTATCCTGGTCGAACCAGACGTAGAATTCGAGTTCCTCGAATAGCTCCAGCTCGTCGTCGCTGCTGATCACCACCAGTTCATCGGCGGGCAGTTGCAGCATTTCGATATCGTCGATGCCGCGACCGATCAACACGGCGACCGCGACCATCGCCAGGCTCGCAAATGCAGTCGCACTCACCCAGCGTGGGATGCCGCCGCGGGTTTCGCCTGCGAGCGCGGCGATTCGAGCGGCCCGCAGCGCGTTGCGGGTTTCCGGATCGGTGGCCTGGCGATCCAGCGTTTTCTTGATCGCCTGTTGCAGCTGTTGATCTTTATCCATCGTCGTCTCCGAGTATTTGCCGCAGATTGTGCGTTGCGCGCGCGTAGTGCGTCTTCACGCTGTTTTCAGAAATCGACAGCGCAAACGCGGTTTCACGCGTGCTGAATTCCTGCCAGGCGCGCATTAAAAAGGTTTGCCGCTGCCGCAGGGGCAGCTGGTTCAGGGCCTCGACGATCCGGGTCAGCTCGTCGTCGAGCTGCACCTGGTCTTGCGCCGACGGCGCCAGTTTTTCGCCGCTCGCGTTATCGGCCTGCCACGGCATCAGGCCGGTCAGAATCTGGCGAAACTTCTGCTTTCGAAACCAGTCCCGGATCGCGTTCTGCAGGATGCGATAAAACAGTGGATCCCATTCCTGCGGATCGCGATGCCTGTATTTCTGCACCAGCTTCAGCATGCTTTCCTGGACCAGTTCCAGCGCGTCTTGGTGATCGTGAGTCAGCGTGATTGCCATCAAGTAAGCCTTTTGCTCGGAATCCCGAAAGAAATCGTCGAGGGCCTGGCGGACTTGCGTTTGCATGATCCTACAACATCCATCGCAGGCCTAGCGTGAAACCATACTCGTCGTCCACCGGCAGCGGCATCGATGCCGCCAGCAAATAACCGAAACGCTGGCTGGACCAGTGCTGCCAGCTTAGCAGCAGCGTCTCGTCGTAGCTCTCATCGATGGCTGATCGGTCCTGCGAGATCGCGACCGAGTAATCGTTGTCGAAATCGGCATGTCCGACGAGCAGGCTCAGGTTTTGCGAAATCAGCAACGAGCTCTGCGCCAGCGCCGACGCCTTGACGATAAACTGGGCAAAGCGACTCTGGCTTAACGGGGTAAGGTCGGCGTCGTAGTCGTAGCGCTGGAAACTGGCCTGCCAGTACCAAGGATCGGTCTGCCTGCCAACCGAGAGGCCGAAAGCGGCAACGTCGGTGGTGAACCTGTCGGGGATAAAATCGCTTAAAAAATCCGAAATATCCTCGCGCGTAAAAAGAATGGCTTCGCCGTCCCGGTATTGCAACCTGAAGTTCCAGTCTCGATGGGTGAAACCCAGCGCCAACCCGAGGGTTTCCTGCTCGAGCTCGCCCGACTGGCCCTCGAAAAAATGCTGGACCTCGATGTCGACCAGCGTCGACAGTTGAATCCAGACCGTCGACGCGAGGCTCAGGCTGTCAAACTGCTGGTCCTGGTCGGTGAGCTGCGTCTCGCCGTAGTAACCGTAAAAACCGGCGCTATCGCCGAAAGGCAGGCCGAGCAGCAGGGCCCGGCTGGAATCCTGCGCCTCGTCCTCGCCCAGCTCGATGCCGATCAAGACGGGCTCGTCATCGTCGAGCCCGATCCAGTCGTCGCTCGCGAAACAGGTATGGATGGAGGTCGCTGCAAGTAGCATCATGATGCCCGGGCGCTTCATAAATCATCGCTGCGCTTGTCTCTGAAATACTGCAGCCAGCGCTTGCGTTGCGCCGGCGTTAATTGTTTCCAGCGCTCGCGGTATTGCCGGCGCTGATCGGCAGGCAGGCTGCGGAATCGGTTGAAGGCATTACGCACCCTGGATTTCTGTTCCGGCGACAGGTCCTGAAACTTTCTGAAGCGCTCCTTGATCGCGTCTTTTTGCTGCTGGGTCAGCTGCTGCCAGCGCTGCAGTCGCTTTTTCATGATCTGCCGTTGTTCGGGGTTCAAGTTCTGCCAGCGCTCCGCGCCGCGCAACAGACGCGCACGCCCCTCCTCGTCTAGTTCGGACCAGCGCGGCTCGAAAGGTTTGAGGATACGTTGCTGTTGTTGATCCAGTTGGTCCCAGGATTGCGCCGCCACGGTAAACGGGAACAACGTCAGCGCGAGCAGCGCGATCCGGATTGCGGCTTTCGCGGTAAATGGGGGTAATCGTATCATTCGCTGTTTACCTCTTTGTTTTCGGCCACATCTTTCAATGCATGGTGCTCGAGCAGTTGCCAGGTTTCGTCGTCTATCGCCTCGAGCTCGCCGAGGAATTCCAGCATGGCTTCGGACGGCAGCTCCTGCGTCGCGGGTGCTTGCGATTGCGGCCACGCAACCGCGGGGCATGCCAAAGCCATGACCAGAAGTAAAACTGTACGCACAAACAATTCCCCCATCCCAGGATGGGGGAATTGTAGCAAGCCGCCGCGAGCATGCACTACGGCCTGTTTACTCGGTGACGCGGGCAACCAGCTGCCGCGCCGACAGCAGCAGGCCGGTTGCATCGTAATCGCCGCTGGCGATGGCAAAGACAAGCCTGTGGCCTTCGCCGAGCTGGCGCTGCAGCGACGCCTGGAACGCGCTCCATTCCAGGTAGACATGAACCCTGCGGCCCTGGCTGATGGCGTAAAGACCGGGATTGGCGCCGGGTTCTATGAACGGAACCGAGGCCAGGGTCGCGATGTCGGTGATCACGCCCGCCTGCTTCAGGTGATGGCGTCCGCTGGCCGACGCCAGGTCGAGCAGCAGGCCGCTGTCGTCGAGGCCGACCACGGCGGTCTCGCTGCCGGCCGCACCGTATGACATCAGCATCCTGGTGGGCAATTCGCTGAGGTCGGCGATTGTCTTCGCAGTGAAATCCAGCGGCGCGCTGCCGAACGGGGTCGGGAACCCGGTGACCCGGACCGGTTCGAACAAGGCCAGGCTGGCAAGGCCCAGCGGGCCGGTGTCGATTTCGTAGTGTTCGGGAGCGGCGTCGTTGGCCGCGTTGATCCCGGTGCCGCTGAAATCGTAGCGTTCGACCATGCGGCGGTTGATATGCTGCACATCGACCTCGAGCGGCGACACCGATGCGACCAGCCCGGAGACCTGGCTGTAGCGCATGCGCAACAGGTCCCCGGTCGCGTTCAGGGTCTGGCCGTCATCGGAAAGATGGCCCAGCACGGTAACCTTTTGCCCGACGCTAACATCGTCGATGCGGTGATTATTGCCGGGATCGCCCTGTTTGGTCACGCGCGTGGTCGCGTCGATCAAAACTTCGATTTCGTCGTTGAAGCTGAAATGCCCGTCGTCGAATTCGACGGTCGCGCCGACGACGGTGAGCCTGTTACCGGTACGCGCGATGACGCTGCCCTTGACGACGTCCCTGTTACCCCACGGAACGCTGCTGCCGGCATAAACCTGTTGCGCGAGAAACCTGCGGTCGCCGTAGTTTACCGTCCCCAGCGCCACCAGCGGGGTGATGCCGGTTTGTCGCGCCAGCGCTGCGAGCCCCTGTTGTTGCGCATAGGCGACGCCGTCGATTTCGAATACGGTGTGCGTGTCGGTGGCGGCGGTGAGCTTGCCGAAATCGTGATGCCGGATACGAAACGGGCGCAGCCTGATGTCGAATGTCTCGCGATCGAGGTTAACCCCGACCAGCAAACCGCGCAGTCGGCGCGTCTTTTCGTCTTCGATGCTGGTGTTGGCGAGCAGAATCGGGTTGACGGTCACCGTCGCGCTATTGCCATTGATAACGACTTCGTTGGAGGCTTCCAGGTCGAAATCGAGGATCAGCGCGGCCGGCTGCCCGGGCCTTATCTGGAATCCGCTGAGCGCGTTGACCATGACTTCCACCGTTACCGTGGTCAGGGGATTGCCATTTTCATCCTCGGGGAAGCCAGGTATCGAATTGCCGTTGGCGTCCTCGACGGTAATTTCGGCGTCGCTGAAATCCAGCGAAATTTCCGCCTTGTCGTAACTGCCGACAGGAACCGTTGCCGTCGTCAGGAATTCCGTCACCTCGACGTAGCGCGAAAAATCGAGGCGCGCGGTATTTGGCAGGGTCTCGATGATCGCGCCGTTCGATTTGTGAAGCCGGATGCTGTCGACATCGATGGTGTACTGGTTGAAATCGCCCTCGGCGTCGGTCAGCGAAATGGTCAGTTCGCTGGTTTCCCCGGCCGCGCCATCGCTACCCGAGCCGCAGGCCCCGAGCGCGAGCCCGGCCAGCGTTATGAAGAGAATACTGATTCCGCGTCGGAAGTCGTTAAAGGTCATGGTATACCCCGGTTTTTGGTTAGTGTTACTGTTATTAACGAGCAACTCCGGATTTGGTTGACAGGGACCGCGAAAAAAACCCGGCAGCTGGCACACCGGATCGCGGTCATAAAGCGCTGGCATTTGCGGGTGATAGGGCGAATAATTCTGCGTCGAATTCCCGGGTCCGGGCGGCCGCCGGGATCATTTAAACAAGAACGAAGCCGGGAGGCACTTGTCCAGCGACGCCGATTTCCTGCTCGCCCCGCAACAAAGCATCGTCAAGTCGAATCTCACCTGTTTCTCGGCGATGGCGATGTGGGCCTTCGCGTTTCCCATCGCCGAGGTATTGCTGCAGGGCTGGGGCACGATTGCGCTGGTGCTGGTGCGCCAGTGCATCGGCGTTGCCGCGCTGTTCGCTTTCTGGCTCTGGATCGACGGCTGGGGCAAGATCGTCGCGGCTGACTGGCGACGCGGTATCAACGTTGGCGGCCTGGGTTTTGGAATTGGCTCGATGATGTTCCTGGTCGGCCAGTACCTGTCGGACGCGGTTACCCCTGCGATTGCGGCTTCGATGATGCCGATCATCGGCGCCCTGCTCGAGGTTGCGCTCGACGGTCGCCGCCTGCGCCCGCGGCTGTTGCTGGGAATTCTACTGGCGCTTGCGGGAGGCGTACTGGCTACCGGCGCGAGGATCGACGAGGGTAATTTCGGCTGGGGCAGCCTGCTGTGCCTGGCCTCGGTAATCCTGTTCGCGTGGGGCACGCGCGCGACCACGCGGGATTTTCGTGCGCTGTCCTTCGTCGGTCAAACCACGATTACGCTGGCGGGAAGCCTGCTCATCGTGTTCGCCGTCTACCTGGCGTTGCTGATATCCGGGATTCCGGGAACCGGCATCGGTTCGTTTGCTCCACGTGATAGCGCGCTGCTGGTTTTTACGTCGATCGCGTCGCTGGTGCTGGCGCAGTTCCTGTGGATCCGGGGCGCCTCCGGGCTCGGAATCCTGCTAGCGTCGCTGCATATGAACGCGGTGCCGTTCTACGTCATGGTGATCGTGGTGCTGTTTCTCGATGCGCAGTGGAACTGGTGGCAGGCGGCGGGGGCCGGGCTGGTTGCGAGCGGAGTCCTGCTGGCGCAGTCGGTAGCGCGGCAACCCTGATACGGAATTGATTCGAATCTATTCGTCTTCGTCGGCCAGCGTCGATAAATCACGCGCGGCCTCGCGCAGCAGCGGCAAATACCGGTCGCTGTCGTCGATCGAGATTCGCGACACCGGCGCCTGGATCGCCAGCGAACTGTAAAACCGGCCCTGCTTGTCCTTGATCGGTACCGCGATGGCGATGATATCGTCGTACAGTTCCTGATTGTCGATGGAGACCTGGTTTGCCTCGATGTAATCGATTTCCTCGAGCAACGCGTCCGGGTCGGTGATCGTATTCTTGGCGTGCCGCTCCAGCTGCAGCTTGTTGATCACCGCCTTGCGCTTGGCTTTCGGCAGTGTGCTGAGGTACAGCTTGCCGCTGGCGGTGCAGTACAGCGGCACCCGCATACCGATCGGAAACTGCAGGCGCAGCGGGGCCTTGGTCTCGACGCGGTCCGAGTAAGCCATGTAAAGCCCGTCGGGGTAGGCGATATTACAGGTCTCGCCGACCCTTTCCGACAGCGCGGTCAGGATGGCATGGCGGGTCGCGCGCAGGCGCGAATTCGCCAGCACCCCGACGGCGACCTCGTGCAGCCGGTTACCGGGAACGTAGCTCTTGCCGTTGATCTTCTTGAGCAGGTAGCCGCGCGCTTCGAGTTCGGCGCAAAGGCGGTGCGCGGTCGCCTTGGGCAGGTTCAGGACCTCATTGATTTCGGTTGCGCTAAGCGGCTTCGGCGACGCGGCGACGGTATCGAGGATATCCAGCACCCGCTGGATAGTTGAGCCGCGTTCGCGTTTCATGCGCGGCGGCCTTTACGCCTGGTCTGCTGCATCATTTACCCACCAGACATTACCCTGGGTAGCCACAGCACCAGTTGCGGGAAGATAAACAGCAGGGTGAGACCGATGAGTTGAATCACCATGAACTGCATCATGCCGAGGTAGATGTCCTTGAGATCCCAATTCGGCACGACCCCCTTCAGAAAGTAGGCTGACAAGGCCACAGGCGGGGATAGCCATGCGGTCTGCAGGTTCACCGCGATCAGAATGCCAAACCAGACCATCAGGTCGTAGCGATCCAGCCCGTGTACCTCCAACGCCTCGACTGTCGGCAGCAAAATTGGCACAACGATCAGAACAATAGGCACCCACTCCAGTGGCCATCCGAGAAGGAAGATCAGTGCCATAATCACGATCAGTATCAGGTAAGGCGACATTTCCATTCCAAGTAGCAGCTCAGTCATCATCTTTGGCGTGCCCAGCGCACTGAATTCGGCGCCAAAGAAGTTCGATGCGGCAACCAGGAACATGATCAATACCGTGATCTCCAGGGCTTTGATCAGGCTGTCGAAGAAACTGGGAATGGTGAACTTGCCGTAACCGACAGATAACAGGATGGCACCAAAGGCGCCCATCGCTGCGGCTTCGGCAGGTGTTGCGAAGCCAAAGAGAATCGAACCCAAAGCAAAAGAAATCAGGATCGTGGGCGGCATGAGCCCGGCAAAGAACTCATCCCAGAGATCCGAGAAATAGAATTCACTGTCAGCCGCAGCACCATAAATCGGCCGCGCCAGATACGCCAGGAGCACGGTGAATGCGGCAAAGGTTATCGACCAGGTCGGCAGGCTACCGTCTTCACCCATATTCGCAACAATCATATAGAGGTGGAAGATCACCGCGATTGGAAGAACGATCCTGAGTAGATTCAGACGACGGTATGCGCCATAGGCAACGGCACAGGTAATGACTAACACGAACAAGCCGCCAAATGGTATGACAGCGCCAAAAGTACCGCCCAGGGCAAGGCCAAAGACCCGGCAAACGGTCAAAACGCCCAGACAGATCAGCGCCACCTCAGCGCCATAAAAAGCGGAGGTTTTGGGTTGGTCCTCTTCTGCCAAAACTGGTCCGAGGTCCGGATTCAGCCAGCAGCGTCCAAGCGTGTAGAGCAGGTAAAGGGTAGCCAGCAGGGCACCGGGAATAAAGGCGCCACGGAAGAGGTCGAGGGTTGAGACCTCCAGCACAGGTCCCATGACGATCAGCATGATCGAGGGCGGGATCAGAATGCCCAGTGTGCCGCCGGCGGTGATGGTTCCGGCCGCAAGCTTGACGTCATAGCCGGACCTGCTCATGGTCGCGCCAGCCATGATCCCAAGCAGGGTCACAGAAGCACCCACGATACCAGTGGCTGCTGCAAAAATTGTAGATACGATCAGCACGGCGATGAACAATGCGCCGCGAACGCGCGACATGATCATCTGGATCGATGCAAACAGCCGGTCCATCAAGCCCGCCGCTTCCATTACGATTCCCATCAGGACAAAGAGCGGCACCGCCATGAGCTGATCGTTCAACATGGTGGAGTTTGTGTTCAGCGTCATCAACAGCGTGGTCAGCTTGAAGTTGGCGCCCCAGATACCGAAGACAAAGGCAAGGAAGATCAACGTGAACGCAATTGGAAAGCCGATAAAGATCACGAACAGCATGGCTCCCAGCATGATCAATCCGATGGTAGCCTTGTCCAGGTTCGGTCGGGCAGACATGAGGTCGGTAAACGCGTCGCCGCCCGGGACCATACTCGGCTGAAATATCGCCAGAAAGAGCCAGGTCAATGCGATCACATAGACAGGCAAGGCCCGTACGAACCAGCGCTCCCGTTCTTTACCCATCTTGTGAAATGCGCGGAAAATCTCAGGGATGCCTTGCAGCATCAGGAGGAAGCCACCGACCGGCATCGCCAGGCGCGCGGGCCACAAGAGTGGTCCCCAGGCACTGTCGACCTGCATGGTTTCACCTCTTGAAAAGGCGAGCCACCAGAACTCTGAGGCTATGATGGTGAAGATGATCATCGAAGGCATAAAGAACAGGAGGTACAGGGTTGCATCGACTGTCGCCTGTGTCTTTGCCGACCAGTTTCGGTAGAGGAAGTCGGCACGGATATGAACCCCGCGCATCAGACCATAGCCCGCGGCCGCCATGAAGAGCACCCCGGCTATCATACGGCTGGTGTCATACACCCAGAGCGTGGGGCCAAGTCCAAGGGTTCGGGCGAGATCT
>Ga0224512_10002487_pt1 | contig 16860 bp, 18 predicted proteins | sample SF_May12_sed_USG_4_FD_169103 | JGI IMG/M metagenome (GOLD analysis project Ga0224512, IMG submission 169103) | Sediment microbial communities from San Francisco Bay, California, United States - SF_May12_sed_USGS_13 | ecosystem: Environmental > Aquatic > Marine > Sediment | place: USA...
GGCTCCGCGGTGCGCCGCGCGCCCCATCAGCGAGCCGTGGGCGATGGCAGTGGACAGCTCCTCCATGGTCTCGGAGCTCGACACCTCATCGACCACCGAGGCAACGGTGAGCGCCATATTGGTACCGGTGTCGCCGTCGGGCACCGGATAGACGTTGAGCCGGTTGAGAGCCTCGCGATGCTCGTGCAGGCGATCATGAAAGCGCCGCATGATGTTCTTGAGACCGTCGACCTTCAGGCTTGATTTCACTGCCACGGAGGGGAGTGTACGTGGCCAGTCGTCATTCGCCAGTCGCCAGTTTTCCCTCTCGCGTGCCGAGTTCTCGAAAAGGATCCGGGCCTTGAACGATGATGAATAGCGGCCAATCCCCTGGGCTATCGTGATCGTCAGACTGACAGCCGGCGACTGGTGACTGGTGACAGCCGCCACCGGCGGCTACGCTTCCGCCGCTTGGAGGTCTCGAATGTCAGCTATTTGTGAAGTGTGCGGGAAGAAGCCGTGGTTCGGCAAACAGGTCAGCTTCTCCCATAAGCGGTCCAGCCGCCGGTGGAACCCGAATATCCAGCGCGTCCGCGTCAAAGACGGCACCAATTCCAAGCGGGTCCGCGTCTGCACTTCCTGCATCAAGGCCGGCAAGATCGAAAAGGTGTAGGGGAACGCAAGGCCGCTCGCGCCGGGCCCCCACACCTACTCATCGCGCTCGATCGGATCCGAGGATGCCTGCTCCCGTCGAGCGAGGATGAAAAACGGCACCGCAACAGCGGAAATGACGGAGCTGACGACATACGAAGCCCCATAACTCCAGACGTCGGCCACCCGACCGAGGGCGGGCTGAGCGGCCACTCCCCCGCTCGACGCCATCAGGGCATCGAACGAGAGCACGGTGGCTCGCTGGTCGGACTCAATGAGGCCGTTGACGTAGGCCTGCCGCATCGGCATGCTCACCGAGAACGCCAGCGACCAGAGAACGAGCAGCCCGATGGCGATCCAGAAGCTCGACGTCAGTCCGATCGCCACTAGAGCCAGCGACCCCACCACCCCAGACAGGATGAGCACATCCGAGCGACGGCGGAACATCTTGCGAACGTGGGGCACGATCAATCCGGCCACGATCTGGGCTCCGGCAACGATGGCGGCTGCCAGGCCGGCGATGCTGAACGCATTCGGGTCACCGTACAGCTCGAGCAGGTAGGGCTGCAGCGCGTAGAAGGCATAGACCCCGACTCCGCCGGTGAACGGTGCGGCCAGCATGAGCCAGCGGATCGGGGGCTTGCGCCAGCCGTTGTCGATGGAGGCGGTGACGATCTTGCGCATTTCGTCGAGCGGCCGGGCCCCGCGCCGGGGGGTGAATCCGAGGTCTCGCATGAGGAGAAAAGCTGCGCCGAAGGTGACACCGAGCAGAACGGCTCGCAGTAGGTAGGGGACACCCAGGCTGGTGACCTGAGCGATGAAACCACCGGCCACCGAGCCGGTGAGCATGGCCACGCCCATCGTGGTCTGGCCCCTGGCGAATACAGTCTCATAGTCGCCTTCGAAGTCCGAGGCATTGAGGGCATCGACCAGCCACGCTTCAACGGCGCCGGAGAAGAAGGTGAAGCCAAGCCCAATGAGCACGGAGGACAAGATCCAACCCCAGAAGGGCGCCTCGGCGTACCACATCAGCAGGTAGAGCAACGTGGAGATGAGGAGTGTGGCGGCGCCCAGAAGGTAGGAAGCCCGCCGGCCAACCGTGTCGGCGATGACTCCCGTCGGAACCTCGAAGAGCACCTGCCCGGCAGTGAAGGCGGCGTTGGCGCCGAATGCCTGAGCGTTGTTGAGCCCGGCATCGAGCAGGAAGAGCGTGTTCACTCCCCAGATGAGCGAGGCCGACAAGGTGGAGAGCAAGGTGAGCAGAAGGTAGGTGCGTTGAACCTTGCGAGCCGCCCCGGTCATTCGAGGACCCTACTTCGGGCAGCGTCCATCGGGAGATCCCTGGGAATCGCGCTGGTGAGCCCCATACGGGGAGAACATTCACGCGCCGCGGATGCGGCCGGCAGCTCGAGACTTCGGATTGCGTTGACCGCCGGGTCGGTTCCCACCGGAACCTATACTCCCCCCTCATGCAAGGCGTCGTTCAGGTTTATGACCCCAAGACCGGGGTGGGCATCATCGTTCGAGAGGACAATCGCGAGAAGGTAATGCTGCGCCCCGGGTCACTGGCGGGCAGCATCTTTCGGATGCTGCGACAGGGCCAGCGGGTGAACTTTGATCTCGTAACTGAAGACGGCGTCGACTACGCCAAGCGACTCCGCTTCGGAAGCGACGGGTACTGAGCAGCTCCCACTCCCCGGCCCCGGGTCCCCGGCACGAATCGGTAGCCGGAGCTGCGGCACCCGGCTGTTCCCCGGCCTAGAGTCGGGTGCAGGAACGATTCCTGAGGAGGAACATTGGTCGAAGCGTTCGTGCTGATTCAGACAGAAGTGGGCAAGGCGGCTGCGGTGGCAGCGGCGCTCGGAGACCTCGAAGGCGTGGTCCGATCCAGTGCGGTGACCGGACCGTACGACGTGATCGTCGACGCCCGGGCCGAGGACATCGACGCCCTCGGCAAGCTAGTAGCCAGCAAGGTCCCATCCGTGTCCGGCATCGTCCGCACAGTCACCTGCCCCGTGGTGTCGCTCTAGCCCAGCGCCGCCCGGACCAAACCGTCGAACAGTTCGACGTTCGACACACCGGATGCCTCCCACAGCATCGGGAACATCGACCGCGAGGTGCACCCCGGCATGGTGTTCAGCTCGTTGATCAGAAACCCGCGTCCGCCCTCCTCATAGAAGAAATCGGCGCGGGCCAGGCCACGCACCCCGAGTACCTGAAAGGCCTGTCCGGCCAGGTCACGGACCCGGTCGGATTCCTCGGCCGTCAGTGGCGCCGGCACCAGCAATTCGGTGGCCTCGTCCCGATACTTGGCGTCGTAGTCGTACCAATCCGTCGACACGATCTCGCCGGGTATTGACGTGTTTGGGCCGTCGAGCAAGGCGACTTCGATCTCCCGTGCTTCGACCGCCTCTTCGACGACCGCTTTCTCCCCGTACTTGAAGGCCGTGGCCATGGCGTCGGGAAGCTCGAAGGCCTCCTGCACACGGGTGATGCCGACCGACGATCCGAGCGAGGCCGGTTTCACGAAAAGCGGCAAGCCCAATTTGTCTATCAGCTGCCCATCCACTTCCGGGGTGTAGCCGGCGAGGGTGACGACGAGTGAATCGGCAATCGGCAGGCCGGCCTGTGCCAGGAGTCGATTGGCGACATCCTTGTCCATGACGGCTGCCGAGGCGAGCACCCCCGCCCCGACATAGGGCGCGCCGAGGATCTCCAACAGGCCCTGGACGGTGCCGTCTTCGCCGAAAGGACCATGCAGCACCGGGAACACCACGTCGAACGGGACGATGGCGTCGCCCTGGGTGAGGGCGCCCTCCGGGACGGAGAGCGATGCAGCCGGGCCCGTCGCGGTGAGTGGCCGTGAGGTGCCATCGGCGACGTGCCAACCGCCCTGTGGATCGATACCGACGAGGATCACGTCGTGCCCGGCCTGGCTGAGGGAATCGGCCACCGTCGCCGCCGACTCGCAAGAAACCTCATGTTCGGCAGACTTGCCACCGAAAAGGACTAGTACCGCAGGCATGACACGACACTACCGGTTGGGACGGGATGGATAAGAGCATCTACAGCGAAATGTCGCACCTGCGCCCCAAACAGGACGGGCGCCGGCGCAAGCGGGGTTCGCGCCGTCGGCCGCCGGATGAGCCGATCGCGGCCGAGCCGACCCACGTGGTGCCGCCGCCATCACCGACCCCCCGACCCGAGCCGATCATCCCGCATCGCGCCGTCGTCACCGAGCCTCCCGAGCCGGAAATCGCGCTCCCGGCCGATAGTCACTTGGCCGCCAGTCTCGAGCATCTCCGACGCCGTTCCACTCTGCGTTCCGGACCCGGTCCGGCGCCAATGGCCGCCTCCGCACCGAAACCGGTGCCGGCTCCGGCGCCGACCCCTGCGGTCATCGCTGCGGAGCCTGCCGCGCCGCGCAAACCGACCAGGCGGGACCGCCGACGCACCCGGCAATCAGCCAAGCAAGCGGCACGGGTCGAGAACGCCCGCAGCAAAGCCGACAAGAAGGCGGCCAAGGCTGCGTCGAGAGAACAGAAGCGGCGCCGCCGCAGGGCGCCTGCCGAACCTCCCGTCCCGCCGATGCCGCCGTCGACCGAGCCGGTCGAGCCCTCCGGCCCGACGCATAAGAAGTTCGCCCGGAAAACGCAGCACGTGCGCATCAGGCAAGCCAAGCGAGCCATCCGCGACCGGCGACGGGCGGGCAAGACCGTGGTTGCCGAAGCCAAGCGCCGATCCCGCCAGCGCGAATACCTCGCGACCAAGATGCCGGCCGGAGAGTGGACCCGTCGGGAGGCACGGCGCCACCGCAAGGCTGCCCAGGCCGCGGCTGCGGCGGAGGTCTCGGCGCTCAAGGACGCAGAGGCTGCCGAGCTCGAGGCAGCTCGGGTGCGGCTCAAGCTCGAACGGCGAGCCGGACGCCGATTTGCCGGCTTCGGATCCGCCCACCTCGCCGATGCCCGGGTTCGGTCGATTCGGACGGGCTTGGCGGGAAGCTGGATCGGCATCGGCGTGTTCGGCTGGGCCGTCTGGGACGCCGGCAACCTGCAGACCGATGAGTACTGGATACCGCTTGTTGCCGGAGTCATTGGTCTGCTGACCTTCAGTGCAGTGCCGTGGAAGCGGTTCAGCGGCAGGCCGGTGACCTCCACCCTCATCTTCCTCTGGCTGGTGATGTTGATGGGAGGAATGCTCAGCACTGCGCCCTTCCATGAGTCGACACTCTCGATCTTCATCGCCTCCGTCTGGATCGTGCTGTACGCCGGCGTTCTCCTCCCCGTGATCGGGTTTGGCCTGACCAGTGCCCTGGCCATCGCCGCGTTCGGCACTTCGGTTGCGATCGGACCGGTGACGGTTTCTGAGACTGAGCTCGCCTGGTACGTTGCCGGCCTGGCCATGACCACCCTCATCGTCGGCATCACGGTTCACGAGCTGCGATCGCAGGCAATCCATACCGCTCACCGGATCACTTGGCTCGATGAGCAGGGCGCAGCGCTCCGCCGACGGGAGAGCGAGCTCATGCAGCTCTATGAGGTGTCGCGGACCATCGGTGCGGGTGACATGCAGCAGGTGTTACCCGAGCTGGTGGCGAGGACCGCCGGCTATATCGGCGCCAAGGTCGGCCTGGTCATTCTCCACAAACCCGATGAGGCCGAGCTGGTCGCTCTGTCGCCGCTTTGGGTTGCCGGCCAGGCGCTCGAGGCCGAGGGATACCGATTCGATGTCGACGGGGACTCCACGGCCGCAACTGTGTTCACTTCTGGGAAGGCCTACCTCCGCAACACGGTGACCGAGGACGATATCTCCAGCGACCAGCTGCTGGCTGATCTGGGCGTCGAACGGGTGGCGGCAGTACCGCTGCAAGTCGAAGGCCAGTTCATCGGTGTGCTCCTCGTCGCCGACAAAGCCGACGATTTCACCGGTGCCGACATCGCTGCGCTCGAGCTGCTTTCGACGCCTGCCGGGCTGGTGCTCAATCACCTGGCCCGGTACGAGGAGGCCCAGGAGACGGGGCGGCGGATGAGCGAGGTTGCCCAGCTCAAGTCAGACTTCGTATCGGTCGTGAGCCACGAGCTACGGACCCCTTTGACATCTGTCATCGGTGCCCTTTCCACCCTTTCCCGTCCCGAGCTCGTTCCCGAAGACCCGGTTGCCCGCAGCCTGCTCGACTCGGCTTCCAATCAGGCCAAGCGCTTGAAGACCCTCATCGAGGATCTGCTGACAGTTTCCAAGATCGACAACCGGGCCCTCCCGATTCGCCTCGAGATCGAGGATGTGGGCCAGATCCTCGCCGATCTCGTTGGGCGGGTTCCGGAATGGTCAGATCATGTCGACCTGGCGCTTTCGCCGCGGCTACCGCCGGTGGCCGTCGACCCGGATCACTTCGACCGCGTCATCACCAACTTGCTCGACAACGCTCGCAAATACGCGAGCGAGTCCCGGATCGAAGTCACCGCCCGTGCCGTTGAGGAGGAGGTCTGGGTTTCGGTAATCGATTGCGGCGAAGGAATCCCCTACGAGTACGAGGAAACGATCTTCGAACGGTTCACCCAGATTGAGCGTCCCGACACGCGCTTCAAGGGTGGGACCGGCCTCGGACTCAACATCGTCAAGGACTTGACCGAGGCCATGGGAGGCCGTGTCTGGCTTGAGGCCACTCCCGGCGGGGGTGCCACATTCATCGTCGCCTTGCCGCGTGCCGAGAAGGATGCCGCACCCCGGCTCGAGGTGGGCGCCGGGATGCTACTCGTCGATCCCAGCCGCGATCGCGTGGAAGCCCCCGTCCACGTGGACGATCTCCCCGCTGGTGGCGAGGGCCCAGTCGCTGAGTAGCACCGCCACCATCCTGGCCACCGGGTCGGGATTGGTCGGATCCCATGCCAGCGGCGAGCGTCGTTTCCATTCATCGGCCAGTCCCTGGAATCCGGGGATGGATTTCGCCGCCACGGTGGCAAGCGGTCCGGCCGAGACCGCGTTGACTCGAATGGAGTCGCCGCCGAGGTCACGCGCCAGGTAGCGGACCACGGACTGCAGAGCCGACTTGGCAACTCCCATCCAGTCATAGATCGGCCAGGCCCGAGTGTTGTCGAAGTCGAGGGTCACCACGCTTCCTCCACCGGCGGCTTGCATGAGAGGACGAAGCCCGACGGCCAGCGTCTTGAGCGAGAACGCCGAAGTCATGAACGCAATCTGTGCGCTCTCCGCCGGAGTGTTGAGGAAATTACCCCCCAGGGCGTCTTCCGGAGCGTAGGCAATGGCGTGGAGGGCCCCATCGACCGCTCCCCACCGTGTCTCGAGATCGGCCACCAGGGCCTGCATATGAGACGGGTCGTTGATATCGAGCTCGATGACGCTCGGCTGGGATGGTAAACGCTCGGCTACCCGCTCCGTGAGCTTCATCCCCCGGCCGAAACCGGTGAGGACGATGTCGGCACCTTCTTCGAGGGCCACGCGGGCGGTGTGCCAGGCAATGGAGGAGTCGGTGAGAACTCCGGTTATCACGAATCGTTTACCTTCGAGCAGCACGCGTATCCTTCCTCGGCGGTCCGGGGCCAGCCTACAGACGGTCACCGGTCGCCATTCATTTGGATGTCGCTAGCTCCCGGGAATTCCGCGAGTGGCACGTCCGAGAGAAGGAGCCGGCGTTGCCTAGAAGCTCTCACCGAACGTCATCACGGCACGAATACCCAAACCCATGGTGAAGAGGAGAAACAGGCCCCACCGGAGGGCGGCGTTCCGCTGCAGCTGCCAGCGGTAGACGTAGCCGAATGTGAGCGTGAACAAAATGGCGAAGCCGTAGAACATGTGCTGGGTGCCGGGGCGTTCATCCTGGGCATACAGGTAAACGCCGGAGAGAACCTGGAGGACCATGGCGCCGATGGCGGTCCCGCCCAGCCACCAGAACCAGCGCGGGAGGTGGCGACGCCGAATCGCAACCAGAAGAGCCAGGCCGGCGGAAAGCGCGGCTGCGCCGATTGCCACCCAGCCGAAGGTTTCATGGAAGCTGGCCATTGGCGGAGGCTAACCACTTCGAGCGATCGGCCCGCTGCCGACCGCCCGGCCGTGGGCGAACCGCCCATCGTCCGCCGTCGGCGGCAGGCGTTTAACCTTCCGCCATGGCACGAGTTGCAATAACGGGAGCAACCATCCTCGATGGCACCGGAGTCGACCCGGTCTCCGAACAGACGATCATCTGGGAGACAGGCGTGATTTCTTGGATTGGGCCCGATTCCGAGGCGGCGCTGGACCGAGCGCTGCTCATCGACGCCGACGGGGGAACGGTGTTGCCAGGATTGATCGATGCTCACGTTCATATCAGCCTGGCGCCAACCCTGACCGGCATCTACGACATCGTCGAGGAGCCGGTGGAGCGATCACTGATCCGGGCCGCCCACGGCGCCGGCCTGCTCCTCAGGGCGGGCATCACCACAGCCCGCGACGCCGGCTCCCGCAACGGAGTGGCCATCGATGTGGCTGCCGCCCAACGGGACGGAGACCTGGCCGGCGCGCGGATCCTCGCCGCCGGCCGCGGACTGACCCCGCCGGGGGGACACGGCCAGGCGCTGGGGTTGGAGGTGCGCGGGGCGGAGGAAGTGGCCGAGGCCGTTCGCTTCGAGCACGGTCGCGGGGCCGATTTCATCAAGCTGTTCCCGACGGGCGGTGTGCTCGGCGCCGGCGCGCATGGCTTTGCAGTCGTCATGACGATGGATGAGATGGCAGCCGCAGTCGAGACCGCGCATGAGCTCGGCCTCCATGTGGCCGCACACATCCACGGTGCCGAAGGCATCGACATGGCTCTCGATGCCGGCGTCGACACGATCGAGCACGGCACCGGCGCGACCCGGGAACAATGCGAACGCATGGTTGAGAACGGGGTGGCGATGGTGCCGACGCTGGTGCCGCTCGTGGCGCTGCGCCAACGGGAGCTCGACCTCCCCCGCGATCTCATGAAGCGTGCCAACGAGGTGGCGGACCTGCACGCGGAATCGGTGGCCACGGCCATCGAGGTCGGCGTGCGGGTGTTGCCGGGAACCGACGCCGGCACGCCCTTCAATCCGCCGGGTGGACTGGTCCAGGAGATGGGGCTGCTGACCGACCTCGGGATGAGCAACAACGAGGTCATCGTGGCCGCCACCTCGGCTGCCGCCGACACGTTCCACTGGGACGATGTCGGTGTCCTGGCGATCGGCAATGTGGCCGATCTTCTGCTCGTCGACGACGACCCGCTGGAAGACCTCGGCACCCTGTCGTGGCCGGCGAGCATCGTCCAAGACGGGGTCGTCATCTGAATGGGCCGCCGGGAACAGCGGCTGCTGGCGATCACCGACCAACTGGCGGCCCTGGCGGAAGAAGAACGGCTCCTGGCCGAGGAATTGTCGTTTCACCGGTCCCTGGCCGACGACGCGGCGCGAGACGCCGCCGTGTATGACGACCCCATCGAACGGGAGAACGCCGCCATGACCGCCGGTGACGTTCGGCGGGCCGAACGGCGGCTCGACAAGCTCAGGGACCGCCGCCAGAAACTCCAGACAAAGCGGGCGAGGCTCCTCGACAAGCTGGGGTAGACGGAGCGCCGGCCGCCGACAACCACCTATGTCGAGTTGCGAAGCAACTCCCCCGGAATGCGGCACGCTTTCGCCGGCTCGCTCAGATCTCGTTGAGGAGCTTGGCCTTCTTGGACGCAAACTCCTCGTCGGTGAGGACTCCGTCGGCGTGGAGACGGGCCAACGTGGCAAGCGTGTCGGAGGGCGGCTCGCTCGAGGACAGAGCCCGGGTGCGGTCCTCGCGCACCCGGTACAGCTCGGCCTGAAACTCGTCGGGATTGGGGATGTTCGAGAAGCGACTCTGGCCCATCTCGCCGGCCGATTCGATGATCAGATCACCGAAGCCCAACAGCCGCTCGAACACGGTTTGGGAGAAGATCACGTCATTGATCACTTCCAAGGGGATCTCGACGCCGCTGCGGGCGATGATCCCTCTGCGGAGGACAAGTCGTTCGTTGGTGAGCACGAACTGCGTGAACCACCATCGCATGGCCGGGATGACCGCCACCACGAACAGGCCGGTGAGCAGGACGGCGATCACGGCGATGCGCAGCCACGCCTCGTCGGGAAGGCGGGGAACGAGGGCGAGGCCGACGATGACAAGCAGGGTCCAAATGGCCGGAATGACCAGCGACTTCCAATGCGGGCGGAAGGCGCGCAAAACCTCTTCGCCGCTGCTCAGCAGTGATTCCGGATACTTCATGATCCGATATTACGGCCAGGAAGCCGAGCATGCAGGGCTGACTAATGTGACCTCGTGCTCTACGACTACACCCGTACCACTGCTGATGGTGTCGCCCGCATCACCGACGAGGCCATCGCCGCTGCCAATCAGCTCATCGACGCCATCGCCGCCCATGAGGGCACAAACACGATCGAGAACACCTTGCTCCCCCTCAACGAGTCTGCCGCCATCATCGAGGTGGCCTACGGGCAGGGAGCCTTCATGGCCAGGGTCCATCCGGATCCCACGATCCGGATCGCCGCCACCGAGGAGGAAGAGAAGCTGAACAAGTGGGGCATCGAAGTGGTGTTCCGGCCCGACCTCTATGCCGCCCTCAAGCGGTTGGCCGACAGTGACCCGGAGTCAACGCCGGAACAGCGTCGCCTGCTCGACTTCTGGATGCGAGACTTCCGACGCGCCGGCCACGGGCTAGGACCTTCCGAACAGGAGGAGCTCAAGCAGCTCAAACAGCGGCTCGTGGAACTCGAGGTCGCCTTCGGCGCCAACGTCGACGCCCACAGCGACTACATCGAGGTGACCCGCGCTGAACTGGACGGCCTGCCCGACTCATTCATCGAAGCGCTCAAACCGGGTGATGCCGAGGGCACATTCCGTGTCACCCTGGATTATCCCGACCTCTATCCCTTCCTCCAGAACGCCACCAACCGGGGGCGGCGGCAAGAACTGCTCCGCAAGAAGAACACGTCGGTCGTTGCCGAGAACCGGCCCCTCCTCGAAGAAGCACTGGGATTGCGCCGCCGCGTCGCCCGGCTGGTCGGATATGACTCGTGGGCCCACCACAGCATGGACGTGAAGATGGCCGATCCCGCCCGCGTGAAGCAGTTCTATGACGACATCGTCCCCCGCCTGAAAGAGAAGGTGAAGGCGGAGCATGACAAGATGAAACGACTATTGGCCGACGAGTATCGCGACGACACACTGCAGCAGTGGGACATCAGCTACTACACAACGAAGATTCAACGCGAGGAATACGGCGTCGACCAGTACAAGGTCGCCGAGTACTTCCCGCTCGAGACCGTGATCGACGGCATGCTCGACATCACCGCCCACATGTTCGGGGTGACGTACTCTCGAGTCGACAACCCAACCGCCTGGCACCCCGACGTGTACCTGTATCGGGTAACAGACCGGGCCAGCGCCGAACACCTCGCCTACTTCTACATGGACCTTTTTCCCCGGGAGGGGAAGTACGGCCATGCCGCGGCTTTCGATCTCGTGCCGGGTCACACCAACCTGGCCGGCGAGAGGATCCGGCCCGTGGCTGCGATGGTGGCCAACTTCACGAAACCGACTGAGGAGGCGCCGTCCCTGCTCCGCCACGACGAGGTGCTGACCTTGTTCCACGAGTTCGGCCATATTCTCCACCAGACACTCACTCGGGCCGAAACAGTCCGCTTTTCGGGCGCCAACACCGAGTGGGACTTCGTCGAGGCTCCGTCGCAGATCATGGAACACTGGACGTGGGAGCCCGACGTGCTCGGGCGGTTCTCGGGGCACTACCAGACGGGCGAGCGCATTCCCCAGGACATGGTGGACAACCTGGTGGCGGCTCGCGACGTCAACATCGCCGCCGCCAACCTGCGCCAGGCCTATTTCGGCATCCTCGATCTTTTGCTACACGACGACGCCGATGAGCGCGACCTCGACGCCCTCGATCGCCAGGCCTACGAGGTCAACGAGTTGCCGTTTCCCGAGGGAACGTTCTTCCTCGCCAGCTTCGGTCACGTCATGGGGGGCTACGACGCCGGGTACTACGGCTACCTGTGGTCCAAGGTCTACGGGGACGATATGTACAGCCGCTTTCAGCATGAGGGGGTGCTCAACCCCGAGGTGGGCGGGGATTATCGCCGGACCATCCTCGAGCAGGGCGGCACCAGGGATGCCGACGAGCTGTTGCAGGGCTTCCTCGGGCGCGAACCCAACAACGAGGCCTTCCTGGCAAACATGGGGATCTAGCAGACGGCTGAGTGGCCGGGGGTCGGCACAGGCGGCCGAGACGCGGAAAACCCCGGGTGAGCGTCGGCCGAAACCTTCGCCCCTCCGGGGCAATCCGTCCGGAGCGACCCGAAGGTTGCTCCGAAACCTCTCCGTTCGGCCGAAGCCTCCCGGTGAGGTGGTGGCTTCGCCAGCGTCCGAGTGAGCCCGAAGGCCCTCTTGGCCGTTCCCCTTGCGGGGCGTCCGACGAAGCCGCTCTTCCGACCCTTGCGGGCCTTCCGAGTGTGTCGGGGTTTCCCCCAACACCCCAACTACGGTACGCGGCTCTCATGCTCTCGTCAAACCCGGGGGCTACTTAGTTTTCGCGTCCTAAATGATGTTTTCGCGAGGGCTTTGGCAGAGTAAATCGATCCCGCGATCGCGCCGAACCAGGCTCTACTCTCCACGTCGATGCGAGACTTCCTGGACAGGCTGTTCACCGACCCCTCCGAGTGGGAGATTCGCCTCGGCGTGACCGTCGCCGTCATCATCGTCGCGGTCGTGGTTCGCCTGGTGATCTTGCGGATCGTGCGACGCCGCGTCGACGACCCGGAGATCTGGTACCGAACCCAGAAGCTCTCGAGCTACGGCGGCAGCTTTCTCGTGATCCTCGTGGTGAGCTTCGTCTGGTTCCAGGTCAGCAACATCGGCGCCTGGATCGGGGTGGTGTCGGCCGGTATTGCGATTGCCCTCGCCGACATCCTCCGCAACTTCGCCGGCTGGGGATACATCCTGTTGCGCCGACCCTTCAAGATCGGCGACCGGATCGAAATCGACGGCCAGGCCGGCGACGTCGTGGATGTCCGCTCCCAGCGCTTCTCGATCCTCGAAATCAAGGGATGGGTGGACGCCGATCAGTCGACCGGCCGGATCATTCAAGTCCCGAACGGGCTCCTCTTCGCCAAGCCGCTGGCCAACTACACAGAGGGATTCCCCTATATCTGGCACGAGGTCCCGATGCTCGTGACATTCGAGAGCGACTGGAAGCGGGCCGAGGAGCTCATGAACGAAACACTGGCCGAGCACGCTCCGAGCATGGCCTCCGAAGCCGCCCGCAAGGCGATCCGCGAGGCGGCGACCGAATACCGGATCCGCTACACCCATCTGACGCCTACCGCTTACATCTCGGTCAAGAAGAGTGGGGTGATGGTGACCGGCCGGGCCATCATCCCGGTCAGGTCCCGTCGACACATCGACACGACCATCTGGCGGTCATTGCTCGAGAAGCTCGATGCCGAGCCCACTGTGGAGCTCGCCTATCCGACCGTGCGGACGTACCTACCGAACCTGACCATCACGAATCGCTGATCCTCCGCGGCAACGCAGAGAAGAGTCACGATGGCCCGCAGCTCGCGACATCGGCCTTGGGCGCAACGGCGGACCTGGCCGGAAAAGCCGCCGCCCATCCCAGGAGCCGTGCGAATCAAACGTGGGCAGCCGCATCCGGAGTCGATGACGTCGAGGCAGTCATCCTGGAGACCCGGACAGCTAGACGCGATCCGGGGGCTGCACGACTATTCCGGCCGCCAACAACTTGCTGTACGGTGCGTGGACATGCCTCCCGTCTGATCGTTCCAACTCGAGCGTGGCCGGATGGACGCCGACAACGACGCCATCGAACTCGCCGGCACTCACCCGATCTCCCATGTCGACAAAGGATTGCAGATACCGCCCGGCGGCTATCTCCCCCGAGATCTGGCGCCCCGCATGGCCAATGGTGACGGTGATGGATGCGCCTACCGTCAGTGCCACGACTGCGACAAGCACGGTGACCACCGTCACGTTCACTCCGAGCTGGGCCGACGCCAGGATCACCGCCAGGGTCACAACCGTGTAGCGAATCACAAGCTCGAACTCCCGCTCGAGCCGCCCGGTCGCTCGACTCAGCGCCGCGGCCAGCACGCTGGAGGCGAGTATGGCCAGCGCCCAGCCGCCGATGACGATGAGACCGGCGGCCAGGACTCGGGGCAGGTAATCGAGCACCTGACGCGGGAGCGGCCGTAGCGTCTCGGGACTGACCATTCCCACTGCCAGGACAACCCCGACAAGGGTAAAGAACCAGAACAGGAAGGCTCCCGATGCGTTCCCGATCCTGCGAACGACCGGCCGACTGGTGGCTCGTTGCAGTCGATTACGGACCAGCCACCCAACCAGCGTGCCGATTGCCAGGCCGCCGCCAATGGCAATAACCGCCCACACCCACCGATCAATCATCTCCCGAGCTCCCTTCGTCGCCGATCATGAGCCGAAGGGTCTCCCACGGCACCGCTACCAATCCTCCGAGAACCTCGAGCGAGGCCCGCCGGGCACGAGCCACCTCCGCCCGCTCGACCAGTTCCTCCTCCAACGCGTCCGGCGCGCTCAACAACGCCCGAAGCACCGTACCGAGGGGAAGCTCGTCGCCAACTCCAGCCGTCTCGACGATGGCCAGACAACGGAGGCACTGCTCGACGTGAACCTGAACGCGGGAGTCATCTACATCGCGGGCCCAGGCGGCAAGACGCCGCTTGGAAGGATGTGAAAAGAACATCAGCGCCACCCCTTCAGCGCAACGGCGAGCTCTTTACGAGCCCGGAACAATCGAGTCCGCACAGTCGATAGCGGTAGCCGCACGATATCGGCGATCTCTTCGTAGGACCGGCCCTCCACCTCCCGCAGCACAACGATCGCCCGAGTGCTGGCCGGCATGGCTGAAAGCGCGGTCTGAAACTGCTGCAACATCAGCTCGTCGATGACAAGATCCGACGAGTCGCGACCCGAGATCGATTCGGGAAGGTTCCATGGTTCTCTGGGCTCCGGTTTGCGGCTCCGGAGCACCGAAATGGCGGTGTTATGCGCGATCCGCAGCACCCAATTGCGCAATGAGGCGTCCCCACGAAAACCCGGGAGAGCCTTCCAGGCTTTGAGGAGGGCTTCCTGTGTGATGTCCTCAGCGAGGGCATGGTCGCGAACGAGTGCCATGACAACGCGATATGTCGGAGCCCAGTGGTCCCGCACGAGCTGCTCGAGGTCGGGCGTCTGGCCGGCCTCAGATGTAGCGGCAGCGGTTTGCACGTTGGGGTCGACACCTTTCTTCCCCCGTCATTGTCCCAGTCGGCGCTTCGCAACCGGGTTTCTGTCGAGGGACGTTCCGCAACTCGAGAATGTCGCGGACAGATATCTCGCGACATTCACCCTCGTGGACGCGTCTGTTCAATTGATAGCAGTTCGCGGCCGGTACCCACCGGATCAGAACGGCGATCGGCAGGAGAGGGTAAATGGAAGACGAGGACAGACGGTTCAGCGGGACCGGCGTGTACGCGGGGGCAATCGGCATCATCGCGGTCATCGCCGGACTTGTCGTGCTCGCCGCTCAGAACACACAGACGGTGACTGTTCGCTGGCTCGGCCTGGAATGGGCGACACCGCTCATAGCCCTGCTGCTCGGGGTAATGCTCGCCATGGTCATCCTCGATGAGGTCATCGGGGCAATCTGGCGCCGCCGGCGACGGCGGGTCATTGCCGAGCGTCTCGAGCTGACCCGGCGGCGGGCGGCCGAGTCGAAAGAAATCGCACCAGACGAACAAGAGGAGATGAAGGCCGTATGACCGAACCCACAGACCGTGTCGACGACGATCGAGGCGTGATGGCGAAAGCCGGAGCCCTCGCAGCCGCCGGAGGAAGAGGGGCATTGAACGGGCTCAAGTGGTTGGCCCCGCGTGCCAAGCGTGCGAGCGGCAAAGTCGCCGCCGGCATTGGAAGCGCGGCATCCGGACTGGTGAGTCGTCTCAAGAAGGCACGCTCGAAGACCGACGAGACGAGTTGAACAACGCCGACCCGCTCGTCCACGTGGATAGTCCGTCCATGTGGATAGTCGGGGTCCCGCGCGGAGAGTCACTCAGAACGCGGAAAATCCCGAGTGAGCCTCAGCCGTGACCAAAACCCTCTCGGGATGTTTCCGCTGCCGGGCGACCCCCTCTCGGGTGCCGTGCCGGCGGTTCCGCCCGAGGCCGGTGCCCGTGAGCCCGTATCTCTTGCGGCGCCGAAGCGGGGTTAAGCGCCTCAGCGTTCCAGCGTCGCTGGCTCGGTGACCTTGCGATCATCGAGTGTCGGTCCGAAGCCTCGCCCTTGCGGGTCCGGCCCTCGCCGACCCTCATCCTCCGCCAAAGCGGCGGACAAGGTGTGGTCTCCCGGCGACCGTTTGAGCCTTGTGAGCCCATCCGGCCGGCCCGATCGGGGCCCGGGTGGCCACTCCCCACGATCCGGTGTCGCAGGGCCCGGTCAGGCTTTTAGACCTTTCCAGGATCCGGTCGGGGTTCTACGCCCTTCCGGGGTCCGGTCGGGCTTTCGCCCTTCCGGGGTTCTCGCAAACCTTTCGATCTGCAAGCCAGCCTTCGGCTTTCGCCGTCCGGCGGGGACACCCAGTTGCCCGGGCGACAATCAAAATGTACGGCGGTCCGGTGGCCGGGTCAAATGGAATCAGTAGTTTGTTTTCGCGGCATAGACGTTATTTTCGCGGCACACCCGCGCGCCCTTCACGTGGATATTGGGCTCCGGTGACCGTCGGCCGTCGACCGTTGACCAAATTACATTCGTGTCACTCTCGTCCCGTATAGTGCCATGTATGCATCGAGTATCACCCAGCAGATTGAGCGACTTCAAACAGTGCCCGCAGCTGTTCAAATTCCGATCGATCGACCGGCTTGCCGAGCCGGCCACGATCTTCCAGGCCCGCGGAACCACCGCCCATCTGGCGCTGCAACGCCTCTACGGCCTCGACGCGGCCGACCGCACCCCCGAGCGTCTCTACGACCTGTTCCGCGATGCCTGGGCCGAGGTGCGTGATGACGAATATCCCGACCTGTTCGAATCGGTCGAGGCGGAACGGGCCTGGGGCATCGAGAGCATGGAGTTGCTGGCCAACTACTTCTCGGTGGAAGACCCGCGACAGATTGCACCGGTCGGCTGCGAACTCGACCTCCT
>Ga0224512_10002488_pt1 | contig 16858 bp, 10 predicted proteins | sample SF_May12_sed_USG_4_FD_169103 | JGI IMG/M metagenome (GOLD analysis project Ga0224512, IMG submission 169103) | Sediment microbial communities from San Francisco Bay, California, United States - SF_May12_sed_USGS_13 | ecosystem: Environmental > Aquatic > Marine > Sediment | place: USA...
GCGCAGGCGCCGGATCTCGGCATCGTCGCTGGGTCCCTCGACGCCGCCATTCCAGGACAGGTTCTCGTTGTGGCCATCGCGGTTGTCCTCGCCGTTCGCCTCGTTGTGCTTGTCGTTGTAGGAAACGAGGTCGTGCAGCGTGAAGCCGTCGTGCGCGGTCATGAAATTGATGCTGGCGAAGGGACGCCGGCCGCTGCGGCCGTACAGGTCGGACGATCCCGTGAGGCGACGCGCAAACTCGCCGATCAGGCCGCCATCGCCCTTCCAGTACGCGCGCATGCCGTTGCGGTAGCGGTCGTTCCATTCGGCCCAGCCGAGCGGGAAATTGCCCACCTGGTAGCCGCCTTCGCCGATGTCCCAGGGCTCGGCGATCAGCTTCACGCGGCTGAGCACCGGGTCCTGGCGCACGACGGAGAAGAAGCCGCCGAGCTGCTCGACGGCGTGACCCTCGCGCGCGAGCGCCGGCGCGAGATCGAAGCGAAATCCGTCCACGTGCATCTCTTCGACCCAGTAACGGAGCGAATCCATCACCATCTGCAGAACGCGCGGGTGCTCGAGGTTGAGCGTGTTGCCGCAGCCGGTGAAGTCGAGGTAATGGCGCCGATCGTCCTCCACCAGCCGGTAATAGGAGGCGTTGTCCACACCGCGGAACGAGAGCGTCGGCCCCAGGTTGTTGCCCTCGCAGGTGTGGTTGTACACGACGTCGATCAGCACTTCGATGCCCGCCGAATGCAGGCGCTTGACCATGGTCTTGAATTCCTTCGAGCTGCCGCTCGCGCTGTAGCGCGGCTCCGGCGCGAAGAAGCCGAGCGTGTTGTAGCCCCAGTAATTGCGCAATCCCTTGTTGACGAGGGTGCGGTCGTCGATGAACGCATGCACCGGCATCAGCTCCACCGTGGTGACGCCAAGCTTGCGCAGGTATTCGATGACCGGCGCCGAGGCGAGGGCGGCGTAGCTACCGCGCTGCGACGGCGAAACGCCAGGGTGCTGCTTCGTGAAACCGCGCACGTGCAGCTCGTAGATGACCATGTCGTGCCAGGGCACTTCCGGATGGCGGTCGCCGCCCCAGGTGAAAGCCGAGTCCACCACGCGGCACTTCGGCATGTACGCGGCGCTGTCGCGGCGATCCAGGCCGAGGTCCTCGCGCTTGCCGCCCACCGGATAGCCGAACAGCGCGTCGTGCCAGCGCAGCTCGCCGACGATTTCGCGAGCGTAGGGGTCCACCACGAGCTTCGACGGGTTGAAGCGATGGCCCTCCTGCGGCCGATAGGGTCCGTGGACGCGATAGGCGTAGGCGAGGCTGGGGCGCGCCTCCGGCAGGTAGCAGTGCCAGACATTGTCGGTGCGCTCGCGGACCTCGATTCTCTGGCGCTCGCGCCGGCCGGCCGCGTCGAACAGGCACAACTCGACCCGCTCCGCATGTTCGGAGAAAAGCGCGAAATTGACCCCTTCGCCGTCCCAAGTCGCACCCAAGGGGTAGGGCGCGCCTCGCCAGACCGCCTCGAGCGTCTGCTGCTCGCTCATTGCGGCGCCGCCCGCCTCACTCGCCGCGGCCCCGCGGCCACCAGCGCTCGAGCAGGCCCGCGGCCCACTTCTGGCCGCCGAGGCCGAAGGCGAGCGCGAGGCCCAGGACGACTCCCGCGAGCAGGATGAGGAAGCTGTGGCGCACGACGTCGCCGCCGATGTTCACCTGGTCGAGCGCCATCAGCACCACGAAGGCGATGATGGCGTACTGCGCCAGCTTGCCGAGAAGCTCGCCGTCCTTGATGCCGACGTTGCGGCAGTAGGTGCCGATCGTGTTGCCGACAAACATCGCGAAGTAGCCACCGAACGCGAACAGCAACAGCGCGACGATCACCTTCGGCACGAACAGCACGACCTGCCCGAGCAGGTCGGTGATGTAGGTGAGCCCCAGGCCATTGAAGGCGATGACCAGGGCGATGAAGATCACCAGCCAGTACACCAGGATGGCGAATATGTCAGTGGTGTCGCTCTGGATGCCGCCCTGCTTGAGAAAGCCGTCCATGCCCGCGCGCTCGGTGAGCACGTTGAAATTGATGGCGCGCAGGCCCTTCGCTACCGCGAAGCGCGCCAGGCGCGCCAGCGCCCAGCCAACCAGGAGCACGAGCACGGCGAGCCCCAGCTTGGGCAGGAACACGCCGACCTGCGTAAGTACGGCCCGCATCGGTTCCAGAAGCATGTTCACGTTGAAATCCATATAAACCTCCAGTCCTGTCTAGCGCGCGAGCGCGAGGATGCCCTGCAGCGGGATTCCGACCCAGCCCGGGCGATTGCCGAGTTCGTAGCGCAGCTCGTAAAGCGCTTTTTCCAGCTCGAACAGCTCGAGCAGGCCGCGCATCTCGTCGAAAGACGCGTATAAGCCGCTCGCGCGCACCGCCTCTTCATAGGCGCCGAGAAATGTGCTGCGCACGCGCGTTTCCCAGTCCTCGGCGTAGGGCGCGAGGCGGTCGAAATCCGCATGTCCCTCGAGCGCCTGGCGCAGCGCCGTCCAGCGCGCGTAATTGAAGGAGCGCAGCATGCCGGCGACGTCCTTGAGCGGCGAATGCTTGGCGCGGCGCTGCTCGATCGGGCGCGCCGGCTCGCCTTCGAAGTCGATGATGACGAAGTCGAGCTTCTGCAGCAGCACCTGGCCGAGGTGGTAGTCGCCGTGATAGCGCGTCTTCTGCGTCGCGCCGGAGGGCAGGCGGTAGGACTCGATGCGCCGCAGCAGGCGCGCGCGCTGCTCGACCAGCTCGGCGGCGTCGTCGCGCGCCGGTGCGGTGAGCTGGCCGCGCCGCGCGGCGAGCAACTCCAGCGTTTTCTCGGCCTCCGCGCGGATGCCCGACTTCCATTGCGCGAAATCGTGCTCGCTCACCGGTTCGGGATCGAACGCCGCGTCGCCGGTGCGCGTGGCGAGCGCGCAGTGCAGCTCGCCCGTGCGCGTACCCAGGGTCTGCATGAGCGGCAGGTAAAGGCCGTGGGCGTCGCCGGCGGCGCCGCTGGCGCGCTGCTTCTCCAGGAAGCGCTCCAGGTACTCCACGGTGTGGTTCCAGCCATCGCCCTGGTTGGGCACGTAAGCCTGCAGCAGTGCGAGCGTCATCAGCGTGCCGTCGGCTGCCGTGTATTCCACGGCGCCCGCTACCGGCACGCAGTTGGCGAAACGCACCTTCTCGGTGAGATGGCGCCCGACCTCGAACTCGGGGTTGACCCCCGGGCGGATGCGGCGGTAGCCCTTGAGGAACAGGCGCTCGCCCAGCGTCACCACGGTATTGCTGCTCTGCGCTTTGGGCCGGCCGACCGGCAGCAGGTTGACGTCCTCGCTGGCGACTTCGGCGAAGGCGCGCGTCGGCGTGAAGCGCAGCTTGCCCTGGCCGCCGGCGATCTCGCGCCCGGCGCCGATCGCCTCGACCACCGCGCGGCAAAAGGCTTCGTCGGCAAACGCGTCGGCCATGATGCCGACGCTGGCCTGCTGGCGCACCTTGGCAATGGCGGCGCCGCCGAGCGCCTTGACGCGCTCCTCGTCGCGGTCGTCCCAGGCGAGCGTGAGCGGCGCGAAGTAGCGCGCGGGCTCGGCCCCGCCCTCGACCTCGAGAAGCGTCAGCATGTAGCTCGCGCGTCCCGCCTCCCACAGCGCCCAGTCGCCGAGCCGCAGCCGCGCGCCGGCCTCGCCCTTGGAGGCGTACCAGCGCTGCACCTCCAGCCAGGCGGGCAGCACCTGCGTCTCGAAATGCTCGCGCGTCTTGACCGCCATGTTGATGCGCCAGGGCACGACGCGGTCGCGGAAGAAGCTCGTCCAGCCGTCGAACATCACCAGCATCGGCAGGTCCTCGCGCGCCAGCACCTCGGCATGCCACACCGGCGCCGTTGCGTCCGTGGCGAGACGGAACCAGTAGAAGCCGCAGCCCGGCAGCGTCAGGAGGTAGGGCAGCTCGCCGACCGGGGGAAACACGGTGCGTCCCATCAGCTCGACCGGCACGCGGCCCTTGAAACGCTTGAGGTCGAGCTCGACCGGTTGCGCTGTGCGCCCGACGTTGGCGACGCACAGGATCACCTCGTCGCCGAGCTCCCGGACGTAGGCGAGCACCTTGCGGTTGCCGGCGCGCAGGAACGAAAGCTTCCCCCGGCCGAATGCCTGGCTCGTCTTGCGCACCGCGAGCAGGCGCCGCATCCAGTTGAGCAGCGAATTGGGCTCGCGCGACTGCGCCTCGACGTTCACCGCCTCGAAGCCGTAGATCGGGTCCATGATCGGCGGCAGGTACAGGCGCTGCGGATCGGCGCGCGAGAACCCGGCGTTGCGGTCGGGAGCCCATTGCATGGGCGTGCGCACGCCGTTGCGGTCGCCGAGATAGATGTTGTCGCCCATGCCGATCTCGTCGCCGTAGTAGATGATCGGCGAGCCCGGCATGGTGAGCAAGAGGCTGTTCATCAGCTTGATGCGGTCGATGTCGTTCTCGAGCAGCGGCGCCAGGCGCCGGCGGATGCCGAGGTTGATGCGCGCCCGCGTGTCCGACGCGTACGTGCGGTACATGTAGTCGCGTTCCTTGCTGGTCACCATCTCGAGCGTCAGCTCGTCGTGGTTACGGAGGAAGATTGCCCACTGGCAGCCGTCGGGAATCTCGGGCGTCTGCTGCATGATCTCCACCACCGGGTGGCGGTCTTCCTGCGCGATCGCCATGTACATGCGCGGCATGAGCGGGAAGTGGTAGGCCATCTGGCACTCGTCGGCGTCGCCGAAGTACTCGCGCACGTCCTCGGGCCACTGGTTGGCCTCGGCGAGCAGCAGCTTGGCCGGATAGCGCGCATCGAGCGCGGCGCGGATCTTCTTGATCACCGCGTGGGTCTCGGGCAGGTTCTCGTTCGTCGTACCCTCGCGCTCGACGAGGTAGGGGATGGCGTCCAGCCGGAAGCCGTCCACGCCCAGCTCGCACCAGAAAGCCATTACCTCCAGCACCGCCTCCAGCACCTTCGGGTTGTCGAAATTGAGGTCGGGTTGGTGGCCGAAGAAGCGGTGCCAGAAATACTGCTTGGCCACCGGGTCCCAGGTCCAGTTCGAGGTCTCGGTGTCGGTGAAGATGATGCGCGTGCCCTTGTACTTCTGGTCGTCGTCGCTCCAGACGTAGAAATCGCGCTCCGGCGAGCCCTTGGGCGCGCGCCGCGCCGCCTGGAACCAGGGATGCGCATCCGACGTGTGGTTCACGATCAGCTCGGTGATCACGCGCAGGTTGCGCTTGTGCGCCTCTTCGACGAAGCGGCGGAAGTCCTCGGCGTTACCGTAGTGCGGGTGTACCTCGCGGTAGTCGGCGACGTCGTAGCCGTCGTCCTTCTGCGGCGAGGGATAGAACGGCAGCAGCCAGATGGTGTTGACGCCGAGGTCGCGCACGTAATCGAGCTTTTCCGTAAGGCCGCGGAAGTCGCCCAGGCCGTCGGCGTTGGAGTCGAAGAACGCCTTGACGTGCAGCTGGTAGATGACCGCGTCTTTGTACCAGAACGGATCTTCGGCGGGCGCGGCGGCCTGGCTGTCCGGCAGTGGATTGGCGGTGGGGGCGTTCATGGCATCACAGGAAGTAGTCGAAGTCCTGCTCGCGGTGCAGGCGGCGGCGCACGCGGAATACGTGCGCCGGCGAGCGCTGCGGGTCGATCTGGACGAAATTGCGGGGACCGGTCCACATGTAGCGCGCGCCCGAGAGCAGGTCGTGCATCTGGTAGGGGCGGTCGGGCTCGATGCCCAGCAGCCCGAGGTCGAGCTCGACCCAGCCGCCGTGCGTGTGATGCGGGCTGAGGTTGACGACGCAGATGATCTGGTTCGTGCCGTCCGGCGTCTGCTTGCCGTAGGCGAGCAGTTGCTCGTTGTCGGTAGGGAAGAAGCGCAGGCTCGTGTCTTCGTGCAGCGCCGGGTTCTCGCGCCGGATGCGGTTGAACGCCGCGATGTAGGCGCGCAGGCTGTCGGCGCGCTCGAGATCCCAGTAGCGCACCTCGTATTTCTCCGAATTGAGGTACTCCTCGCTGCCGGGCTCGCGCGGCTGGTGCTCCATCAGCTCGTAGGCCGGACCGTAAATGCCGTAGCTCGCCGCCAGCGTCGCCGCGAGCGCGAGACGCTGCATGAACGCCGGGCGTCCGCCCACCTGCAGCACTTCGGTGAGGATGTCGGGCGTGTTCGGCCAGACGTTCGGGCGGAAGTAGTCTCGCCCGGGACCTTTTGACAGCTCGGTGAAATACTCAGTGAGCTCCTGCTTGGTGTTGCGCCAGGCGAAATACGTGTAGGACTGCGTGTAGCCGAGCTTGGCGAGGCGGTGCATGACCTTGGGCCGCGTGAAGGCTTCGGCGAGGAAGATCGCGTCCGGGTGCGCGTGCTTTATCTCGGCGATCACCCACTCCCAGAACGGGAACGCCTTGGTGTGCGGATTGTCGACGCGGAAGATCTTCACGCCTTCGCCGATCCAGAAGTCGAACACGCTCTTCAGCTCCTGCCACAGCGCCTTCCAGTCCGCGCACTCGAAATCGAAGGGGTAGATGTCCTGGTATTTCTTTGGCGGATTCTCCGCGTACTGCACCGAGCCGTCGGGGCGCTTGCGGAACCAGCCGGGATGCTCTTTCACGTACGGGTGGTCCGGCGCGCACTGGAAGGCGATGTCGAGCGCAATCTCGAGGCCGTGCTTGGCCGCCGCCTTCACCAGGTGGCGGAAGTCTTCGGGCGTGCCGAGCTCCGGCAGGATGGACTTGTGCCCGCCTTCCTTCGCGCCGATGGCCCAGGGGCTGCCGACGTCCTCCTTTGCGGCCGCCACGGCGTTGTTCTTGCCTTTACGGCGCTCGTGGCCCACCGGATGGATCGGCGGCAGGTAGAGCACGTCGAAGCCCAGCTCGGCGACGTACGGCAGCCGCTTTTCAACGTCCTTGAAGGTGCCGTGACGCCCCGGCTCGGTGGCCGTCGAGCGCGGAAAGAGCTCGTACCAGGTGGAATAGCGCGCACGCTCGCGCTCCACCACCAGCGGCATCTCGGTCTCCCAGCGCGCCTCGAGCGAGCGGTCCGGGTGCCGCGAGGCGACCTGCGCCAGGGCCTCGTCGAGCGCGGCGGCCACGATGTCCTCGGCTTTCTTCGCGGCGCGCAACCGCTTCGCCCAGTCCTTGAGCTGCTGCGCGTCGGCGCCGGTTGCGCGCGCCGACGCCTCTTCGGCAAGATAGGCCCCGGCGAGCACCGCGACCGCCTGGTCGGCGGGATCCTCGCGTCGCGCGAAGTCGTGGCGCCAGGTGGCAAAGGCATCCACCCAGGCGGCCACCGTGTAGCAGTAGCGTCCGATCTGCGTTGGCGTGAACTGCGCGCGCCAGACGTCGTTACCGAGCGGCCGCATCTCGACCTCCTGCCACTCGGCGGCGTCCTCGTTGCGCCAGGCGAGCTTCGCGCGCAGCACGTCGTGGCCGTCGGCGAAGCAGTGCGCCTCGACTTCGAGCGCCTCGCCAGTCACGCGCTTCACCGCGAAGCGCCCGCCGTCGACGGCGGGCTGCACGGCATCGATGACCGCGCGTACGCGCCTGTCCTGCCGGCCGCGGTCGCTCATGATTCGCTCCTCAGGTAAACGGTCGAAAGCGGCGGCAGCGTCAGCGTCAGCGAGTACGGCCGCCCGTGCGCCGCGAGCGGTGCCGCCTGCACCGCGCCCATGTTGCCCCAGCCGGCGCCGCCGTACTCCTTGGCGTCGCTGTTGACGATTTCATGCCAGGTGCCCGCGCGCGGCACGCCGAGCACGTAGTTCTCGCGCGGCAGCGGCGTCAGGTTGCACACCACGGCGACCAGGGGGCCGGCGCCGCGCGGCTTGCGCAGGAACGAGATGGCGCTCTTCTCGGCGTCGTTGGCGTCGATCCATTCGAAGCCCTCGTGCGAGAAGTCCACCTGCCACAGCGCGGGTTCGGCGCGGTAGGCGCGGTTCAGGTCCGCGATCCAGCGCTGCAGGCCCGCATGCTCGGGCCGCTCGCAGACCCACCATTCCAGCTCGCCGTCGTGCGTCCACTCGCGCCGCTGGCCGAATTCGCCGCCCATGAACAGCAGCTTCTTGCCGGGGTGGCCCCACATGTAGCCGTAGAGCGCGCGCAGGTTGGCGAACTGCTGCCAGGCATCGCCGGGCATCTTGCCGACCAGCGAGCCCTTGCCGTGCACCACCTCGTCGTGCGAGAGCGGCAGCGTGAAGTTCTCGTTGAAGGCGTAGATCAGGGAAAAGGTGAGGCGGCCGTGGTGGTACTTGCGGTGGATCGGATCTTCCTTGAAGTAGGCGAGCGTGTCGTGCATCCAGCCCATGTTCCACTTCTGGCCAAAGCCCAGGCCGCCGAGATAGGTCGGCCGCGACACCATCGGCCAGGCGGTCGACTCCTCGGCCGCCGTGAAGCAATCGGGATGATCGCGGTACACGGCTTCGTTCAGCGTGCGTAGGAACGTGATCGCCTCCAGGTTCTCCCGGCCGCCGTATTTGTTCGGCACCCACTCGCCGTGCTTGCGCGCGTAGTCGAGGTACAGCATCGAGGCCACCGCGTCCACGCGCACGCCGTCGACGTGATACTTGTCCAGCCAGAACAGCGCCGAGGACAGGAGGAACGAGCGCACCTCGTTCCTGCCGTAGTTGAAGATGCTCGAGTTCCATTCCGGGTGGAAACCCTGGCGCGGGTCCGAGTGCTCGAAGAGGTGCGTGCCGTCGAAAAAGCCGAGGCCGTGGGCGTCGGCGGGAAAGTGCGACGGCACCCAGTCGAGGATCACGCCGATGCCGGCCTGATGCAGGTGATCGACCAGGTACATGAAATCCTGCGGCGTGCCGTAGCGCGCGGTCGGCGAGAAGTAGCCGGTGGTCTGGTAGCCCCAGGAGCCGTAGAACGGGTGCTCGGTGATCGGCATCAGCTCCACGTGCGTGAAGCCCGTTTCCTTCACATAGGCGGCGAGCTCGTGCGCCAGCGCGCGGTAACCGAGGAACGCGCCGTCCTTGCGCTTCCACGAGCCGGCGTGCACTTCGTACACCGCCATTGGCGCGTCGAGCGCGTTCTTCGGCCCGCGCGTGCGCATCCAGTCGGCGTCGCCCCATTCGTACTCCAGCGTCCAGGCGCGCGACCCGGTCGCCGGCGGCAGCTCGCTCGCCACGGCGAACGGATCGGCTTTCTCCGCGACGTGGCCGCCGACGTGCGATTCGATGCGGAACTTGTAGGCGTGGCCGCGCTCGGCGCCGCGCACGTTGCCTTCCCAGATGCCGGAGTGATCGCCGCGCGGCGCCAGCGTGTCGGCGCCCGCGCGCCAGCCGTTCCAGTCGCCGATCACCGACACGGCGCGCGCATTGGGCGCCCACACGCCGAAGTGCGCGCCGCGGCGCTTGGCGTCGAAATGGCAGCCCAGGCGCTCGTACAGGCGCGCGTGTGTGCCTTCGCGGAAAAGATACGCGTCCTGCTCGGTCAACACAGCGCCGACCTCCAATGTGGGTGGTTTCTTGGTCACTGCCGGGCCGGCGTACGCGCCGTGCGGGACGGGCGCACTCGGTGGCAAATTCTTATGCGCGCTGCACGACGCATTGCGCAGCGGAATTTTATCACAGTGACCTGATACGACCAAGCTCCCCGCCCTTGCTCGCGCAGCGCAGCTGGAACTTCGCTTCGAATCGGTGTCAAAATTACGTTCGACGAAAATAATCAAGAAGCTATTCAAGGTACAGGAGGTGCTTTCGATGCCACGACGCCCTCATTCAGCGGCGCCCGCATGAAGCTCTGGGAGCAGTTGCTGCGCGACAACGGGCCCGACGAATGGCTGCTCGCGACCGCGATCATGCTCGCGGTGCTCGTTGTCGTTTGGGTTGCGCGCGGCCTCGTCGTGCGCCTGGTCACGCGCTTGGCGCGGCGCACCGATGCTTTGCTCGATGATGCGTTCGCCGATGCGGCGCGCGCCACGCGCCTGCTGCTGCTGCTGCCGCTCGCGGTGTACGCCGGCGCCTCGGCGCTTACCTTGCCGGTACGCCTGGACCGGCTGCTCGAGCACCTCGCCATGGTGGCACTGGTGGCGCAGTTCGCGGTGTGGGCCAACCGGCTGGTGCAGCGCTGGCTCTCGCTGCGCGCCGAGGCGGCGCGCGAGCACGACCCTGCCGGCGCGACGACCGTCAACCTGCTCGGCTTCGTCGCGCGGATTGTGGTGTGGACGCTGGCGCTGCTCATCGCGCTCGACCAGCTCGGCTTTAATGTCACTGCCCTGGTGGCGGGCCTGGGCATCGGCGGCATCGCCGTGGCGCTCGCGGTACAGAACATTCTCGGCGACCTGTTCGCCTCGGCGGCGATCGTGCTCGACAAGCCCTTCGTCGTCGGCGACTTCATCGTCGTCGGGGAGCACGCGGGCACCGTCGAGAAGGTCGGACTCAAAACCACCCGCCTGAAGAGCCTCTGGGGCGAGCAGCTCGTGTTCGCGAACGCGAAGCTGCTCAACAGCGACATCCGCAACTTCAAGCGCATGCAGGAGCGGCGCATCCTGTTCGCCATCGGCGTCACCTACGAGACGCCCGCGGAGAAGCTGCGCGCGCTGCCCGGCTGGCTCAAGGCGGCGGTCGAGGCGCAGTCGAATGCGCGCTTTGACCGTGCGCATTTCAAGAAGTATGGCGACTTCTCACTCGATTTCGAGATCGTGTTCTATGTGCGCAGCCCGGACTACGGCACATACATGGACACGCAGCAGGCCATCAACCTGGCGATCTTCGACAAGCTCGCGCAAGAAGGCGTGCAGTTTGCTTACCCGACGCGTACGCTCTATCTGCGGCAGGAGTCGGCCGCAGGCAGCTGAGGAGCCGGCCATGAGGGCAGAAAAGACGAGGGCAGAGCGCGAGCGGCTCATCGTCGTATCGAATCGTCTGCCCTTTACCTTCAAAAAGGACGGCGCCGGCGCTTGGCGGGCGGAGCCGGGGGGCGGGGGCTTGGTGACGGCGCTCCTGCCGGTGCTGCGCGATCGCGGCGGCATGTGGATCGGCTGGCCGGGGACCGCGGGCGACGCCAGCGAGCTGAAGGAAGCGCTGGCCTCAGCCGGTACGGGCGCCGGCTATCGTCTCGAAGGCGTGTCGCTCACCGCCGACGAGATGGACAAGTTCTACCTCGGCTTCTCCAATCAGATCATCTGGCCGCTGTTCCACGACCTGCAGTCGCTGTGCAACTTCGATCCCGCCTACTGGCGCACCTACTGCGAAGTGAACGGCAAGTTCGCGGACGCCGTCAAGGCGCACACCGCGCCCGGGGACTTCATCTGGATCCACGACTACCACCTCATGAACGTCGCCGCCGAGCTGCGGCGCCGCGGCGTCACCTCGCGCCTGGGCTTTTTCCTGCACATCCCGTTCCCGTCGCCCGACCTGTTCATGAAGCTGCCGTGGCGGCTGACGCTCCTGCAGGCACTGCTGGAGTTCGACCTCATCGGCTTCCAGACCGTGCTCGACCGGCGCAACTTCGTGCAATGCACGCGCATGCTGGCGAAGGACGTGCAGATCGAGGGGCGCGGGCAAGTGCTGGAGGCGCGGGTCGGCAAGCGCACGGTGAGAATCGGCGCGTTTCCCATCTCCATCGACTACGGCGCGTTCCAGCGCCGCGCCGCCTCGCCGGAGGTCACCGCGAAGGCGCAGGAACTGCACCGGCTGCTGCCCGAAAGGAAGCTGATTCTCGGCATCGACCGGCTCGACTACACCAAGGGCATCCCACTACGGCTGAAGGCGTTCGAAAACCTGCTGGAGCGCTATCCCGAGCTGCGCGAGCACGTGTCCTTCCTCCAGGTGGTGGTGCCGAGCCGTGAGGACATTCCCGAGTACCACCGCCTGCGCTCGGAAATCGAGCAGCTGGTGGGGCACATCAATGGCCGCTTTGCGCGCCCGGGCGGCTGGGTGCCGATCTGGTACGAGTACCGCAACCTGTCCCGCCTCGAGCTGCTCGCTTACTACCGCGCCGCGCATATCGCGCTGATCACGCCGCTCAAGGACGGCATGAACCTGGTTGCCAAGGAATACTGCACCTGCAGCATCGAGGAGGACTGCGTGCTGATCCTGTCGGAGTTCGCGGGCGCGGCCTCGCAGCTGTACCGTGGCGCGCTGCTCGTCAATCCCTACGACATCGAGGGCGTGGCCGACGCCATCCGCCGCGCGTACGGCATGCACGCCGAGGAGCGCCACGCGCGCATGCGGCGCATGCGCAATTCGATCCGCGAGCATGACGTGTTCTGGTGGGTGGACTCGTTCCTGCGCGCGGCGATCACCCGCGACCTGAGCGCCTTCCCGCAGCCCGAAGGGCACCTCGAGGAAGACGCGTCCGAGTACCAGCTGCCGTTCTAGTAGGGTGGGCCTGGGCCCACGCTACGCCAGCACGTCGAACGGTTGCACCTGCACGGTCTCGCCGGCCGCCACTTTGCCGCGCGCGTGCTCGAGCGCGATGAAGCAGTTGGCCTCCGACATCGAGCGCAGCACGCCCGAGCCCTGCTGCCCCGTCGTTTTCACTTTGAGCACGCCGCCGTCGCGGAACAGCACGCCGCGCAGGTACTCGGTGCGCCCGGGCACCTTGCGTAACGCCTCCGCAGCCGTCGCGTCGAGCAGCAGCGGCGCGCAATCTCCCGTACGCCCGCCGAGCACTAGCAGCGCCTCGCGCACGAACTGGTAAAACGTCACCATCACCGCGACCGGGTTTCCGGGCAAGCCAAAGAGGAACGCGTCGCCGATCCTGCCGAATGCCATCGGCCGCCCGGGGCGCATGGCGATGCGCCAGAACAGCGCTTCCCCCAGCTTTGCCATCATCGACTTGACGAAATCGGCCTCGCCCACCGACACGCCGCCCGTGGTGACGATGGCATCGGCGCCCGTCGCCGCGTCGCGGAACGCCGCCTCGAGAGCGGCCGGTTCGTCGCGCACTACACCGAGGTCGCGTGCTTCCACGCCGAGGCGCGCGAGCATGCCGTGCAGCGTGTAGCGGTTGGAGTCGTAGACCTCGCCTTGCTTGAGCGTGCTGCCGATCGAGGCGAGCTCGTCGCCGGTGGAAAAGAATGCGACGCGCACGCGCCGCCGCACCTGCACCTCGCCAATGCCGAGCGAGGCGATGAGGCCGAGCTCCGCAGGGCGCAGCCACCGGCCGGCGCGCAGCACTGCCTCGCCCTTCTTGAGATCCTCGCCGGCATAGCGCACGTTCTGCCGGGCCTTCTGGCCGGGCGGAATCGTCACGCGGGTGCCTTGCATTTTCACCACTTCCTGCACCACCACCGTGTCGGCGCCTGCAGGCATCACGGCGCCGGTGGTGACGCGTACACACTGTCCAGGCCCGAGGCTGCCGCCGAAGGCCTTGCCGGCGAGCGCGGCACCGATCTCCTCGAGGACGGTCGCGCCCGCGCCGAGGTCGGCGAAGCGCACGGCGTAGCCGTCCATGGCGGTGTTGTCGTGCCCCGGCACGTCGATCCCGGGCACGATGTTTTCGGCGAGCACGCGCCCGAGCGCTTCTCGCACCGGCACACGCTCGATCTCGCGCACCGGCGCAAGGCAGGCGCGGATCGCGGCGCGCGCCTTCTCGACGTGCAGCGCGTCCGGGTCGTAGCCCTCGATGGCGTTGACGATCTCGACGATGCGGCTCATGCGTCCTTCAGTTCTTCACGCGTGTTGATGTTGCGGAACGCCTCCGCCTCGTCGTCGAATGCCACCTCGACCACTTTCAGCGTCGCGTACCAGGCGTCGATCTTGCGCCCGCCGGCAGACAGGAACGCCTCCAGGTGCGCGCGCACCGCGCGCCGCACTAGCGAAAAGACCGGATGCGGCTGATCGCCCGTCTTCGCCACCGCGAGGTCGTTGGCCTGCAGCGCGCCGCGCAGCCGCGCCACGAGGTCCGGCGGCAGGAACGGGGAATCGCAGGGAACGGTGACGGCGAGAGGATGCTGGGCGGCGGACAGCCCGGCGTGCAGCCCGGCCAGCGGCCCGGCAAAGCCGCGGACGGCATCGGGCACCACGCGGTGGCCGAAGCGCGCGTAGGCCTCGAGGTTCTGGTTGGCATTGATGATGATTTCGTCCACCTGCGGTGCCAGGCGCTCGAGCACCCACGCCGTCATCGGCCTGCCGTGCAGGGGTTGCAGGCCCTTGTCGACGCCGCCCATGCGCCGGCCCTGGCCGCCCGCGAGCACGATTCCTGAAACGCCATCCATGCGGCGGATTTTACGAGTTAAGCTTGCCCCATGACCCAGAACCGATGGCTGGTCCCGTTTCTCAACCTGGGCCACCTGCTCGATCACCTGTCGATGCTCGTTTTCCCCACCGCAGTGGTGGCGCTCGGCCGCGAATGGGGCGTGTCGTACTCGGCGCTGCTGCCAATGGCGCTCGGCGGCTTCATCGCCTTCGGCGCCTTTGCCATCCCCGCGGGCTGGCTCGCCGACCACTGGAGCCGCTACCGCACGCTGGCGATCTTCTTTTTCGGCATCGGCTGTTCGCTCTTTCTCACGGGGTTCGCGCGCGAGCCGTGGCACATCGCCGTGGGGCTCACGCTGACCGGCGCCTTCGCCGCCATCTACCACCCGGTGGGCATTGCCATGCTGGTCTCTTCGTCGCAGAAGATGGGCAGGGTGTTGGGATGGAATGGCCTGTGGGGCAACCTGGGCCTTGCGACCGCGGCGCTCGTGACGGGCGCGCTGGTTGATTTCGCCGGCTGGCGCGCGGCGTTCTTCATTCCCGGCCTGGCCTGCATCGCCGCGGGCACGGCGTTCCTCCTGCTCGTGAAGGATCCGGGACGCGTGGCGAGAAGCGCGAAGGGCATCGGCCTGCACATCGACGGGCGCACCATGGCGCGCATTTTCACGGTGCTTCTCGTGGCCACCGCCTGCGGCGGCATCATCTTCAATTCCACCACGGTGTCCATGCCCAAAGTCTTCGACGAGCGCCTGCGGGCATTGACGCAAACCAATTTCGGTATCGGCGCGCTGGTGGCCGTGGTCTACACGGTCGCCGCCTTCGCCCAGGTGGCGATGGGCGCGCTCATCGACCGCTTCGAGCTGAAGCGCCTGATGATGGGCGTGGCGCTGGCGCAGATCCCGCTGCTCGCGCTCGCCGCCAACCTGCAGGGCTGGGCCATGCTCGGCGCGGCGGTGCTGATGATGCTCGCGGTGTTTGGCCAGATCCCGCTGAACGACGCCATCGTCGGCCGCTACTGCGCCGACGAATTCCGCGCGCGCGTACTCGCGGTGCGCTACGTGGTGTCGCTGGGGGTGGCGGCGGTCGCCGTGCCGTTGATCGCCGTCCTGCACCGCACCGAAGGCGGCTTCCGCAACGTGTTCCTGGTGCTGGCCGCACTGGCGGCGGGCATGCTCGCGGCGAGCGCCTTCTTCCCGTCGCGCGATGCGCTCGCGGCGAGCCGCCAGCGCGCGGCGCAGCCGGCCGCGGCCGCTTAGGCCGCCTGCTTGTAGGTATCGAGTGCGATGCGCTCGCGCGCAAGCGCCGCAGCTACGGGTGCCGCCTGTACTGCGCGCTCGATGTAGGTCCGCAATGCGGGCAGCGAATCCGGGTCGATCCCGGCGTAGCCTCCCCAGCGCAGCAGCGTGAAGGCATAGGCGTCGTGGAAGGAGACCTTGTCGCCGAACCAGTAGGGGCCGGCCGCCTTGCTCCACTCCTGGATGCGCTCGAGGTGCTTGCGGAGCTGCGCGGCGGCGAGGCGCTTCACCTCGGCCTGCGCCGCCTCGCTCTCGGCGAAGTAGCCGGTGCGGAACCAGCGCGTGAAGGTCGGGTGGACGGTGTTGTTCATCCAGGCGAGCTGCGACAGCGCCTGCGCGCGCGCCCAGGGTTCGGCAGGCAGCAGTCCCGCCTTCGGGAAGCGCCGATCGATGTAGTCGCAGACGGCGACGATCTGATTGAGCGGCTTGCCGTCCGCCACCAGCACCGGCACCTGGCCGTTGGGGTTCATTGCCAGGTATTCCGGCGTCTTGTTTTCCCCCTTGTGCAGCTTGACGAGGTTCGCCTTGAAGTCCTCGCCGGTCGCCGCCTTCACGGCCTCCAGGCCCACGTGCGGCACGAAGGAGCAGGCACCGGAAGCGAAGTAGAGTTCGATCATCTGCGGTCTCCTCCTATCGTAGGGTGGGCCAATTGCCCACCGTACACCAGTGTCATGCGTAGGCCGTGGGCTGGGGCGCTTTGCGCAGCAGCCGCTCGCGGCCGGTGAAGGCAAGGTAGTGCCGGCCGCTGGCGCGGCCGAGCATGGTGATGCCGGTCTTGCGCGCGATCTCGTAACCCATCTGCGTGAGCCCCGAGCGCGAGACGAGGAACGGGATCGCCATCTGCGCACACTTGATCACCATCTCGGAGGTGAGGCGCCCGGTCGTGTAGAAGACCTTGTCCGAGCCGTCGATGCCTTGCAGCCACATGAAGCCCGCGATGGCATCCACGGCGTTGTGCCGGCCGACATCCTCGACGAACATCAGGATCTCCCCCTCGCGCGTGGCCAGGGCGCAGCCGTGCACGGCGCCGGCCTGCTTGTATATGGTTTCGTATTTGCGCACCTTGTCGACCAGGGCGAACAGCTGCTCGTCGCCGAGCGTGACGTCGGCGCGCAGCCTGACCTGGTCGATTTCCGCCATCAGGTTGCCGAACATCGTGCCCTGGCCGCAGCCCGTGGTGACGGTGCGCTTGCCCATTTTCTTCTGCAGGTCCTTGACGCCCTTGCGCGTGGTGATGGCGCAGGATTCGGTCTCCCAGTCCACCTGCACCGCGACCACGTCCTTGAGCGCGCCCACCAGGCGCTGGTTGCGCAGGTAACCGATGGCGAGCGCCTCGGGCGCGTGGCCGAGCGTCATCAGCGTGACCAGTTCCTTTTTGTCCAGGTACAGGGTGAGCGGGTGCTCGCCGGCGACCGCGGTGGGCACCATCTCGCC
>Ga0224512_10002489_pt1 | contig 16850 bp, 12 predicted proteins | sample SF_May12_sed_USG_4_FD_169103 | JGI IMG/M metagenome (GOLD analysis project Ga0224512, IMG submission 169103) | Sediment microbial communities from San Francisco Bay, California, United States - SF_May12_sed_USGS_13 | ecosystem: Environmental > Aquatic > Marine > Sediment | place: USA...
GCGGTGGTCTCGATATCGGTTTGCACTACGACGGGCTCAAGGGCAAACCAATAGAAGCCGTGCGGTGCGAGCATCATCAGATAGGGGTCGGCGTCGATCGCAGGAAACTGCGTGCGACCAAACAGCTCGACGGGCGCCATCCCCTCGAACGCAGAGAGATCGAGTTCTGCAGCCTGGGCGAAGCGCGATAGGTTGGCCACTACCAACACCCGTTGCTGCTCGCTCTGCCGCACGAACGCCAGCACCTTGCGGTTGTCCGGCTGTAGGAACTCGGTGGTGCCTTCGCCAAACACGTCGAACTCTTTGCGCAACGCGATGACGCGCTTCATCCACCACAACAGGGAATTCGGGTTGTTCTGTTGTGATTCGACGTTGATTGCCTCGTAGTGGTATTCGGGGTCGATGATGACGGGCAGGTACAGCTGCTGCGGATTGCCGCGCGAGAAGCCCGCGTTACGGTCGGCGCTCCACTGCATCGGCGTGCGCACGCCATTGCGGTCACCCAAGTAGATGTTGTCCCCCATCCCGATTTCATCGCCGTAGTAGACGACGGGCGTTCCCGGGAGTGAGAGCAAGAGCGCGTTCATGAGCTCGAGGCGCCGCCGCGAGCGGCCCATCAGCGGGAGGAGCCGCCGCCTGATGCCGAGGTTGATGCGGGCCCGACGGTCCTGCGCGTACACCCGATACATGTAGTCGCGGTCTTCGTCGGTCACCATTTCGAGCGTGAGCTCGTCGTGGTTGCGCAGGAAGATCGCCCACTGGCACGAATCCGGGATCGGTGGTGTCTGCTCCAGGATGTCAATAATTGGAAACCGGTCTTCGAGCTGCGTGCCCATGAACAGACGAGGCATGACGGGGAAGTGGAATGCCATGTGACATTCGTCCCCCGCACCGAAGTAGGCGACGGCATCTTCTGGCCACTGGTTCGCTTCAGCCAACAGCATGCGGTTCTCGTACTTCTTGTCCACGTGTCGTCGGAGCGCCTTCAGGAACTCATGCGTCTCCGGCAGATTCTCGCAGTTGGTGCCCTCCCGTTCGTAGAGGTAGGGCACGGCGTCCAGTCTCAGCCCGTCCACACCCATGTCGAGCCAGAAATCCATGTTGTCGAACACCGCTTTACGCACGTCGGGATTGTCGAAATTCAAATCCGGCTGATGCGCGTAGAACCGATGCCAGTAGTACGCTTTCGCCTCGCTGTCCCAACTCCAATTCGAGTGCTCGAAGTCCTTGAAGATGATACGGGCCTCGGTGTACTTGTCGGCCGTATCGCTCCACACGTAGAAATTGCGGTGCCGGCTCCCGGCCTTCGCACGACGCGCGCGCTGGAACCAGGCATGCTGATCGGATGTGTGGTTGATGACGAGCTCCGTGATCACCTTGAGCCCGCGCCGATGCGCTTCACGGAGAAACGTGCGAAAGTCCCGGAGGGACCCGTAGTCGGGATGGATGTCGCGATAATCGGCGATGTCGTAGCCGTCGTCCTTGAGAGGTGAGGGATAGAACGGCTGTAGCCACACGGCCGTGACCCCCAGGTCCTCCAAGTAGTCCAGTTTCTGGGTCAGGCCCGGAAGGTCACCGATGCCGTCTCCGTTGCTGTCGTGAAAGGCACGGACGTGGACCTGATAGATGACGGCATCCTTGTACCACAGCGCCGCGCCGCTCACTCCTCCACCTCCAGCATCAGGGTCGCACGATCCGAAAGACGTGGCCAACACGCTGGGCCGGATCGAGACTGACGAAGTTGGCGCTGCCCTTCCACGTGTACCGATCGCCGGTCAGCAGATCTTCCACCACGTAGGGCGTGTCGGCTCCCAGACCCAGGGTATCTATTGGCGCCTCAACGGTGCCTGCCTGGGGATGCTTCGGGTCCACGTTGATAACGACTAGGAGATCGTTTTGCCACGACGTTCGAGAGTAACACAGCAGCTGCTCGTTGGTGGTGGCGTGGAATGAGAGGTTGCCTTGCTGCTGCAGCGCCGGCGTGCCGCGCCGGATGCGATTGATGATCCGGATCTCCTCGTTGAGGTTGCCCGGCGTCTCCCAATCCCGCACGCGTATCTCATACTTCTCGGAGTGGAGGTATTCCTCGCTCCCCTCTCTGACCGGTGCGTTCTCGCACAGCTCGAAGCCGCTGTAGATGCCGTATAGAGGCGACAGAGTTGCTGCCAAGAGCAATCGTACCCGAAATGCCGGACGGCCGCCCTGCTGCAGATAGGCGTGCAAGATGTCCGGCGTGTTGGTGAAGAGGTTGCCCCGGAAGTACTCGGGGAGCTCCGTCTGGTGCAGTTGCATGAAGTACTCGCGCAACTCCGATGCGGAGTTCTTCCACGTGAAATGCGTGTAAGACTGACTGAAGCCCAGCTTGGCCAAGGACCACATCCGCTTCGGGCGCGTGAACGCCTCGGACAGAAAGACCGTCTCCGGGTGGGCTTCTTTGATACTGCTGATGAGCCACTCCCAGAACGCGAACGGCTTGGTGTGAGGGTTGTCCACACGAAAGATCGTCACACCCTGCTCGATCCAGAATTCGACGATCTCTCGACACGCACGCCACAGTCCCTCCCGATCCGTACACCAGAAGTCGAGAGGATAGATGTCTTGATACTTCTTTGGTGGGTTCTCGGCATACTTGATGGTGCCGTCTGGGCGCGTGACGAACCACTCGGGGTGATCGCGGATCCACGGGTGATCCGGCGAGCACTGCAACGCGTAGTCGAGCGCGATCGACATGTCCAATGCGGCAGCGGACGCGACGAAGTGGCGGAAGTCATCCAGTGTGCCGAGTGCCGGCTCCACCGCTGTGTGTCCACCGAGCTCGTTGCCGATGGCCCACGGACTCCCGGGGTCGTCGGGGCCCGCCGTGAGCGTGTTATTCTTGCCCTTGCGGAACGTACGACCGATGGGATGGATCGGCGGAAGGTAGATCACATCGAAGCCCAGTTCGGCAAGGCGAGGCAATCGGCGCTCCGCGTCACGGAACGTTGCGTGTTGGCCCGGTGTGGTGCCCTGCGATCGGGGAAACATCTCGTACCAGCTCGCGAATCGGGCTTGCACGGGTTCGACGACGATGTCGAACGCCTGGTCGTGCCGCGTCAGCGAGTCCATATCGACGAGGTAGGCCATCAACGTCGTCAACTCCGGGTCCAGGGCTTGCTCGACGCGCTCGGGCACTGGCTTCGTTTGATTGGCGAGCTCGAGCCCCCGTGCTCGAAGCTTCGCACGCACCGGGGCAGGGGCACGTGCCGCGGCATTCAAGATGATCTCGGCTCCTTCGAGTAGCTCCACCGAGATGTCTTGCTGTGCCGCGTGCTTCTTCTCGAGGGCCGCGAGCCACGTCCGAAACACGTCGGTCCATGCCTCGAGGCTGAACTGCCAGCGACCGAGCTCGTCAAGCACGAAATCGGCGTGCCAGCGGTCTTCATCGTGAGCGTAGGTCATCGGCGCATAGCGCCATGACCGATCACTTGGTCCCTGAAAGCACGCTCGCGCGGCGAGGAGGTCGTGACCCTCCTTGAGAATGTCGGCGCTCACGTGACACGTGTCGCCAAGCGTGCGTTTGACCGCGTGCCGTCCTCCATCGAGGGTCGGGTACGGGTGCTCGAACACGATCGCGGGTGATCGGACAGGGACAGGGACGGAGATGCGGAGGCGACTCTTTGGAGTCGGCTTGCCGCGTCGCTCAGAGGGTTGGCGGGTCGTCATCGATTGCATCGGCGCGCAGGGCCGGCAGGTAAAACTCTTCGACGTATTGTTGGACCATGCGTCGTCCCGTGAAGCGGCTTGCCGCGACGTGTAACGCGTGTTTCATGCGATCCACCCATTGTACCGGGATGCCGCGTCGGTCTCGCGAAAAGAAGATGGGGATAACCTCGCCTTCGAGAATCCGATAGAGGTGCTCAGCGTCCCACGTGTCCGGATCCTCCCCGGCCGGGACCTCCGGAATCTGCCACCCATTGTCGCCAGTGAATCCTTCGGCCCACCACCCGTCGCGCGTGCCCAGTTGCGGAACGCCGTTGAGCGCGGCCTTCATGCCGCTGGTCCCGCATGCCTCGAGCGGGACTCGCGGGAGGTTGAGCCACAGGTCGACTCCTTCGACGAGCCGATGGGCGATATGCATGTTGTAGTCTTCCAGGAACGCGATCCGACCTTCGAACTTGGAGTCGCGTGTGTACGAATAGACCTCCTGTAGCACGTGTTTCCCACCGTCGTCGGCAGGATGGGCCTTGCCCGCAAAGATGAACTGGACCGGCCGCCAGGGATCCACCAGCAGCCTGTGTAGCCGATCGGGGTCGCGAAACACGAGGTTGGCACGCTTGTAGGTGGCGAATCGCCGAGCAAACCCGATGGTCAATGCTTCGGGGCTGAGCAGCGTTCCCGCGCCCACGAGATGCGACGCTTCCTCCCAGTGGTCGCGCCAATGGCGCCGCGCTTCTTCGTGAATGAAATGGAGCAGGCGCTGCTTGGCTTGGACATGTATTTCCCATAGCCGGCCAGCGTCGATGGCCGCCACCCCGTCCCATGTCTCCGGCACGTCCAGCCGTGCCCCCCAATCCGGCCCGAGGTGTTCGTCCAGGAGGTCCATCAAGCTGTTGGCCATCCACGTCGCCAGGTGCACGCCATTGGTCACGTGACGGATCGGTACGCGGTCAACCTCTCGCGTGGGCCACAGGCAGTGCCACATGTCGCGTGAGACCTGACCGTGGCGCGCGGCGACACCGTTGACGAATGCGGAAAGGCGAATAGCTGCCGCGGTCATGTGAAACTGGGAGCCATCGTGATCGGGATGCGCGCCGAGCTGAAAGAACGTGTCACGGTCGGTACCCATGGCGTCCCAAATGGGCCCCGTGCACCGCTCGACCTGTTCGGCGGTGAACACGTCGTGACCGGCCGGCACCGGCGTGTGGGTCGTGAACAGGCTCGACGCCCTCACTTGCCGCACGGCGTCTTCGAATGCGATGCCCTGCGCCGTAAGCTCCTGCAGTCGCTCGACCAGCATGAATGCCGCGTGCCCCTCGTTCGCGTGCCACGCGGTGGGATGGATCCCCAATGCCCGAAGCACACGCACCCCGCCAACGCCGAGAATCCACTCCTGACGCAACCGCAACTCGGCGCCGCCCGCGTACAGCTTGTTGAGGACTTCACGGTCCTGGCGATGATTCACGTCGAGGTCGGTATCCAGCAGATAGATCGGCACTCGGCCGACCATGATTCGCCAAGCGGCCACATGAATGGTTCGCCCATCCGCCCGTACCGCGGCGAGCACGGGATCGCCCGAGGCGGTGTGGACCCGTTCGACTGGGATACTTGTGAGATCGTATTGCTCGTCGGAATCTTCCTGCCAGCCGTCCAGCCGCAGCTTCTGATCGAAGTAGCCGCGCTTGTAGAACAACCCGACCGCGACGAGCGGCACACCGAGGTCCGACGCGGTCTTGCAGTGATCTCCAGCCAACACGCCCAACCCACCCGAGTAGATCGGCACCGAATTGTGGAGCCCGAACTCGGCGGAGAAGTAGGCGATGGTACCGTCCACTGCATGCACTCGCCGATACCAGGTGTCGGTCGCGTCGGAGATGCGAGAGAACTCGGCGTACACGTCGTCGTACGTGGCTAGGAACTCCGCATCCTGCTCACACTGGGCGAGGCGCTCCTGCGACACACGCTGCAGCAGCACGATCGGATTGTGACGAGTCAAACGCCACAGCGTCGGATCCACCATGCTGAAGAGCGTCCGGACCCGGCGGTTCCAACTCCAGCCGAGGTTGTTGGCCAGGTCGGACAGCCCGCGGATCCGTGCGGGCAGTGTGGGCAGCGTTCGTTCTGTACTATTCATGACCGCGAAATAAACAGGAGTGGGCGACGGCTTGCCAGCCCCGCTATCGGTGCCCACTCCCTCTGGTGGTGTCCGTCGCGCTACCTTTTGTGCGGCGACACATCTCAGGGAAGCGTCTCACGCACGGAGAGCCATGATCTCGCTTTCATTGATTCAGGATTCGCTGGTGGCTGAACCCTCGAGGGCCGAGGGATGGCTCACGGAAGTGCTGGGACGGTTCGGGGTGGAAGCAGACGTCGCTGCACTCCGGGCTATCGAAGCGGTCGCCATCGTCGTCGTCGCCTGGCTGGTGCTCCGGGCGTCCCGTCTTCTCCTGAAGAGGTTCGAACGGCACTTCGTGCGTACGGGTGCCGGCCCCCTCGAAGAAGACGAACAGCGAGCAAAGACGTTGACACAGCTGCTTGGCAGCGTCATCACGGCCGCGGTCGTCGTGGCGACTCTCCTGACCGTTCTCAATCTCTTCATCCCGATCGGTCCCCTGCTCGCTGGTGTCGGGGTGGTCGGACTCGCAGTGTCGTTCGGTGCCCAGAGCCTCGTCAAGGACATGATCAGCGGATTCTTCATCTTGCTCGAGAACCAACTCGCCATCGGCGACGTTGTCGAGTTGAACGGTAAGGGCGGGGTCGTCGAGCGAATGACACTTCGGGTGGTGGCGATCCGAGATCTCGAGGGCATCGTCCACACGATTCCCAACGGATCGATCCAGATGGTGAGCAACCGAACGCGTAGCTGGTCGCGGGCTGTTATCGATGTCGGCGTCGCCTATAAGGAAAACGTCGACAATGTCATGCGGGTCTGTCGCGAGGTCCTCGAGGTGTTCGCGAAGGACGCTGATTGGTCCGAGAAGCTCTCGGACGCGCCAGTCGTTCAGGGGGTGCAGGCCCTGGCCGACAGCGCCGTCACGATCCGGTTGCTTGTGCCGACCGAGCCGGGCAAACAGTGGGAGGTGAAGCGGGAGCTGCTCAGACGCCTCAAGAACCGGTTCGACGAAGAAGGCATCGAGATCCCGTTCCCGCAGCGCACCCTGCACCTCGCCGACGGCGAGCGGCTCTTCGAGGGGCTGCGCCGGTAGGATGGACACGAGGGGATGATGTGAAACGGGCCCGCGGCCTATAGCAGCGGACCCGTGTGACGTTGCGGGACGGACGTGTCACGGAGAGGCTGGTGACGCGGCCTCGATTGCTTCGAGATCGGGCTTCACCGCATCGTCCAGGCGCACACCTCCTCGCTCGCCTCGGACCATGCGCGAGAACAGGGTCAGGTCCCGGTCGAACAGGAAACGAAACAGCAACCGTGTCCACGACTTGTGGGAGGCGAGGCTGTCGTACGCCTCGGGTGCCGTGCGCTTGATCTCGGGGAGTCGATTCCACGGGATCGATGGGAAGTCATGGTGCTCGTTGTGATAGCCGACGTTGAGCGCCAACTTGTTGAGCATGCCGTAGTAGCTGAACGTTTCTTGCTCGCCCTCGCTGACGCTGCACCCAGCGGGCGCCGAGCGGGTGCAGGCCGATCCCGAAGAAGAGCGAGAGAGCGAGGTACAGGAACGCCATCGGACCGACCAGCATGAAGATCGCGACGTCGAACGCGAACTGCGCGAGAATGTTGAACGCGGTCCATCGGTCCCAAAAGCCGACCTCCTTCATCAGCCGAACCGGCCGCACGCCCTCGATGAGGGGAAAGAGTAGCAACCACAGCGCTTTCCGCCATGCCGATCGGCCGACCAGCTTCGCCTCCCAGTGAAACGGGATGTCGGCGTCGAGCTCGTAAATGCCCTGGAAGGCGTGGTGCTTGAGATGGTACTTCGCGAACGAGACCGAGTTGGGAACGACAAGCGGAAGATTGGCGAGGATTCCCGTCAAGATATTCGGGACCGTACGCCTGAACACCAGTTTGTGCGTGCACTCGTGAATCACGACGAACAGCGCGTGGTTCGCGTACGCGCCGACGAAATAGGCAACGAGGATGACGAGCCACCACGGTTGGGCTCGCAACAGAAACGCCACCACGATCTGCAGCGCCACGATCCCCACGGTGTACGAGAACGTCATCGGGTTCTTTCCGATCAACTGTCGGATTTCTGGATGTGCCTTGAGGATGGCCTTGGTGCGACCGCGATGAGGCTCGGGCTTGGCGGAGTAGGTGAAGTCGAGCGGTGAGGTCACAACAGCTCCCAAGAGGGTCGAAGACAACGGGCGCCACTGAGCAAAAATGAAGGTTCGGGAACCGCGCCGCCAGGTCGACAGGCGCCGCGCTCGTCAGGCGTGACTGGCCCCACTCGGAGCGGAATCATGAAGCTGGTGCGGTCACTCCGGGGGTGGGACTCGAACCCACAACCCTTCGGTTAACAGCCGAATGCTCTACCATTGAGCTACCCCGGATCGTCGGCACAGCGCCGGTCTGGCCGCGCCGCTCGGGAGTCTAACGGCGGGCTAATCCTCACGCAAGCAAGTGCTGGAGCCTTCTGGCGGCCCTCGTTACGCGTGCAGCGGCTTGACGACCGAATCAGTCGGTTCAGTCAATACGGCCTGCAGGTATCGGGCCGTGTGCGTGGTGGTGACGGCGACCTCTTCCGGCGTACCCGTGGCCACGACCCTCCCGCCGGCGTCCCCGCCGTCGGGTCCGAGGTCGATGATCCAGTCGGCCCGTTTGATCACGTCGAGATGGTGTTCGATGACGATGACCGTGTGCCCGGCGTCGACTAGGCGATCGAGCACTTTGATGAGCGTCCGTACGTCATCGAGGTGAAGTCCGGTGGTGGGCTCGTCGAGGATATAGAGTCGCCGAGACTTCTTCCGGCTCGCCGTCGCCAACTGCCTGGCGACCTTGAGTCGCTGTGCCTCACCGCCCGACAGGGTGGTGGCCGGCTGGCCCAAGCACAGATAGCCCAGTCCCACCTGCTGCAGGTGCCAAAGGGCCTTGCCCAACCGTTCCTGATGTCGAAACCGCGCCATTGCCTGTTCCACGGTGAGGTTGAGCACATCGTGGATCGAGAGTCCCTTGATCCGAACGTCGAGTACCTCGGGTTCGAACCGGGTGCCCTCACAGGCCTCACAGGGGGTAAAGACATCGGCAAGGAACACCATCTCGACCTGGATGTGGCCGGCTCCTTCGCACAGGCGGCAGCGCCCGCCCCCGCTGGCATTGAAGCTGAACGTGGTTGGTGAGTACCCGCGGGCGCGCGCCAGCGGCTGGGCTGCAAAGAGCGCGCGGATCTCGTCGAACGCGCGAATGTAGGTAATCGGGTTGGATCGCGGGGTCTTGCCGATCGGCGACTGGTCGACCAGAACGACGTCGTCCAACCCTTCCCACCCCGTGAGTTGGGAGATCTCGCCGACTCGCTCGCCGAGGTGCTCTTTGGCTCCATGGGCACCTTTGAGCCGGGCAGCGAGCTGCCGGTACACCACGTCGTGGACGAGCGTCGACTTGCCAGATCCCGAGACGCCGGTGACGGCCGTGAGCGTCCCCAGCGGAAAGCTGACGTCGACGCCGTCCAGATTGTGCAGCCGTGCGCCGTGGACCGAGAGCCACTGTGGTCCACTCCGCCGTCGGGCCGATGGGATCGGGATGTGTTTCTCACCGCTCAGGTACGCCCCGGTCAACGTGCCCGCGCGTTCAGCACCCTCGACGGCGCCGGCATACACCACCTCGCCTCCGTGTTCGCCACTGCCGGGACCGAGCTCGACCATGTAGTCAGCGGCTCGAATGGTGACGGGGTCGTGTTCGACGATGACGACGGTATTGCCTTCGTCCCGTAGCCGCTCCAACAAACCGACGAGACGATGGATGTCGCGCGGGTGCAGGCCGATGGACGGCTCGTCCAGCACGTACAGCGTGTCCACCAGATGCGACCCGAGCGCGTTGGCGAGAGAGATGCGTTGGGCCTCGCCCCCCGACAGCGTCCTGGTCTGCCGGTCCAGCGTGAGGTACCCGAGACCGACGTCGCGGAGAAACCGCACGCGATCTTCGAGCTCCCTGAGGATGGTCCCCGCGACGGCCCGCTGAAACGCCGTAAGCTCGAGCTGACTCAGCCACTCGGCGAGCTCGTCGGCAGGGAGCCTGGTGACGTCACCGATGTGCCGGGTGTCCACCCGCACGGCCAGCGCTTCCGGCCGGAGCCGTGCACCGTCGCAGGCAGGACACCGCTGCGCCAACTGATACTGTCGCAGAAACACGCGGATGTACTGCTTGTACCGCTTCCGTTCGAGATCGCGGAGGAATGGAAAGATCCCTTTGAACCGGCCGCTCGTGTTATACAGGAGGTATCTGCGCTGCGTCTTGGCGAGCTTGGACCAAGGCCTGTCCAGTGGAATACCCTGCGCGTCGGCTGCCTGTCGCAGTTGACGCCGCCGCCGGGTGTAGCGCGGTTTCGTCCACGGGTCCAGGGCACCGTCTTCGAGGGTCCGGGCAGGATCGGGGACGATCAGCGATTCGTCGTACTCGAGCACCGCTCCGAACCCGTTGCATCCTGGACAAGCGCCCCTCGGATTGTTGAAGGAGAAGAGCGCCGGGGTGAGTGGGAGCGTTGGGGTTCCACAGGCCGTACAACGTGGATGCTGCGAGAAGCGCACCGGCGTTGTGGTCCCTCGTATCTCAGCGAGGCCTTCGCCCTCGGCAAATGCGGTGGCGACCGAATCGGCGAGGCGCCCGCGATTGCCGGCGATGATGCGAATCCGGTCCACCACGACGAGAAAGTCATCGCGGTCGAGGCGGACCGTGTCGGGCAACACGTCGAGACGGTACACCTCGTCGCCGACACGCACGCGGACAAAACCCATTGCGTTGAGGTTCTCCAGCACCCGCTCGTGCGTCGAATCTCCTCCCATCGGTAACGGAAAACACACGAGCGCGGATTGGCCGTCGGCGATCTCCAACAGTCGATCAACCGCCGTGGATGGCGAGTCCACCGTGACGGGCTCGCCGCATTGATGGCACGACGGGGTCCCGATGCGGGCCCACAACAGACGGAGATAGTCGTGAATCTCCGTGGCAGTCCCGACTGTCGAGCGGCTCGAGGTCGTTGGGTTCTTCTGCTCGATGGCCACAGCGGGCGACACACCCTCGATCCGGTCGACCGCGGGCTTCGGCATGCGCTCGAGGAACTGCTTGGCGTACGTCGAGAGGGACTCGATGTACCGACGCTGACCCTCGGCATAGAGTGTGTCGAAGGCGAGCGTGCTCTTACCCGATCCGGACGGGCCGGTCACCACGGTCAGCGACCTGTGGGGAATGGCGAGCGTGAACCCCTTCAGGTTGTGCTGTCGGGCTCCCTGAAGCACGATGTGATCGGGCATGGTGGGAAGCATAGCGGCGTCGGGTGGTGGGCTACAAGCGCACCGTTGACGGCGCGTGATCCCACACCGTACGTTGGCGAGGCATGGCGAAGAAGCTCGCTCCCCAACTGATGCGCCGCGGTCTCGAGATCTTTGCCGTGATCTCGCTGATCATGTTCGCGGCCGTGCTCTTCTACGGCAACAATCTCGGGCAGTTCGTGACCGCCATGGTGAATCTCCGTTGGGGGTGGGTACTCCTCGGCGTCGGTGTGGCGTCACTGGACTGGTTTGGTGGGGGTCTTCGCCTCTACGTTCTTGCGCGCCACGTCTATCCGGCGACGAGCATCAAAGGGGCGGTTCTTTCGGCCGGTCTCAACTCGTACGCGATGATGTTGACGCCGTCGCAGGCAGGTGGTGGGCCGCTCGGTATCTACACGCTCAAGCGGTACGGAACTCCGATCCCAGAGGGCATGGTCGCGACGTTCATGAGCTTTGTCGCGACGATTCTGTTCTTTGCGGCCGCGGGACCCGCGGTGGTGTTTCTTGGAGCCGGTGACACCCTCGAAGAGCACGGTATTCTGGGAGTGGCCACCCTCAACGACTTGTTTCGCCTGAGCTTGGGTGGTTTCATCGTGCTCGGCGCTGTCCTCCTGGCTCTGATCATCTTCCCCGATGTCGCCAGACGGATCGCCCGCCGCATAGTCAGTTGGTTGGAACGCCGCGGCAACCCAAAGATGGCCCATCGCATCTCCGGACTGAACGAGGGGATCGACCGAGCCCACGGAGCCATGGTGGCGTTCTTCCGCGGCCGCGGCTGGATCTCGCTCGCGGGTGGGGTACTCCTCACCGGACCGACCTTGGCCAACAAGCTGCTGGCTGGCTACATCGTGTTGCGGGCCCTCGACATTCACGCGCCCTTCGTCGACGTGGTGATGCTACAGACCCTGATCATCTTCCTGCTCTACTTCGCACCGACGCCAGGCGGGTCCGGCTTGGCCGAGGTCTTGTCCGGCGGGGTCATGTCGATCTTCGTGCCCCGTGAGCTGACGCCGTCATACATTCTTCTGTGGCGCATCTATGTGGCCTACCTGACGGTTGCCGCGGGGTCCTTCGTGTTCTGGCGCTGGCTCAAACTTTGGGAAGAAGAGGGCGACAATACGTCGGATGAGGCTGCGTCGACCACCCCGCTGTAGATAGGCGGGGTTCGGTTGCCCCGCCTCAGAGGCACCACTAGTTTCCTACAATTGCCCCAGAATTGAGGCGCCTCCCATGTCGTATCTCGAAGTCGCTGGCCGACGTCACGCCATTCCGGTGGGCGTGTTTGTCATCGGCAGTGACTCGACAGCGCAGATCGTGCTCCCGAGCACTGGAGTGTCGGGGCGCCATGCCGTCATTCACAGCACACCAGATGGGCAATCGGCGATTCGCTTGGGCGATGACAACTCGGTTGTGCTGGTGAACGGCGTCCGGCTCGGTTCGGAACCGGTGCCGTTGCTGCACGGAGACAAGATCGAGATCGGCGCACGGGAGCTGCACTTCGTGGATGAGCGTCGCAGCGGAAGCACGCAATACTTGCAGGCCATTGACCCGGGCCTGATGGCAGCGAAGCCCTCGGTGCGACGAGCTGCCACCGCGGGCACGGGAGGGCGCCTCGTCTCGTTGACGGACGGCCGGGAGTATGCCGTGAGCGGGACATCGTTGGTGATCGGACGTGACGCGAGATGTGATGTTGTGGTGGAGAGCAAGAACGTCTCCCGTCAGCATGCGGAGGTCGTTGCCACTCCGAACGGCTACATGCTGATCGACAGCAGCACCAATGGTACGTTTGTCAACGCCGAGCGGATCAGCGGGCAGTACCTGCTCAAGCGGGGCGACGTGATCCGGTGCGGAGAATACGAGTTTCGCTTTTATGGAGATGTGGCGCAGCCACCTCCAGTGGCACCCGAGCCGCCGGTAGCAGAACCGAAGGCTCCGGCGTCACCGACACCACCGCGTGGAGCGGCACAGCAGTTGAAGAATACTCTGTTCGGCGTGCCAGCCGTGCCACGGCCGGGAGCGCCGCCGCAGGGCCGACCGGCTCCGTCCGTCCGTCCCCCGGCCGCCGCTCCCAAGGAAGTGCCTGCGCCGTTCCAGGATCGCCGACCCGGAGGCGAGCGGGCGCCGACACCCGCAACCCGGCCCAGCGAGCCCAGGCTCTTGGCGAGCCTGATGGTGCGCAGCGGCCCGCTCAAGGGTAAGCGGTTTCCGATCAAGGTGCCGGTCATCAACGTGGGACGGGCCGACTACAACGACATTGTGCTGGATGTCGACAGCGTGTCGACCATCCATGCCAAGCTCCAACGTCGTGAAGGCATCTGGATGCTGGTCGATTTGGACTCGACAAATGGGACGCTGGTGGACGGTGAGCGGGTTCGGGGTGAAGTCCCACTTGCTCCGGGAGCCTTGATTCGGTTTGGCGAGGTGCAGACGATGTTCGAGCCGACGGACGATACCGTTGACCCGCAGAAGGGAAGCTCGACTCGGCTCATGGGGGCGATTCGTCTCCCGACGCCAACGCAGGACGACGACACGCCAGGAGCGCCGAAGCGATGATCGGGACGGGATGGGCACGTGGCTGAGACCGTTCGCTTCACCTGTGCGGGGCGCACCGACGTGGGCATTGTCCGCTCCGGCAATGAGGACGCATTCCTCATGCTTCCGGAGGCGGGTGTCTTCATCGTCGCCGATGGTATGGGTGGGCATGCGGCCGGCGAAGTCGCCAGTCAGATGGCCGTGACGATCGTGGGCCAGGCGCTGGGGGATGTGGCAGGCCAACCCGACTCGGATGCGGCCGACGTCATCCGCGAGTCCCTGGTCGAAGCCAACGGCGCGATTTTCGAGCGGACGCTCGTCGAGCAGGACAAACGTGGTATGGGGACGACTGCCACTGCGATGGTCATCAATGGCCGACGGTATCTCGTGGGACAGGTCGGAGATAGCCGCGCGTACGTGCACCGAGGCGAGCAGTTACTGCAGATCACCAAGGATCATTCCTATGTCCAGGAACAAGTGGATTCGGGGTATTTGACGGCGGAACAAGCCCGCACCCATCCGTATAGCAACGTGATCACGCGCTGCGTCGGTGCCAATGCTGAGGTGGCGCCCGACATCTATGGGGGCACCCTGCACGCCGGCGATGTGTTCCTGCTCGCCTCGGACGGACTCACCGGGATGCTCGAGGATGAAGACTTGATGTCCATCCTGCGGTCAGGGGATTCGCCGGGCGAGCTGGTCGACCACCTGATCAGCGAGGCCAACCGTCGTGGCGGGCTCGACAACATCACGGTGATCGTCGTGCGTATCGACGGGATCGATCGCGCTGACAATGGAGCGACAGCGAGTCCGGAGTGACGCGAGGTCCCAATCCGCAGGCGGTTGGCTCCGTCGCCGCCCAGCATCTCGGTCCCATCCTCTACGCGCTCGAGACCTGTGCCCTCACAATGGAAACCGAGGGACGCGGAGAGGAAGCGGAGTACTACCGTGCACTCGCGCGCCAGCTCGCTGAGGCGGGAGGGAGTCCCGCCGAGAGCTAGCGCGGTGTTTGAATGAGGGATCGACCCGCGTCCAGTTCGGCGCGCATCTCTTCCTCGGACCGTTCCCCCAGTGCGACAATGGCTGCCTCCGGCACCGAGCAGGGCTCGGCAGCAAAGACACGAAGGCGGCGTGCACTGGTGTGGAGTTCCTTGGTGATCTGTTCAATGCCGAGGAGGCCCGATCCATTCTCGATCCCCAATGACGCGATCCGCCCGCCCCGCATCCGGAGCGGCAAGTCGACCGTGAGCATCGTCGGTTTGGCAGGGAAATCCAGCAGCACTGCTCCCGCAGAGACGCCCAACTCGAGTGCCAGTCGATCTTCGACGCGACTGGACAGGTCCGGATCCGCTGCTATCCATTCGCCCCCTCCCGTGGGAACCTGACTGGCCGGGAGATCCAGTACGCGCTTGTACAACTGTCTGTGTCGGAGCCGGTCGCCCAGCCCGATGTCGGCAAGGTCCCGCACGGCTTCCATCAGCGATTCGTCTGAGCTCGCCGCAATCCATGATGGCGCAAGCCGCTGCTGGGCGATTGCAGAGCGGATCAGACGCTTGAACATTGCCGTTGCGCTGCGAATCGCGTGGTGCCAATAGACGTTGCGGTACATCTGGTACTTCGCGAAAAGCAGGGATTCGAGTGCACTCACGCCCTTCTCGTGGATCCCCACACGCCGATCGCCCGCATCGTTTTCGACGATCGTCGTCGAGTGGATCAGCCGGTCGACATCCACCGTCCCGTAGGGGACACCACACATACGCGCATCACGGGTCAAGTACTCGATCTTGTCGAGGTCGAGAGATCCCGCGATCAATCCCTGCAGTGTGCTGGTGCTCGTGCCGGCGATGAGCTCGCGGAGACCGGACGTGATTGACGCGACCCCGAAGGCGTCGAGGGCAGCACGGAGCTCCGGATGCTCGAAGTGCCGCACGGCCAGCTCCTCATGCGAGGGGAGTCCGGCTTCCTCGAGCGCGTGGGAGAACGGGTAGTGTCCAATGTCGTGCAGCAGTGCTGCGAGGCGTGTGAGGGTCAGCTCCGTGGTCGGGATACCGTCCAGCTCGCCGCGGTCACCCAACAGACTGAGAGCGCGGCGTGCCAGGTGATACGAGCCGAGCGCGTGCTCGAAGCGCGAGTGGGTCGCCCCAGGATAGACGAGAAAGGCGTGTCCCAGCTGACGTATGTAGCGCAAGCGCTGAAATGGTGCCGAATCGACGACCTCGAGCGAGTCTGCATCGATCTGGATGTTGTTCCAGATCGGATCGCGAATGACCTCGTAGTCTCCCGTGAGCGCCATCGATAGGCCGTTGGTGGCTACGTCGCCGCTAGCGGGGGCTGCATAGCACGCTCAGGGGAGTCCGTTCCCGCCGGCTGCCGCACCGGTGACGATCGCGTTCGGATCCCACGGAAGGATATCGGTGGGCAGGTGATACAGCGTCTGGATCGTCGCTTGGTCTCGTGGTGAAGGCGTCCCCACTTCGGGCTGGCGATACATCAGATCGAAAGGATCGTCGCTGTGGGCGAAGATCCCCAACGCGTGCCCGATCTCGTGGGTAGTGACTCGGGCGAGACAGTTGACCACGTCAGTGGCTGGGTTGCCCGGAAACCAGCGCAGTTCGATCCGGAGTTGCGCAGTGAATCTGATCTGCCCCGCCTGATCTGTACCGCGTGGCGGCACCAAGGTCAGGCCCTCGCACACCAGGCGCGGGGGGTCGTTCGTGAGCTCCGTGTCGGGTGGCGGATCCCCGATCAGGAGCAGGAGCACGTCGGCCTGCACCGAGTCGGACACGACCACACCACGGAATTCTCCATACAGAAACTGACGCTGCCATGCGCTCAAGCCCTGGGCGGCGTAGTCGGGGATGCGGCCGACGGGTTCCACGTAAATCCGCACGGGGAGAGATGTGGCCGGCCAGTGGAAGACCGAGTCGGTGCCTGCCAAGCGAAACTCGTATGGGGTGAGCCGGAGGGGTACTTCCGGCTGGTCGCATCCCGCAAGCACCGCGGCGGTCGAGAGCGCCAACAGACTAGCGCGTCGCATCGGTCAGCGTCCTCCGCACGATCAAGGTCGCGGCGACGCGATGGACCGAGCGATGCTGCCCCAGTCCGGTCGCCCGCAGTGCCTGGGTCGTGAACCGATGGAAATCGTAGGCCGCCTCCAATCCCACCCGCCACCGCAGGCC
>Ga0224512_10002490_pt1 | contig 16847 bp, 16 predicted proteins | sample SF_May12_sed_USG_4_FD_169103 | JGI IMG/M metagenome (GOLD analysis project Ga0224512, IMG submission 169103) | Sediment microbial communities from San Francisco Bay, California, United States - SF_May12_sed_USGS_13 | ecosystem: Environmental > Aquatic > Marine > Sediment | place: USA...
ATCCACGGCCTCGATCGAACCAGGGACCGTTCCAGGCGGAGCCGTACAGGGAACCAATAGCTGGGGTCGCACCGGCTACGGAGGACCGTGCCCGCCCATCGGGATCCACCGGTATTTCTTCAAGCTCTACGCTCTCGACACGACGTTGGCCCTGGGCACCACCTCCATCAAGGCCGACGTAGAAGCCGCCATGCTGGGACACGTGTTGGTTCGGGCCGAGTTGATCGGCCTGTACGGAACATAGCTCTCCTGATTCGCATTGAAGTAAACCTCCGACCCTCCTGACACGAGTAGCTACTGAGAGTGAAAAAAAGACCACTCCATGTGGTTACAACAGGAGGAGCAAGATGAAACGCCGCCCCATCGTCATCCTGACCGTCAGCTTCGTTGTGATGCTGGCCGCCGGAGTCGCCCTGGCTCAGGTGGGAGCATTTGCTCCCGGGTTTTCCGAACTGACCGAGGAGGCGGATTCCGCGCCTTCGAATTCCGTGTTCCTTCCCCGGCTGCCGGACCCGGAGGCACCCGAAACAACGAAGCCAGATACGGACCGCGAAACTGTCAAGGAAGACTTGCCGGCCAAAGAAGATGCGAAGGACACCGAGCCGGACAAACCCGAGGAACCGGCCGAGGAGCCCAAAGAGCAACCGACAGAAGAACCGGCCGATACCACTCCTCCGAAACTCACCATCACCAGTCCAAAAGACGGTGCTCATTTCGGCGACAAGAAGCTCACGTACTCCGGCATGACAGAACCCGGTGCCCGGGTCTTCGCCGGCGAGTGGGAAGCGGACGTCTTCGAAAGCGGTGAGTGGCATATCGTGCTGGTACTCAGTGCAGGCAAGAACGTCACCACCTTCACCGCCAAGGACGCAGCAGGCAACCGGACCAAGGCAACGGTCACGGCTTACCTGGACGCAGCCGAAGAGCCTGACACGAAATTCACGGCCCACCAGAAGTACGTGACCAACTCCGAGCCGTGGGAGAAGTTCTACGGCACGGCCCCGCTTGGGACGGTTATCGAGCTGGGATCTATTCACGGCCATGCCCGGTTGGTAACCGAGAGCTACGAATGGCACCTCAAGCTCCATTTTGAGGGCCTCAAAGAAGCCAGCTCCTTCCCGATTGAGCTTCACACGTCTACCGGCAAGGTGATGGAGTTCGAATTCACCTACCAACCGGGGGCGATCGAATTCTCGGCCTACCAGAAGTATGGATGGTGCAGCGAGCGCGAGCCGTATGACATCTACCACGGTACCGCCCGGCCGGGATCAACGATCACGGTCAGCACGGAAGGACATGGTTCCGCCACAACGACGGCAGGCGACTACGGGAATTGGGACTTGAAAATGTTCTTCACGGAGACCACCCCCGGCGAGCCCTTCGCCGTGAAGGTGAGTGATTCGGACGGCCACGCAAAGACGTTCGAGTTCGTCAGCAAGGCGGGCGGCGATAAATAGACGAACCCTCCGACAGCGAGCAAGGACCGCGGCCTTGATGCCGCGGTCCTCTCGCGCCGGGCCTCCGGTGCCCCGATCCAGATCGCCGGTGGCACGAGCACATGAACGTCCACATGATTACAGGATCAGCTCTGCCAGGGTGCGGACGGTGGCGATATCCATCGTGGAAACCAGCAGCGTGGTCACCCCGGATTCCTGCCAGGCTTCGAGTCGATCCCGGATCGCTGCTCGCGGCCCGACCAGATTGGTTTCGTCGACTAAAGCGTCGGGCACGCGGTGCACGGCTTCTTCTTTCTTGCCGGCCAGATAGAGATCCTGAATCTCCGCGGCGGCCTGTTCGTAGCCGTATCGACAGGCGAGATCAAAGTAGAAATTCTTGCCCCGGGCGCCCATGCCGCCGATGTAGAGCGCCATGAACGGCTTGACCATGTTCCGCCCGGTTTCGAGATCGTCGGTGACCACCACCGACACCGAAGGAGCGACATCGAAACGTTCCCGTTTGCCGGGATCCGCCGAACGCGAGAATCCGGCGGCCAGGTATTCATCGAAAACGTTGGCCGACTTGTCCGGCGAGTAGAACACCGGCAACCAACCGTCGGCGATTTCGGCGGTGAGTTGCACATTCTTCGGACCGATCGAAGCCAGATAGATCGGCAGGTCGGGCCGATCGGGGTGCATGATCAGCTTGAGCGGCTTGCCAAGGCCTGTGGCGTCGGCACCGCGATACGGGATCTGGTATTGCTCTCCATCGTGGACGAGAGGTTCCTGGCGGCGCAGGGCGGCCCGGACGATCGATACGTACTCACGGGTCTTTCCCAGCGGCTTCCCGTAGGGAACCCCGTGCCAGCCCTCGACCACCTGGGGTCCCGACAAACCCAGGCCGAGCAGGAACCGTCCGCCCGACAGTGCGTCGAGGGTGGCTGCGGTCATCGCCGTCATGGCGGGCGTGCGGGCCGGCATCTGCATGATCCCCGACCCCAGCTTGATGCCTTGGGTGCGAGCTCCGAACCAGGCCAGCACCGAGACGACATCCGACCCGTATGCCTCGGCGGCCCACACCGAGTGGTACCCCAACCGATCGGCCTCTTCCACCAGATCGGTATTGCCGCGCAGCCCGGCACCCCAGTACCCGACACTCAAACCCAACCGCATCCGCACCTCCATGCCTGAACTTATCAGCCTCGGACCGGACTAGCTTGATGGGCACATGTTGCGACCATCTCACACTGCCGTATGGTTGGGAAGCGGCGCCGTCCTTGGCCTGGCCGGGGAGGTGCTCTATGCCGGATTCCGGGATCTGCCCAGATTGGAAGGAACCGATGCCTCAGGAACCTTCGGCCATCCCGAACTGCCCCCACTCCGGATAGCCGTCCTCGGCGATTCGAGCTGTACGGGGCCGGGGCTCGAAGACCCGGACCAGATTTGGGTGCGGAGAATCGGGGAGCATTTCGGCCACAGATACCACACCATCATCGACAGCGTAGCGATAGGTGGTTCGCGGGCCGGCGATGTGCTTCGCGATCAGGTGCCGATGATCCTGGCCACCAAACCCGATGTGGCGCTGGTTGCAGTTGGTAGCAACGACATGCTGTACGGAGTCCCGGTCGGGACACTGGAGGACAACCTCGATTCGATCGTTACCAGCTTGCTGACGTGCACCCCGGCCGTCCTGTTGAGCGGCGTCGGGGACCTCGGCACCATTCCCCGGCTGCCCTTAGCGCTGACCCGGATCATGCGATGGCGCGGCGGTCGGGCCGACGAAGCCCACACCCGGGTGGCTGCTCGCCACCCGGGGGTGATGCGGATCCCGATACGAGATCGGTGCGGGGCGGCCTTCGAGGACCCGAGCATCTACGCTGCCGACTTGCTCCACGTCAACGGAGAAGGCCACCGGTTGTGGGCCGAAGCGGCCATCCCCTCGATCGAAGAAGCCCTCCAAGGTTGAACTGCAGGCGGGTGCGATCACCTCCAAGCTGGTTCGGGACCTTCGGCACTTACCAGAGCGGGGAACGACGTCCACAGTAGAGACATGCCCTGCTCGTCCAGGTTGGCGTGGGCAGAATTCCTCACTTTGATGGTGCCCGCCTGCGGATTCGGCCAAATCGAAGAAACGGCCGGCGCTGCTTCGTCCTCGACGGCAACGCCTGTGGCGGCTACGGCCTCCGATTATCGAACCGAGATTATCAACAGCACCGATCGGCTCACCGATCTGATCGACTGGGCCATCGGACGCTTCGAGCTCTCCGGCATCGGTCGACCCGACGTCGTCACCATCACCTTTTCCCCTTACACCCTTTGCCCGGGCCATCTCGGGATAACCACCAACATCGGCAAGCGCTCCTACGTCACCTTGTGCTTCGGCGAAGGGGAATGCGAAACCGACGACGAGCGAAATGAATGCTCGGCATTCGCCCGCCACGCCCTGCTCCACGAACTTGGGCATGCCTGGACGAACACCTACCTCAACGACGATAACCGGGCGGAGTTTCGAGAGCTACGGGGTCTCGAGCACTGGTTGGGCTCTGACGTCCCGTATTTAGAGCGTGGCACAGAACACGCAGCCGAGATCCTCGCGTGGGGTCTTTTGGATGAATGCTCCGCCACGGTTCGGCTGCCCGATAGCACCTGCGACACCCTGGCCGCAGCCTTCCGGCTCCTCACCGGGGCCGAGCCCCTCGTCGATCTCACCCACTGCGATCCGAGTCCGTAGCAGCTCGGCATGGTGAACCGTCCGGCTACGCCCCACGTACGCACTGCCCCACCGGGGGTTACCGCAATGTTGAGAGCCTCGGGTGCCGGAACCGGGACAGGCCAACCAAGCACGGTTTCTGATGACACGTACAATGCCGGGAATGTCGACCCGACGCAGCACGACGACAGCCTTCTTCGCGGGCGTCGCAGTAGCCAACACTGGATTCATCGCCGCCATCACCGTTACCGGTCTCGTGGCCGAGCAGATAACCGGTTCGGCCCGCCTGAGCGGGCTCCCGGGCGCCATCGGCACGTTCGGCACCGCCCTGGGAGCGACCGTCATCTCGATATTGATCGGCCGGGCCGGGAGCCGGGCCGGCCTCAGCATTGGATATGTCACCGCGGCCGTGGGCGCAGCCATCGCCATGACGGCCACAGTCTTGGCATCATTCCCGATGCTGCTGGCCGGCCTGCTCATACTTGGAGTAGGACACAGCGCCACGCAGCTGAGCCGCTACGCGGCCGCGGATCTCTTCGATACGGATCACCGGGCCCGGGTCGTCGGCCTCATCGTTTGGGCCGGCACCATCGGTTCAGTGGTCGGACCGAGCCTTCTCGAGCCTTCAGGCCGTCTCGCAGTGGTGGCTCGCCTCCCTGAGCTGTCCGGCGCCTATGGAGTCTCCGGGGCTTTCTTCGCTGCCGCCGCCATCCTCTATGTGGCATTCCTCCGTAAGAACGCATCGCGCCCCACCTTGGGCACGACCGCCACCCCGCGGATCGAACCGGGTCATCGGCGTGACCTGCTTCGGCTTCCCCAGGTGCAAGTGGCGTTGAGTGCCATGATCGTCGGCCAGCTCGTGATGGTGCTGATCATGGCCATGACCCCGCTCCATATCCGCCAGATCGGACTTGGACTCGGCACCGTGGGTTTCGTGATCAGTGCCCACACCCTCGGGATGTTCGCTCTGTCTCCGGTCACCGGGTGGTTGACGGATCGGTTCGGGCAAGTGCAGATCATCGTGGCCGGAGTCGTGTTACTGGCCGGATCCGCGGTGCTGGCAGCGACCGCCCCGCCGGATGGTCGCACCCAGCTGGCCATTGCGCTGTTCGTCCTGGGACTCGGCTGGAATTTCGGATTTGTCGCGGGTAGCTCTTTGCTGACCCTCGGGGTTCCAGAAGTTGCCCGTACTGCTTTGCAGGGACAGGCGGACTCCCTGGTGTGGATGGCGGCTGCTCTGGCCAGCCTGGCCAGCGGATTCGTGCTCGAAGCTGCCGGGTACGCCACGCTCAGTGTCGCCGGCGGGCTGATGGCATTGCTCACCCTGGTTGTCGTCGCCCGCCGCCGCTTGCAGCCGGCGTTGATGCAGCCTGAGGCTTAGGGCGCGACGGGATTGCCCCAGAAGGCCCTCAAGCCATCAGACATTTTCTGGCCGGCGTCTTTGATCCATGTGCCATCTGGTGCCTGCGCGGCCAGGAGAACGAACGCAATCATCACGATGAGCGCCACGACCACAGCTGCGAAGAGCTTCTTCACGTTCGAGCCCCGCCTATGTCGGGGCTGGGTGGGTCGCGGACCCGACCGACCGGGCCAGACGAGAAGCCAGGTCGCCATGGGGACGCACCTGCAAGCCGCCCAGGCCGAGCCAGGACGCCATCAGCTCCAGTTCGCTCGCCAGGGGCCCGGTCACCGACGCCGCCGCAAACCCGGGTTCGAGATGGGCGCCCTGGACCAGCAACACCCCGGCCTGCCGGTCTGCCTTGAGATCCACCCGAGCGACGAGGTCCTCGCCGAGGAGGAACGGCAAGACGTAATAGCCGTAGCGCCGTTTCGGCTTGGGAACGTAGATCTCTATCCGGTAGTGAAATCCAAAAAGCCTTTCCGTGCGGTCCCTGTACCAGATCAGGGAATCGAACGGCGACAGCAGCGCCCGAGCTTGCACCCGGCGCGGAGACCTGGCTTCCGGATGCAGATAGGCAAGTTCTCGCCAACCTTCAACCTCTACTGGAAGGAGAGACCCGGCGGCCACCAGGCGCTCGACCTGCCGGCGAACATCCGGCACCCGCATCCGGAAATAGTCTGCTAGATCATGGACGGTGCCGACGCCGTGGGCCCGGGCGGCGATCAAGGTACGTTCCCGCACCGAGGTCTCCAGGTCCATGACCGGGCCGTCGAACGTGCCGGGCGGATAGACCTTCCCGGCGAGGTCGTATACCTTGGCGAAACTGGGGGGCCGGTGCGAAATTGCCAGCCTTCCTTTGACATAGAGCCATTCCAGGGCAGCGGAGCCCCTACCCATCCCCCACCACGGACCGGTCCGGCGCCCCGGATCGTCGAGATCTGCACTGGTCAAAGGTCCTCGCTCGGCCACCTCCCGGTACACCCGCTCGATGTACCCCGGGTGCTCATTCATGATGTCCCGAATGCGTCCCCAGGACTCGATGGCTTCCATGCGGGGACGCAGCAACGGAAGCACCTCGGCAGTGCTGTACGAGGCCTGATGGAACAGATATTCGAACAGCTCCCGTCTGCCGTGGGTGGCTTCGTCCAATAGTTCCCGGCGATAGGGCCCCAGGCGTGCAAAGACTGGCAGATAATGGGACCGCTCGACAACGTTCACCGAGTCGACCTGCAGGATGGCCACCCGATGGATCAACCGTCGGAGATGGCGTATGTCGACGCGGCCGGACGGCCGTGGCTCGGCAAATCCCTGCGCCGCCAGGGCGATGCGACGAGCTTGTGGGGCGCTGAGCGTGCGCATGCGGCTCCGTGATCAGGATCCCGGCACTCTACAGCGCCGCCGTCTACGCTTTGCCGCCATGGTTGCCGCGCTTCGTACTCCCTTCACATATCTGGTTGGCCTGCTGGCCACCGGAATAGCCGCAACCGCGGTGATCATCACCAGCCTGCTGAAGCCGGAATCGGCTCTCATCGACGGCATCGTGCGAAGCTGGGCCCGGGTGGTTCTGTGGGGCGGCGGCGTGCGATTGAACGTAATCGGACACGAGAACGTAGACCCGTCGACTTCGTATGTGGTTGCGTCAAACCACCAATCGACATTCGACATCATGGCTCACTTCCTGGCGCTGCCGGTTCCCATTCGATTCCTGGCGAAGAAGGAACTCTTCGGCGTACCACTGCTCGGCTGGGCCTTGAGGAGACTGCACATGGTCCCCGTCGACCGGTCTGCGGGCAGAACCGTATACGAAGAGATCGAGACCAACGCCACGGCCACAATTGCCCAAGGCAAATCGATCATCGTCTACCCGGAAGGGACCCGCACCACAACGGGTGGTCTGCTCCCTTTCAAGAAGGGGGGGTTTTTCATTGCCGTGCACACCGGTCTGCCTATTCTGCCGACCACCATCGCCGGATCGTACGAAGCCTGGTTACCGCGAGCCAAGATCATCCGGGGAGGCACCATTACCGTCGCCATCGGCGCCCCGATCCTCACGCGCGACCTGACTGTGGACGATGCTTCCGGCCTGCGGGACGAGACTCGCTCTGCGATCGAATCGAAACTCATCGAGCTGCGGGCGAATCCTACCGGGTGAGACGGTCGGCTCAGTCATAGACCCCGATCACAAACATCTGCTCATTGCGAAGCTCGCATAGCAATGCACCGGCTGAGGTCACCACCTGATACCGATCGACCTGGGGTTCGTCCTGCCACCAGCGACCCAGCTTTCGCCAGGGGCCCGCCCAGTTCAGAACCGGCTCCCAGCGGCTGCGTAAACGAACCCGGGAAGGCATACCGCCATCCCATTCCACTTCGAGTAGCTGCGGCTCCGGCGGCACCAGGGCCGGAGAAGGTCCGGGAGTTGATCCCGGCCAGGGAGCACCCGGATCCCGTTCAAGCGGAGGTGGGACCTCACCCCACCGATGCCAGCGAACCTGTTCGATGGGATCGCGGCCTCCCTGCAGCCTGCCTTCCATCACTGCGTCCGGCCCGAGCAAGGCTTGCACCCTGGCGACGGCTCGCTCTGCCTCTATCCGGGCCGAGACATCTTCCAGCAACGTCAACTGCCGCCCCTCCCCCGACAGGTCCGCCGGGGCAAGCGTCAATTGCACGATCCCCCCGGGTATCCCCGCCGATTCGTTCCAGGCCCGCAACTGCCACCAGACCCTTTCGGCCAGAGTCTCATCGGTGAACGGATCGGCACTCCGCCACACCCGGGTCCGCTCGGTACCGTCTGCGGCCTGAGCGCTTACCTCAACCCGGTGTGGTGCAACACCGCTCTCCGCCATCGCTTCCATCAAACGATGCGACAGGGCACGGGCGGCGAACCCGACCTGCTCGAGAAGAACTAGCGGCTCCTCGAAACGCTCCATAACAGAAGGATCCTCGGGGAGGCCCCGCGGCTCGAGAGGCCGGTCTTCACCGCTGGCCAACCGATGAGCATGGAGCCCGGCCGTTCCAAACCGGGAAAGCATGGCCGGTCTCGGCAGAGACGCCAATTCCCCCAGGGTTCCGATCCCCAGCCAACGGAAGGTGGCTACCAGCTCCTCTCTACCCAGCACCTCCACATCCAGCGACGCTAGAAACTGCCGGTCGTCCTCGACGATCAACGGTTCTTCGCCCGCTACTTCCGCCGCCCATCGCGCCGCAAACGGACCTCCGGCTACACCGATCCGACCCCCTACCCCGGCCGCTTCCTCAATCGCTCGCGACAGGACGGCAACCAGAGCTTGCTCGCCGCCGTAGTAGCGAAGGGCCCCATCGATGGGAACGAACAGAAGACCAGGATCGGCGACTTCGACCCGCGGGATGAGTTCCTCGACTGCGGCGGCTACCGGCTCAAAAGTGAGCGATTCGGTCGCATGGTCCTGCTCGAGCGTGGTCCCGCCCGGACATAGCACTTCAGCCTCCGGGCGACGCATGCCGAGTCGCACCCCCGCCTCACGAGCAGGCTGGTTGAAGGCAACCACCCGGGGAGTGGCCGTCTTGTCGACCACCAAACAAGCCCTATCCGGCGGCGCGTCCGGCCGGCGCAGCGGCCAGTCGGGAAACCATACGCACAACGTCCGCACCATCGTCCTCCACCTCAATTACCCGTTCGATGCCGGACATCCCTTTCCCGGATGCTTCCAACACCAGTCGCCGCCCGGTGAGCCGCCCGTGACCAGCGTCGGGACCCTCCCAGGCCACTTCTCTGCCCTGATAGCGCACATACGCCACACCGGCCGGCAGATCACCGCTCAGCGGATGCAACAGCAGGGCCGATCGCCGTGACCTGGCCAATGCTGCCAGTCGCCGCAACACCGACTCCCGGACACCCGGGGGCACCTCTGCGTAGACGGCCCGGATTCCCTCCAGCAAGGCGGCCGTTGCCTTGGGCCACAGCAACCGATCGAAACACCGCACAATGATCAATCGCTCCGGAGGAATCCCCGCCTCCCAGGCCGTCAGAGGATTCACCCATCCGCGCACATCCAGATACACCACGGGGCCGGTCCGGGATGAATCGGCCAGCATCGACATCCCCACCCTCGTGAGCCCGAACCCGGGCGGCCCGACCAGGCCGATCACCTTGCCCGGCTCCAAAGTCAGGCGGTCTGGTAGAGAGAGCATGTTGCGAGCGTTTTCCACAGGACATCCAATCTATCGAACATATGTTCGATAGGCAAGATCGCGAAATCGTAGCTCGGCTCCCCGTTCAGAACGGGGCCACATGCCTCGGGTAGGGTTGCACCGTGTTAGAGCTGACCGCTACAGATCAGGCCATGCTCGCCGGCGATCACGGCGAAGCCTCACAGCTCGCCATGCGGGTGGTCGTACGGCTCGCCGAGGTCATGGGGGCCGGGCAGCTCCTCGATATCACCGGTGCGCATATCGACTCTTGTCTCTACCACGGGCGATCCGGTCTCGACTTTGCCGACCGACTAGCCGACGGTGGCGGTCGCGTGATCGTGCCGACCTCCCTCAATGTTGCTTCCCTCGACCTGCTCCACCCCGACCTCTACCGTGGCGATCCGGAGACGGCCCGAATGGCCCGCCGCCTGATGGAGCGATACGAGGAGATGGGATGTCGCCCAACCTGGACGTGCGCCCCGTACCAGCTGCCCGAACGACCCGGTTTCGGAGAACACATTGCCTGGGCCGAATCGAATGCGATCGTGTTCGCCAATTCGGTGCTCGGTGCCCGGACCCACCGCTACGGCGATTTCATCGATATCTGTGCGGCCATCACGGGCCGTGCCCCCGCCGCCGGGTTGCATCTGACGGAGAATCGGTACGCCGGGGTCGTGATCAGGCTGGAGGGAGTCTCCGACGCTCTGCTCGATCGCGATGTGATGTATCCGGTGCTCGGTCACCTGCTCGGCGACATTGTGGGGAAACAGGTACCGGTGATCGTCGGATTGCCACCTGCGGTCTCCGAAGACCGGCTCAAGGCGATTGGAGCGGCGGCGGCCTCGTCGGGTTCGGTCGGTTTGTTCCATGCGGTGGGCAGCACGCCCGAGGCTCCAACCCTGAGCGATGCACTGGGAGGAAAGGAGCCCGGAACCACCATCGTTGTGAAACCCGGCGATCTGCGACGCGCCCGGGATCAATTGAGCACGACTCGCATGCAGAAACTGGGAGCGGTGAGTATCGGCACCCCTCACTACTCCATCGACGAGTTCGCGAAACTTGTTCCCCTGGTGGCGGGCACGCAGTTCACGGTGCCGTTCTACGTATCGACCGGGCGAGACGTTCTCGAAGAAGTTCGACGGCGGGAGTGGCTCGGCCTTCTCGAAACCGCCGGAATCCAGATCGTCACCGATACGTGTACGTATGTCACCCCCGTGATGGCAGAGATCAGTGGCCCCGTCATGACCGACTCCGGCAAGTGGGCGTACTACGCACCGGGCAACATCGGCGTAGACGTCGTCTACGGCAGCACCGAGGATTGTGTTGCTTCGGCCGTAGCGGGCCGAGTAGTACGTGACGAGGCGGTGTGGTCCGATGACTGAGAGCGTCCGCGTACTCGTCGATGGTGAAGGCGCCGGACCGGCGCTGGTGCTCGAGCGGCCGCTGAGTTTCTGGGGAGGTCTCGACCCGACCACCGGAAGCATCATCGACCAACGGCACCCCCAGGCGGGTGCCTCAGTGAGCGGAACGGTGCTGGTCATGGAGGCGGGACGGGGCTCAAGTTCGGCGTCGTCGGTGCTGATCGAGGCGGTCCGGTTGATGACCGCACCGGCCGCCATCGTGATGCTGGAGCCCGACGAGATTGTTGCCCTCGGCGCCGTCGTCGCCGTTGAACTGTACGGCGCGACGCTCCCGGTCGTGGTGATCGACCGTGAGTTGTATCGTTCGCTTCGCAGCGGTGAGCAGATCTTCGTCCGCGGAAGCACCATCACGAGGACAGACGACACCACCTGACAACGCTGGGCTGATCCTCGGCCCTGCGCGGTCAGCCTTGGCGCGGGGGAATGTCACTCATGCGCGGGATGGCTCCCAGCGCCTCCTCAACCTTGCGGACATGCTCGACGCATGCCTCGATCAACTCGATGAGCACCGTTGGTTCGACGTCGTCGAGGCGCTTGAGGTGAACCGTCGACTTGCCTGCGCGGTGCGGTACCAGCCTCTCGAGAATGTCCTCGAACCCGCGCAGACCCGACATGAGGTACACGGTGAGGCGGTCCTTCCGGGGGGAGAATCCCACCATGAAGAAATCGCCCTCTTGTCCTGTTGCATATCGATAGTGGTACCGGCCGAATCCGATGGTGTTCGAGCCCCACCCTCTGGGTTCTTCGCCGGTCACCTGACTCATCAGGTCGAGCAGGTTTGATGCGTCCGCTCTTCTTTCCCTGTTCGTAACCGTGTCGACCAGTTCCATGGCGGCACGCCGGCCTGTATCACTCATGGCAGGTGATTCTAGAGAGCGGGGTTGGCCATCCCGGGACTAGGAGTTGGAGTTCCCTCCCAATTCCTCGAGGTCTTCGATGGTCTTGGGCCAGTCACTCTTGAGCAATCGAGAAAGCGAGCGATCGGCCAGCAATTTACCGTTTGTCTGGCAGGTAGCGCAATAGTTGGTCTCGTTGCTGGCATACACGATGCGCTGTACTTTCGAACCACACACCGGACACGGTCGACCGTACTTGCCGTGCACGGCCATGTCGGGACGGAAGGCCGTGACCTTTTTGGGGAACCCGTCCCCTACTTCATCACGCAGCAGGTCCGTCCACTCCGTCAGTGACTCCTGGACGGCCTCGTAGAGGCGGGCGATCTCCTCATCGGTCAATTGACCGGTTCGTTTCACCGGAGACAAGCGGGCCCGATGCAGGATCTCATCGGAATAGGCGTTGCCGATTCCGGAGAAGATCCGGGGGTCGGTCAAGGCGCGCTTCATGGTGCGATTCTCTCTGGTCAACGCTGCAGAAAACTCAGCGCCGGTCGCTTCGAGAGGCTCCACTCCCCCGCGATCATGTTCGGCGAGGCTTTCCTCCCCTCGAACGATCCACAGACCAGCCCTTTTCCTTGTCGCGGCCTCGCGCAACAAGAGGCTTCCGTGATCGAAATCGAATGCTGCCAGGCCGATCTTGCGAGGAACGGCCGCCCCCGGAGGCGCCCAGGCGAACCGGCCCGCCACCATCAGATGGATGATCACGAATAGCTCATCGCCCATGCAGAAGACGATCCGTTTCCCGACGCGACGGAGGTCTTCGACCATTCGGCCTTCGACGGCCGAAAGCGGAGGGTCGTAGGTGCGGAGCACGGACGGGGACGCCACCCGAATGCAGTCCAGGCGACGGCCACCGACATACCGGGCAAGCGCTTCGATGTAGATAACCACATCGGGTAGTTCGGGCACAACGACACGCTATCAGCTATCCGCTACCCGAGAACGGCGATCCGCAGCAAGAAAAGCGGACCCCCGGTGGGGTCCGCTTCGCTGAACCAGTAACCGGGGACCGGTTACTGGTCGGTCTTGAGGGTCTTCTCGAAATCCTCTTCGAAGGACACCACACGGCGACCGCTTTTCTCGACGTTCGCGCTCCGTTCCTGGTCGCCACCCCGATCGCGATCTCCGCCGCGTCCACGATCACCGCCACGTCCACGATCACCGCCGCGTCCACGATCACCGCCGCGTCCACGATCACCGCCGCGTCCACGATCACGGTCACGGTCACGGTCACCATCGCGACCGCCGCTGCCGGAAGAGACACGCTGGAGCGCCTCCTCCGAAGGCTCGACCTTCTCGGCTAGATCCAGGTTGACCTTGCCCATCCGGTCGATCTCGCGAACGACCACCTTCACCTTGTCGCCCAGATTGAAATAGTCCTCGACTCGCTCAACCCGGCGCTCCGAATCGATCTTGGAGATATGGAGCAGACCATCACGGCCCGGCAAGATGTTGATGAACGCACCGAATTTGGTGATGTTCACCACTTCACCGTCGTACACCTTGCCGACCTCCGCCTCCGGCGGGAAGGCCAGCTGCAGGACCTTCTCCTTGGCAAGAGCCAGCGAGTCCCCATCGGGTGAACCGATCCGAACGATACCCTCGGCACCTTCTTCTTCGATCTCGATCGAAGCGCCGGTGGTCTCCTCGAGCTCGCGGATGTTCTTGCCCTTGGGACCGATGATCTCACCGATCTTGTCCTTGGGAATCCGAACGGCCTCGATGCGAGGTGCCCACTGGTTGAGCTCGGCGCGGGGCCCGGGAAGCGCCTCGTTCATTTTCTCGAGGATGTAGAGCCGGGCGTCTTTGGCCTGATCGAGCGCTTCGGTAAGAACTTCCGAAGGCAGACCCTGGATCTTGGTGTCGAGTTGCAGGGCAGTAATCACCGCCGCTGTACCGGCCACCTTGAAGTCCATGTCTCCGAGGGCGTCCTCGGCTCCGATGATGTCGGTGAGCGTCACGAACTTACCGTCCTGAGAGACGAGTCCCATGGCGATACCCGCCACGGGCTCCAGGATTGGCACGCCTGCGTCCATCAGGGAAAGGCTCGAAGAGCACACCGACGCCATCGACGTCGACCCGTTGGAGGCCAGAACCTCTGACACGAGGCGAAGCGCGTAAGGAAACTCGTCCTCGTTGGGAACCACAGGAAGTACCGCCTTCTCGGCGAGGGCTCCGTGGCCGATCTCGCGGCGCTTGGGGCCCCGCATGAAGCCGGCTTCTCCCGTCGAGAACGGCGGGAAGTTGTAATGATGCATGTACCGCTTGGAATCCTCCAGAGCGAGGGTATCCAGCATCTGCTCCATCTTGAGCATCCCGAGCGTGGTGATGTTCAGAACCTGGGTTTCTCCACGTTGGAACAGACCGGATCCGTGCGTGCGCGGCACGACGCCGACCTCGGCCGTGATCTCCCGGATGTCCTTCGGGCCACGCCCATCGAGTCGTACGCCTTCATTGACGACTCGCTCGCGCATCATGGTCTTCGAGACCTTCTTGAAGGCTCGTTTGGCAGCGGTCAGTTCGTCGGGATCTTCGATCCCCAATTCGGCTACGACTTGCTCGAAAGCACCATCTTCAGCCTGGCTCCGATCCCGTTTGCCGGGGATGGTGATGACGTCCCCGAGCTTGGGACGGGCGGCATTCTCCACTCGCTGGAATAGCTCGTCGCTGAAATCAACGACCGTCGGCCACTCGCGAACCGGGATCTCGACCTTGTCGGCCAGTTCCTTCTGCAGATCGATGATCTGAGCGATATGGGTCTTGGACTCCTCGAGCCCCCGGGCGACCGTCGACTCGTCGCTGGCCGGTTGGCCATTGGCGATCAGTCGGAGACCGTCGGGTGTAGAGCCCGCTTCCACCATCATGATGTCGACTTCACCGCCGTCGTTGCGGCGGCCGGCTACAACCAGTTCGAAAACTGCGTTCTCGAGCTCCTGGTAAGTGGGGTTGACGATCCAGTTGCCATCACTCAAGGCGAGGCGCACCGCTCCGATGGGGCCCTGAAAGGGGATCCCGCTGATGGTGAGCGCCGCCGAGGCACCGTTGAGCGAAATGATGTCATAGGGATTCTCGCCGTCGATGGACATGACCGTCGAAACGACCTGCGTTTCGGAACGGAACCCGTCCGCAAAGGACGGCCGCAACGGCCGGTCGATCAGCCGGCAAGCCAGGATGGCCTGCTCACTGGCGCGACCCTCTCGACGGAAGAACGAGCCGGGGATCTTGCCTGCCGCATACATGCGTTCTTCGACGTCGACGGTGAGCGGGAAGAAATCGATGCCTTCCCGCAGTTTCTCGTTGGCGGTAGCAGTCACCAGGACACTGGTGTCCCCGGTCTGCACTGTTACCGCGCCGCTGGCCAAACCGGCCAGCTTGCCTGTAGTAATGACGACTTCCTTGTCGCCCACGAGGCCGCGTACCGTGATTTCGGACACGCTTACCTCCCTTTCGGTATGGAGGGAGGGCGGGCCAATTACCAGTTGTCATCCCTCATCGATGGTGAGGGATGACAACTGACAACTGGACTCGTCCGTCCCTCGCGTCGGTTGTTGTCGGAGTTGGTCGGCGGGTCCCGGGCCCGTCGCCCCTGGAGTACTCCAGAAGCGAGAGAGCGACTTACCGGCCGCTCCCCCGAGATCTCTAACGGCGCAGGCCGAGTTTGGCGATCAGCGATCGATACCTTTCGACGTCTTCACGCCGCAGGTAGTTCAAAAGGCGCCGGCGCTTGCCCACCATCATCAAGAGCCCGCGACGGCCGTGGTGGTCCTTCTTGTGGCTGCGAAGATGGTCTGTGAGGTGATTGATGCGTTCGGTCAGCAACGCCACCTGGACCTCGGGCGAACCCGTGTCACTGTCGTGCTGGCCGTACTCTTCGATGATGGTCTTCGTGTCTTTCATTCACACACGCGTATAGCTAGGGGAAGGGGAACGGACGGAAGTGTAGCACCGGCACAGCATTGTCACGAGTCCGCCTTCCCGCTCATCGGGACGGTCACGTCCGTGGCCATCTGACCGCCACCGTCCCGATGATGATCGCGATCACTCCACCGATCACTCCAGATATCTGACGCGCACCGAATTCGGTTGAGTTTCCAATTCCGAGCACATTCGCCAGCGCCGCGACGAGCACCAGAACGGCGCCTGCCGCGGCGACCACGACACCCAGGGTTCTCCGCGACACGTCAATCCTCCTCCGCTTGATCTGCGCGGTGGGCCTCCCCCAGATCCGGTCGTACGACTGCTTCCGCCTCGACCTCAACTTTCCAGGCCGGATCGATCAACGCCGCAACTCCCACCATTGTGGCGGCGGGTACTGATTCACCGAAGATCTCCCGATGAGCGCGGCCCACCTCGTCTGCATCGCCAGGATCTGTGAGGTACATCCGGGTCCGGATGACATCCGCCGGCGACGCCCCCGCTGCCTGCAACACCGAGACGATGATCTGCCCACATCGCAACATCTGCCGATAGGCCGTGTCGGCAACCTCCTCCCCTCGACGAGGGATGGGGGCTGTGCCGGACACGATCACCCGGTCGCCTACCCGGATGGCCCTCGAAAACCCGTACTCGGGTTCGTACGGTGATCCGGAGCTGAACCTTTGCCGCTCACTCATAATGTGCCCTCGAGCCTTTCAGCCGTCGTCTATGTGTTTCCCCATTGTCGCGCCTGCCAGCATCGCTATCCGTCATTACGCGCCTGCAAAAGCCGCTTCGCTTCTTCGGCGTCCCTCGTGATCTGCGCAACCAATTCGTCGACGCCTGCGAATCGCCGCTCGTCACGAAGTCGGTATCGGAAGTGCACCCCCAGGGTCT